>ERZ1370068.10938-contig-9593_pt1 | contig 14545 bp, 18 predicted proteins | sample MGYA00561227_ERZ1370068 | MGnify/ENA primary metagenome ERZ1370068 (study PRJEB38410, sample SAMEA6850437) | metagenome | study: Metagenomic assessment of the ecological functions of the soil: analysis of the soil microbiota associated with the...
CCTCGCCATGCCTTTCGGCGGCCATGCCCACGCTGTCGTTTCATCCCGCGCTGAACGTGCCGGCGCTGACGATCGCGGTCTCGTCGCTCCTCATCGCGCTCGTCGTCTTCGGCCTCGAGCCGGCGATTCAGCTGACGCGCACGCTCGACGTTCGCGGCGCGCTCGCCGGCGGATCGGCCGCCGGACCGCAGCGCGGCCGGCGCCAGCGGCTTCTCCTGCGGTGGCAGGTCGCCATCGCGGCCGGGTTCTTCATCATCGCCACCATGTTCGTGAAGTACTCGATCGCGGAGGCGCGCCATGATTCCGGCATCGACCTGGATCGAATCGGCGTCGCCGTTCTCAATTTCGACACGCCGGAGTGGAACGAGCCTCGCGCACGGCGCATCTTCGACCGGGTACTCGACGAGCTGCGGCGCCATCCGTCGGTCGAGGCGGCCTCACTGTCGAGTGGATTGCCCTTCGGCGTGCCGAGTACGCTGCGTCTGTCCATCTCACCACTGGAACAGACGAGCGCCGCGCGAATGGACCCGCAGGTGGTGACGACGATCGCCGGGGCCCCCTCGATGTTCCGAACGCTGGGGGTGGAGATCCTTCGTGGACGCGGTTTCGACGATCGCGACGGGCCGGCCGCGCCACGCGTCGTGGTCCTGAGCGAATTCACGGCACGGCAGATGTTCGGTACCGCCGACGTCGTCGGGCGGGAGATGGCGGTCGGCCAGACGCGGTCCCCGACGGCCACGATCGTCGGCGTTGCCGCCGATACGGACGTGGGCAGTATCTTCGCGGATCCGCGGCCACTGGCCTACGTGCCGCTGACGCAGCACTACCAGCCGCTCATCACGGTCGTCGCGCGGGCATCCGGATCGGTGACGAATGCGGTGGGCGCGATGCGCGAGGCCATCCGGCGTGCCGATCCGGACGTGGCGGTCGACACCATCGGGACGGGACGATCGGTGCTCGCCGGACCGTTTCAGGTCCTGCGCGGGCTCGGCATGACGGCGGTCGGCCTCGGCGCGATCACGCTGCTTCTCGCCATGGCGGGCCTCTACGGCATCCAGTCGCATATCATTGCAAACCGCACGCGGGAGATCGGCGTGCGGATGTCGTTGGGGGCCACCGCCGGACAGATCAAGCGCATGGTGCTCGTGGACGGCTATCGTCCTGTCCTCGACGGGCTCATCTTCGGGTTGTCGATTGGCCTCGTCGGCCGGGCGATCGCGCGCGCGTATCTCGAGCTGGACGTCGCCATCGTCGATCCGTGGATGCTGGTGGTGACGCCGATTCCGTTGATCTGTGCCGCGTTCTTTGCCTGCTACTTGCCGGCCCGCAGGGCCGCGGCGGTCGATCCCAACGTAGCGCTCCGCAGCGAATAGCCACGCCGGTAGTTTTCTGCCGTTCGTTTCCTATGAAAACTTACAGCAGACACGACTTTACCCGAGAGGAACGCGCGGCGAGAGCCAAGGTTGCGATCAGCGCGGCGTTTGAGAGCAAAGAGCAAGCCTTTCTCGACTTCGTGCTCTCTCACTACGTCCGTGTTGGCGTGCAGGAACTCGACCAAGAGAAACTGACCCCATTGTTGCGGTTGAAATACAACAACTCAATTGCCGACGCGGTGGCTCACCTGGGCAAGCCTGAGGACATTGGACGAGTCTTCATCGGCTTCCAGAAATATCTGTATCAGCAAGAAGCGCGTTCGGCCGGAACACCGTTGAACCGATAGTTCGATTAGTCGTCGCCGTCTGGGCCGAACGCTCGTTGCCCATGGCAGATCTCAAAGGAGGGCCGAAAACGACCTAGCCCCGCTTTTTGTCGCGCGCGGATAGGCGCTGGAGGGCGACGGTGGGCGAGATCACCGTGTCGGTCGTCGGGTCCAAAAATCCAAACTGGTTCGACACGCATCAGATCCCCAAGAACGCCGCATACGCGATTCCCGACGAGGCTGCCACCCGGCTAATGACGGCTTCTCTGGACGTAACCGACCCAACTGCCGCGACGAGAGTCGTCTCTGACGCTGTCGATCACTTTGGTCGAATCGATGTCCTCGTCAACAACGCGGGCTACGGTCTCATCACTGCGTTTGAGGAAATGTCGCCTGAACAAATCCACCAGCAATTCGCAACCAACGTATACGGCGTGATGAACGTCACTCGCGCCGTGTTGCCAGTCATGCGACGCCAGCGCAGCGGGCACTTGTTCACGATCGCTTCGATGGGTGGCTACCTCGGTGGATCGCGCGGGACAGCGTACGCCGCTTCCAAGTTTGCGGTGGCCGGCTTCACAGAGTCGCTCGCCCTCGAACTCGAGGAGTTCGGCATCACCGCGACAATTGTCGGACCCGGATACTTCCGCACCGATTTTCTAGACAAGTCCTCGGCGATTCTCGAACCGGCGACGCTCATCGAGGACTATCGCGCGTCAAATGCTGCGTTTCGCGCCGCCACGGAGACCGCCAACCATGCCCAACAAGGCGATCCGAACGCTCTCGGCCGCCTGCTTGTTGAAATCGCAGCGGAGAGAAAACCGCCACTTCACCTGCCGGTCGGCGCCGACGCCGTCCAGCTTGTCGAGCAGCATCACAACTCCGTGCTGAACGATATCAAGGCCTGGCGCGCCAAGAGCAGCAACACGGCTTTCAACGCCGGTTAGTGTTCGTGCGTAGGCTTTACCACGTGCAGGACCGGTGGAGAACACCGGGTCCTGCCACGACGGTCTGAAGCAACTGAAACTGAAAACTGTGTAGAAACTGTGTAAGGTGAGGGCAAGACTGGCGAGAAATACCGACGTTTACGGAGTCACATCGGGGCGCATTTCGCGAAGCTAAATCGTTGCTCCGTCTACGACAAGAGGTGTTTCAATATCGCTTGGCGAGAGTCACCACAATCGTTTTCCAAGCGTGCTCCTTCAACCACTCGGACATCTCTCCGTCTTTAGAATCAACGATTTGCGAGCGGTTTGGCAACAGACTATCGCACACGCCCGGGACTTTCGCACCCTTATCGAGCTTGCGGGCCCGCGTGAGTATACACCGCGCGAAGTGGCTGCCGCCGTCGGACGAATCGTCGGAAAACCGATCGAGGTGCAGCAATTGCCCGAGGACGCGATGACACCAGCCCTCACAGGTGCAGGCATGAACGCTGAGTGGGCTCGGCTCTACCAGGAACTGACCCACGGTTTCAACGCTAACGTCGTCGTCTGGGAAGGCGGTCATCCGTTCTGGCGCGGGGAGACGGACCTGCAGACTGTCCTGTCGACGCTCCTCGGCAAATGACTGCGTCGGTTGCGCGAAGGGGAGCTCGTCGTGAAATCTGGATACGCCGCCCTCGCCGCGCTTGAAGCACTCGTTATCTGAGGTCTTCACTCTTGCGACCCTTCGTCGGCCCGGGTCAGAGAATCGCTTTCGCGCTTCCAGGGTAGTCGGTGCTTCGGGCCGTGTCGGCGCCCGCCTCAAATTCGGCCCGCAGCATGTCGAGTTTGGCCCCAATCCTTCGTTGCGCGTCGCTCCCGAGGACCACCCAATGTCGCGGAGATTCCGATGCGACGACCTCATAGATCGCAGCGGCGGCGCGGACAGGGTCTCCCGGAAACATGTCAGGAGAGACGGTCGTCATCATCTTCCGGAACGCGCCCGACGTGGCCTCATACGCCTCGATGGGCTCTCCTGAAAAGCGCGTGCGCTGCTCGATTCCCGTGCGAAAGGAGCCGGGCTCGACCAGGAAGGCCCGCAGGCCGATCGGCTCGATTTCCTGCCACAGGGCTTCAGTCATGCCCTCGAGCGCGAACTTGCTGGACGCGTAGTAGCCGTTCACGGGCAGGCTCGCGATCCCGTCCATGGACGAGATGTTCACGATCGTCCCGGATTGCCGCCGACGCATGCCGGGCAGGACGAGACGGACCATCGCGACGGCACCGAAGAAGTTGACCTCGAACTGCGCGCGATAGTCCTCTTCGCGCTGCTCCTCGATGGCGCCGAGAAAGTCGATGCCGGCGTTGTTGACGAGCACATCGATCCCGCCGAAGCGGGCTTCCGCGTGCTCGACCGCGGCGAGCCGCTGCTGTGGCTGCGTCACGTCCAATCCCACCGCGAGCGCCGTGTCCGGGGAAGCGCGCGGCGAGACCGCGCATGCTGTCCATCGATCGCGCCGCCAGCACGACGCGATCGCCGCGCTGCAGCACGAACTCGGCGAGGGCATAGCCGAGGCCGCTCGACGCGCCTGTAATGAGCCACGTTCTGGATTTCAGATCGGCGCGACCGCCGGTCGAGGATGACTGCGAGGCAGGATTGGACGTCTGTCCGGCGTCGTCGATGAAATCCGTGGACTCGCTCAACGACCGCCACTTCCTGTCGGCCTCGGCGCGCGCACGCTCGGCTTCCGCCGCGGCACGGACGGCGTCACGCCCGAGCAAGAGCCGCATCGGCGGTTCATCGAGGCGCGCGATGTTCAGGACGGCCGCCGCCGCCTTCTTCGGGTCGCCGGGCTGCGCGCCATCGTGCTCGCGCTGAAACCGCGCGACAGCTCCGACCGTCGAGGCATAGGCGGGATTGTCCGCGAGAATGGTTTGGGAGGATCCCGCGAAGTCCGTGCGGAAGCCCCAGGCTCGATGATCGTGACTTTGATCCCGAGCGGACCCGACCTCTTTGGCGAGCACCTCCGAGAAGCCCTCGACACTCCCACTTCGCCGCCGCGTACGCGCCGCGACCGATCGGGCCGACGCGTCCGCCCACGGACGAGAACTGGAGGATCCGGCCCGCTCCTTGGCGTCGCATCATCGGGATCGCTGCCTTGGTGAGGTTCACGACGCCGAAGAGATTGGTCTCCAGCTGGGCGCGGAAGTCCTGAATGGTCGTGTCCTCGATCGCGGCAAGGTTGCCGTAGCCGGCGTTGTTGACCAGCACATCGAGGCGGCCGAACGCGTCAACGGCCAACTGGACGGCCGCGATCGCGGCACGCTCATCGGTGACATCCAGCGCGACGGCGCGCACGTTGTCGCCGTAACGCTCGACCAGATCGGCGAGCTGCTGTGGATTGCGGGCGGTGGCGATCAGCTTGTCGCCAGCGGCGAGGACGGCCTCAGCGATCGCCCGACCCAGCCCTCGAGCGCTTCCCGTGATCAACCATACTTGCGCCATGGCATCCTCCTAATAACGAAACTAATGTTTTCGTTTATAGTCAGTGCGCAGCGGCCTTGTCAACCAAAAACGAAACTGCTATTGTCGTATTTACCGCAATCGCTGTGAACAGGCCGTGCCGATGCGCAAATCACGAAACCCCAGGCCCCGCCCCGCGGCCGACCTCGAAGCGACGCTTCAAAGCAAGCCATTCTCCGGGCGGCGTACCGTCTGCTGAAGAAACGGGGGATTGCGTCAGTGTCGGCGCAGGAATTGGCCAGGCAGGCAGGCGTGAGCACGGCCACTCTGTATCGTTGGTGGAAGAGCAAGGAGGCGGTCATGCTCGACGCATTCCTGGCGCGGGTGAAGCCGGCGCTGGCGCCACCGCTTGAGGGATCGCCGCTCGAACGGCTGCATCAGAGTGTGGTCCGCGGCGCGGAGTGGCTGCATTCGAAGGACTCACCCGTCGCCGTCCGCCTGATCAGCGATGTTCAGGAAGATCCCGTGCTTCGGCGACTCTTCCTCGAACGTTTCTATCTGCCGCGACGAGCGATGAACCTAGACCTGGTCCATCAGGCCATCGCGGCCGGAGAACTGCCTCGGGATACCGACGCCGACCTGCTCATCGACGCGCTGACAGGACCACTGTATTTTCGGCGAATCATTGGACATGCGCCGGTGACTGAGGCACTTCGCGAGTGAGCTAGCCTCGCGAGTCCTCCAGGCGTTCAAACGGCCGACTGGCCTCTGAGCGGGCACTCTTCCCTCGATGTGACGCGCGCCCAACAGCGGAATCAAATTTCCAAGCGTGCTCGACCGACGCCCGGATGGAGCCCTCACGGCCACAGTGTGGTTGGCGTATTCTGTTAGTTGATTGGCGTCTTCTGCATATCAGGACTTGGTCCGATTTACAGAGTCCTTGTGTCGATCGTGAACGCAATGACGCGTGACGATCAGCACACAAAGGAGTCTGGCATGTCGAACCAAATAGCCCTCATCACCGGCGCGGCTTCAGGCATCGGGAAGGCTGTCGCCCTGAAACTCGTGTCCCGCGGAACCAGCGTCATCATCAGCGGGCGTCGCCAGGAGCTGGGCAATGAGGCGGTGGCGGAGATTTCCGCGGTTGCTGAGAATGGCGCGCAGGTTCGGTTCATTCGCAATGATGTTTCCGATGAAGCTGCGGTCCAATCGATGGTTGACAGCATCGTTGGCGAATTTGGCCGCCTGGACATGGCCGTCAACAACGCGGGAATCTCCAACGAAACGGGGTACCGTGGTTCAGTCGAGTAGTGAAAAGCTACCGTGCGATGCTCGACACGAATGTCTTGGGCGTGTATTTCTGTATGAAATACGAGATCGCCCAGATGCTCAAGCGAGGCCACGGGTCGATTGTCAATCTGGTTTCGATTGCGGGATTGAACGGCATTCCATGGGCCGGGCCTTACGGTTCGACCAAGCACGCCGTCGCTGGCCTGACGAAGTCGTCCGCGCTGGATCACGCAACGCAAGGAGTTCGAATCACCGGCGTCGCACCGGGCGCGATCAAGACCGACATCATCGCCAGGCAGCTGGCGGGCGGTGACGAGAACTACAATGAGAAATCGATCGCCGCAATGCATCCGATGAATCGTTTGGGAAGACCCGAAGAAGTGGCCAACGCGATCTGCTGGCTGCTGTCGGATGAAGCGAGTTTCGTCACTGGTCATATTCTGAACGTGGACGGCGGATTTCAGGCGAAGTAGTCGTATGCGAAATCCGGTAGCGGACAGGATCAGGATTCCCCACGCGCTTTGGGAAGCGACTGAAGCGCGTGGGCATTCCTCGCGCGGACGTGGTACGCCGTGCGGGGATCTCGGTGAATGTGCTTCGAGACGGCGATCCCGTGTCAACGATGCAGTTCTTCGCGATTTGGCGGGCGCTTGCTGACATCAGCGCCGATCCCGTGATTGGCCTGCGGATTGCACTCAGCTTGGATGACGCTGTCCTCCCTCCGTCCTTTCTCGCAGCCTACTACGCGCGGGACTTCCGAGATGCGCTGCAACGGGTTGTTCGGTTCAAAGCGGCTGTGCGCACCTGAGGACGTCCTCATCGAGGAGCGGAAGTGATCGTTGTGAGATCGTGTTGACCTGGACTCATTCTGAGAACGAGGTCATTCCTCCCGCGTTGCTCGATGCGTCTATGGCATCGTTGCTCGAGCTGGAGCGAAGAGGCACAGGAGCGCCGGTGATTCCGTTGGCAGTGGAGCTGACGCGCCCGGAAACAGCAAAGGAGGCGTATGAACGCTATTACGGCTGTCGGGTTCGATTTGGTTCACGCAAGAACCGGTTGACGCTCTCCTCGCGAAGACCTCGACAAACCTTTCGCGAGCCATAACGCGGAGCTCCTCGACATGCTCGTTCCTGAACTTGATCGGAGGGTCAAGCAACAGTCCGAAACCGTGTCGGTCAGCGAACAGATCAAGTGGGGCACTGCGGAGGCGTCTGACCGCAGGCAGGCCCGACATCCGTTCCGTCGCAGGCGAACTCGCTATGAGTGAGCGCTCACCACAGCGCAAGCTGACGGATCAAGGAAGAACCTTCCACAGCGTGCTCAGCGAAACTCGGCACGAACTTGCGCTCGAGTATCTCGTCCGGTTCGTCCTTGGAAATCGCTGAAGTGGCCTACCTGGTGGGGGTACGAAGATCAGAACTCGTTCTTCCGCGCGTTCAGAGAATGGGAACGGCAGACGCCTTCGGCATGGCGCGCTCGGGCAGAGATCAACACGTGGGCGATCCCGTGCCGGGTCCGCTCACCCAGGCAAGAAGCCGACATCGGCTATTGGCGCCGTGCGCTGATCGGCTGTGACCGTTACGTCCGCGGAAGAGACGATCCCAACTGTGTCAGAACTGTGTCACATGCCCCGCGAAACCCCGGGGCAACACCGTCATCTACGGGGACACGCTGGAGCAGATCGTTGTTGCGGGAAGTCGTTGATCGATTGCCAGAATAACCGCGTCCCCTTCATAAGTCCTCCCTCGCCAACATTCCCAGCCTGTGAACACCGTCCGTCGTCCGCTACGCGTCTTGAAGCCCCGCCTCGAGGATGGCAACGTCCTGCTCGACGGTTCCTCCGCTGACGCCGACGCCGGCGACCCGCTCGCCCTCTCGGCTAAGCGGCGCACCGCCGCCCATCGCGCAGTAGCGGCCGCCAGCGAGCCCCATCAGCGGGAAGAGATCCTGGCCGGGCTGCACGAGCGGCAGCAGGTCGGCCGTTCGCATCCCCACCAGGGCCGAGGTGTAGGCTTTCCGCTCGGAGATCTCGAGCGAGAAGGCCGGCGCGCCGCTCATGCGGTGCTGCAGGATCACGTTGCCGTGCGTATCGATGATGGAAACGGCAGACCGGCACGACGCGCGATGCGGCCACTTCGACGCGGTCGGCGATCGTCTTTGCGAGAGCAAGTAAGTCCATGATCACGTCCTTTGAAAGATGCGCAACGCGCGTCAGCGTCCGAGGCGGCCCAGATAGGCGCCGAGGCGATCTTCGGCCTCTCCCGGCTTGTGAAAGCCCAGTTCGAAAAAGGCCTTGATCCTCGCTTGTGTGGCCGGCCGGCCAACGGAGGCCATGCATGCATCCCACCCGGCCGCGATTTCCACGTCCGGCGGGAGACTGGCGTTCACCAAACGCTTGGTGTTGGCGATCGCCCACTTATCGAACCCGGCGATGCGAGTCGCGAGCGCGTCGACGAACCCGTCGAGCTCGGCGTCCGGTAGCGCCCGGTTCACATAGCCATAGGCCTCGGCCAACTCTCCCCCGATGTCCTCGGAGCTGAGGAGCACCTCCAGCGCACGTCCGCGCCCTATCAGCCGCGGCAGCCGCGCCATGGGCCCGCCGCCGGCGACCAAGCCGATGCCCACTTCCCACTGCGAGAGCACGGCCTTTTCCCGACTGACAAACGTCATGTCGCTGGCCAGCGCGATCTCGCTGCCGTTCCCGGTCGCGCGCCCTCTGATCAAGGCGATCGACACAACCGGCGCGCGCGTCAGGCGCACCAGGCCGTCCGGCCACGCCTCGAGCCCCGTGGGCCCTGCCGGTATCCGTTTGAGATCCTCGAAATTGGCGAGGAAATCGCTGTGGTTCAGGAAGTAGCCTTCGACGGCGCTGTCGAAGACCACGACCTTGACCTGCTCGTCGTCCTCGATGGCCGTCACGACCTCCCTGAATTCCTGGACGAATTGCGGGCCCATCACGTTGAGCGGCGGATTGTTGAATGTAATCCGCCAGTAGGCGGGAGACACTCGGTTAAGCCGGATTTGTGCTGTCGTCGTTTTGGCGTTCAACTAAACCTCCTGGAGCAAGACGATAGGAAACAGCGTCGATCTCGGTCGGAGGATGTCGTGCCCGACTCTGCTCGACATCCCCTGCGAGCTACCACCGACCAGCGTGCGATCCACCATCCACGTGGAGCACCTCTCCGCTCACCTGGCTTGCGTTCGCCAGGTACAGGACGGCGTCGGTGACGTCGTTTACGTGCGCCATCTTTCCCATCGGCTGCAACGTGCGAAGAAAGTCCTTCGGATCGTTCTCGTGCATGGGTGTATCCACGATCCCTGGAGCGACCGCGTTGAACCTGATCCCGTCCTTGGCGTACTCAATCGCCAGGCTCTTGATCACCGCGTTCAGTCCTCCCTTGGTGATCATCGGGACCGCCGCGTTCACGCCCGCGATCGGCTGATCGGCGAGCGCCGCGGTGATGCTCACAACAGCGCCGGACCTTCTGTTTCAGCATCTGCTCCACCGCAAGCTGCGTGATGTAGAGAAAACCCAGAAGATTGGTCGGACACCAGGGCGTTGAAGTCGTCGGTCGTGAACCCGGTGAAAGGCTTGGTGGAGAATATTCCGGCGTTCGTCACCAGGAGATCAATGCTTCCGAAGTTCTCCAGCGCCGCTGCGACGACCTTGGCAGCGGTCTCTTTTTCCCGATATCGCCGGCGACGAGGACGAGGTTCGGTGATGCCGTCAGAGACTGATTGACAGTGCGAGATGTAGCAACGACGTTGTAGCCCGCATTCACAAGCGCCTCGACTGCCGCCGCGCCAATCCCCTGCGACGCTCCTGTAACGATTGCTGTTCTTTCGATGACATGGTCAGAGGATCTCCTCGATAGTGTGAACTGGCCCGTCTCGGTGACCTTCCCCAACGCCCACTGCGAGCAGGCGATTGAGGAACGCGTACTTCGGCGCGGCGGTCTCGAAGCGCGGCAGCGTGCGGAAGTAGTGGTTCGCGTCGTCGCGCACGCCGGTGAACGTCATGTGGATCAACGCACCGTCGTCGGTCTCGAGCGTCACGCGGAGATCGAGCTCGCGCGTTCCGTCGGCGGCCGCGGTCACCCAATCGGCGCCGCCGAGCACGGTTCCGCGCAAGCGCTCGCCTTCAAACGATCCACCCGTAATCGGAAAGATCGAGAGCGTGCCATGTGGCGTCAGGCCGATCTCCTCGACCGGAGCAGTCGTGAAACGCAGGCGCATCAGCGGACGGGCGTTCATGGGGTCCTCAGCTTTCGAAACACGTTTAGTGCAGTTCATGAATGGTGTAGATCGGACCTTCAGCGCGTCGGTCGCCGGTTGCCACGGTTATGCGACGGTTCAAGAATGCGTATGCTGGGGTGTGAGGTTTCGAACCGCGGCGTCGTCCGAAAATAGTAGGCGGCCGGATCGACCGCCTCGCCGCGTGCCAGGGCCTCCATCACCTCCGGTGGACCGTGACGCAGACCGAATGACCGCATCGAAATGAGTGCGCCGTCGTCGGTCCGTAGCGTCGCGCGAAAGTCCAGCTCGAGGACTCCATCCGCTCGAAGGAGGAGCCAATCACCGCTTCCGCCAGGTAACACCGATCCGCGAAGCCACGGCCCGTCAAAGTCGCCGCCCGTGATGGGGACGGTCCGGCGAGTCCCATGAGGCACGGCGGCGATGTTCTGCGGCGTTGCGACCGTCACACGCAGGGTCATGAGCAAACGCGTGTTCATCACTCACTCCACGAACGGCACCAATTCGGCGTTCACATGATCGCCGCGCGTCCAGCACAAACCGTGTGGACCGCCGGGAATTTCGGCGAGCTTGGCGTGCTTGATCATCTTGGCCTGCCTGCGTGCCGTCGCGGCCGGCGGCAGAATGCGATCGGCGTTCGAACACGCTCGAATCGACGCCCTCGGCGTTGTCGGAGGCCTTGACCAGGTATGCGAATGGATTGGTCTTGGTAATATGTCGCGAGTTCGCGACTACGCTGTAACCTCGTTGAAGGAACGCGTCGACGAGTCCCGCTCCGATCCCCTGCGAGGCACCCGTGACAATTGCTGTTTTCGCCGTATTGGCCATCTGTAAGATCCCTTTAACATCAGCTCGCGCGGACCGTCGGCCTCGCACTCAACTTTTCAGAGGTGTGGTTGCAAGGACCTCCACTTTTGTCCACCTGCGGAGGAACCGCAAATAATTCGCTGGCCCGCGCTCCCAATGCCTTCGCAATATCGCCAGTCAAGTGGGCATTGCGGCCCGCTTCATTTGCAAAGGTGTCGAAGATGCCGAACTTCCCCGGCCCGATCTTGATCGCATACCATTTCAAGGTCGCTTGTTCATTCAGCGCGAGTGGCTGAGCTGACTTGTAGAAATGCCTCGGCATCAGCCTCCTTGCCGGCGCGTGCTTCGAGCGTGACTAGCAATCCAATGGCTTCCATCGAGTGACCCTCCTGGTGCTGAATGAGTTCCGGCCGATCGACCGAAGTCTGCTCACAACTGTGAGTAGACTGCAGATCGGAAACGGACTTGTGCGGATTTCTGCCTGGGATGGTCGGAATCTTGCTGCATTCATGCTCCCAGAAAGAGCACTCCAACGGCTTACGACATGAGTCTCGAGGTTTGTCTTGAGGGAACGACGACGAGAGTTCCGAATGAACTACGGCTTGACAGAGTCAGAATTGTCGACGGAGGGCGACAGTGCTGAGGCGGGTGCAAGGAGCGATGAGTTACAAATTCCGGACAGGGCTGGACGTTAACAACGAAGTGAACGGCAACCCGTAAGAGTGAAGTTCTGGCTGCGAACCAGAAATCACCAGGCGTGGCGTATCTTCGGAGCAGGTTCCGACGCGCAAGTCGCTTCGGAGCCGACAAGATCCTGGCGATACTCTGTCGGGCTAACTCCCCAGACGTCACGAAAGACCTGCGCAAAGTGCTGCTGGGTCTTGAAGCCACAGGCCACGGCCACGTCCAATACTCGCGCATCGGCAGCACGCAACATCGCTTTAGCACGCTCAAGCCTTTGGCGCAGAACAAATTGATGCGGGGTCTCGCCCGTTGACTTGCGAAACATCCGCGCGAAATGAGCTGTGCTCAATCCTACCGATTGCGCCATCTCGTCGAGACTCAAGTCGTCTTCCATCTTCGCATGGACCAACTCTTTAATCCTTCGCAAGCGCGCTGAGCCTAGTCCGCCTCGGTATATCTGCACAGGACGGTGCCTTACTGCATGACCATTGACCAGCGCTACGGCCATCGCCTGTTCGACAGAATCCAGAAACAGCCGCCCGCTCGGAAAGCCGGCCACCATCTCCGCATGAACGGCCGCAACCATCGCACTCAGGCGCGGGTCCGCAAACTTGCGTGAAGGGCGCAGTTCTACCTCGCCGTAAGCTCCGTCAGAGCTGGCCATCAGTGCCGCATCGGAAATACCGAGCTGCAGATGCGGTGCGTTCATGAGTCCAACCCACTCTCCCTGATGACGGTCGCACAGTGCTAAATCGCCCGCTGCGTAGTCGAACTTTTCCAGCGCGGAACGCTGCGAGCCCCACTCAATTGAGCCGGGCCCCAACATCATCGCGAAAGCCTGATCATGCCGCACCCAGATGACGCGGCTCTGTGACAGATTCGGGTGGAAAGAGTTCAACTCTCATTCTTGTGCTCCATGCCGGTCGTGTGGATGTGCACCAACCGAAATTCCGAAGCATGCGCGAACAACGACCGCTGCGTCGGAACCTCGGCTCGACGCTTGCACGCCATGCTAACCTGTATAACAGTTTTAGCACGGTTACGCAACGGCGGCATCCCGACAACCACCTCACCAGGAACGACGATTGTTACACTCAGACGGTGGAGGCCAAGATCGACGCCTCTGGGTGAACGTCGGACTCCCGCGGGACATCGCGTGGGACGGGGTGCACGGTGCACATCGCGATCCTGAAGGAGCACAGACCATCAATTGCGCTTGTTACAGGTTATCAAGGGCTCGTGTAGACTGGAGGCATGGCGGCGGACGGCAAGAGAAGCAAGAGATTCGAGTTGACGACCGACAAGCGGCCCGCACCGTTTCTCATTGCGGACGCGCGCGCCCTCGATTTTCTCAATTCGCTCGCGACACCGGTCGACACCCCGGTGGAGTGGATTGAATCGGGCCAGGATCTGTTGTCGTGGCTCGCCGCCGCCGGCCTCATTTCTCCCTCGGTGCGTGCAGGCTTTCAGAAGGGCGCCGTCCCAGGAGAACTGGATGCTGTGGCGGCGCAGGCGAGGCGCTGCGCGAATGGTTCCGCTCTTTCGTGCAGAAACACAAAGGCAACCCTCTGCGGCGGGACGCAGTGAAGGAACTCGAGCCCTTGAACCGTGTGCTCGCGCGTGACGAGACGTTCGGTCAGATTGTCGCCCTCGATCGTGGCCATCGGCGGGCGCAGTCACAATTCACGTGCCGATTCGAGAGGCGCTGGCGCTCTCCGGATACCCTGCTGCTCCCAATCGCGAGCGCCATGGCTGACTTGATCTGTGGGGAGGATTTGACGCAGGTGAAGGCATGCGAGCGTTCCCCCTGCACGCTTCTCTTTGTCGATCGCACTCGTGGCCATGCTCGACGATGGTGCAGCATGGCCATCTGTGGGAATCGCGCGAAGCAAGCATCGCATCGAGAGCGCACCGCGACGCCTCAAGAGCGGCCGGCACTGAGGTGAGAAGGCGTCGCGACCGGCGTGCCCGCCGGTCCGCTGCGACATGGAGCGGTTCCTCACCGGAAGCGGCACCGACGAGGATTCGGGAACGATCGTCGCAGGACTATCCTGGACTCGGGTGAGCGCAGATATTGAGATCTCTTTCAGCCGCCCGGTCGCGTAGCTGTGCAGCAGGCTCGCGATCAGCGTCTGATACGGCAGCCCCTCGGGCGGATTTCCGTTTAGGAGACCGCTGTATGCTCAATCACATCGCATTGCACTGCGTACCGCGATGCACATTGGTTGGTATTTCGATAAACGCGATCAGCGTTTGTGTCAGAACTGTGTCACATACCCCCGAAACCCTGGGGCAACACCGTCATTTACGGGGACACGCTCGAGGCACATCGTTGTTGCAGGAAGTCGTTGATCGGAAGTGCGTTGGTGGGATTCGGTGTGCGTCAGCACGCGCGAGGGAATCAATTTCCAAGCGTGCTCCTTC
>ERZ1370068.3320-contig-2435_pt1 | contig 14537 bp, 20 predicted proteins | sample MGYA00561227_ERZ1370068 | MGnify/ENA primary metagenome ERZ1370068 (study PRJEB38410, sample SAMEA6850437) | metagenome | study: Metagenomic assessment of the ecological functions of the soil: analysis of the soil microbiota associated with the...
CTCCTCGCCGTCATCCTCCTCGTGGCACTCGCCTTCGGGGCGGTGGCGGCGCCCTCGGGTCCGCCGATCAAGATCGGAGGCACCCTCGCGCTCACCGGCCCGCTCGCGGCGACCGCGCTCCTGCACAAGATCACCGCCGAGATCTACGTCGAGGAGCTGAACCGCAACAACGGGCTGCTCGGTCGTCCGGTCGAGTGGATCCTGCTCGACGATCAGTCCAAGCCCGAGGTGACGCGGAGTCTTTACGAGAAGCTCATCACGGTGGACAAGGTCGACTTGCTGATGGGGCCCCTACGCGACGGGAGGCATCATCGCCGCGATGGGGGTGGCGCAGCGTTACCAGAAGCTGCTCATCCATCATAGCTTCGGCATGCCGCACCTCGCGAAGTACGACATGCAGTTCCGGCGGCGCCGTTCGGGCCTGAGCCCAACAAGACGGTGCCCGGAATCGTCTTCGATGCCGTGGCCGCGACCGCGACGCCCCCGAAGACGGTCGCGATCGTCACCAGCAAGTTCCCGTCGGCGCAGTTCCAGTCCGCCGGCGCGCGCGACGTCGCGCCGCAGCAGCGGGCTCAAGGTCGTGCTCTATCTCGAGTACGAATTCGGCACGCGCGATTTCGGCCCCATCGCCGCCCGCATCAAGGACGCCAACCTGGACCTCCTCTGGGTCGGCGCGCTCGGCCTCGATGGGAACCTCGTCCTGAGGAGCTGAAGCGTCTCGACTACACGCCGCGCCGCCACTATCACCTGTTCCCGGCGCCGGGCCCGATGGCGGTGGCTCCGGAAGCCAAGCTCGCGCTCTCGAACACGTTCTTCGAGGAGCATCCGCCGTTCACGAACAATCCCGCGGCGGCCTAGTTCGCGACGCTCTACCACGAGCGCGCGGCCAAGGCCGGGGTGCCCTACACGAACGTCGACACGCAGGCGGCCGGCTCGTATGCGGCCTGGCAGATGCTCGAGGCGGCGGTCACCGCCACCAAGAGCCTCGACGACAAGGTGCTGGCCCAGTGAGCTCCGAAAGAATCAGGTGCAGACGATCGTCGGTCGCTTCCGCTTCGACGGCCCCAACAACTACGGTGACGATCTCTCGAAGGTGAAGCAGGTGCAGGACGGCAAGTGGGTCGTGGTGTGGCCGAAGGAGTTCGCGGCGCCCGGCGCCCGCCTGCTCCCCGTGAACAGAGAGAGCGATGCGCTGATGGGCGAGTTTGGAATCGGTCAGGGCATCAAGCGAGTCGAGGACGTCCGGCTGCTTGCGCGGCGAGGGCCGCTATCTCGACGACGTCAACGTCCCGGGTCAGGCGCACGCGCGTGATCGTGCGCTCCGTGCACGCCCACGCCCGGATCCGCGCGATCGACTCGGCGGCCGCGCTGCGGGCGCCCGGGGTCCTGGCCGTGTTCACCGGCGCGCCGACGTCGAGGGCTCTGGGCACGATGATGCCGATGACGCTCGAAGCGCAAGCGTCCGGACGGCGGCCCGATGTTCGCGCCGCCCGCACCACGGCCTCGAGCCGCGATCGCGCGCGCTACGTCGGCGATCCGGTCGCGCTGGTCGTCGCCGAGACGCGGGCGCAGGCCGAGGACGCGGCCGGATCTCGTCCAGATCGACTACGAGCCGCTGCCGTCGGTGACCGCGACGGCGGATGCCACCGAGCCCGGCGCCGCGCCCGTCTGGGACGAGTGCCCCGACAACATCTCGCAACATCTTCGAGGTCGGGCGACCAGCGCGGCGACCGAGGCGGCGTTCGCGAGCGCGCATCGGATCGTCGCGCCGTCGCTACGTGATCACGCGGGTGCACGCCCAGTTCATGGAGCCGCGCGGCTCGCTCGGCGTCTACGATCCGAACGACGATCGGTACACGCTCTACGCCGACGTGCAGTATCCGCATCGCGTCCGCAACGCGCTGGCCGAGCAGCATCTTCAAGATTCCCGAGCACCAAGATCCGGGTGGTCGCCGGCGACGTCGGCGGCGCCTTCGGCACCAAGGGCTGGCAGTATCCCGAGCACAAGCTGGTCCTGTGGGCGGCGCGCAAGCTGCGGCCGACCGGTCAGGTGGCAGTGCGAGCGGCGCGAGGCGATCCTGGCCGACGAGCACGCGCGCGACAACGTGAGCGACGCCGAGCTCGCGCTCGACGCCGAGGGCCGGTTCCTCGGCCTGCGCGTCAAGACGCTCGCGAACGTCGGCGCGCTACGTCTCCTCGGACCGGAACCTGCTCGCCACGTTCAGCAACGTGGTCACCCTGGTCGGCGTCTACACGTTCGCCGCCGCCTACGTGCACGTGACCGAGCGTCATGACCAACACGAACTCGACGGCGCCGTACCGGGGCGCCGGCCGGCCGGAGGCGACGTACGTCCTCGAGCGGCTGATCGACGACGCCGCGCGCGAGCTCGGCGCTCGATCCGGTCGAGCTCCGCCGGAAGAACCTGATTCCCCTCTCCGCGATGCCGTACAAGAACCCGCTCGGCGCGACCTACGACTGCGGCGACTTCGCGACGAACATGGAGAAGGCACTCAAGCTCGGCGATGTCGCCGGCTTCGCGCGGCGTCGCGACGAGTCCCGTCGGCGCGGCAAGCTGCGCGGTCTGGCCATCGTCAACCCGATCGAGCAGGCGGCCGGGCCGCAGCCGGAGTTCGCCGAGATCCGGTTCGCGCCGAGCGGGAGCGCGACGGTCTTGATGGGCTCCAAGAACCAGGGCCAGGGCCACGAGACGACCTTCAAGCAGATCCTGAACGAGCGCGCTCGGCCTCGATCCGGCCGACGTGCTGCTACGTCGACGGCGACACGGACCGGGTCGCCTTCGGCATGGGCACGATGGGCTCGCGCTCGACCGTCATCGGCGGCACCGCGCCTGTGGCAGGCCGCCGACAAGGTCATCGCCAAGGGCAAGAAGATCGCGGCGCGCCTGCTGGAAGCCGCCGAGGCGGACGTCACGTTCGCCGACGGCAAGTTCGGCGTCGTCGGCACGGACCGCGCCGTCGGGCTCAAGGAGGTCGCGCGCGCCGCCTTCCAGCCGCAATCAGCTCCCGCCGGCGTCGAGCCCGGCCTCTACGAGACCGGGACGTTCTCGCCGAAGCAGGCCACGTGGCCGAACGGCTGCCACGTCTGCGAGGTGGAGGTCGATCCCGACTCCGGCGCCGTCGCGATCGTGAGCTACGCGATCGTCGACGACGTCGGAACCGTCATCAACCCGGTGACGCTCAAGGGCCAGATCCACGGCGGCGTGGCGCAGGGCGTGGGCCAGGCGCTCATGGAGCAGGTCGTCTACGACCGCGAGTCGGGCCAGCTCCTGACCGCGTCGTTCATGGACTACGCGATGCCGCGCGGCGACACGTTCCCGGACATGCACATCGAGAGCAACCCGGCGCCGACGAAGCTGAATCCGCTGGGCGCCAAGGGCGCGGGCGAAGCCGGGACGGTCGGCGCGCTGCCCGCCGTCATCGAACGCGGTGATCGACGCGCTCGCGCGCGGTCGGCGTCCGGCAGCTCGACATGCCCGCCTCGCCCGAGCGCGTGTGGCAGGCGATCCAGGACGCGAAGCAGAACGGACAACGACCAGGAGGAGTTGCGTGAGCGCTCGACGAGAAGGCCCTCGACCTCATTCTTCTCAAGGCCCGGACGCAGAACGGCTGGCTCCCGACGCCGGTCACCGACGATCAGCTGCGGGCGATCTACGAGATCATGCGGTCGGGCCCGACGAGCGCCAACTCGTGCCCGGCGCGAATCCTCTTCGTCCGAACCCCGGAGGCGAAGGCGCGGCTGCTCCCGGCGCTGACGCCCGGCAACGTGGACAAGACCAAGGCGGCGCCGGTCACCGCGATCATCGGCTACGACACGCGCTTCTTCGAGCTCCTCCCGAAGCTCTTCCCTCACCGTCCCGAGATGAAGAACCCTTACGAGGCGAACCGCGAAGCTGGCCGAGACCGTCGCGTTCCGCAACGGCACGCTCAGGGCGCCTACTTCATGATCGCCGCGCGCGCGGTCGGGCTCGACGTCGGGGGCATGTCCGGGTTCGACAACGCGAAGGTCGACGCCGAGTTCTTCCCGGACGGCCGGATCAAGTCGAACTTCCTGTGCAACATCGGCCACGGCGATCCGTCGAAGGTCATGGCGAAGCTGCCGCGGCTGGAGTTCGACGAAGCCTGCACGCTGCTTTGAGCAGCGGCGGCGCGGCGGCGCGGGGCGGACTCGGCCCCGGCTACCGAGGTTGATGCGGCTCGCTCAACGCACGTAGTAGGCGCGGCGTCGGGCGGCCCCGGCGTCGGCACGAACTCTTTCGTGTCCATGTGCCCGGCGAGGCGCTTGGGCCGGTCGGAGAAAGACGATTGTGCGTCGGTCGCCATCGATTGGCCCCGTAGTCACGTGCGCCTCACTTCACGATCTCGTCGAGGAGCTTCTGGGAATCCGCCTGGTACTGAGCCTTGGTGATCACGCCTGAATCGAGGAGCGACTTGAGCTCCTTGAGCTTCGTCACGGCGGACGCCTGGCTGGCCGTGAGGCCCGCCGCCGCAGCGGGGCGCCGGTGCAGCGGCCGGCGGCGCCGCGGGGCGCGGCGCTGGAGCCGCGGGAGCGGGGGCAGCAGCGGGCGCAGGCGCCTGGAGCGGGAGCTGCAGCTCTGGCCTCGGCCTCTCCACGCGCCTCCCCCACCGCCACGCCCATGGCGGCCATCCTCCACCGCCCAAGGATGTCGATGAACAGCGAAGACTCCTTGAAGGAAGCCGGAAGCTTGCCCTCGAGAATCTTGACGGTGTAGGACAGGGTGTTGCCGCTCAGTTTGGGGTTCGTCAGGACGACGACGATGCTGCTGACGTCTTTCGCGCCGAAGACGGACAGCGTCGCGATTGGGCGGATTGGCGGAGAAGTTGTCGGCGCCTTTGGTCCAGTGGCCGACGGAGTCCGAGGTGCGGACTTGCCCCGTGATGCGCTCCGGCCGATCCGAGAAGAAGAGGGTGGGCCCCACGCTCTTCAAGGTCAGCGTCTTGCCGTCGAAGCTGCCGGAGGTGGCATTCTGCACGAAGAGCAGCTCGACCTTCGTGGACGCCTGATCCGCTCGAGAAGCCGGCTGGGCCTGGACGCGGCCGTGAAGCGAGGCCGCCTGCCGCGACGCCGACAGATCACCTCCACCAAGCCACAAGTAAACGAATCAATCGCGCGTGAGCTCTCATGGTCACTTCTCCACCACGGATCTCGAAGCGAGCGCTCCGGACCGTCTCTCGCGGGCGGGCCACGGTGACCGTCCCGCGCGGCGTCGATCCTGGCAGTCCCCTGACCGCCGCGCTATGAGACCTTGGTCGACGTTCCGCAGACCCGCATGGAGGTTCGTATCGGTCCGCTACACCCCGATGTCTTCCTGCCACGTGAGCACGGCGCGACTGAAGGGCGCGGAGCCCCCGCGTGAGCGCCAGGCCCAGCGCGCCGACGAGCGCGAAGGCCGCGTACATCTCCGGCGTGCTCAGCATCTGCCAGTGGCGATAGACGAGGTGGCCGAGACCCGACTTCGCGGCGATGAACTCGACGGCGACGAGGGTGACGAGCGCCAGCCCGAGGCCGAGCCTGAGACCGGTGAAGATCGCCGGAGAGCGGCCGGCAGGATCACCTTCCAGAAGAGACGCGTGCCCGTGCGCGCCATAGTTGCGGCCCGACGTCCAGAAGGCGCGGATCCATCGTCTGGCACGCCGGCGAGCGTGCTGATGACGATCTGGAAGAACGCCGAGCTCGCGCCGGTCAGCACGAACGCGGGCTCGCCGACGCCCAGGATGATCAAGAGGAACGGGAGCAGTGCGATCTTCGGAACCGGGAAGATGAACGCGAGGTAGGGCTCGACGAGATCGCGCACCGGGCCGCGCGATGCCCATGAGGAGACCGAGCGGGACCGCCGGCACGGCGGCGAGCGCGAAGGCGAACGCCAGCCGCGTCAAGGTGACGAGCAGGTCGCGTGCCGAGGTCCCCGGCGACGAGGCGGTCGGCGAGCGTCCAGGCGATCGTCGTGGGCGCCGGGAAGTAGCGCGGCGACACGATCGCGAGCCGCGAGCAGATTTCCCAGAGCACGAGCGCCGCCGCGGGCACCGCCACGCCCACCTAGCGATCCCCACGTCCGGAACCCAGGGCAAGAGTCGCGCGCGCAGCGCCGCCAGCCCGTAGGACAGGAGCGCGCCGAGCAGCGCGATGACGAAGAACGTCGCGTACATGTCCTCGACCTTGAGGATCTGCCAGGAGAGCCAGAGGAGCGCGCCGAGCCCGCGGCTGGCGGCCACGATCTCCACGGCCACGACGACGATCAGCGAGAATCCGAGTCCGAGGCGGAGCCCGGTGAAGATGAACGGTAGCGCCCCCGGCAGGAGCACCGTGGCGAAGAGCCGCCAGCCCCGGGCGCCATAGTGGAGCGCCGCCTCGACCACGCGCGCGGTCGATCTGCCGCACGCCGTGCGTCGTGGTGAACGCGATCAGGAAGAACGACGTCACCGCCGTCGTCACGACCAGCGCGATCTCGCCGGGCGGGACCAGGAAGCTCACGAGCGGCAGGAACAGGACGCTCGGGATCGGATAGATCACCGCGAAGACGGGATCGAGGCCCCTCGCGCAGCCGCCGCCAGAGCCCCATCGCCAGGCCGATCGCGACGCCGAGCACCGCCGCCAGCGAGAACGACCAGCCGATTCGAGCCAGGTCGTCGCCGAGATGGCCCCACAGCGTGCCGTCGGCCGCGAGGTCGCGGAGGTGGACGGCGATCGTCGACGGTCGCGGGAAGAAGACTGCGCGCAGGAGGCCCGTGGCGCTCGCCCACTCCCACAGCGCCAGAGCAGCGCGATCGGCGAGCCGATCGCCGATCCAGTGCTCGGCGAGCCAGCGCCCTCGCCTCGTCATGCGCCGAGCCCGTCGGATTCAGGGCCGCGGTCCTCCGCCATCGCCCGAACGACTTCCTCGCGGAGCCGCGACCAGATCGTCTCGAGCAGCGCCCCGTACGCAGGCGAGCCGCGCACCTCGAGCCCGCGCGGCCGGCCGAGATCGACGGGATAGACCTGGCTCACCCGCCCGGGCCGCGCGGTGAGGAGCACGATGCGGTCGCCCAGGAGCAGCGCCTCCTCGAGCGAGTGGGTCACGTAGACGACGGTCTTGCCGAGGGTCGCCCAGATCCGCAGCAGCTCCTCCTGCATGATCGTTCGGGTCTGAGCGTCGAGCGCCGCGAGCGGCTCGTCCATCAAGAGCACTTCCGGGTCGTTGGCGAGCGCGCGCGCGATGCCCACGCGCTGCTTCATGCCGCCCGAGAGCTGATGCGGGTAGTGCTGAGCGAAGCGCGTGAGCCCGACCATCGCCAGCATCTCGCGCGCCCGCGCCTCGCGCTCGGCGCGCGCCGACGCCGCGGTTCTCGAGACCGAAGGTGACGTTGTCGCGGACGGTACGCCACGGAAGCAGCGCGTGCTCCTGGAAGACCATCGCGGTGAGCGGTGTTCCCGGGTGGTCGGCCTCGATGCGGACCTCGCCGGCGCTCTGGCGATGCAGACCGGCCAGCACCCGGAGCAGGGTCGATTTGCCGCTGCCGCTCGGTCCGACGATGCAGAGGAACTCGCCGGCGTGAGCCTGGAGCGAGATCCGGTCGAGCGCCACGACCGAGCGCCCGCGGCTCTCGAAGGTCACGCTGACCTCGTTCACGAGGACTTTGGGTTCGCGCGTGGGCATCGGACGGCGCCGGGGATTATATCCTTACCGACTCGGGCGGCGACGGCACTGTGCGATCAAGGGCGACGCGCCTTGGCCACGCGTGCGCAGGTGACTGCTCGAGCAGCGGACCGGCCGGCAAGGTGCGCGGCCGGCCCGCCGCTCGTTCGTTTACTTCAGGTTGTCGATTCCGGCTCGGCCGATCTGCGCGTCTTGGGCCGAGGTGACACCGGAGACACCCACCGCGCCGATCAGCTTGCCGTCGACGACGATCGGGATACCGCCCTCGAGAGGTGCCGCGCCCGAAAGCTTCAGGATGCGAAGGTTGGCTCCGCCCTGCGCGAGCGCGTCGTCGAAGGCCTTCGTGGGACGCCGGAACGCCACGGCCGAGTAGGCTTTGTCCTTCGCGACCTCGATGCTGCCGAACTGCGCGCCGTCCATCCGCTGGAGCATGACGAGGTTGCCGCCCGAGTCCAGGACGACCATGACCACGTTCCAGCTGTTCTTCTTCGCTTCGGCTCGGCGCCCACCATGACCTTCTTGGCCTGCTCGAGCGTGATGGGGGACCGTACGGCGGCGGTGGCGGCGGCGCGACCGCCGGCGCCGGCTGCTGTGCGCTCGCGATCGACGCGCCGAGGATCAGCACGGTGCCGACGACCAGGGACACGAGCCGTTGCATTCTCATGGGTCTCCTCCTCGCTGGGTTGAACATCGGGATCGACGCCTGCACGGCCGACGTCACGGGATGCTGCGCGATTAACCGCGCAACGACGCCGCGGGTTCCTGCGATATACAGCGGCGAGGGCGATCGTCAAGGCGCTTGCCTTCGTCCGCGATGTGTTCTAAAACCGCGCATGTTGGACATCGAGATCAAGCGCTGCGGCATCTGATTGGATCTGAGACGGGAGGCGGTACGCCTCCGCAACGAGCTCCGGACGACGCTCCAGGTCGCCGCGAAGATCAGCTGGGGCGGCCTCCGCGAGCTGACCGTGCTCGTCGACGGCCGCACGGTGTTCTCACGACGCCAGGCGGGGCGCGCGCCGAAGCCCGGCGAAATCGCCCGGCTCGTCAAGTCGCTCGGCTGATGCGTCACCGCCCCGAATTTCGACCGATCACAACGGAGGCGTCCATGAGTGTGACGCATAAACCGCGAGTCTGGTTGACCCTGGTCGCCCTGGCGGCTCTCGTCGTCGCGACGCCGGTGTCGCCGCAGACAAAGCCTATCGTCAAGGTCGGCTACATTCCTTCCGACTCGTTCGCGGCGCTGTACATCATGGCCGACCGGCACCTGCCGGCCGCCGACATCACCGCCGACATCGTTCGCCTGAGCGGCGGGAGCGAGATTCTCTCGCAGGTCGCCACCGGCCAGCTCAACATGGGCGGCACCGGGATGGGCGCGGCCGGCTTCAATGCGGTGGCCGCCTCTCTGCCCGTGGAGTTCGTGGCCCCCCTGCACTCGGGCTACGTCGAGGACTACTTCACCGTACGCAAGGCGTCGTGGGAGAAGGAGATCAAGCGCATCGGCGATCTGAAGGGCAAGCCGGTGGCGCTGAACGTTCGCGGCGCGGCGGTCGAATGGATGCTCGACCAGGCACTCAAGCGGGACGGGCTCGGCTTGAAGGACGTGCAGATCAAGATCATGCCGTTCCCCGATATGGTGCCGGCGCTCGAGTCCGGCGCGATCGAAGCGGCGATTCTCACCGAGCCGTTCCCGACCTTGGCGGAGGAGCGCGGCGTTGCGCTCCGGCCGCTGCCCCGCCCGGCCGGCGCGAAGGCCACGCCGATCACGGCGATCTTCTGGAACAAGGACTGGGCGGCGAAGAATCCGGATCTGGCGCACAAGGTCATGGTCGCCTATCTCAAGGCCGCGCGTGACCTCGCGCTGGACAACGGCTGGAAGCAGGAGCGGAACATCGACCTGATGGTGAAGTACACCGGCGCCAAGGCCGACGTGATCCGGCGCGCGCGGGCCCACGTGCTCGATGCCAACCTCGAGATGGACCTCGCGGTGCTGGAGTCGATGCAGCGTTTGAGCCTGGAGTACGGCTACCTCAAGTACAAGGACCTCATGCCGCCCACTCGCCTCTTCAACTTCACCTATCGCGACCGGGCGGTCGCCGAGGCTCGGCAAGAAGTAGGCTCGATCGGTCCGCCAAAGGGCGGCGGCGACACCTCGCCGCCGCCCTCGCGACTCCGCGCCTCGTGTACTTGTTACACGCTCCGTGAAGCGCGACCGGGAAAGAACTACAGGGTCGCGCCGGTCACCGTATCGGCACTCTCCGCCCGCTCGCGAGATGGATGACGAGCAGGACGATGCCGATCAGGAACAGGATCCACGAAATCTGCCCGGCGAGCGCGGCAATGCCGAATAATCCGAGCGCACCGGCCACGAGCCCCACGACCAAGAAGACAAGCGCGTAGTAGATCATCGCGATCTCCCTCCGTCTGCGGTCCGTTCACTCCAGCTGGCCGCGACAACTCCGTTCGCGCAGCATCATCGTGTTGCATGTGGTCGTGCCCGTGCGTCTGCGCGCGACCGTCTGGCACGGATCTTCCAGCGCTTCGGCAGATGCAGGAGGTTCGTGAAGACGATGAGAGAAAGACGGCCGAGCCACATACACCGCCAAAATCCTTCGATCATCTGCGAGGGCTCACCGGGCTCTCGGATGCTCAGGTCACCGAGCACCTCGATCTCTACGCCGGCTACGTCAAGCAGAGCGAACGCGCTGGTGCAGGAGCTTTCCGAGATGCGCGCCGAGCGCGGCGAGGCGGGAAAGATTTCCAGCCTCGCCGAGGGAACTCGTCGGCTCGCCTACGAGTACAACGGCATGGTCCTGCACGAGCTCTACTTCTCGAACCTGAAGCCGGGCGGCGAAGCCCGCCCTCCGACCGGCAGGCGCTCGGGCGCGGCGCTCGCCGAGAGCTTCTGGATCAGTCGATCACTGGCAGGAGAACTTCCAGGCGATCGGCGGCATGCGCGGCATCGGCTGGGTGATCCTCTACGAGGATCCGGTTAACGGCCGCTTGATCAACCAGTGGATCAGCCTCCATCAGGACGGAATGCCGGCGCGGTGCGAAGCCGATTCTGGTCATGGACGTGTGGGAGCACGCGTTCATGCGTGACTACAAGGCCTCGGAGCGGCGCGAAGTACGTCGAAGCGTTCTTCAAGAACATCGACTGGACCGCCGTCGACCGGCGCCTGCGCGAACAACCCCGGCGCGCGAACCGCCGCGTCCAGTCTGCTGACAGCGTGGAAGGCGATGCAGAAAGGGAACGGCTGGGCCTTTCTCGGTCGCCTTCCTACACCTGGAGCTCGAGCGTGTAGAGACCGCCGATGAGGCGGTCGACGGCGTAGACGACTCGGCGCTCGTCGACGAGCACGTCGTTGATCTGCACGGCGCCCGCGCCGCGAGCCCGCGCGGCGCCTCCGGCACGTAGTACGCGACCTCCTCGGGCCGGAACGGATCCGGAGACGTCGTGGACGCGCACGCCGCCGTTGAAGTAGGTGCCGAAGATCGAGCTTCTCCGACGACCAGATTGCTCGCCACAGGCCGGTTCTCGTGCAGGTTGTGGGCGCCGTATCGCCCGCCTCGCCCTCCGAACTCGGCCACCGCCGGGATCGGGAAGGTCGAGATCGGCACCGGGTTCGTCTCGTCACGAACGTCGACGACCCACACGAGCTTCGGCCAGTCCTTGCCGGCTTCGGCGGTCGCCTCGTCGGAGACGATCACGAGCTGCGGATCGAAGAGCGGCAGCGAGCGTGTGCGTGAAGCCCGGGTACGGCGGATGGTAGTCCCACCGGCTCAGCATGCGCGGCCGCGCCATGTCCGAGATGTCGAGCATGATCGCGCCGCCGTCGATGTAGCCGATCCAGGCGCGGTCGGGCCGGCGCGGGTAGACGTTCGTGTTGTGCGCGCGAAAGCCGGCGTCGAACTTCGGATGCCGGGCCGGCGGCGGCTCGGGGTCGCCGTCGCGCGTGCCGGGCAGCCACCAGCGCCCGACCTCGACCGGCCGCGTGGGCTGCCGGACGTCGATGATGCGATAGAACTGATCGTCCTTCGGATTGCGCGGCTTGAAGTCCGGCGCGCCGCTCGCCAGGTGCAGATACGCGCCGTCGACGAACCACAGATGGTGCACGCCGCGCGAGTGCGGCCCGGAGGCGTCGAAGAACGCGATCGAGCGCGGCTTGCTCGGGTCGGCCACGTCGAAGAACTCGACGCCGGCCGGCTTCAGCGCCGGCGCGGCTCGTCTGGTAGGGCACCACCAGCAGATCGCCCACGAGGTCGAGGTTGTTCGAGCGCATGTCGCCGTGGGGCAGATCGGTCTGGACGATGACCGAGGGCTTGCGCGGATCGGTCACGTCCACCGCGGTGAAGTTCTTCGGCGCGGACTCGTGGCCGAGCCACAGCACGCGCCGCCCGTCGCGGGCGAGCTGGATCGGCCATGCCCTCGCCGCAGTTGCCGAAGCCGCCCAGATCGTTGTGGCCCAGGAGCCGCATGTTCTTCGAGAGGGCACCGTTCTGTGTCATGGCAGTTCTCCCCGGCCCGGGATCGTAGCATCTCCGCCGCGCCCGTGCCTTGACAAGGCTTCGCGGCGGCCGTCTAGAGTCCGCCACGACTCGGCGAAACTCCGTCCGCTCTGGAGGTAAGCGCATGAAACGCTCCATCGGGCTCGGAATTCGTCGGCATCCTTGGATGCCTCGTGGGATTCACGGAAACGGCGCTCTCCCAAGCGAAGCCGCTCAAGATCCGGCTGGGCGTTCACGCCTCGATCATGGGCGCGCCCGACGTCATCGCCATCCGGCAGGGCTACTTCAAGCAGGCGGGGCTCGATGTCGGAGCGCCGGAAGTTCTTCGCTCGGCAAGGAAGGACGCGACGCGATGATCGCCGGGGCGATCGACATCAACGCGACCGCGCCCACGCCGTTCCTGATCGGTCTGGACAAGGGCGTTCCGTACACCTCGGTGGCGGTCAACTCCATGATCTGCGCGGCCAACCACATCGTGGCGCTCAAGAGCTCCGACATCAACAGCGTGAGCCAGCTCCGCGGCAAGAAGATCGGCCTCCCGAAGGCACGATCACCGAGTACGTCTTCACTGTCGCGCGTCGCGCCGAGCTATGGGCTCAAGCCCGGCGACTTCCAGGTCGCGAACATCCCGGACCCGAAGGATATGCATGCCCAGTCTGATCGCGAAGGCGATCGACGCGGCCTCGCTCGGCGAGCCGTACAGCGCCGTCGGCGAGCACGACGGGACGCTCCGGGTCGTCGAGGACTACTGCAAGTACGATCCGCTCCCGTTCATGCTGACGGCGACGCAACAAGGTCATCAAGGAGAACCCCGACGCCGTGGTGGCGTACCTGCGCGGCTGGCTGCGCGCGGTCAGGTTCCTCAAGGAGGAGCCCCAGGAAGGCGGCGGCGGTGTACGTCGAGGACCAGAAGTCCCTGGGCCGCGAGATGCCCGTCGCCGTGATCGACAAGGCGCTCCAGCGGATGCAGTGGGAGCCCGACCTCACGCCGCAGATGGAGAAGTACCTCGTCGATCAGGCGAAGGATCTCGCTGTCGGGCGCGGGCGAGGGCGCATCAACACCATGCCGCGACATCGCCAAGGCGCTGAACCGGGATCTCCTGGCCAGGGCCAGGCGGCGCCGCTAGCGACCGCTTGTTCCGCACGCCGACGACGCTCTACCTGCGACGAGCGGCGCTCGCGCTGGCGCAGCTCGTGCTGCCGTTCGTCGTCGTCGCGATCCTCTGGGAAGGATTCGCGATCTTCGGCCCGTTCCCGCCGCGCCTCTTTCCGCGGATCGAGACGATCGTGTCGGCGTTCGTCCGCCTCATCGTCACGCGGCATCCTGCCGCTCCACGCGCTCGAGACGTTGCTGCGTCTGGCCGCGGGCTTCCTCCTGGGCGCGGTCGTGGGCGTGACCATGGGGATGCTGATGGGACGGTATCGGTGGGCCGAGGATCTGCTGGTCCCGGTCGTGAGCGTGGGCAACCCGATTCCCGGTCTGGCCTACGCGCCGCTGTTCGTTCTATGGTTCGGTCTCGGCAATCTTCCCGCCGTGTTGCTGGTCGGGTTCTGCCGCCGACGTTTCCGGTCGTCGTCAACACGTGGACGGGCGTGCAGGCGGTGAAGAGCATCTGGATTCGCGCGGCGCGAGACCATGGGCGCCACCGATGCGCCAGCTCTTCCGGAAGGTCGTCCTGCCGGGCGCGCTCCCCTACGTGCTCACCGGACTCCGGCTCGGCTTGGCGCGCGCGTGGCGCGTGCTGATCGCCGTCGAGATGCTCACCTCGGTCTCGATCGGGCTCCGGCTGGCTGATCTTCGGCGCTCGGGAATTCCTGAACACCGACGTGATGCTGGCCGGGATCGCCGTGATCGGACTCGTCGGGCTCGGCCTCGAGAAGCTCGTGTTCGAGCGGCGTCGAGAGTTCACGGTCGTGCGGTGGGGATGCTCGAGCGATGAAGCGGTTCGTCTTCGGCATCGGTCGCCTCCTTCGGCCTCGCGGCCGTGGTATGGGAAGCGTTCGCGCGGAGCGGTCTCTTCTCCCGGTGCTCTCTCCGTCACTGGCGGTGATCGTGCCCCGTGCTCGTTCAGATGGTCGTCAGCGGCACCATCTTCGTTCACATCGCCTACACGCTCTATCGCATCCTCGTGGGGCTCGGCCTGCGCCGCGTTGCTCGGCGTGCCGGTCGGCATCCTGATGGGGCGCTTCAAGACCGCCGAGCGATTCGTGCTTCCGCTGGTGAGCGTGCTCTCCCCGATCCCGTCGCTGGCCTGGGTGCCCGTCTTCATCCTCTGGTTCGGCCTGGGAAACGCGGCGAGCGTCGCGCTCTGGTCTTCTATGCCGGCCACGTTCCCGATAGCAATACGTAATGGC
>ERZ1370068.7372-contig-6292_pt1 | contig 14537 bp, 16 predicted proteins | sample MGYA00561227_ERZ1370068 | MGnify/ENA primary metagenome ERZ1370068 (study PRJEB38410, sample SAMEA6850437) | metagenome | study: Metagenomic assessment of the ecological functions of the soil: analysis of the soil microbiota associated with the...
GCGCACGCATCGACGCCGAGCGGCGCTGGTCGTCGCGCCCGGGCCTGGTCGACCTGGCGCGCGCGCCTGCGCGAGCCGGGCCACGAGCACGGAGGGCATGCTCGAGTCGGAGCTGGCGGCGGCGGTGGCCGGCGGCGTCACCAGCCTGGTCTGCCCGCCCGACACCGACCCCGTGCTCGACGAGCCGGGCCTGGTCGAGATGCTCAAGTTCCGCGCCCGCAACCTGAACCTCGCGCGCCTCTATCCGCTCGGCGCGCTGACGCGCGGCCTCGCCGGCGAAGCGCTGACCGAGATGGCCGAGCTCACCGAGGCCGGCTGCGTCGGCTTCGCGCAGGCCGACGTCGCGCTGCAGCGACACGCTGGTGCTGCACCGCGCGCTGCAGTACGCGGCGACCTTCGGCTACACGGTCTGGCTGCGGCCGAACGACGCCTGGCTCGGCAACGGCGTCGCCGCGCAAGGGGCCGCTCGCGACCCGCCTGGGCCTGTCCGGCGTGCCGGTGCTCGCCGAGACGATCGCCCTGGCGACGATCTTCGAGCTGGTGCGCGACACCGGCGCGCGCGTCCACCTGTGCCGGCTGAGCAGCGCCGCCGGCGTCGAGCTGGTGCGCCGCGCCAAGGCCGAGGGCCTGCCGGTGACCTGCGACGTGAGCATCCAACCAGCTGCACCTGATCGACGTCGACATCGGCTACTTCGACGCCGCGATGCGGCTGACGCCGCCGCTGCGCCAGCAGCGCGACCGCGATGCGATCCGCGCCGGCGCTCGCCGACGGCACGATCGACGCGCTGGTCAGCGACCACACGCCGGTCGACGAGGACGCGAAGCACCTGCCGTTCGCCGAAGCCGAGCCCGGCGCGACCGGCCTCGAGCTGCTGCTCGGCCTGGCGCTGAAGTGGGGCGCAGAGCGACCAGGCTCGCCGCTGGCGCAGCACGCTCGCCGACGCGTGACCAGCCGGCCGGCGCCGTGCTCGGCGACGCGCTCGGCTCGCTCGGCCGCGAGCGCCGCGCGGCCTGGCACGAAGGCGCGCGTCGGCCGACCTCTGCATCTTCGACCCGACCGGCCTGGACGGTCGACCGCCGACGCTCGCGAGCCAGCGGCCAAGCACACGCCGTTCGCCGGCTACGAGCTGCCGGGTCGCGGTGCGCTGCACGCTCGTCGCCGGCCGCGTCGCCTACGAGGCGCGGCTGACCGTGACGCACGCGCGGCCGCTCGGGCGCGACGGCGTCGCGTGCGCGCGCTGCGCGCGGTCGTGCGCCTGCTGCGCGCGTCGGCCACGGCCTGCACGGCGCTGGCGATCGTCCTGTTCGCGTTTCCCGCGCTCGACGCCGCGGCGCGCCACGAGCGCATCCGCTGGTGGTCGACGAAGATGCTGCGCGTGCTCGGCATCGCCTGCGAGTCGAAGGCGCGCCGCGAGCCGGCGCGCAGCCTGCTCGCCGTCAACCACATCTCGTGGCTCGACATCATGGCGATCCACGCTGTCGCGCCCGACGCGCGCTTCGTCTCCAAGGCCGACGTCAAGGCGTGGCCGCTGCTCGGCGCGCCTGGTCGACTGCGGCCGGCACGCTCTACCTCGAGCGCGAGCGCAAGCGCGATGCGCTGCGCGTCGTCCACGCGGTCGCCGAGGCGCTGCACGCCGGCCAGACGGTCGCGGTGTTTCCCGAGGGCACGACGTCGACCGGCCACGGCCTGCTGCCGTTCCACGCCAACCTGCTGCAGGCGGCGATCGCCACCGCGACGCCGGTGCAGCCGGTCGCGCTGCGCTTCTCGGATGCCGAGCCATGCCGGTCAGCGCGGCGGTCGAGTTCGTCGGCGCGACCAGCCTGCTGCGCAGCCTGTGGCAGCGTCGGCCTGCGGCGACGGCGTCGGTCGCCCGGCTGGTGTTCCTGCCGCCGCGCCCGTCGGCCAGGCGTCGAGCGGCGCGAGCTCGCCGGGCGGCTGCGCGCCGACATCGCCGCGCGCGCTCGGCATCGCCGCGCTGGCCGCAGCCGCCTAGGTCGCCGTCGCCAGTTCGCCACCGCGGCTGCCGCCTGCGCGGCGGCCTCGGCATCGCCGAGGTAGTAGCTGCGGATCGGCTTCAGCGTCGTCGTCGAGCTCGTAGACGAGCGGGATGCCGTTCGGGATGTTGAGGCCGACGATCTCGGCGTCGCGCGATGCCGTCGAGGTACTTCGACCAGCGCGCGCATGCTGTTGCCGTGCGCCGAGATCGAGCACGCGCTCGCCGGCGCGCGATCGCCGGCGCGATGCGTCGCGTGCCAGTACGGCAGCACGCGCGCGACCGTGTCCTTCAGGCACTCGGTCAGCGGGATCGTCGCCCGGGCGCGAGCTGCGCGTAGCGCGGGTCGCTGCGCTCGCTGCGCGGGTCGTCGCGGCGTCGAGCGGCGGCGGCGGCATGTCGTAGCTGCGCCGCCAGACCAGCACCTGCGCGTCGCCGAACTTCGCCGCGGTCTCGGCCTTGTTCAGGCCCTGCAGCGCGCCGTAGTGGCGCTCGTTCAGGCGCCAGTCGTTGCGCCACCGGCAGCCAGGTGCGGTCCATCTCGTCGAGCGCGTGCCAGAGCGTCCAGATCGCGCGCTTCAGCACCGAGGTGTAGGCGACGTCGAACTCGTAGCCGGCCTCCTTCAGCAGCCGGCCGGCCGCGCTGCGCCTGCTCGACGCCGGTCGGCGTGAGGTCGACGTCGGTCCAGCCGGTGAAGCGGTTCTCCAGGTTCCAGGTCGATTCGCCGTGGCGGAGCAGGACGAGCTTGTGCATGGGCGACGGAGGTGGGTGAGCGTCGGCCCGGCGCAGTGAGGCGATGGCGGCAGGCGAGCGAGAGGCGGGCGAATTCTATAATCCGCGCTTTTGCCGGATCGAGCGCCTGCGGCCCGCCACGCCTTGAATTTCGTTCCTCGACAACTGGTATCTGTTCGCCGCCGCGCTGGTCTCCGGCGGCCTGCTGCTCTGGCCGATGCTGGTCGCAGCGACGGCGCGGCGCGAAGGTCTGCGCCGCCGATGCGGTGCAGCTGATCAACCGCGAGAAGGCGGTGCTGATCGACGTCAGCGAGCCGGCCGAGTACGCCGCCGGCCATGCCGTCGGCGCGCAGCAACGTGCCGCTGGCCAGCCTCGAGACCTCGCGCGACCTGCCGAAGAACAAGGCGCTGCCGCTGGTCGTCGTCTGTCCGACCGGCGCGCGCGCGCCGCGCGCCGTCGCGCGTGCTGAAGAAGCTCGGCTTTCGAGAACGCACGCGCGCTCGCCGGCGGCCTGGCCGCCTGGCGCGCGCGCCAACCTGCCGGTCGAGAAGACCGCCTGCAGCCGGCGATCCAGACCGATGCAAGCCGTCAAGATGTACACGCACGGCGACCTGCCCGTACTGCCATCGCGCCAAGGCGCTGCTCAAGCAGCGCGGCGTCGAGCGCGATCGACGAGATCCGCGTCGACGTGCGACCCGGCCGCAGCGCGAGACGATGATCCAGCATCACCGGCCGCTGCACCGTGCCGCAGATCTTCATCGGCGAGACCCACGTCGGCGGCTGCGACGACCTGATCGCGCTCGACCAGCGCGGCGGCCTCGATGCCGCTGCTCGGCCGGCACGCGATAGCCGCGTCGCCCGCCAGCGCCGCCGATAATCCGCGCCCGGTCCGCATCGCCCGCGCGACGGGCTCTACCCTTGACATCCGAGAGACTCCCATGGCCGACGACACCACACGACCCCGTGTTCCAGATCCAGCGCATCTACCTGAAGGATCTGTCGCTCGAGCAGCCGAACTCGCCGCAGATCCTGCTCGAGCAGGGCCAGCCGCAGGTCGAGATCAACCTCGGCCTCGGCGCCGAGCCGATCGCCGACGGCGATCGTACGAGGTGACGCGTGACGGCGACCGTCACGACCAAGGTCAACGACAAGACGCTGTTCCTGGTCGAGGCCAAGCAGGCCGGCATCTTCGAGATCCGCAACATCCCCGAAGAGCAGCTGCAGCCGATCATCGGCATCGCCTGCCCGCAGCATCGTCTATCCGTACCTGCGCGCGATCGTCTCCGACGTCTGCACGCGCGCCGGCTTCCCGCCGGTGGTGCTGTCGGAGGTCAACTTCCAGGCGATGTTCGAGGCGCAGCAGGCGCAGCAGGCCCAGCGCCGGCGCCGGACCAACGGCTCGCGGCGTCGCCGGCATCGTCAACTGGCGCGACGATCGCGCGCTCGGCGACGCGTCGCGACGATGAACCTCACGGTGCTCGGCGCAGGCGCGTGGGGCACGGCGCTCGCGGTCAACGCCGCGGCGCGCCACGCCGACCTGCTGTGGGCGCGCGACGCCGCGCAGGCGCAGCGCTGCGGTCGCGCGCGGCGCAACGCGCGCTACCTGCCGGAGGTCGCGCTGCCGCCGGCGCTGCAGGTCAGCGCCGACTTCGATGCGGCGCGTCGCGCCATGCGCGCGGCGGGCTGATCGTCATCGCGACGCCGATGGCCGGGCTCGACGCGATGCTGCGCCGCGCTGCCGAGCGCTCGACGCGCGCCGTGCTGTGGCTGTGCAAGGGCTTCCAGGAGCACCGGCTGCGCTCGGCCACGAGATCGCGCGCGCGGCGCTGCCCGACGCCGCGCGTCGGCGTGCTGTCCGGGCCCGAGCTTCGCGATCGAGGTCGCGCGCGGCCAGCCGACCGCGCTGGTCGCGGCGAGCAGCGACGCAGCGCTGCGCGACGCCGCCGTCGACGCGCTTGCACGGCGCGAGCCTGCGCATCTACACCTCGAGCCGACCCGGTCGGCGTCGAGGTCGGCGGCGCGGTCAAGAACGTGCTGGCGATCGCCACCGGCATCGCCGACGGCATGGAGCTCGGCCTCAACGCGCGCGCCGCGCTGGTCACGCGCGGCCTGGCCGAGATGACGCGCCTCGGCGTCGCGCTCGGCGCGCGAGCCGGAGACCTTCATGGGCCTGTCGGGCCTCGGCGACCTGGTGCTCACGGCCACCGGCGACCTGTCGCGCAACCGCACGGTCGGCGTCGCGCTCGCTGGCGGCAAGGCCGCTCGCCGACGATCCTGGCCGAGCTCGGCCACGTCGCCGAGGGCGTTCGCAGCGCGCCGATGGTGCTGCGCGCGCGCCGCAGCGCGCGGCGTCGAGATGCCGATCGTCGCCGCCGTGGTCGACGTGCTCGACGGCCGGCCGATCGAGCCCGGAGCAGGCGCTCGAGCAGCTGATGCGGCGCGAGGCGCGAGCCGGAGTCGTCCGAGCGGCGCATCAGACCGACGCCGGCGTAGCCGTTCTGGCGCCAGGCCTCGAACACGGCGACCGCGACCGCGTTGCTGAGGTTGAGGCTGCGCTGGCCGGCGCGCATCGGCAGGCGCACGCGTCTGCGCGGCGGCGAAGCTGTCGCGCAGCGCCGGCGGCAGGCCGGTCGATCTCGGCGCCGAAGACGAGCCAGTCGCCGGGCTCGCAAGCGACCGTCGGCGAGAGCGGCCGGCCGCCGCGGTCGTGAACGCGAACAGCGTGCGCGCGTCGGCGCCGCGTGGCGCGCGACGAAGCGCGGCCACGACGCATGCCGCCGCACGTCGGCGTACTCGTGATAGTCGAGGCCGGCGCGGCGCAGCAGCTGGTCGTCCATCGAGAAGCCGAGCGGCTCGACGAGGTGCAGCAGCGCAGCCGGTGTTGGCCGCCAGCCGGATCACGTTGCCGGTGTTGGGCGGGATCTCGGGCGCGACGAGGACGATGTTGAACACATGCGCAGCCCGCGATGTCGCTCGACCGGGCGCGGCGTGCGCGCCAGCGACCCAGACCTCGACCGCCGCCGCGCCCGCCTGCCTGCAGGACGCCGCGCGATCTCGGCGGCGGTCGCTGCCGGTCGTCATCACGTCGTCGACGATGGCGACGTGTGCGGCCGCGCAGCTCGGCGCGGCGCGCGCGGCTCGACCGCGAACGCGCCGCGCACGTTGGCGGCGCGCTCGGCGAGCGGCAGCGCGAGCCGGTGCGGCGTGTCCCGCGCAGGCGCAGCAGGAGCTCCGGCTCCGGCGACGAGGTCGAGCCGACGGCGCGACGCGGCGCGCCAGCTCCCAGGCCTGGTTGTAGCCGCGCTCGCGCAGCGCGCTCGCGCCGCAGCGGCACCGGCAGCAGCCGCGTCGGTCGCGAGCGCCTGCTCCGCGCCGACGATGGCGTCGGCGAACGACGGCAGCGAGATCGAGCGCGCCATGGAACTTGAACGGCGATCAAGCGGTCCCACGGCGGCCGGTAGTCGACCGCCGCGAGCGGCGGCGTCGAAGGCGGCGCGTCGTCAGGCACGCGCCGCAGACCGCACCGCGCACGGGCAGCTGCAAGGCGCAGCGGCGGCAGCGCGGCACCGGCGCGGCGAAGCGGTCGAGGCAGCTGGCGCAGATCGCGGCCGCGGCCCCAGCCGCGGCAGACGGCGCACAGGCTCGGGCCGCGCGACGCGATCGCACGGCTCGGCCGCGTCCGACCAGCGCGTCGCAAGCATCGGCTCAATATACTGCCGCGCCATGGCGTCGAGCCGAATCCGGCAACGGCGCGTGGCGTCGATCGACGTCGCCGCGCGCGCCGCGCTCGGCCGCCTGGCGTCGCGACGACGCGCTGCCCTGGCTGCACGGCGAGGTCGCGCGTCGCCTGGTCGAGCGGCTCGCGGCCGATGCGCGCCGACGCCGCGCCGCATCGTCGAATGGTGGGCCGGCGCCGGCGGCGGCGACGATGTCGCTGCGCACCGCCTATCCGCGCGCCGCAGCGCGTCGCGGTCGAGGCCGACGCCGCGTGGGCGGCACGCCAGCCGCGCGCGTGCGCGACGGCCGTGGTGGTCGCTCGGCGCGGCTGGCGCGATCGTCGTCGACGAGGTCGTGCGATGCGACGACGACGATCGGCCGCGCCCAGCTGGTCTGGGCCAACATGGCGCTCACGCTCGTCGTCGACCCGCCGGCGCTGTTCGCGCGCTGGCACGCGCTGCTCGAGGTCGACGGCATGCCGCTGTTCTCGTGTCTCGGGCCGGGCACGCCTGCGCGAGCTGCGCGAGTCTGTACCGCGCCGCAGCGCTGGCCGGCGCCGACGCCCGGCTACGTCGACATGCACGACCTCGGCGACATGCTCGGTCGCATGCCGGCTTCGCCGATCCGGTGCTGGATCAGGAGACGATCACGCTGCGCTGGCGAAGCGCCGCAAGCGCTTGCTGGCCGAGCTGCGCCAGCTCGGCGGCAACACCACGCCCGATCGCTTCGCCGGCCTGCGCACGCCGCGCGTGGCAGCAAGCGCCTGCGTCGCGGCGCTCGACGACGCGCGCCGACGCCGACGGCAGCATCGGCCCTCAGCGTCGAGAGTCGCCTACGGCCACGGCTTCAAGCCGCGCGCCGCGGCTGCTGCGACGGCGCGCCGGTCGCCGTCTGCGCTCGACGAAATGCGCGCCGATGGTGCGCCGGCTGCGGTCGTCGTCCTGAGGCGGTAGCGCTAAAATCTCGCCGCTTTGTCGAGGCGAGCCGGCTCTCGACGAGACTGCGGTCGCCGTTGGCCGCGGCAGCGGGCTGCATCAGACCGGTTTCAGCGGACGACAGCAGGATGTCAGCTCTCAGCTCTCCAGTGCATCTCCACGGCGCCTGCTCGACCGTGCGCCGCTTGCGCTTGCGCTTCGCCGCGTGCCGACGGCGGACGGCTCGGCTGCAGTGGCTGCTGCGGCGCAACTGCTCGATGACGCCGACGCCAGCTGGTCGTCGTTCTACCTCGTCGCTCTGCGCCTTGTCGCTGGCGCATCGCCGGCGCCTTCTGGCTGCGCGGTGCGCCGTCTGGTGACTGCCGTTCGCGCGGCGTCGAGGTTGCTCGCCGTCGGCGCGGCGCTGCTGCTCTATGCGCGCCACGCCAGCCGACCGCGAGCGCATCGGTCCTGCGCGCCGGCCGCGCTGACGGTCGAGCGCACGCTCGGCCGGCACACCGAGCAGCGTCGAGTTCGCGCCGGCCTGGGTTCGGGTCGAGCCGGCCCACGGCGACCGTTCGCTGATCGAGCTCTCGGGCGAGGGCAAGCGGATCGCGGTCGGCCGCTTCGTCCGGCCCGGAGCTGCGCCGCGCAGCTCGCCGACGAGCTGCGCTGCGCGCTGGCGCTGCGCCGCGCGCGCCGCTCGACGGCGCTGCGCCTGAACAACGAACAACGATGCTGACAGTGGCAACACCGATGATGACGATGAGAGCGCTTCTGGCGCCTGGCCGCCGGCACTGCTGGCGCTCGCTCGGCAGCGACGCTGGCGCCTGCCGGCGCTGGCGGTGCAGCGACCTCGCCCGGCGGCCCGGCGGTCAACCAGCTCGACCTGCACCCGCCGGTCACCGAGATCGCGCGCGACCAGCATGTGGCTGCACAACTTCATGCTGATCGTCTGCACTGGTGATCTTCATCGCCGTGTTCGGCGTGATGTTCTATTCGATCTTCAAGCACCGCAAGTCGAAGGGCGCGCAAGCGCCGCCAACTTCCACGAGAGCACGACGGTCGAGATCGCCTGGACCGTCGTGCCGTTCATCATCGTGATCCTGATGGCGCTGCCGGCCACCAGGGTCGTCGTCGCGATGAAGGACACCAGCGCCGCCGACCTGACGATCAAGGCCACCGGCATCCAGTGGAAGTGGGGCTACGACTACCTCAAGGGCGAGGGCGAGGGCATCGGCTTCCTGTCGACGCTCGACGTCGCGCAGCGCGAGATGTCCGACGCCGGCAAGCCGCCGGGCGACGACTACCTGCTCAAGGTCGACAACCCGCTGGTCGTGCCGGTCGACAAGAAGGTCCGCATCATCACGACCGCCGACCGACGTGATCCACGCCTGCATGGTGCCGTCGCTCGGCGTCAAGCAGGACGCGATCCCCGGCTTCGTGCGCGACACCTGGTTCCGCGCCGACGAAGACCGGCGACTTCTACGGCCAGTGCGCCGAGCTGTGCGGCAAGGAACACGCCTACATGCCGATCCACGTGAAGGTGCTGTCGCAGGCCGACTACACCGCGTGGGTCGACGGCGAGAAGAAGGAGATGCCGCGGCCAAGGCCGACGATCCGAGCAAGGTCTGGGCGCTGCCCGACGCTGGTCGCGCGCGGCGAGAAGGTCTACAGCCGCCAACTGCGCGGTCTGCCACCAGGCCAACGGCAAGGGCGGCGGCGCCGATCAAGCCGCTCGACGGCTCGCCGGTCGGTGCTCGACGCCGACAAGGCGCAAGCAGATCCACGTCGTGCTGAACGGCCAGAACAACGGCGCGATGCCGGCGTGGAAGCAGCTCTCCGACACCGAGCTCGCCGCCGTCATCACCTACACGAAGAACAACTGGTCGAACAAGACCGGCCAGATCGTGCAGCCGACCGAAGTCGCTCGCCGCCCGCAAGTAAGCCAGACATCGCAGAAGGACAGGAATGCCATGAGCGCAGTCATCGACCACCGCGGCCGACGCGCGGCCACGACCACGACCACGCACGACCACGACCACCACGCGCCGCACGGCTGGCGGCGCTGGGCTGTACGCGACCAACCACAAGGACATCGGCACGATGTACCTGCTGTTCTCGTTCACGATGTTCATGGTCGGCGGCGTGCTGGCGCTGCTGCATCCGCGCCGAGCTGTTCCAGCCCGGGCCTGCAGTTCGTCAACCCGGAGCTGTTCAACCAGCTCACGACGATGCACGGCCTGATCATGGTGTTCGGCGCGATCATGCCGGCGTTCGTCGGCTTCGCGAACTGGCATGGTGCCGCTGCATGATCGGCGCGCCCGACATGGCGTTCGCGCGCATGAACAACCTGAGCTTCTGGCTGCTGATCCCGGCCGCGACTGATGCTGGTCGGCTCGTTCTTCATGCCCGGCGGCGCGCGCCGCCGCCGGCTGGACGCTCTACGCGCCGCTGACGCTGCAGATGGGCCCGTCGATGGACGCCGGCATCTTCGCGATGCACATCATGGGCGCGTCGCTCGATCATGGGCTCGATCAACATCATCGTCACCGATCCTCAACATGCGCGCGCCCGGCATGACGCTGATGAAGATGCCGCTGTTCTGCTGGACCTGGCTGATCACCGCCTACCTGCTGATCGCGGTGATGCCGGTGCTCGCCGGCGCGATCACGATGACGCTGACCGACCGCCACTTCGGCACGCAGCTTCTTCAACGCCGGCCGGCGGCGGCGACCCGGTGATGTACCAGCACATCTTCTGGTTCTTCGGCCACCCCGAGGTCTACATCATGATCCTGCCGGCGTTCGGCATCGTCAGCGCAGGTCGATCCCGGCGTTCGCGCGCAAGCGCCTGTTCGGCTACACCTCGATGGTGTACGCGACCGCGTCGATCGCGATCCTGTCGTTCATCGTCTGGGCGCACCACATGTTCACGACCGGCATGCCGGTCACGGGCCAGCTGTTCTTCATGTACGCGACGATGCTGATCGCGGTGCCCACCGGCGTGAAGGTCTTCAACTGGATCGCGACGATGTGGCGCGGCTCGATGACCTTCGAGACGCCGATGCTGTTCGCGGTCGGCTTCATCTTCGTGTTCACGATGGGCGGCTTCACCGGCCTGATCCTGGCGATGGCGCCGGTCGACATCCAGCTGCAGGACACCTACTACGTCGTCGCGCACTTCCACTACGTGCTGGTCGCCGGCTCGCTGTTCGCGATGTTCGCCGGCTTCTACTACTGGGCGCCCGAAGTGGACCGGCGTGATGTACAACGAGACGCGCGGCAAGATCGCACTTCTGGGCTGTCGCTGATCTTCTTCAACGTCACCTTCTTCCCGATGCACTTCCTCGGCCTGGCCGGCATGCCGCGCCGCTACGCCGACTACCCGATGCAGTTCGCCGACTTCAACGTGATCGCCTCGATCGGCGCCTTCGGCTTCGGCCTGATGCAGGTGTACTTCTTCGTCGTTCGTCGTGCGTGCCGATGATGCGCGGCAAGGGCGAGACGGCGCCGCAGCAGCCGTGGGAAGGCGCCGAGGGCCTGGAGTGGGAAGTGCCGTCGCCGGCGCCGTTCCACACCTTCGAGACGCCGCCCAAGCTGAACGCCGCGGCCACCAGACGCAGCTGGCATCGGCTGATGCCGTCAGCGTGAACGCCGATGACGCCCGAGCAGCAAGCAAGAGCAACCGTCGCGCCTGGCGCTGATCCTGGCGTCGGTCGCGGTCGTGCTTCTTCGTCGGCTTCATCGCCAAGAGCGCGTTGTTCGGCATCTGAGCCGATGCCGACGCCGCATGCCCACGTCGACCGGCGCCTGCGTCGCGCGACAACCGGCGCATGGTCGGCAAGCTCGTCGTCGTGACGGCGCTGATGTTCGGCTTCGGCTACGCGCTGGTGCCGATCTACAAGCACGATCTGCGACGGCGCTCGGCATCAACGTGCTGTCGCTGTCCGAGCTGCAGATGCAGCGCGGCGGTCGAGCGCGCGACGGCCAACACGCAGGTCGACTGCGTCGCGCACCGATCACGATCGAGTTCGACGCCAACGCGCGCGGCCCGTGGGACTTCAAGCCGGCGCAAGCGCTCGGTCGAGGTGCACCCGGGCGAGCTGACGACGGTGATGTACGAGTTCCGCAACGTGCAGAACCGCACCATGGCGGCGCAGGCGATCCCGAGCTACGCGCCGCAAGCAGGCGATGGCGCACTTCAACAAGCTCGAGTGCTTCTGCTTCAACGAGTACACGCTGCAAGCCCGGCGAGATCGAAGCAGTGGCCGGTGGTGTTCGTGATCGACCCGCAAGCTGCCGAAGGACGTGACGACGATCACGCTGTCGTACACCTTCTTCGAGGTGGGCGGCAAGGTGCCGGCCGGCGGCACTGCCGGCCACGGCGCGCCGGCGCACGGTGGCAGCCGATGAGCGAGCGACGGCGCAGGCCGCCGTGCAGCGCAAGGGCTCGTTCGCTGCAGACGCTGCGCGCGGTCGCGCTGGTCGTTCTTCGGCGTGCGCAAGTCGGCCGACTACGAGAAGCGACGTCGGCGAGCTGAACCCGGTGCACGTGGTCATCGCCGGCGTCATCGGCGCGGCGCTGTTCATCGCCGCGCTGGTGCTGCTGGTGCAACTGGGTGATCGGCGAGCGGCGTGGCCGCGTGAGCAGGCCGCATGTCAAGATTTCGAGAGATTCAGATTCGAGGAGAACAACATGTCGGCAGCGACACCCCGCGGGCAGCACCCTTACTACTTCGTCCCGGCGCCTTCGCGCCACCCGGTGCTGGCCGCGCATCGGCCTGCTGCTTGTCGATCTTCGGCGCGGGCCAGTGGGTCAACGGCCACGGCTGGGGCGCGTGGCGTGCTGCTCGCCGGCTTGCGTGGTCTGGGCCTTCGTGCTGCACGCAGTGGTTCCGCGACGCCATCGGCGAGAGCGAAGGCGGCCTGTACAGCGACCGCATCGACGTGTCGTTCCGCTGGAGCATGAGCTGGTTCATCTTCTCGGAGGTGATGTTCTTCGGCGCCTTCTTCGGTGCGCTCGTACTGGGCCCGCGCTGCACGCGCTGCCGAGCCTCGGCAGCCTCGAGAACGCGGTGCTGTGGCCCGACTTCAAGGCGCGTCTGGCCGAGCGTCGGCGGCCGGCATCACCGGCGTCGCCGGCCGGCATCGTCGAGCCGTTCACGACGATGGGCCCGTGGCCGATCCCGACGCTCAACACCGCGCTGCTGCTGACGCTCGGGCGTGCACGCTGACGATCGCGCACCACGCGCTGATCGCCGAACCAGCGCGCGCAAGACGATCGTCCTGCATGTGGATCACGGTGCTGCTGGGCATCACCTTCCTCGGCTTCCAGGCCTACGAGTACATCGCATGCCTACAGCGAGCTCAACCTGAAGCTCAGCTCCGGCATCTACGGCTCGACCTTCTTCATGCTGACCGGCTTCCACGGCTTCCACGTGTTCGTCGGCATGCTGATGCTGCTGTTCATCACGCTGCGCCTGATGAAGCGGCCACTTCACGCCGCAGCGCCACTTCGGCTTCGAAGGCGCGGCCTGGTACTGGCACTTCGTCGACGTCGTCTGGCTCGGCCTGTACATCGTCGTCTACTGGCTCTGACCACTGAGGCGGCGATAGCGCCGCGGTCGTTCTTCGCGAAGCCGGCTCAGCGCCCGAGCCGGAATGCCGGTCGGGTGGATCCAGCCGAGCGACCAGGCGATGAGGATGCAGGCGAAGAGCAGCACCGAGACCGCGATGCGGAGCGGCGAGGCGGCGCGCATCATGTCGCCGCCTTTCGAGCCGTCCTGCGGCCGCACTGCCGCAGCATCGCGACGCCGGCCCAGGCGAGCGCGGCGAGGATCGGCGACGAAGCTCAGCGCCGATCAGGACTATTCATCGTCGACGATTATGGTCCGCGGGTCGCCTCGCGACGGCGACAGGCCGTTCGTGAACGCCGACGCGCGCCCGCAGTGCAGCGGTCGCGGCGCGTGCGCGCTGCGCCGTCGTGACGCTGCTCGCGACGCTGGCCGGCGTCGCCCTCGCCGCGCGGCTCGGCGTCTGGCAGCTCGACCGCGCCGACCAGAAGAACGCCCTGCAGACGAGCCTCGACGGCGCGTTCGCGCGAGCCCCGGCGCTCGACGGCCCGTCGCTCGGCGCGATCGCCGCACGCGCGCCGAGCGCAGCACCATCGCCGCGTCAGCCTGCGCGGCCGCTGGCTCGCCGAGCGCACGCGTCTTCCTCGACAACCGCCAGATGGACGGCAAGGTCGGGCTTCTTCGTCGTCACGCCGCTGGCGCTGGCCGCCCGGCTGCGGCGGTCGTGCTCGTCCAGCGCGGCTGGGCGGCGCGCCACTTCACCGCGCGCACCGACGCTGCCGGCGCTGACGACGCCGGCGTGCCTGCGTCGCGGTCGAGGCGTCGCCCCCCGGCGCCGGCGCGGCTGTTCGAGTTCGCCGGAGCCGTCGAGCGGGCCGATCCGGCAGAATCTCGACCTCGCTTCGTTCGCGCGCGACACCGGCCTCGACCTGCTGCCGCTCTCGGTGCTGCAGCTGGACGCTCCGGGCTCGCCGACGGCCGACGGGCCTGCTGCGCCACTGGCCAGCGCCGGCCGCCGACGTGCAGATAGCACTACGGCTATGCGCGTTCCAGTGGTTCGCCCTCGCGGCGCGGCATCGCCTTCCTCTATGTCTGGCATCGATTCATCCGCCCCGCCAAGCCCGATTCCGGCGCTGCTCGTCAACTTCACGCGTCCACTCGCTGCCGTCGACGCAGGGATCGTCGCCGCTGCGCCGCACCGAGCGCGGCCGCTGGCTGATGATCGCCGTGCTGCTGCGTCTGCGCGGCGCCGGTGGTCGCGTCGTACTTCGCGTACTATCGTGCGTGCGGCTCGAGCGCGCGAACCGAACTACGGCGAGCTGATCGTGCCGCCGCGGCTGCCGTCGCCGGCTTGGCGCTGCCGCTGGCCGACCTCCGACCGGCGCGTGGTCGCGCCGCCAGCGCGCTGCGCGGGCAGTGGCTCGTCGTCGGTCGTCGCCGGCGGCGCCTGCGATGCGCGCTGCGAGCGCCACCTCTGGCTGCAGCGCCAGCTGCGCGAGAGCGCTCGGCGCCGAGAAGGATCGTGTCGACAAGCTCTGGCTGATCGACGACGGCACCACGCCGCGGCGCGAGACAGCAATGCCGTAACTGAACGAAGTAATAC
>ERZ1370068.2414-contig-1566_pt1 | contig 14532 bp, 18 predicted proteins | sample MGYA00561227_ERZ1370068 | MGnify/ENA primary metagenome ERZ1370068 (study PRJEB38410, sample SAMEA6850437) | metagenome | study: Metagenomic assessment of the ecological functions of the soil: analysis of the soil microbiota associated with the...
CGACGTTTCGGTAAGCGGTTCCGACCACTCCCGCCAAGGCGGGGACTGCGGCTCCGATGAAAGCCGAAGCCGCGAAGACCGCGACGCCCGCCGCCGGCGCCGATGAAGGCCGAAGCCTGCCGGGCGTCCGGCACCGCGCCCGCAGCACCTGCCATGTCGGCGAAGGAAAAGGCGGCCGCGGACGCCAAGGCGGCCAAGGAGGGAGCAGTGCCGCGAAGGCCAAAGCGGCCGAAGACGAGAAGGCCGCCAAGGCCAAAGGAGCCGCGGCAGGTCGCGAGAAGGCCGCGAAGGACAAGGACGCGGCGGACGCTGCGAAGGCCGCGAAGGACAAGGCGGCTGCGGACGCGAGGCGGCAAAGGACAAGGCCGCAGCCGACGAAAGGCGGCGAAGGACAAGGCCGCTGCGACAAGGCTGCCGCGGACAAGGCCAAGCAAGAGCGTCATCCGCACGCGCTGACCGACGGACCCCGCCCGCGTGGCGGGGTCTGTTCGTTGCTGGCGCTCGACGCGCAGTTCCTGCGCGAGCGGCGGGAGGCGCATCACCTCCGCTACAATAGCCGCGTCACGATCACGTTGCCGCGCATGTATCCCACGCTCGAATCGACTGTCGGCAACACGCCGCTCGTCCGCCTGGCGCGCATTCCGGGCGATATGCCGAACATCGTCCTCGGCAAGCTCGAAGGCAACAATCCGGCGGGCTCGGTCAAGGATCGTCCCGCGCTCTCGATGATCGTCGAGGCCGAGAAGCGCGGCGACATCAAGCCCGGCGACACGCTGATCGAGCCGACGTCCGGCAACACCGGAATCGCGCTCGCGATGGTCGCCGCGATGAAGGGCTACCGGATGATCCTCGTCATGCCGGACCACCTGTCGATCGAGCGCCGGCAGGCGATGCTCGCGCTACGGCGCCGAGCTCGTGCTCACCCCGAAGGCGGGCGGCATGGAGCGCGCGCGCGATCTCGCGGTCGAGATGCGCGACGAAGGCAAGGGCATCATCCTCGACCAGTTCGCGAATCCGGACAATCCGCTCGCGCATTATCGCGGCACGGGTCCGGAGATCTGGCGCGATACGCACGGGACGATCACGCACTTCGTGTCGGCGATGGGAACGACGGGCACGATCATGGGCGTGTCGCGCTTTCTCAAGGAGAAGAATCCCGTCGATACAGATCATCGGCGCGCAGCCGGAGGAGGGCTCGCAGATTCCGGGCATTCGCAAGTGGCCCGAAGCGTACCTGCCGAAGATCTACGATCGGGCGCGCGTCGACCGGATCGAGCCGGTGTCGCAGGCCGGACGCCGAAGCGATGACCCGCCGGCTCGCGACCGAGGAAGGCATCTTCGGCGGCGTCTCGGCAGGCGGCGCCTGCGTGGTCGCGCTGCGCATCGCGCGCGAGGTCGCGAACGCGACGATCGTATTCGTCGTTTGCGATCGCGGCGACCGCTACCTGTCGACCGGCGTGTTCCCGGGCGGATCGTGACGCCCGTCCTCGCGTTCGACATCGAGACGGTGCCCGACGCCGCGGGTCTGCGGCGCGCGCTTCGGCATGAGCGCCGAGCTGTCGGATGCCGCGGTGCTCGACTGGATCGACGCAGAAGCGGCGCGGCGCAGACGGGATCCGATTTTCTTCCGCTGCCAGTATCAGACGCGTGGTCGCGATCGCGTGCGCGCTGCGCGACGCCTCCGGCTTCAAGATCGCGTCGGTCGGCACGGCGGAGGACGCCGAGCCCGAGCTCATCCGCCGCTTCTTCGACCTGATCGACAAGCACACGCCGCAACTCGTGTCGTGGAACGGCGGCGGCTTCGACCTGCCGGTGCTCAACTATCGCGCGCTGATCCATGGCGTCACGGCCGCGCAAATACTGGGACTGGGGCGACGACGACCGCGAGTTCAAGTTCAACAGCTATCTTGGCCGCTACCACACGCGGCACCTCGACCTCATGGACGTGCTGTCGATGTACCAGCCGCGCGCCACCGCCGGACTCGACGCGATGGCGCGGCTGTGCGGCTTTCCCGGCAAGCTGGGGATGGACGGCAGCGAGGTGCACGCGGCCATTGTCGCGGGGAAGCTCGACGACGTGCGCCGCTATTGCGAAACCGACGTGATGAACACCTACCTCGTCTTCCTTCGGTTCCGGCTGATGCGCGGCGAGCTGTCGGCGGGCGAGCACGCGCAGGAAGTCTCGCTCGCCCGCGAGCGGATTGCGGCAATCGGCGCTCCGCACTGGCTGGAATTCATCGCCGCCTGGGACGCCAACGCGTGGCATGAGCCCGCCGGGCCGCCCCAAGGGCGAATACCGGAGCGCGGAGCGCGCAGGTGCTCAGTCACCCGCCGGGCCGCCCCAGGGCGAATACCGGAGCGCGAAGCGCGAAGGTACTCCAGTAAGCCCAACGCCGGCGGTTGCGCGAGCGCAGCGTCAGGTTCACAGGAACGGCACCGCAGCGTAGCGGCCGCCGAGCACCGGCTGGGAGGCAGTGCCCCACCAGCGCTCGAGCACGGTCGCGTAGACCGCGCGAAAGTCGAGCGCGTGACCGACGTTGCCGTCGCCTCCCAGGCGATCGAGCGCCGGCGCTTCGCCGTAGAATCCGCCGGCCACGCGCCCGCCCAGCGCAAAGTGGACGCTGGCGGTTCCGTGGTCCGTGCCGCCGGACAGGTTCTCGCGCGGGCGGCGACCGAATTCCGCGTAGGTCAGGATCAGCGTCTCGTTCCACCGATCCGAGCTCGTCCAACGCGCCGCTTGAGCGACGGCGATGCCCCGCGCCAGCTCACCGAGGAGCCGCGCCTGCGTCGCGCGTCTGGCCGCTGTGCGTGTCGAAGCCCGAGCAGGCTGAGGCGCGACGACGGCCACGCTGGAAGGATTGGCGATGATCTGGCATGCGGTGTGGACGGCGTTGCCGAATCCGCCCGCCGGAAACTCGGTCGCGAGGACGCGGTGGCGTGTCGAGATGCGCCGCCGCCTGCACGATGTCGGCCTCGACCTCGCAGGATGTGCCGGTAGGCCTTGTTGCGCGCCTCGCCGGCCGGCGCGGCAAGCCGCGCCTGCCGCAGGAACGCTTCGGTGTTCGAGAGCGCGATGGCGCGCGTGCCGCCGCCGGCGAGCGGGCCGAGATCGTTGCTGCCGATGATGACGCCGTCGGCGGCGAACGCGCGCGGCACGGGCAGCGGCGAACGCGCGGGTGAGCCATCCCTCGGCAACGTAGTCTTCGCTGGACGACGCCGTGTCCCAGATCTCGATCGAGCGAAAATGCGACAGGTTCGGCGCCGGGATAGCCGACGCCCTGCAGCACCGCGAGCTCGCTGCTCCTGCCAGAACGGCAGCAGCGGCGCCAGCGCGGGATGCAGGCCCGCGCGCTCCGAGAGCGGAAGCACGCTGTCGCGCGCGATGCGCGAGCTTCGGACGCAACGCGTAGTAAGTCGGATCGGCATAGGGGACGAGCGGTGTTGAGGCCGTCGTTGCCGCCCTTGAGCTCGATCAGCACCAGCAAGTTGCGGTAGTTCGCGCCGGGCGGCGCGGCGGCGAACGCCACCGAGGCCGAACCGACGCCGAGCGTGCGCAGCGGCGGCGGCGGCAAGCGACGACTGCAGAAACGTGCGGCGGTCCATCGTCATTTGAGTTGATACGCGGCGTCGAGCACATACCCGCGCACGACGGCAAGCGCGTCGGCCGCGCGATCGCTCGGCTCTTTGCGGCGGCACTGGCGAGCAGCAGGCGCTCCGCCCACCGCGCGCGCTCCTCCGGCGACGCGCCGGGGAATTGCGCGAGAAAGCGCGCGCTGTCGAAGTGGAGGCTCGCAAGGCCGCGGTCGATCGCGCACTCCCGGCCGCGGTCCGCGGCACCCGCCGGCGTCGCAGCGCGGCCATCGCATCGGGCAGCGGTGAGCCGTCAGCGCGCGTCACGCGATCGACGAAGTGCTTGCGCGCGAGCAGCGTGGTCGTGTTGATCCAGGTCTCGCCGCCGGGCCAGCCTTTGACATTGGGCGGCGACATCGGGTTTTGCCCCATGCCCGGCGGCGGCCAGCGCGAACGGCAGCTGCGATCCGGCTGCAGGCCCAACGCGCGCAGCGTGCCGACGACGAGCTCGGTCGGCGACTTGACGAGCACGCCGCGGTTCTGCGCTGCGTAGAACGCGTCGCAGAGCAGCAGCTCGCGCAACGCCGCCTTGATGTCGTAATTCGATTCGCGGAAGCGGGCGGCGATGCGCGTCACTTCGGCCGGATCGGGATCGGGCGAGACGAATTCGCGCCACAGCTTCGCGGTCACGTACTGCGCGGTCTCGGGCCGCGCGAGCAGCAGGTCGAGCACGGCGTCGCCGTCGAAGCGGCCGCTGCTGCCGAGCACGGTCTTCGTGCCGTCGTCGTGCAGCGCGCGGACGGAACACGAACTGCCAGGTCTCCCGATCGAGGCTCCAGCCGGTGAACGCGCGCGCCGCTTCCTTCACGTCCTGCTCGGCGTAGTGGCCTTCGCCGAGCGTGAAGAGCTCCATCACCTCGCGCGCGAAGTTCTCGTTCGGCGCGCCCTTGCGGTTGCTGCGCGCTGTCGAGGTAGACGAGCATCGCCGGATCCCTGCGCGATCGCATGCAGCAGCGTGCCGAAGTTGCCGGTGCGCGTGCGCGCGCAGCAGCGACGTTCTGCCGGTACATGAGGCGCGCGATGCGCACCTTCTGCTGGCTGGACACGAAGTGGTTGTGCCAGAAGAGCGTCATCCGCTCGGTGAGCGGCGACGGGCGTCGCCAGCATCTCCTCCATCCACCAGGCGCGCAACGCGAGGCCTTCGCGCCGCTGCTCCTGCACGAACTACCTTGCGCTCGCGCATCGGAGGCGCTCTCCCCCGTGGCGGCGGAATAGCGTGCCGCGTCGACGACGATCGCGCGGCGGCGGGGTCAGCCGCGGTCGTGCGAGTTTCCCGCAGCAAGTTGCGCGACCGCGGCTTCGCGGGTCAGGCTTGCGTACGCGCGAATCTCCGCGTCCGTCGGGCCGAAGCCGGTGCGCGCGCAGCAGGTGACGGGCGTCGTCGTAGCCCAGGACCGAGGCTCGGAGCGGCCGCCGCCGAAATGCCGCCAAGGCGATGGCGATGCAAGCGCCTTCAGCAAGCAGTGCGCGATGTGGGCGAACGTTCGCATTCGAGGTTTGGCGATGTGCCGGCGGCGCCGAAGCGACGACGGCTTTCAGCGCTCAACGTTCCGTGTTGCAGGCAATGTTGACAGCAATGTCGGCGCCGCGAAATGGGCAAGTTGTAACCGGGCGGTAACGCCGGTCAGCCGCCACGCCGCGATCCGCCTCGGTCCGGATGCCGAACCGCGTCGCGCGACCTACAGCGTGACCGTGCCGCGGGCGAGCTCTCACGACGCGCCCGGAGACCCGGATCCGGCGGTCGGCCGTGACCTCGAGCCCGAGCCGGCAGGGCCGCCGACCGCATCGCCCTGTGCGACCGCGTAGCGTGCGCGGCAAGGGCGCACCGGTCGCGATGAGCCATCCCCCAAGGTTGGCACAGGCCGAACCGGTTCCCGGATCTTCGACGACTGCGCCATGCTTGCGGAAAGAAGAACCGCACGACCATTCTCCCGTCGCCCGACGCCGTCGATCCGCGGACTCCGGAGCAAAGACGTACGCCATCGCGCGCTGGCCGGTATGGCCGTGCGCGAGCAGGCAGATCGGTCCGGGCGCGACGCGTCGAACGGCATCGGCGGAAGCGAGCGGGATCACGAGCTGCTCCGCTCCGGTGTCCACCCATAGCGGAGGCGCGGCCGGATCGGGCGCGACGTCGGCTTCCGCCAACACCAGCATTGCTGGCGAGCTCGGCGCGGGTGGCCGCGACGGCGCGCTCTTCGGAGGGGTTGGCCTGCAGCGTCCAGGTGTCGCCGCGCGCGTCCGACGGGGATGACGCCCGCGATCATCTCCAGCGTCACCGCATCGCCCGCGTTCATCAGCGCGCGGACGACGTGCGCCGTGCCAAGGCGTCGGATGACCGGCGAACGGCATCTCGAACGCAGGCGTGAAGATGCGCACGTGCGCCGTCGCGCGAGCGGACGGCAGGATGAACGTGGTCTCCGACAGGTTGAATTGCAGGGCGAGCGCTTGCATCGTCGCGCTCGTCGATGCCGCGAGCGTCCTCGAACACGGCGAGCGGGTTGCCGCCGAAGGTCGTTTCGGCGAAAACGTTGACGATGCGAAAGGCGTGGGTCGGCATGATGTCCTTCAGACCGGAATGCGCTTCCGGTGACCGCACGACGAGCTCGCGCGCCAGCGCCTGGAAGGCCGTGTCGGTGAAGCTGCCGACGGGGCGACATCGATGGCGATCTCGCTGCGCGGAAAGTTCCTGCCGATCGAGCGCTGGTACATGGGATCGTAATGCAGCGCGAGCAGCTCGCCGACGAGCTCGTCCCAGTTCCCGCCTTGGCCGCATCGATCCAGCGCGCGATCGTCTTCTTGCCATGGAGGGGAACGAGGCGCACGAGGCGCGCGGACAACGCGTCGTGATCGGCGAGGAAATGCGCGTACTCGTCCTTCAGGAGCTCGATCCGCAGCGCGCGGCGGCAACACGACCCGGATGCACTCCGCGGTCCGCATGGCGGCAAGCAGAGCGTCGGGAAGCTGCACCGCGCCGATTTTCCTGCTCTCCGACTCGACATAGACCGGGCGCGCGGATCGAACCCTTCGAGCGCCGACAGGAGGTGGCTGTCGAACGATTTCTGCGTCGGCTGCGGGTGGTCGGGCAGATCGCCCAGGAGCGAACCGCGGTGGCGGGCCATGGCTTCGAGGTCGAGCACCTGCGCTCCCACGCCGGCGAGCGCGGCGATGCAGCCGGCTCTTGCCGGATCCGGTCAGTCCGCACACGACGTTGTAGCGAAAGCGTCCGGGCAGCTCCACGAGGCGCGCGACGACCTGCCGTCGATACGCGCGATAGCCGCCATCGAGCTGTGCGGCGCGCCAGCCGATTTCGTTCAGCATGTGGACGAGCGAACGGCTGCGCTGGCCGCCGCGCCAGCAATAGACGAGGGGCGCCCAGTCGCGCGGCTTTGCCGCGAAGGACGTCTCGAGCATTGCCGCGATGTTGCGGGCGACGATGGCCGCGCCGGCGCGCCTCGCGGCGAACGCCGAGTCCTGTGCGTGCAGGGTGCCGATGCGAACGCGCTCGGCGTCGTCCAGCACCGGATGGCTCGCCGCGCCCGGCAGGTGGTCTTCGGCAAACTCGGACGGACTGCGGACGTCGATGCGCTCTCGGTAATCGCCGATCGCGTCGACGGTCACCTTGTGGTCGTGGCGGCGCGCGGAGGCGTCGATCATCGCCGCGATTCCAGGAGCGGCAGCAATGCCGGCCAGACATTGTCGAGGAGGAGTGGCTGCGCCGCGGCGGTCGGGTGGACGCGATCGGACTGGAACATGTCGTTGCGTTCGCCGAAACCCTCGAAGAAGAACGGGACGAGCGGCACCTTGCGCGCCTGCGCGACGCTCGCGAACAGCGCATCGAACTCGCGGACATACGCGGAGCCGTAATTGGGCGGCACCTTCATTCCGACGATGACGGGCTTCGCGCCGGCGCCCTGTATCGCGGCGACCATGGCGGTGAGATTGTCGCGCGCGGACGCGAGATTGCCGCCGCGCAAGCCGTCGTTTCCGCCGGAGCTCGACGACCACGATCGCGGGCTTGTGGGTGGCGAGCAGCGCCGGCAGGCGCGCTCTGCCGCCGGCCGTCGTGTCGCCGGTGATGCTCGCGTTGACGACGCGATAAGGAAATTTTTGCGCGGTCAGCCGGGCTGCGAGAAGGTCGACCCAGCCGGTCCCCGGCGGGAGGCCGTAGCCGCGGAAATCGAATCGCCGACGACGAGCAGCGTCGACATGCGCGCATCGGCCTCCACGCGCGCCACGGCGAATGCGAGCGCCCATGCGGCGAGACAGACGGCGATGAGCGCGGCGGGTATGCGACGACGAGAGGCGAGGCCATGGCGGAATCGAGCTGCGATTGTAGGAGTCTTGCCGGGGAGAGGCGAGCGGCACGGTAGAATCCAAGATTCGACCCGTGGTGGCGGGCGTCGTTCCTCCGCGCCGCGGCGACGGCGTGCGTGCCGCCCTTCGCCGTCCGGGCCCCGCCAGCCCCAACCTCCCTCCTGCAATGACCCAGCCCCTTCTCCGCGCCGCGCAACTCACGAAAATCGTGACGAGCGGCGAAGCGCCGCTCACGATCCTCGACGACGTCGGATTCTCGATCGACCCGGGCGATGCCGTCGCCATCGTTGGCGCATCGGGATCGGGCAAGACGACGCTGCTGGGCCTCCTGGCGGGACTCGACCGACCGACGAGCGGCGACGTCTGGCTCGATGGTCATGAGCTCTCCCGGCTCGACGAGGACGCACGCGCCGCGCTGCGCCAGCGCCTGCTCGGCTTCGTGTTCCAGTCGTTCCAGCTGTTGCCGCAGTTGACTGCGCTCGAGAACGTGATGCTGCCGCTCGAGCTCGCCGGCGCGCCGGATGCCGCGGCGACCGCGAAGGATTGGCTCGCGCGCGTCGGGCTCGCCAAACGCACGACGCATTACCCGAAGCAGCTCTCCGGCGGCGAGCAGCAGCGGGTGGCGATCGCGCGTGCGTTTGCGGGCGAGCCCAAGCTGCTGATGGCCGACGAGCCGACCGGCAATCTCGACAACGCTACGGGGACCGAAGTCATCGATCTCATGTTCCGCCTCAATCGCGAGCACGGCACGACGCTGCTGCTCGTCACGCATGACGCCGCGCTCGCTGGTCGCTGCGCGCGGCGGCTCTCGCTCGGCGCCGGGCCGCCTCGTCGGGCGACGACCGCATCGCTGCCGACGTGAACGCTGACCGATGAATACGCTGCGACTCGCCTGGCGCATGCTGACGCGCGACTGGCGCGCCGGCGAGCTCACCGATCCTGATCGCGGCGATGGTGCTCGCGGTCGCCAGCATCGGCACCGTCGGATTCTTCGCGGATCGCGTCAAGGGCGCGCTGTCGAAGCAGGCCAACCTGTTGCTCGGAGCCGACGTGCTGATTTCCGGCGATCGGCCGTTGCCGGAAACGTTCGCCGCGGAAGCGGCGGCGCGCGGGCTCGTCGCGACGCCGGTGCTTGAGGTTCAACAGCATGGTGCGGCGCGCGGGCGCGGAGACGTCCGCCGGCGGCGCGGTGCTCGCGGACGTCAAGGCGGTGGCTCCCGGTTATCCGTTGCGCGGCGCGATCACTGCTGGTCGATCCCGCGGTCGCCGGCGGGTCGCCGGCGAAAGGAATTCCACCGCGCGGCGAGGCCTGGCCCGACGCGCGCGACTGCGGCGCGACTCGACATCGAGGTCGGCGACACGCTCGCCGTCGGCGACGCGGCGCTCAAAGTCGGGGCGATCGTGCAGCAGGAACCCGAGGTCGCGAGCGGCCTGCTCGCCATCGGGCCGCGGCTGCTGATCCATATCGACGACGTGCCCGCGACCAATCTGTTGCAACCCGGCAACCGCGCGTCCCATCGCTTGCTCGTCGCCGATCTGGCGGCGCGCAATGCGCTCGTGCCCTACCTCGAGTGGCTGCAGGCCGAGTTGAAGCCCGGCCAGCGGATGGAGAATATCCGCGATCTGCGGCCGGAAGTGCGGCAGACGCTGGAGCGGGCGGAACAGTTCCTCGGCCTGCCGCGTTGGTCGCGGTGATCCTCGCCGCGGTGGCGGTCGCCCTCGCCGCGTCGCGTTATCTGCGTCGCCATCTCGACACCGCGGCCATGCTCCGGTGTTTCGGCGCGTCGCGGCGACGGGCGCTCGCGCTGTTCGTGCTGCAGTTCGCGGCGCTGGGCATCGTCGCGAGTGTCGCCGGGATCGCGCTTGCGCTCGCGGGCCAGAGCCTGCTGGTCGCGCTGCTCGCCTCGGTCGCGCCCACCGAGCTGCCGCCGCCGAGCGTGCTCCCGGCGCGTCACGGCTTTCGGCACCGGTGTCCTGTTGCTGTTCGGCTTCGCGTTGCCGCCGCTGATCGCGCTCGCGAGCGTGCCGCCGCTGCGCGTGCTGCGGCGCGACCTGCCCCGGCCGCGTCCGGGCGGGATCTTCGCTTATCGTGCTGGGCGCGGGCGTCATCGCGCTGCTGATCGGCTGGCAGGCGCAGGATGCGCAAGGCCGGCGCCATCATGATCGGCGGCATCGGCGGCTTGCTCGCCGCTGCGGCGTTCACGGCCTGGATCCTGATCGTCGTGTTGAAGCGCCTGCCGCAACGCGGTGCGACGTGGCGCTTCGGCCTCGCCGAATCTGCGCCGTCGCGCTCGCCTCGAGCCTGCAGATCGGCGCGCTGGCGCTCGGGCTTCATGGCGTTGCTGCTGCTCACCGTCGTGCGCGGCGACCTCATGCAGAACTGGCGCGCGAGCCTGCCAGCGGATGCGCCGAACCATTTCGTGCTCAACGTGCTGCCCGACCAGGTCGACGGCGTTCGTGCGGCGATGAAGGCCGTCGACGGGCTCGGCCATCCCGCTTTATCCGATGATTCGCGGACGGCTGGTCGCGGTCAACGGCACTCGGCTCGACACCGCGCAGTACTCGGCGACACCCGCGCGCGCCGGCTGGCTGAGCGGGAGTTCAATCTTTCATACGCCTCCGAATTGCCGAAGACCAACCGCCTCGTCAGCGGCAAATGGTTCGACGGCGGCCACCGGCCCGGAAGCGGGCATCTCGATGGAGCAGGGCATCGCGGAGTCGTTGCGATCTCAAGCTCGGCGACGCGCTCACGTGCGACATCGCGGGCACGCCGGTGACCGCGACGATCACGCAGTCTGCGCAAGGTGGACTGGGACAGCTTCCGTCCGAACTTCTTCACGTTGTTCGCACCGGGCGTGCTGGAATCGATGCCGCAGACGTATCTCGGCGCGATTCGCCTGCCGGAAGGTCCGCAGTCGGCGGCGTGGCTGTCGAACTCTGGTGCAGCAATATCCGAACGTGCTCGCGATCGACGTCGGCGAGATCTTGCGGCAGGTGCAGACGATCATCGGCGCAGGTCGCGAAGGCGGTCGAGTTCGTGTTCCTGTTCACGCTGCTGGGCGGTCTCCTCGTGCTGCAGGCGGCGATCGCGGCGACGCAGGACGAGCGGCGGTTCGACGCCGCGATCCTGCGCACGCTCGGCGCATCGCGAGCCGCAGCTTGCCGCCGCGCAAATCGCGGAGTTCCTGGTGCTGGGCGCGCTCGCCGGAGCGCTCGCGCGCGGCGGGCGCAACGGCGCTCGGCTATGTGCTATCGGATCGCGTGTTCCAAGATCCCATTCTCGGCCAACCCGATGGTCTGGCTCTACGGCGTGGCCGGTGGCGCCATCATCGTGACGCTCGCCGGTTGGCTCGGCACGCGCGGCACGATGCGCCAACCGCCGCTCACCGTGATCCGGCAGCTCGGCTAGCGTTTCCTTTCCCTTAGTCAAAATGGTGTGGGGAAGGAATGCCTTCAGCCTTCCTCACTCATGTCACGAGGATATCGACCGGCGACTTATGACATCCTGCAATCTTGAACCGTCATGCCGGCCAGAGACCATCCCAGGTACTTAGTCAGCCTTCGGTTCAGTGAGCAGGTGCACGTCCGTACTGTCGCACTACAACTCTGGATAGCCGCAATTCATCGGTCTCAGACTTACCCCACGCAAACATGTAAACCTCGACATGGTACACGCGCAAAAGCGCAGTCATTCCCATACGCCTCAGAGTGGGGCAAATGCCTGACGCGGAGGAGATAGATTGCAGCGCCGATGGGGCGCTGCGCGTATCTGAGGTGCCAAAACTCGGTCGACCGCCGGGGCAGAGTCTTTTTCTCAGGGTTTGGCGATGCTTCGCATAGATCTGTTCTGCTTGGGCGCATACCTTCGCGCAGCAAAGGTACGCGCGGTTTTTTGCGCCGTGTCGGCAACCTGGCGCTTTCGGGTAATTCCCCCAATCCCAGCAGCGGCGGCGGAGAAGGCCTGAAGCCGATGTTCGGGCAGAACCTGCAGAACACCGCTCGCGGCTCGCCGGTTCGCACCCAGGGCAAGGACGTCAGCCAGCTGTAAGCCGAAGTGGACGTTCACGACTCGGAGGAGACGTTCTCGCCCGCGCGGCCGTCGTGGACGGCGTCGCATTACTTCCGGACTGGGCCGGAAATCTCTACGCGGTCAAAACTGAACAATGGCCAGCTGCTCTGGTCGCATCAACTCTCCGACTACGGCCTGACCGGAAGCTTCACCGGGGTCTACCACTCGCGTGCCACCCCGGCAGTTGCGGGCGGCACGATGTACGTGGGGACGCAGGAAGGGGCGTACCTTCTGGCCATCAAAGCGAAGCAACGGCGATCTGCTCTGGAAGACGCAGGCTGGAACCAGTGGATCCCTTCGCCATCATCACGACCTCGCCGGCGGTGTCCAAGGGCGTGGTGTACACCGGCGTGGCCTCCACGGCGGAGGCCGGGACTGCTTTTGGGGATCTTCCCGATCCCCACAGAACGGCAAGAGGTAGTGCAGTCGCGGTGAATGCCGCCACTGGCGCCATCAAATGGAAGACGTACATGGTGCCGCCGGGCTACACCGGTGGTGGCGTATGGGGAAGCAACTTGGTGGTGGACGAGTCCCGCAACAGCCGTGTTCGTCAGCACCGGAAACAACTACATCCCATCCACCGACCCTGCCTATGTTGCATGCATCGGCGGTGGCGGCACGCCTGCGTCGTGCAGTTCACCGGACAACCATGTGGACTCGATCTTGGCGCTCGACCTGAGCCACTGGCGCCATGAAATGGGCCAGCAAGTTCGTGACATGGAACCAGCCCAGTGTGCGTGACGAACGGCAGTGACGACTGGAATGTCGACTGTCTGCCTTTCGGCCGGACTCGCAATGTCCGACGCAACGCCGGTCCTGACTACGATTTCGGCTCCGCCCCGAATCTGATCACTTACGGAGTGGCAAGAATGCCAAGACCATCCTCGGCGCGAGGCCAGAAGAGCGGCATCTACTACGCCTTGGATCCGGATACCGGCGCCGACGCTGTGGCGGACGCAGGTAGGCCCCGGGTCGTCGCTGGAGGCATGGAATGGGGCTCGGCGATCGGATGGCAAGCGCATCTATGTGCAGATCGCCAATCTTTACGGCACTCCTCCTCACGGTGGCGGTAACGCGGGTTCCTGGGCCGCGCTCGACCCCGCAACGGGCGCGATCCTGTGGCAGGTCGCCGATCCCAACGGCGCGATGGCGCTTGGGCCCGTGGCCGTGGCCGATGGGGTCGTGTATGCACCTTCGATGGCAGGCGTCGCGCGACCGCTGCCGACGATGCTGGCGCTGAATGCCGCCAATGGCAACGACGCTCTGGAGCTTCGCGGCCGGGTCGTCGGTGAACTGCCGGCGCCACGATCGTGAACGGCGTCGTGTACTGGGGTTCCGGTATACGCACCTGGGCATTCCGGGCATGACGGGGAACAACAAGTTCTACGCCTTCTCGAAGAACGGCAAATAGAAGGCGGCCTGATCGCTTGCCAAGATCCGTGGCGTCGACGCCACGGATCTCCTGTTTCGCACTGCAGGTGCGTTCAACCCGCCTACGCAAGAGTGACCCATGTTCAGGAGAATATTTCCTGCAATTCGCCGGTGCGTGATCGGTCTGCTCGCGATGGCGTATCGCCGTTGCCGTTTCAGCACAGAGCCACTCAGGAAAAGGAGCCGCCGGCGAAGGGCGCCGGCGATGTCGACTCTCAGCGCCGACCTGGTCAAGACGGGCCTGTACGTGATCACGGGCGGCGGCGGCAATACGCTGATGCGCTTCAGCGCGAATGGATTGATCCTCGTCGATGGCAAGCTTCCCGGCAATTACCGGGCGCTGATGTCGCAGGTGAGGAAGATCAACAAGCTCTGGGATCTGCCCATCCGGGTTCTCATCGTCACCGATCATCACGAGAATCACGCCGGCAACAACGCGCAGTTCCTGGCGGCGGGTGTCGCGATCATCGCGCAGGAGAATGCCAAGGAACAGACTGCCTGCCTATCAACCTGCCAGCGGCAAGACGGCACCGCCGGTCATTGGCTTCGACCGTGACTACACGTCTGCAATTGGGCGGCGTCGAAGCCAAGCTCATGCACTTCGGCAACGCCCACACCGACGGCGATACGGTGGTGTATTTCACCAACCTGAAGGTGGTCGCCGTCGGCGATCTGTTCACACCGGGCACGCCCGAGCCCGACTATTCGGCGGGTGGGAGTCTGGTGGGTTGGGGACCGGTGCTGGCCCAGATTCCTGAAGCTGGACTTCGACGTCGTGGTGCCCAGCACGGGACCGACGAGTCACCAGAGCCGACCTGGAAGCGTTCAAGGCCAAGATCGACACGCTGGTATCCCGCGCGCAGCGGTCTGGTAGAGAAAGGCGTCGCCACTAGGACCAGTTGATGGCCCAACTCAAGACCGACGATCTCGGCTGGCGGTTCAGCTTCACCGGCGATCAGCCTGAATCAAGCCACGCCGAATTATCGCAAACGAAGTAGCCGGCACCGGCTACGGTTCCGACCGCTGTGCCTTTCTGAGGCTTGGCGACGAAGCGACTCTTATGAATACGTAATCGAACGAAGCAGCGT
>ERZ1370068.10934-contig-959_pt1 | contig 14529 bp, 17 predicted proteins | sample MGYA00561227_ERZ1370068 | MGnify/ENA primary metagenome ERZ1370068 (study PRJEB38410, sample SAMEA6850437) | metagenome | study: Metagenomic assessment of the ecological functions of the soil: analysis of the soil microbiota associated with the...
GTTGAAAGGCAGAGACGTTGGTTACCGACAACGCTGCTTCAATTAAGCAGGATTGGTTTGTCGATTGGCTGTGGGAAAACTGCAAACCGATTTCGGATTCCATCCCCTCAGAAGCGCGAATAACGTTCACGGCGTGATCTGCGGTTTCGCGCGACGTTTCCGGGCTCAAAAATCTTAAAAAAGCTTGTCAGGACCTTGGGGCTTCCGCTAGAGGAGAACTTCGAGCGACAAATGCCCTCATTTCGTCGTTCAAAAAAATTCAAAAAGTGAAAAAAAGCTTGTCAGGGCCACAGACATTTAATAATCCTGTCAAAACCTAACCAAACCAATGGAGAAACTAATGACACAAAACGCACTAAAAATGTTTAGATTCGTTCGTCTCGCTTTGATGGCGGGCGTCGGATTTCCATTAATCTTTGCATCGAACGCGTTCGCGCAGTTGCCGGCTCCGGCTGTGCCTGCCGAGCCTGGTGCGCCTGCGCCGTCCTCGGCTGAGGTCGAGCGCGTCGTCGTAACCGGTTCAAACATTCCCACAGCGGAAGAGACTGGCCCGAACCCGGTGGACACCTACCGTCCGCAGGACATCGAGAAACTCGGTATCCGCAGCGCGACCGACCTGCAGCAATTCATCCCGCAACAGGCCGGTGGCACCGTCAACCTGAACATCGGCAACGGCGGTGATGGCACAATCCAGTTCAACTTGCGTGGCATTTTGCCCAAGGAAACTTTGGTCCTGATCGATGGCAAACGTGTCGCCTACGGTTCGTTGGGGAACGCCGGAGGCAGCGCAGGCCCGGACATCAACCTGATCCCCTTTTCGATGGTCGATCACGTTGACATCCTTAAAGATGGCGCCTCAGCCGGTGTACGGCTCCGACGCGATCGCTGGCGTGGTCAATTTCTTCTTGATCCACAAATTCCGCGGTCTGGAGGTCGGAATGACATACGGGAACACAAACATGGGCGCCTCCAACGAGATGGGCGAGTGGAACGCATGGATCAAAGCGGGCACCGGAGATGACAAGACCGATATCGTGGTCATTGCCGATTTCTGGCAACGCCTCAATGGCGTTTTCAGTCGTGACCGCGATATTTCGGGCAATGGAAATTTCATCCCGTTTGGGGGAAACGATGTGCGCAGCAGTAATGAACCTGGCCGGGTCGGCGGATTCCGCTTGAACCCGGGCATCTTTTTCGGCCCTGGCGGTAACCCGCAGCCCGGTGTGAACGCCCCGATACCACACCAGACCGAGGGCCCCGTGGGTAACCCGTTCTATAAGAGGCCGGGGCAGTTCAATATCGGTTTTTTGGTGACCCGGCGCTCCTGGATGGGAATTACCTTTCGTATAACTTTGCTTCTTTAACGCCTGCGCTGCCTCCGGCGGATCGGCAGGCCTACTCATGGCTCGTTTACGCGTGATATTTGCGACAAATACCTGACAGTGTTTGGCGATTTCAAGGTCGCACGGTCATTCTTCGCTGCGTCCCTGGCGGCTGTGCCGTTTACACCTGATCCATTCAAGATACCGGGCACCAGCGTGGGATTCAGTCCTAACAGCATCAGCGTGCCGATCCAGAATGCGTGGAACCCGTTCACGGTCGGTAACCGGACTTTGAACATTAACGGAGTCGATACTCCTGTGACTACAGGGGTTAAGTTTCGCGGCATTAACGACACCGGGCCCAGGAGTGAGCATTTCACTTACTGGGATTCCCTCTTCGATGTCGGGCTGCGCGGTGAGATGGGAGAATTTAGCGACTACACCAAGACTTGGAACTGGGAAGTGGGTTTCCGTTATGCTCGGAACGAAGGAAAAGACCTATCCATAGGCGAGGTCAGCCAGCCCGGGCTGCGGGACGCGCTGTTGGATACGGACACTGCCACAGCGTTTAATCCGTTCCTGAATTTCACCGCCCATAATACAAGGGCGGCCAGAGCCAGGGTGTATGTGAACCTGCAAAATACCGGCGAATATGAGCTGCCAATTTACTATGCGACCATTAATGGCGACCTGTTCAATCTTCCCGCCGGGCCAGTCTCTTTCGCGATTGGCGGCGAGTATGATGCGCCGAGGTTCAATCGCAATCGTGACCCGCTGAACAATTCGTTTCAATCGATTGGTTCGGTGGACGGGCAAAGCTTCCGTGTGAATCGCGATATTTGGGGCATCTACGAGGAAATTCGGGTGCCCATTACGAGCCCAACATGGAACTTCTGGGGCTTCTACAGCTTCGAGGTGGACTTTGCTGAGCGGGAAGAATGGTACAGCAATAATACCAGTACAGTTTTAGTTCCGTTTATCGCGAAATCAAACTCCGACTATAACGCGCAGAAGCCGAAGGTGTCTATCCGCTGGCAGCCGCTTGATCCAAAGTATATCGGAGCACTCACGCTCCGCGGCAGCTACAGCGAAGCGTTCCATGCGCCAACACTAGCGGAGCTTGCTCCTGCAGGCTCACAAAACTTCCCGCTCGTCACAGATCCACATACGGCCACGAATCTACCGGAGAACCGGACTGATCCTCAAGTTGAGGAACGCATCTCTGGAAACCCCCAGTTGCACCCGGAAGTTGCCTATGAATGGACCTACGGAGCGGTTTACAGCCCGAAATGGGTTAAGGGCCTGACGTTGAGCGCTGACTGGTGGCATATTGATATGCGCGATATCGTAACCACTCCCGGCGCGCAGTTCCTTATCCAGCAAAATAATCCCGCTTTTGTGCAGCGTGTTCCGCCGGCTCCTGGGAGCTGATTCGGTCCAGTCCAATTGGTCCTCGATCTTAACCAAAACCTTTCTGGCGCAGTTTTCGAAGGCCTCGATTACGAAGCGATCTATATTATGGATTCTACGGTCTTTGGCGGCAGCGATTGGGGCAGAATAACGACCACGGTCAATGGCACCTGGCTGGCCCGGGCTGAGTTTCAGCCTCACGGCCCAGCGGGGCAACCCGGAACCCGGACTTTTTCCCCGGCACGAAACGGTTTGGTATCGCCGGTGCATTCCTGCCGCCGGGATTCGCTCTGACCAGTTCGTTGCCGTGGCATCGGGCCAACTTCAGTATCTTCTATGACGGCCCGGCTGATACTTGGATGCAGGGCCTGGATGTCGGCGCGGTAGTCCACTGGACCTGTCAATACGAGGACGACAATGTCAGTCTGGCAGGGACGGGGTTTAACGTGAAGTTTCAGGATCCCAGAGTAGGCGGTCCGGGAGCTCACCCCGCAGGACCCAACAATCCTTTTGTCGTGAACGGCACGATTCCCCTTGGCACGATTATTGATAACTCCGCTCCTTTTCCTGACCGCGCGCGGAAAGTGGCCTCGTTAACCACGCTCGATCTGATCCTGAACTACACGTTTAACCTGCCTCCGCCCGCACCAGCCGAAGCTACCCGGTTTTGCCAAGGACGGCGGGAAAACGTGAGGAGCGGCAAGGACAGCAAGGAGAAGAACGTGGTCCCAGTGTCCACGGCTGAGTACGGCTGCCACAACTGGCAGTGGTGGATGAACAACACCACCCTCACTCTCGGCCTGCAGAACGTGACCGACGAAGATCCACCGTTTGTAGCTGGTTCCTTCGAGAACGGCTACGACGAGTCGCTTGCCACGATCAAAGGCCGGGCACTGGTTTGTTGGAATAAAGAAACGCTTCTAAAGCGCAAGCTGAGACAATTCACAGCGGCCGGGCTCTTCGTGGGGCCCGGCCGTTTTGTTTCTGCTTGCTTTGCCATGTCGAGCCCTTCGACTTCACTCAGGACAGGCGCTGTCGGGCAGCTCTAACTGTTGAATTCCAAAGGATGGCGCGTGATGACAGTTTCAGAACCTATCCCCAACGCAGAGAGTTTTGGTGGTTGGCGCTCTCAGTTGTCACATCGATACGTGCCCGCAGGAGTCAAGCTTTATTCGCGCGAGTCACGCAGCGGAAGGCTCTTTCGATAAAGGTCGATATTCGAGTCGAGCGCGTTTGCAGCCGCGTAGTTTCCCTGCTTCGTGGCCAACTCTGAGCCACGCTGCGCTGTTTCAATTGCCTTGTCGAATTGACGATTCTCCGCATACGCAGCAGCAAGCAGCCGGTAGATCCGAGGGTCTTTCGCGCCGGAGAGCATGTAGCGCATGCTCACCCAGAGCAACTGCTTTTGCTCCGCTCCGAATCGCGTCGTCAGGAAATGTGGCGAGCACCCACACGAGATTGCAATAGGCGTTTAGATTGCCTGGCTGTAGCTCCAGCGTCTTTTGCCATTCGTTGATTGCCTGATCGATTCGGCCCTGTTGCGACCACGCGATACCGAGGTCGTTGTGTGCCTCCGCGCTGACGGGATTCACTTGCAGTTCTTTCTGTAAATGAGCGATTGCCTGATCGAGCTGACCCTGCCGCAACAGGATCATGGCGATGTTGTGATGAACCTTGGGTAGCTGCGGATCCAGCTCCAGGGCCTTCTGGAAATGAGCGAGGGCACCATCGAGTTCTCCTTTCGACGTAAGGGCAATGCCGAGGTTGTTGTGCGCTTCCACGAACTCCGGCTGGATTTGCAATTCTTTGTTAAATTCAGCGATTGCCTCATCGAGATGTCCACTGTTCAGAAGTAGCGTGGCGATGTTGTAGTGCGTCCGGGGGCGAATTTGATGCGTCTCGAGAGCCTTTTGAAAGTGGATGCTTCGCCTCTTCGTTCTGTCCACTTGCTGAAAGCGCAACACCGAGACGGCTATGAGCATCGGCGCTGTCGGGTCGGATCTCCAATGCCGTGCGTGCGTGAAAGATTGCGTCGTCCAGGCGATTTTCGCGGAGGTCAAGGTCGCAAAGACTAATGTGAGCCGTGTCGTTCTGCGCATTGACCGCGAGGGCGTGCGTCCAAAGAGTGCGGCCATCACGCCAGTAGCTGGTTTGTTTCAGGCGGGGTACAATCAAGAGGGCGATTGAGGAGGCCATTGCCGTGGCGAGAAGAATGCGTCGATGGCGCCACGAGGAGACAGTGTCGGCAACGAACCAAGTCACGATAATATACAGACCGATCTGGGGCAGGTACATGTAGCGATCCGCGTGAGCTTGCTCGCCGACCTGTATGATGCCGCTCACCGGCACCAGCATTCCCAAAAACCAAAACCAGCCCGTCAAAAATAAGGATTTCTCCGTCTGTACATGAAAGCAGCCGCGCTGACCGCGATGAGGAACAGCGCCGCCACCAAGACTTGTAAGACAGAAAGGCTGTGCCTCGGATGAGGATAAAAGACGGACAATCCAAATGGCCACACGAGTTGTCGCAGATAAATGACTGTTGCTACAGCGGCATTACAAAGTCGGTCCACCAGTGAAAGATGGCCTATGGGGTCGATAAAATGGCGCTGAGCAAAAAGAGTTGCCGCGCAAGAGCCAAATGAAAGAAGCAGCAGCGGAATTTTCTCGAGGAAAATTCGTCGGTTACTCGTCCAATTTTCGACTACGCGGTGGTGGCCCCGCTTGGCTGGAAACTCATGTGCGAATCGCTTTAAGGGCCAGTAATCCAGCAATAGGAGAACGAATGGAACACTCACCAGCATCGGTTTCGACATCAGGCCGAACGCGAACGCGAGCAGGACAAGAAGGTAAGACTTGAGCGACAGCGTGCGAACATATCGGACGTAAGCAGCGAGAGTCAGCATGAAAAAGACGGCGCTTAATACGTCTTTCCGCTCAGAGATCCATGCGACCGACTCCACGTGCAACGGATGAATTGCGAATAACGCCGCAACAAAAGCGCTTTGCCACAACGTGCCTGTCATTCGTCGCAGCACGAGAAACAGGAGGATGACAGCGATGGTGTGCAAAAGGACATTTGTGAAATGATGTCCGGCCGGCTTCAAACCGTACAGCTGACAATCCAACATGTGCGAAATGACCGTGAGCGGATGCCAGTTACCGCCTACAGTGTGCGTAAAGGCCCAAAGCACGCTCTCTGGTGAAAGCCCTGCGGCAACGCTTGCGTTCTCGTAAACATACTGTGGGTCGTCGTAGGTGACGAACTGATGCGCTACGGTTTGACCGAAAACCAACCAGGTGATCCCGGCGAGAACAGCACAAATTCCGAAGGTTACTCCTATTTTGGAGCGCACGGTGCGCACAACGACATGTCTTGGCCATTTCCTAAAGACTAGATCGCCCACGTGTAGCCCACGGCAGCATATCCATCAAATCAGTACAGGCGTTTGCAGCAGGTGCATCGAGAACGGCTACGCCGCATCGGTATTATGCCGAGCGTTTCGACTTCGCTCAGGACAGCTCCGTCGAGGCATCCCTTCGAGCTTCGGAGTTCCATATCGTTTCATGGTTAAATGATCTCGAGATTGATTTCCGCAGCGATTTGAGACAAACTTGGCTGCGCCAAAGGCATGCAGTTCGTTCCTCGGTTTTCATCTCCGCAAACCGTCCCGGCTGCGCCAGCTCCGGCAATGGGACACGAATTACCAATCCGGTAACGTTGAGGCTAAGTGTTGGATCAATTCGTGCCAGTTCGTGAAATTCGTGTCTCATTCTGGAGGCGACGCTGGTTTTGGGCGCTGCTCTTAATCGCTTTCGTTTTCATTGCGTATACCCAAGTATTCCGGGCGGGCTTCATCTGGGATGATGAATCGCATCTGACGCAGAATCCTTGCGTCGTCGGGCCACTCGGCCTGAAGGAAATCTGGACCACGACGCAAGCCGTCTATTATCCGCTCGTGCTGACGACCTTTGGGCGCTGCACAAGTTTTTCGGGCTAAACCCGCTGCCATATCACCTTCTCAACATCTTCTTACATGCCGCCTCAGCGATACTGCTTTGGCGCGTCCTGCGCGCATCTCGGGTCCGCGGCGCATGGCTGGGTGCTGCACTCTGGGCTTTGCATCCGGTAATGGTGCAATCGGTGGCGTGGGTCACGGAGCTAAAGAACACGCAGTCCTGCGTATTTTATCTGCTCTCGATCCTTTTCTTTTTGAACTGGGAGGATCAAGCGAGGGGCGGTCTCTACACCGCCCCAGCGGCGGATTGGAGACCGCCGCTCCTTGGTTTTCGTTTTATCTCTGCTTTTCTTTCTCCTGGCGACGCTAAGCAAACCTTCCGTGGTGATGCTGCCCGTTGTGCTCGCGCTCTGCATCTGGTGGATGCGAGGAAAAATCCGTTGGCGCGATACGCTGGCGCTTGCCCCATTTGCTCTGATTTCGGTCGTCGCGAGCGCGTGGACGATTTGGGAACAGAGATTTCATGCGCGCGCAGTTGGTCCAGACTGGGCGCAAACCTTTCCGGAACGTCTGATCATCGCGGGTAAAGCCATTTGGTTCTACCTCGGCAAACTGGTCTGGCCGCATCCTCTGATCTTCATCTATCCACGGTGGGACGTTGATTCGCCGGAAAGTCGTTGCGTATCTCCCGTTGCTGGCAGCAATAGCCGGGCTGGTTGCGCTTGTGGTTTATCCGCGCAAAATGGGGCCGTGCTCTGTTCTTTGCCGCCGCTTATTACGTCATCTGCCTGTTTCCTGTGCTCGGCTTTTTCAGCGTGTATTTCTTTCGTTACTCATTTGTAAGCGATCATTTTCAGTATCTCGCCAGTATGGGACCGGTCGCGTTGACAGGAGCGGGAATCGCAACCCTTCTCGGCCGTTTTTGTGAAACACCGGACCACTTCGTGTCTCACCCAGACACGGTACCGCGATCGGCCAGCACCATCGCTAGTCCGCGATGGCGATTGGTTTTAAGCGGTGGCCTCTGCGGAACCCTTCTGGTATCGCTCGGCTTTTTGACGTGGCGGCAGACCTCGGAATATCGTGATCTCTTTGCCTTATACAGAGCGACGCTGCAAGAAAATCCGCGTTGCTGGATGGCGCATTACAATCTCGGCATCGTTCTCAGCGAGCAGGGAGAAGCGGATCAGGCGATCGATCATTACGGGCAAGCCGTTGCTTTGCGGCCTGATTACGCGGAGGCGCATTACAACTTGGGCCGGCTTTTGGTTGAGCAAGGTCGGCTTAACGACGCAATTGCCCATTACGAAAGAGCCGCTGCAATTAATCCCGCCGATGCAGAAGCACAAAACAATCTCGGTGTTACGCTTTTTGGGATCGGGCGTACTGATGACGCGGATTGCGCATTATCAGAAGGCGCTCGAAATCCGGCCCGACTACGCCGAGGCCTCATGCAACCTTGCGAACGCGCTTATAGCCAAAGACGATTTCGATGGTGCTATCGCCCGATACAAGGCATGCCTCGCAGCCATACCGGATCAGGAAGAAGCGCAATACAATCTCGCGAGCGCTCTTCTGCGCAAAGGCCGCACGGATGAGGCGATTGTCGAGTACCAAAAGGTCCTCCAGATGCATCCTGAGAGCGCAGACGCTCATGCCAATTTGGGCATCGCCTGGCTTACAAAGGGACGCGTTCGAGATGCAATGGCGGAATACACAAAGGCACTGCAATTTTCCCTCGAAAATTTAGCTGCGCTAAGCAACCTGGCGTGGTTGCTGGCGACGTCTGCCGATTCCTCTCTGCGAAATGGATCTGAGGCTGTGCGTTTGGCTGAGCGCGCCGACTCCGGAAGTTCCAGGAGCGACAAGCACCCGACCGTTCTCCGAATTTTGGCCGCAGCCTACGCCGAAGCCGGCCAGTTTGCCGAGGCTAAAGAGACTGCCCAGCATGCGTTGGAAGCAGCGAACATCCAAGGCAACACCGCTTTGGCCAACGCTCTTCGGGATGAAATCGCGTTGATGAACTGGGTTTGCCATACCATAAGTAAACGAGATAGATCCCGTTCGAGGACGGATGCGTTTCCGTCATTCTCGAAGCGCGACACGCGCGCGGTAGAGAGCAATTTCTTCTTCCAATCTGCCTGCAAGCTCCGGCTTACTCTGTGTGCTGGCTAATGCCTTTGCTGCCTCCGCTGTCGCGACGGCTTCGGCGAATTGTCCAGCCTCCTGCACGCGCAGCGGCAAGCGTCCGTAGGAAGTTCGGATCTCCATCGCTCGAAAGCTGCACAGCTTGTTGGGCGAGCTCGACCGCTTTGCTGCCATCGCGAACGGAAGCATCGGAAGAGGTTGCCAGGATCCAAGCCAGGTTGTTCCGAGCCAGCGCATCCTGCGGAGCTACCTCGAGCGCCTGTTCGTAATGGGCTATTGCCTCTCTTACCAGGCCCTTCCTGAGGAAGGCATTGCCGAGACTAGTGTGGACATCTCCGTCGTTAGGTTTTATCGCCAGTGCCTTCTGCCAATGCGCGATGGCCTCGTTCACTTCGCCTTTCTTCAATAGCGCCCAGCCCAGATTGTAATGGCCGTCGGCATAATCTGGCCGGATTGCCAACGCCCTGTTGTAGTAAGGAATCGCGTCGTCCGGCAGACCTTTACGCAACATCGCGTTGCCGAGATTATTGTAGATGAGCGCGTTAGCCGGATTATTGCGAGTCTCGGCGCGTTCGGATCGAATCTTCAGTGCTTCATGGTAGAGCGCAATCGCATCATCGGCGCGCCCTTCCTGCATGCGGAGCAGACCGAGATTATTATGCGCGACCGAGTTATCGGAGGTAACCGCGAGCGTGTGTGTCCAAAGCGTCTCACTGTTTTTCCAATAACCAGTTTGCCTCCATGCGCACCAACTCAGCAGCGCGATCAGGGCGCTCGCGGCGAAGCCGAGAATTTCGCGATGCCGTCGCCAGGAAGCCGTCAAATCTGTCGACGCCCAGGTGAGCGCGACATACAAACCGATGTGGGGAAGGTAAGTATAGCGGTCGGCACGCGCCTGCACTCCCACCTGGATCACGCCGATCACCGGCACGAGCATGATCAAATACCAGAACCAGCCGGTCACAAAGCAGGGCTGTTTCCGCCGCAACGCGAAAACGATGACGGTAATTATGACGAGCAAAACCGGCCGCCAAAAGGATTTCCCAGAGTGGCAGCCGATCGTAGGGATGCGGATAAAACACAGCCAGTTTTGTGGGCCAGAGCATCTGCCAAACGTAAGCAACATATGTGATGACAGCGTTGCTGATCCGGAACGAGAACGGCAATTCTTCGAGAGAGCTGACTGCTGTTTTCTGGGCCAAAATGGTCGCCGCGCACGAGGCGGCGGAAAGAGCAAGCAGCGGAACTTTTTCGAATACAAGCCGCGACGCAACCGACGATTTGTTAGCGAATCGACGCAGCGGCCAATAATCTAGAAGGAGAAGGACCAACGGCACGGTGACCAGCATCGGTTTCGACATCAGACCGAGTGCAAACACCAGCATGACGAACAGATACCGCCCGAACGTGTGACAGCGCACGTAGCGTTCATAGGCGCCCAGCGTCAACATGAAGAATACACCACTGAGCACGTCCTTGCGCTCAGCCACCCATGCGACCGATTCAACGTGCAAAGGATGAATGGCAAACAGGGCGGCGACAAAGGCGCTTTGCCAAAATGCGCCGGTCATTTGTCTGAGCACGAGAAAGAGCAACAGCACTGCTATTGCATGAAGAAGAACATTCGTGAAATGATGACCACGGGGGTTGAGACCAAACAACTGGCAGTCGATCATGTGCGAGAGCGTCGTGAGCGGGTGCCAATTGGATGCATGACTATGCGTGAAAGCCCAAATCAGCCCCTCTGCACTCAGGCCATTCCTGACAATTGATTGTCTTGATATAAACATGATCGTCGTAGCTGACGAAATCGTGACCGAGTGTTTGGCCAAAAACGAACCAAATAAGTGCGAGCAAGGCAACGCACACGAGCGGGATAACTACCCGCAGTCCCCTGACACGCCGTAGCCATGCGGCTCAACCACCAACCCCGAATGTCTTCGGCGGTTCGAAGTCTGCCGCTCCTTAGTAGTGCAGCGTGCTAAGGCGACGAGCTGCCATTTGTTATGCTTGGATCACGCAGCGGTCTGCCGGATTGGTAAAGAGCAATGTTGCTTTCCAGTTCGGCGGCCAAACCAGGGTTGCCTTGGCTAGTCGCTAATTCAGCGCCGCGCTGCGCGGTTTCAATGGCGTCAGCAAAGCGTCCACTCTCTGCATACGCGGCGGCCAGCACTCTATGAATCATTGGAATCTTGCCGCCTGAGATGCGAAGCGCTTTCTCGCCCAGCTTGACCGCGCGCGCTCCATCGCGGGTTGAGGCTTCGGGGCATGTTGCGAACACCCAGGCAAGATTACTCGCAGCGTTTCCGTTGTCCGGTTGGATTGCCAGCGCATCCTGCCACTGGTCAATGGCTTCTTTCACGTGGCCTTGTTGAATAAGCGCTGTTCCCAGAGTATTCCGTGCTCTCGACGTTCTCAGGGCTCTATCTCCAACAATTTCCGGTAGTGAACCATCGCTTCTGCCACCTGTCCCTTTAAGCAGTGCCTTTGCGAGATTGTCATGAGCCGGTCCGTTTTCAGGATCGCAGATCTATGGCTGCTTGTAACTTGGAAATGGCATCGTCCAGTTGTCCTTTTTCCAGGAAAATGATGCCGAGGTTATTCAGGGCAACATCGTTGTTGCCGGTAACAGCGAGCGCATGCGTAAAACAGCGTTTCGCTATCCCGCCAGTAAGAGGTTTGCAGCCAGGCGCGCCAAGTTAGAGCACCAACTACAACCACGGCAGCAGCGCCCAGAGCTACTCCGTTGAAAGCGCCACGAGCGAGTCAAATCGGTTACCGCCCAGGTAACCGCAATGTAAAGGCCGATCTGCGGCAAATAGGTGTAGCGATCTGCATGTCCCTGCCATCCTACCTGCACCAATCCAATCACTGGCACCAGCATACCGAGCGTACCACAACCAGCCGGTGATGAAATAAGGCGCTTTCCTTCGGAGAATAACGGCTACCGCTGTGATTCCGATGAGAACGATCACAGCCAAAGTAATCTCGAATACCGGTAGCCGGTTTTCGGGGTGCAGGTAGAACACGGCGAGCCTTACGGGCCAGAACATTTGCCCGATGTAAACAATGTAGGTCACTAAGGTGTTATTAATCCGTGCCGACAGTGGCAACTGCTCGGTCCAACCGATTGCCCCTCGTTGAGCCAGAAACGTGACGATGCTTGAAACGGCACAAAGCGCGAGCAGCGGAATCTTTTCCAGAACGAGTTGTAACACCTGGCGTCCGGTATTTGATCGCTGGCCCGTCGATTCTCGCGAGCGGCCAATAATCGAGGAGTAATAGAACGAACGGCAGTGTAACCAGCATCGGTTTGGACATCAGCCCGAGGGCGACGACAAGTGCCACTGTTAAATACCGGCCAATCGATGGTGCGCGCGTGTAATGTAAGTATGCGATGCAGGGTAAGCATGAAGAAAACCGCGCTCAGCACGTCTTTGCGTTCCGCGATCCACGCGACCGACTCCACATGCAGCGGATGCACAGCGAAAACCGCAGACACAAACGCGCTTCGCCACAAGGCGCCTGTCATGCGCTCCAGCGCCACAAAAAGGAGGACGACGGCGAGACAATGCAGGAGGACATTGGTAAAGTGGTGCCAGCCTGCGTTTAATCCGTGGAGCTGGCAATCGAGCATATGTGTGATCGTCGTCAGCGGGTGCCAGTTTTCGGAATGGATATGAGTGAATGCCCAGGCGACGTTGGCGAGGTTGATGCCGCTGGTGATCCTCGTATTCTGATAGACGTAGCGCGGATCGTCGTAGTTAACGAAATCGTACCGGAGTGTTTGACCAAAAACGGCCCACGTAAGCACTACTAGAGCGATGCAAATGCAGGTGGTCAGCCAACGTAGGTTTCGCCTGTGGAAAGCGCTTGATTGATGGCTAATGTGCACCTGTGGTAAATTTTGGGACGAGGCGGCTTAAAGATTTCGTCTGTAAATCAGGATGTAATCCTTGAGAGCCTCGACTGGTGGCGGAATGTCGCCGAAGAAGTAATCGGTCTCGGTCGGCTTAATGTTCACCAAGGCAGCTGGGGCATAGTTTTCTGTCATGTATTCATTTGCCCAGGTAAAGATGGCCTGCTCGGAATCGGGCCGCCGCAGCCAGGAATAGACCACCGCGACCGAGATAAGATACTTGGGACGGGCCGCTTCGATCTCGCGAATCATCTCCTGTTGCATCTGCTGCGCATATTTTTGCGGCTCCATTAACCCATAAGTGTAAATGTATCCGGTCGCCGAATGCCGATGGGAATAGAAATAAATCTCCGGTTCAGAGCCCAAGACGGCAATCGTGTCACCCGGTTCGGTATGTTCGCGCACGTAGCTGCCAATCCGAACAGATTCCAGAAACGGATTCTGGGGATAGATGAGTCCACACGCTTGATTTGGAGAAACGTCGAAGAAGATTTTCTTGTCCAACAAAATTGGCAGGCTCAGAGCGACGGCGAAAAGGAGAAGCGGGACGAATCTAATCAGAATGAGTCGACGCTCCAGAATCGCCGTGAGTTTGCTGATTGCCACGCCAGCAAGGAGCGATACTGCCGGCAGAACAAATATGAAGTAATGCGGTCGAAAATAAAATCCCGGGCACATCGCCAACACTGAGAAGAAGAGAAACCCAGCGAGAAACAATGTGCTGGCACGCATGCGCTGATCCCAAAGACCAGTAAGCGCTCCGATACCCGCCAGTATCCAGATTGCCCAAGCAGTTAGGACGACTTCATTAGCTGTGTAGAAAAATGCGCGGCGCCTGACTGAACCGCACGAGGCTGCCATATTGCCAGGCATAATTGATTGTCCAAAACCAAAATTTGTCGAACACTCCTGCGGACCAGAGGATCAGGGATGTAATTCCAAGTGGAACAACTACGCCAGTCACGAAGGTCAGAATTTGCAGAAGCATTCTGTTCACGGAAAGCCGGCGGTTCAGATCATTCCAGAGAATGTAGATTACTCCGAAGGGAACAAATAGGAGCGCAGGCTGCTTCATTAGGGCGCCAATCCCAAACAGCAGTCCGCAGGCGAACAGTCGCACGAACCGGTTTGGTTGCGATGGCTCGGAAGCCGGCACTTGCTGTTGCTTGAGGAGGAGCAGTATACCGCCGAGAACGGGCAGCATAACAAAATGCGTGGCGTGTGCAGCCAGGCCAAGGACGGACGGACTCACAGACAGAACGGCATAGCTCGCTGCGCCAGTGATTCCCGCCATCGTGTTGATCAATCGGCGCCCTACCAGGAAAATCAGTGCGATCGTGGCAACATTGACCAGGAGCAATCCGAGATGAATCGCATGAATGGTTTGTCCGAAGATCGACATGATTAACGCATACGCGGCATAGGTGCCCGGAAACTTCATGTTATAAGCAAGCTCGTAAGGCGGGATGCCTTGCAATATGAGCTGGCCGGCATAAGCGCATCTCGCCTTCGTCTCGCTCGAGCGGAATTCCCAGGAGACGAATCCTGATTGCAACGACGAGAGTAAAAACGATTGTCGCCAGAGCCCACCATGCAAACTGCACGAGCTTTCCGTTGATGTCGGTCTTACGCAGCACGACAGGTCCTATTTCGATGAGAAACGGAACGTTGCAACCGCAGGTGGCGTCCGAAATTTCTGGGTGAACCGCTTTGCAGTTCAGCGACTCGGCGGCGCTTTGTCTCCTCGATTGTGAGCGCCTGCGGCTAGCGT
>ERZ1370068.8213-contig-7086_pt1 | contig 14527 bp, 13 predicted proteins | sample MGYA00561227_ERZ1370068 | MGnify/ENA primary metagenome ERZ1370068 (study PRJEB38410, sample SAMEA6850437) | metagenome | study: Metagenomic assessment of the ecological functions of the soil: analysis of the soil microbiota associated with the...
ATTCGCTCGGCTGGCCCGGCGCTACACCTCGCTCCAAAAGCAAAAACAGACGATGGCGGGCTGGACTTTGTCGCGGTGCGCGAGGACGAACGCGAGATTTTCATCAAGCACGTCGATGCGCATCTAGCCGGACGAAAGCACGGGTTCCGTTGACGTCGCGCAAATTTCGCGAGCTCGTTATTACGTCGCCACCGGGCGCGCTGCATCTTGATGGCGAACAGTGGCCGAATAATTACACGAACAGCAAACGGCATCGCATCGCAGTTAAGATCACGGTTAAACCCGGCGCGTTGTTGATTTGGCACATTTCGCCGTGATCAGCACGCGACAGAAAAACGTCCGCGTGTTGGCAGCTTAATCGATCTGCTCTCGCTTTGTAAGGGGAGAGGCGGACTGAAAGTTCAATGAGTGACGGCTTCCCAGCCGTCATTTGTCGACGGCTGCCCAAGCCGTCGTTCCTTGGTGCTTGGTTTCCTGATTCCGCTGCAAAATCCGTGTCGATCCGTGGCTGAAAACTTCCTGCGTTCCTGCTCATCCGTGCAAATCCGTGTTCATCCGTGGCTCTTTATCGGAGAGTTATTCGTCGGGCGTATTGCGTCATGCGATTCGCCTCTCCCCATTTGGGGAGAGGATGAAGGTGAGGGACCTGTCTTTTGGCTTAGCCAAGTCGCCATTCGACGCGTAATCTGGTTCGAATGGATCGAGTCGTTGGAATCGAAACCGAGTACGGTTGTCTTCTCAGCGAAGACGAGCCGCACGTGAATTCCGAGCTTTGGCCGGCGAAGGTCAAAAATTATCTGTTCCGCAAAGCCGACGCCGGCACGATCGATTTGCATTACCGCGACTACGAGGAACCGCCGGGCAACGGCGGCTTTCTCCTGAACGGCGGGCGGCTCTATCTCGACATGGGGCACATCGAGTACGCGTCGCCGGAATGTTTGCATCTGCACGATCTTGTCACCTACGAGCTGGCCGGAGACGACCTGTTGCAATCGGCGCTCATTGCTCTCGGCGCGGAAGACCGCGTCTCGTTCATCAAGAACAACGTGGACCATCACACCGGGGCGACGTTCGGCTGCCACGAGAATTATCTGATGCGACGCGAGGCGCAGTTCACGCCGCCGATTCTCGGAACGCTGCTGACCTTTTTAGCGACGCGCCAGATTTTTACCGGCGCGGGGCGCGTCGGGCAGTCGAACCCACTGGCGTTCGATTTCGAGCCGCCGCAACCGGAGGGCCAGGTCAATTTCCAGCTGAGCCAGCGCGCCGATCACATCGTCAACGACATTTATCAGTGGGTGCAATTCAATCGCGCCATCATCAATGCGCGCGACGAGCCGCTGGCCGATTACCGGAAATATCGGCGGCTGCATTTGCTCATCGGCGACTCGAACATGAGTCCATATGCCAACGCGCTAAAGATCGGGACGACCGCGTGCGTTTTGTCGTTGCTGGAGGAAGGCCGTTTGCCGCGAAACCTTGTTTTGGCTGATGCCGTGCAAAGCACGCGCGACATCTCTCGCGATACGAGCGAGCAATGGATCGTCCGGCTCGAGAACGGCAAAACAATGAGCGCGCTGGACGTGCAATGGGAATTTCATCATCTCGCGCAGAAACATCTGGGACATAGCAGCGCGGAAACCAACTGGTTACTGGAAAACTGGGGATTCGTTCTCGAAGCAATTCCGCACAACCGGCAGGCGCTGATCGGCGGCGTTGACTGGATCACCAAGAAATGGTTGCTGGAAAGCTTTTGTCCAAGCCGAAGGACTGAGCTGGGACGATCCATGGCTGCAAAGCATCGACCTGGAATATCACAACATCGATCCGCGCCGCGGATTGTTCTTCAGCATCACACCGGGCAAACGAATCTCAGACTGGAACAACGGTGTTCGCCGTCCCAGCGCGATGCACGTGCCTCCGGCCAACACGCGCGCATCCGGCCGCGCTCGCGCCGTTACCTTTTTCCAGAACTGCAATTTCCCTACGTGATCAACTGGGACTCGATCGCCTGCGACAGCCGCGATTTTCTCGTCATGGGTAATCCCTTCGAGACTTACAACGACGAAGTCGACCGTTTCCTCTCAAAGCCGCGGACAATAACCAGCGCGACAGAGCAACAGCTGTAACGGCCGAATTAGACGAAAAATAATTCGCGATGTGTTACGAACTTTCGCCTAATCATAGTTAGGTCACTGCATGCGCTTGGTCATATTCGACATTGACGGCACGCTGACTCAGACCATGAAGGCCGACGAGGAATGCTTTGTGCGTTCGCTCGCTGAAGTGTGTGATTTCAGCGATGTCGACAGCGATTGGTCGCGCTACAAGCACACGACTGATTTCGGTATTTTCCGCGAGATTCACAAGACTCGCACCGGACGGCTTCCATCACCAAACGAGACTTCACGGTTTCGCCAGCACTTCGTTGCTTTGCTTGCACGGTCTTCATCCGAAGTTGCTTTTACGGCAGTCACAGGAGCGGCCTGTTGCTTTCGCGCTTGGCTGATAGCGAGGAGCATCGCGTTGCACTTGCTACCGGGGCGTGGCTTGACTCGGCTCGTCCTCAAGATGGCAAGTGCTGGTTTGTGCTATGACGATTATCCGGCGGCGTCGAGCGACGATGCGTTTGATAGAGAGTCCATCATCAGGTTGTCCATGCGGAGGGCAGCCGAGCGATATGGCGGACTTGGCAGCACTGTCTACGTTGGCGACGGTGTTTGGGATGCTCGTGCGTGTCGCAACGTTGGCATTCCGTTCGTTGGTATCGGCACAGGCATTCGCGCGACACGATTGTCGGCGGAAGGAGCTGTTTGCGTCTTTCCAGATTTCAGTGACACGGATTTATTTTTAAGCAGTGTGTATGAGATTACAAACGCGGCCTAACCATGCGCTGCAGCGAACCCGGCCCTCGCGTTCTGGTTGCAATCCGCGCCTCCCGCGGGCCGAGTCGCTGAGCTTGAGTCGTTAGGCCTATGGGCAATTCTACATGAGACGAGCACTCTTTATAGCTGTCCTCGTCCTTACAGTGGCCCCTATGGGCGTAGGGCAAAAGCAGAGCGCGAGGGGCAGTCACAGAACAAGTGTCGAGGAGGCCATCAGGAAACTGGATAACGAACGCATTCAAGCACAGATTCATGCTGATGCGACGGCCCTTGATCGCATCTACGCTGCTGATTTCATAGGCGTAGGGCCAAGTGGCAGAGTGAGAACCAAGCCGCAGGTGATTTTAGATTTCACGTCAGGTGATTTGAAATTTCAATCTATCACTACCGATGACGTTCAAGTGCGCGTCTATGGAAACACGGCTGTGGAGACTGGCCGCTCAACAATGAATGGGCAAGACAAAGGCCAAACTGTTCCCCGTGACACTCGCTTTACCAGGGTGTGGGTAAAGCAGCAAGGGCGCTGGCGGTTGGTTGCCAACCATTACTCGTCCCAGACTACGCGCCAATAAGCAGTCACACCAAATGCCTAACCAATCGCTAGAGCACCGCTGTGCGGCAACCAAGGTTCGAAGGATGATATTATGAACAGTCATGAGTGTCAAAGCAGCTCGCCACCGCCAGCGGTGGCTTGATGCTCTGTCTCGTTAGGCGATTTCCCGACCGGTAGGAAACCAGCTGACCAATGATCTGATGGCTGCTCAAACAATGGGGCAAAATATTGAACCGACGTCCGGTCCAGACCAGGATGGGCCGATCTGGGGCTATCATTTTGTCCCCAACCAACCAGCACAGTCAATCACTTCGGAGGCGGCGGTTGAGTTTTTGACCGCGCCGGGTCCCGCCCTACCGGATGAATTCCTGTGGTTGCATTTTTCGCTTTCCAATGTGGCTTCTGAGCCTTGGCTACGGCGGTATCTGACCTTGCCAGATACCTTTTACGAATCGTTGCAGAGCGATGTAGACGCCACTCATTTGGAGCAGGACGGAGACTCGCTGGTGGCGCGTATCCATGATGTGCTTTTCGATTTCACATTTGACGCCCCAGTTGCGACCACCACTCTTTGCGTAAAGCCGCGCGTGCTGGTAAGCGCGCACATCCGGCCCTGGCGCTCGATTGACCAACTCCGGGCAGCGGTGCAAGCGGGCCAAGTCTTTCGCTCGCCGATTGAAATTCTGGCGCGCTTGTTGCGAGATCAGGCCAGTGTGTTGGTTGACATTGTGCGGAAGTCCAAAAGGCAGGTGGGCCCAATGGAAGAGCAACTGCTGGCCAAGCGCGTTTCTGTCAGTCGCAGCGAATTAGGTTCTCTGCGGCGGATGTTGGTTCGACTCCAACGGCTTTTGGCCCCGGAACCGGCTGCATTCTTTCGCCTTCTTAGTCGGCCTCCTGATTGGATTACGGAAGAAGAACTTCAGAACTTGCAACAAGCCGCAGAGAAGTTTTCCACCGCCATCAGCGACACAGCGGCCCTGGTTGAGCGCGTCAAACAGCTTCAGGAAGAATTGGCCGCCTTTGTCAATGAACAGACCAATCGCACGCTGTTTGTGTTGACGTTAGTAACTGTGCTGGCCTTGCCGATTAACCTGGTGGCGGGTTTGTTTGGCATGAACGTAGGTGGCATTCCTCTGAACTCAACACCCGTACGGTTTCTTTTTGGTCGTGGGCCCCTGCTGGTCTTGACAGCGTTCCTGGCGTATTGGGGGTTGGGCAGACGGCGTTACTAGGAGGTTTTTCAGAGGTGATGTCCAACCTTGATCAGTCGGCACGCTGATCAGTGAGCTGTAGCGGCGCTCTCTGAGCGTCGCTCAGAAAGATTTAAGAGAGCTCCTCCACTGTTCACTGCAATCTTTGCAGTGAAGAAATGCCGTAGTTTTCCTGAAGCGCCGGGGCTTCGGCGGCGACTTGCGATGCGTCGAGCTCGATCTGCTTGGGATCTTCTTCGGTCTCGATTTTGATGAAGCCTTCGACTGGTTGCTTCACGGCTTCGGCCAGATCGTCCAATGATTTGATTTCTTTTCCGTTCACCTTTTTCACCGTTAGATAGGCGAGATCATCGTAGCCGATTGTGCTGTTGGCCGGAAGAACCTGGCTGAGAATCACGACGCGGCGATTTCTCTCCGGAAACAGCTCGGATTGGAAATGATCCATGTAAACCAAACGCTGGGGCGCTTCGCGTTGCCAGTTCGGTCCCCATTCTTTGAGATACTGACGGGATAACTCCTGAAAAATCAGGCCGCCAAGAACGTAATAGCGCGGCGGTTGATCGAGAGAATACGGCGGACTCACGTAATCCTTCGCGTCGCGATGTTCCAGAGTCACGTTCAGCTGCATCGGTTTGCCGTCACGCTGAACGTGGAAAGGAACAACGTCGCCGGCGTACGCGTGCGCTGTCAGCAGATTCGTGAACTCGATCTTGCCGTAAAGCGGATCCACGTAGTTGCCGTTCTCATCAATGTCGTGATTTCCGACCGCGGTCACGATGTCGCCCACCTTCATTCCTGCCTTATTTGCAGGCGTGCCCGCCTCGACATTGGTTATGTAAACGCCGCGCTTGCCTTTTTCATCCGCGAACTCGCGCAGCGCGGGATCCCGCGTCGGGAAAAATGAGAAGCCGGCCGATGGGAAACCACGATAATTCTGACCTTCGGCTTCCTTCAAGAAATGCGTGATGACCGGCGCCGGGATAGCATCGAGCAGTTGCGAGCGCGAATCGTAACGCAGCAGCAATCCGGCGAGCTTGTTGTTCTTGACCAGCGGAACCGTGTAGCTGTTCTCGCGATACTGCATGGGAATGCTGACGCGGTAGGTGAGGAAATTCCCAACATCGATCGGGTAGGGCATCATTTGCACCGTTGTCACCAGACCTTCCGTCGCCAGCAACGCGCCGGTCGGTTCCAGTTGCCAAGCCGCGAGCCGGTCGCCAACGACTGTGTCGGACGTGATTTCGAGCGGCGTGATGCCGTCGAGGAAACTTTTCTCCGCCGGTTCGAGCAGCGCCAGGTTCGCTTCGTAATCGATTACACGGACGTTGGCTGCCGTTTTTTCGCCTGACTCTGCGCGCTCGAGCTCGACGTAGTTTTGGTTTGTAACCAAGTCGGCAGTGACAAGGACACGACCCTTCGGCAAAACCGCGCCGAGCGCGCGCTTTGAAAACGGCGCTTTCTTTTGCCACGGCCGAAAATAATCATATCCCTGTCCGGTTACATTCACGCGAACGAGCGCGACCTGTTTTGGCTTGGTAGCCGTGGTCGGAATGGCCGGTTCTTTCTTTGCCAGCGCGCCGCTGACTGCGACGAGAACAATGCCGAAAGTGATGAAAGAGTGTCTTTGCATGTTCAGTTTTTGTCCTCTGCGGCTGCGATGCGCGATGCGGGCTCGTTCCTCGAGATTTTGCTCTTTCAAAACGTTGTAACGCGTCTTGATGCGTTCGCGCGCGGCTTCCACTTTGTTGCGGTCGAGCACCAGCGGAGGTCCGTCGCCGATCATCCGAATCACCAGCCGCTCCGGCGCCTGGGCAAAAGCTTCCGACAGTTCATCGAGCGTCCGAATTTTTTGCCGTTTACTTCATCCACGATCCCGCCGCGGTAAGGCGCGAGATAACTGTTGATCGGGTCCGGCAAAATGTTGCTCAGCACAATGACATCAGGATGATCCAAGTAAATTTGCTCCAGGATAAAGTATTCGAAGAAATGCCGGAGGCGCAGGTCCGATGTGCGATAGGCTTCCAGCATGTCCAGGCTTAGCGGTTGGAACAACAGTCCGCCGTAAAGCACATAACGCGGTCGCACATCGTAGCTGTGACCCTGAATCGAATACGGCCACGGCTTGAACAATTTGATCGTCACCGTCATCGGCTGTTTGTCCCGCAGGATGTCGAGCTTCACCGAATCGCCCTTGAACTTGCGCTCCACGACTTCCTCGAATTGCGAGCGTTCGCCATCCAACTCGACGTTCGCATCGCTTGCGATCGGATGACCGTCAATTGAAAGAAGCACGTCGCCCGATTTCAGAATACCGTCGGACGGACCCGCCGCCACCACGGAACCCACGAGCACGCCGCGATCGTCATCTTTCAATCCGAGAAACTTTCGTTGCGCTGGATTTTGCAGTTTCGCATAGGTGATCGCCAGATCGGGGTATTCGTCGTACTGCCCGTTGCTGATGTCTTTCAAAAACCGGTTGATCACCGGTGTCGGAATCATGTAGGCGACGCCCTGAGCGACGTCGCCGCTATAACCTTGAAACGCGACGCCAACGACTTTGCCGTCCTGCATGACCGGACCGCCGCTGTTGCCCGGATTGATCTGAGCGCTGATCTGGATTGCCAGATGCTGGTCAACTGACGAATGCGTGTAGAGCTGAAAATCAACTCGCGACACGATGCCGGTCGTGACGGACATCCGTTCTCCGCCAATCGGATAACCATATGCCGACACGGTCGACTCCAGCGCCGGGATGCCGCCAAGTTTTAGCGGGAGCATGTTCTTGAAAAAATCCTTCGCAGGCACGGTGATCAACGCCAGATCGCAATCGTTGGCGATGAATTGCACCTGCGCGGGATATTTGTTGGGATCGCCGTCGCGCTCCACCGTGATATAGCGGCTGTTCGCGACGACGTGCGCATTTGTCATGATGCGGTTGCCGCTGATTACAAACCCCGCGCCGACGCCGCGCTGGAGCCCGCCTGCATTCCACGGGGCCTTGTAATCGGGATCCACCGACGTGGCTGTGATTCGGACAAGACTTTTCTGGACCGGCCCGTTTGGTTTTGGCGGGGCCATAGGCACCGGCACCGGAACCACCGCCTGGCTAGGAGGAGTCGATCGCGACATGCCCGGATGTTCGGCGGGGACCTGCGGTTCAACGGGAGGCGGCGCCGGTGTGCCTTCCTGGGCGTAGACAACAGACGCGAACAGCAAAGCTAGCGTAACCGATGATAAAAATGCGTTTCATGGACGGAAAGGCTCGAAACTTAAACAGCCTTAGAGAAAATCAATATGGCGGATTTCAAATTGCAACTGGTCTTTCGGCCACATACTGACACGGCACAGGCGTCGCGCGTTCAAATCATGAAGAACCGGAGCGAGCTATGTCTGCCGAAATAGTTCGTTCAACTCGGCGGAAGGCGCGTTATCGGCCAAAAGATTGAATGTGCCGTTTGTTTTGATGTCTTGTGCTGCCCGGAGGAAAGCGCCCCAGGCTGCCAGCGCGAGACCCGAACCGACGGAGATGCGGCGCACACCAAGATCGGCGAGTCCGGACAATGTAAGCTGATGATTGAATCCAGAGACGAGGACGTTGACCGGTTTCGGCGCGACTGCATTTACGATCTGCGCGATCTCACCGGGATCACTTACGCCGGGCGCGTACAGACAATCGGCGCCGGCTTCAGCGTACGCGGTGAGTCGGTCGAGTGCGGTGTGCAGCGGATCGGGATCACCGACCAGCCACGCTTCGCAACGGCCGGTTAACACCACGCCAGTTTTCGAAGCGTCGATCGCCGAGCGCGCCGCTCGAATCCGTTCGATCGCGAGCTTCTTCTCATACAGCGGGCAATCGCTACGCCCAGTGCTGTCCTCGATGGACAAGCCGGCAACGCCGGTCTCGACGCAGAGTCGCACGTTCGCCGCGACATCTTCAGGCTCATCTGCGTAGCCGGCGTGGAAATCTGCGTTTACCGGTAATGCGGTTGCTTTCACAATCTCGCGGATGTGCGCGAGCATCTCGTCACGTGGAACGCCGCCATCGGGTTTGCTGCGCGAAAAGGCAAATCCTGCCGAAGTGGTGGCGAGCGCTTTGAACCCAAGGCGTTCGAGATAAATCGCGGTGCCGATGTCCCATGGGTTCGGAAGCACGAAACAGCCTGACTCGTGCAGCGCGCGAAATTTTGCGACGAGAGATGTCTGAGTTGATTTCATCTCGCAACATTACGCTGCTCCGGCGAGAGCGCGATGTCTGACGTTTGTGTAAATGAAGCGCCAAAGGCGCTGCTCATATGAAGCCTGGGGCATCGCCCCAGGAATTTGAAATTGGCCGCAACAAGCGCTGTAAGCGCGTTTCACCCTGCGCAGGATTCGCGAGTGAACGCGCTTCAGCGCTCGATTTAGTGACGATGAATCCTGGGACGTTGTCCCAGGCTATTGTTGAACATTGCGCCCTTGGCGCTCACCGGCTTTCCAGATCTGCCGCAGTGGACCGTCAACGCCGTAGATCGGATCGTAATCGGGAATTGGCAGAGCTGCGATGGTGTGATCGGATTTTGGCCGTTCGCCAGGCAAACCGCGAAGCAAATCCCACTGGCGTCCATCCGGGTAAGCTCCCACAACGCTAAAGTCCGGACTCGCGCCGATGTTGTGATGCGCGACACCCGCCGGAATGAGAATGACGTCGCCGGAGCGGACCTCGACGGTCTGGCCGTGCTCGCCGCCGAGTCGCAGTCTTGCGGAGCCACTATAGACACCGAGCGCTTCGTGCGACGTGCTGTGATAATGAGCAAAGGAATAGACGCCGTTGCGCCAGGAGTTGCGCCAATCGTTCTGAGCGAATCCGCGCTCGAAAACGGAAGCGCGATCCTGCGCGTCCGCCGTGATTGCCGCCCGATACAACTAGCACAGGCAGAACGCTGCCCGGATAAACGCCGTCGTCCTTAAAATGCAACTGCTCCGGCTGGACGATCTCTTGCTTCTCAGCCATCGGGAAAACACTCATAAATTCCACGGCAATATCGCGCGAGCAGAAAACAGCGGTCGTATTTAATTAAATCCATCGCAGACAATTGCGTGTTGCGTCTCCGAGTGTCACTCATATTGGCACGATCGCCAATCTATTCTATATGCAGCAGCCCGAAGGCGTATCTCAATTGGTCGAACATCTTTTTCGCCATGAGTCGGCAAAAATGGTGGCGACGCTGACCCGGATTTTCGGGATTGAGCATTTGAACCTGGCCGAAGATGTCGTGCAGGAGGCGCTGGGACGCGCATTGCAGACGTGGCCATATCGCGGCATTCCGGAGAATCCTTCCGCGTGGATCATGCGCGCGTCGCGCAATCTCGCACTCGATGTGATCCGGCGAGAAAAAGTTTTTCGCGGGAAGGAAGCGGAAATCGCGCGTCTTATCGAGGCCGGCGGATCTTCCGCACCCCAAGCGGTGAGTTTTTCAGAAAACGAAATCGCAGACGACCGGCTACGGATGATGTTTGTCTGCTGTCATCCGGTCATTCCTCCGGAGGCGCAGGTCGCGCTGGCGTTGAAAACGCTGTGCGGTTTCAGCGTCACCGAGATCAGTCGGGCTTTCTTAACGACTGAAGCGGCGATTGCCAAACGAGTGACACGCGCAAAACAAAAGATCCAGGAGGCGCACGTTCCATTTGAGATTCCTGTCGGCGATGAGTTGGCGCGGCGGCTCGAGAGCGTGCTGCAATCGCTCTACCTCCTGTTTAACGAGGGTTACAAAGCATCCAGTGGCGACAAGCTGGTTCGGGAAGAACTGTGTCACGAAGCGATCCGTCTCACGGAATTGCTGGCACAACATCGCGCTGGAAATCAGCCAAAGACGCATGCGCTGCTGGCGCTGATGCTGCTGAATGCCGCCCGCACCCCGGCGCGTGAAGATGATCAAGGCAACCTGCTTCGACTCGAAGAACAGGACCGGACGCGCTGGGATCAGACGATGATCGCGCGTGGCATGTCGCGCCTGCGCGAATCGGCTGCGGGTGGCGAGATCAGCGAATATCATCTTCAAGCGGGGATCGCCGCGTGTCATGCGACTGCAGTCGATTATCAATCGACCGATTGGGCGAGGATTCTCTCGCTCTACGATCGATTGATGGAATTTGATGATTCGCCTGTGGTTGCGCTCAATCGCGCCGTGGCAGTCGCAAATGTTCACGGGCCGGACGCGGGACTGAAAGCAGTGCGCGCCATAAGAGACCGCGAGAAATTGGCTTCGTATTACTTGTTCTATTCAGTGATCGGCGAGCTTGAGATGCGATTGAACAATCGTGAAGCCGCTGCCGAACAATTCCGTAAAGCATTTGAACTCGCGGAAACGAAATCGGAGCGAGCGTTCCTTTTGAAACGACTACAGCACTGCGCTGACGGCGCGACTAGTTAATTAGAGAAATCCTGTCCCAAATCGCATCGCTCGTTCGTCGTATCTCTGACAGACGCAAAATCACATCAACAGAAAGGCAAAACATGAGCAAGTCAGAGAAGAAACAGGATGCAAGCATCACCTGGTTTGAAATCCCAGCCGACAATCCAGAACGCGCCAAGGCGTTTTACAGCAATCTGTTTGGCTGGAAAATCAATCCATTTCCCGGTAGCGGCGATTACTGGCACATCGATACCGGCGGCGCAGACGATAGTCCGGACGGCGCGCTAAAGAGGCGTAAACATCCGCAAGAGCCAGTCGTCAACTACGTCAGCGTGAATTCCGTGGATAAGTTCGCTGATAAAATTTCGAAACTCGGTGGAAAAATCTGCATGGCCAAAACGGCCGTGCCGCAGATGGGTTATTTCGCCGTGTGCCAGGATCCCGAGGGTAACCCGTTTGGACTTTGGGAGAGCGATCCGGCGGCAGCCTGACAAAATAATTTGTCCCAATCTGGGTCGCTCGTTCGTCGTAGTTTTGAAAGTAAGCAAAACAATCAACAACCAACTAAAACTAATATGAACACACAAAATCAAAATGGATACATGCTGCTGTACCGCACCGATGAATGGTACAACAGGCTTTCGCACGAAGAGCTCCAGAAACTCATCGGCCAAAACCAAGCCTGGTTCGAAAGATTGACTGCGCAGGGCAAAGCGAAACCTGGCCGCGCGCTTGAACGCACAGGCGCGATCGTTTCTGGCAGAAACGGACGGTTCGTTACGGACGGACCGTTTCGCTGAATCGAAGGAAGCCATTGGCGGATATCTGGTGCTGGACGTCGAAACGATCGAAGAAGCCATTGCCATCGCGCAGAGCAGCCCGGGCCTGGCTTATGGCGGTTCAATCGAAGTGCGGCCGGTGGCTGACGAATGTCCGCTCGACGTCCGCGCACGCGAATTGGCGCGAGAAGAACAGCTTGCAACCGTTTAAACTCAACAACAGTTAACTCTCAACCATCAACTACAGAATATGAACACACAAAATCAGAATGGATACATGCTGCTGTTTCGCGGAAACGATTGGACCAAGAGCCTCTCGCCCGAGGAAAAACAAAAAGTAACAGATCAATGGATGGCCTGGTTCAGACGGCTGACGGATCAAGGCAAAGCCATCGCCGGGAACCCGCTCGAACCCGAAGGCAAAATCGTATCGGGCAAAAACCGCGTGGTGTCGGACGGCCCATTTGCGGAATCGAAGGAAGCGATCGGCGGCTATTTTCTGCTCGACGTCGCCAGCTTCGATGATGCGCTGGCGATCGCGCAGGAATGCCCTGGCTTGCCGCACGGTGTGCAGGTCGAAGTGAGGCCGGTGGCGGCCGAATGTCCGCTCGCGAGCGAACTTAAGCATGAGGCGCAGTTCGCGAACGCATAACGCGACGCACACCGAGAATGTGTCTCATGGCTCACTACGTTGACGGATTTGTTATCCCTCTTCCGAAAAACCATTCGATGTGAAGCGGATGATGTGGCGGATTCAAGACCATAGTCGAAGCCTGAACCTTTGATGGATTGGGTGCGGCGTCACGGCGAATATTGAGCCCAGTTAAAAAGAAGGAGCAAAGAAATGAATCGAGTCACTCACTTTGAAATTTACACTGACGACCCACAAGCGGTGCAGCCGTTTTACCAGGACGTCTTCGGCTGGAAGTTCAACAAGTTCGAAGGCGGCCCGATCGAGTATTGGCTGGTTACGACCGGCGATGATAAAGAACCGGGAATCAACGGCGGGATGACCCGGCCGCGTGAAGGTCAAAGTCCCGGCACGTTAAACACCGTCGCGGTCAAGTCTCTTGACCAAACGATGAGGAAGATCGAGCAGCGCGGCGGAAAAATCTGCGTGCCGAAGATGGCGATCCCGAAGGTTGGCTGGCTCGCTTACGCGGCAGATCCGGCCGGCAACGTCTTTGGAATTATTGAGCCGGATACGAACGCAAAGTAGCATCGCATTTACTCAACCAAGGCCGAACCAGCGATGACGCAGAGAAGACAGCAAGGCAGGCGATATCGTCGCAATCGCACGCGCCGCTTACGAAGCCTATGTTAGCCAAAGATCGCGCGGCGATTGAGAGCACTGATCGCGCCGGACTTCCATTTCACCAGCCCGCTTGATAACCGGATTGACCGCGCGACATATTTTGCACGTTGCTGGCCGAACAGCGAGACGATCAAGGATTTTGATTTTATCAATCTCGTTGCCGACTGGCGACGGGTATTCGTGACTTATGAAGGTCGTCACGCAGACGGGCGAAGTTTCCGCAATACCGAGATCGTCACCGTGCGCCAAAACCAAATCGTTGAAGTTGAAGTCTATTTTGGTTGGTCAATACCGCATGAAGCCAAACCTGGTGGCTTTCTGAAAGAAAATGGGGATTGAGATTCAAAAACTGAAAGGAACATAAACATGCAAAACAACACTATTCGACTTCACCGCGTCCTCCGAGCGACGCCCGAGAAAATTTACACGGCATTCCTCGATCCCGACGCCATGGCCAAATGGCTTCCGCCGAACGGATTCACCGCCAAGGTGCATCAGATGGACGCCAAAGTTGGCGGCACTTACAAAATGTCGTTCACGAATTTCACGACGGGCAAGAGTCATTCCTTCGGCGGGACGTATCGTCGAATTGACTCCGCACGAACGGATTCGCTACACCGACAAATTCGACGATCCGAATCTGCCCGGCGAAATGCAGACGACGATCACGTTGACGAAGGTCTCCTGCGGAACTGAATTGAACATCGTGCAGGAAGGCGTGCCCGGCGTTATTCCCGCCGAAGCGTGCTATCTCGGCTGGCAGGAATCGCTGGCGCTGCTGGCGAAACTGGTCGAGCCTGAGATTCCAGATTGAGGACAATGTCGAGAGTGAAAATTCCATTTTCTGGCGGATGCGCGTGTGGCGCGATTCGCTACGAATGCAGCGCCGAGCCGGTCATGATGTTGAAGTGCCATTGTCGCAATTGCCAACAAATGACTGGCAGCGGATTTTCTTCCCGCGGTGTTGGTTCCGGCAGAGGCCTTTCGAGTTATGCGCGGTCAATTGCGTTACCATTTCACACCCAGTGCGGCCGGCGGCCAGCACAAACGCGGCTTCTGCGCAGAGTGTGGCTCTCTACTGACCGGAGGCGAGAACACTGAGCGCCCTACGGATGTCGTAGGCGTTACTGCTGGGAGTCTTGATGATCCGAGTTGGTTTCAGCCGCAGATGGACATTTTCGTTTCAGACGCGCAACCGTGGGACCAAATGGATCCGGCGATACCGAAATTCGAGCAGTATCCGCCGTCAGCGAAAGAATAGAGACACCAATTTCACAAACCGGCACGAATTGATTGGAATTGATTCGACTGTCTTTAGATTCGTTGGAAACAGTTCAGCTGGTTCAGAGAGTTCGAGAAATTTTCTCCTGTCCAAACGAGCGCGGCGGTGCC
>ERZ1370068.2904-contig-2033_pt1 | contig 14518 bp, 16 predicted proteins | sample MGYA00561227_ERZ1370068 | MGnify/ENA primary metagenome ERZ1370068 (study PRJEB38410, sample SAMEA6850437) | metagenome | study: Metagenomic assessment of the ecological functions of the soil: analysis of the soil microbiota associated with the...
CGGTCGATCATGTCGCCGGCATTGCGCGTGGCGTTGTCCATCGCGGTCATGCGCGCGCCCTGCTCGCTCGCGGCGTTTTCGAGGAGCGCGGTATAGATCTGCACCGCGAGGTTGTTCGGCAGCAGCTCGGCGAGGATCTCCTCTTCTGACGGCTCGAACTCGTCAAGACCGCGCCGGCGAGCGCCGGCCGTCGCGGCTTCGATCTGCGGCGGCAGGGCGCGCGCAAACGGGATCAGCTGCTGCACCGTGACGATCTGGGTGATCGCCGAGCGGAAGCGGTTGAAGATGATCGTGCAGACGTCGAACTCGCCGGGCCCGATAGAGCGCCAGGATGCGCTCGGCGATATCGCGCGCCTCGCTCGAACGACACGCGGCGGCGGCCGATATCGGTCAGGCTGTCATGTATCAGCCGGCCGTAGTCGCGGCGCAGGCTGTCGCGCCCCTTGCGACCGATGGTCAGGATCTTGACCGTCTTGCCGGCATTGTCGAGGCTCGCGGATGCGGCGCCGCGCCTCGCGCAGGATCGTGGCGTTGAAGCCGCCGGCGAGGCTGCGCGGTCGGAGGTCGCGACGACGCAGCAGATGGACATCGTCCTTGCCGGTGCCGGCCAGCAGCGGCGGCGCGCGCCGGCTGTCCCGCCATGCGGCCGGCGAGCGAAGCCGAGCACCCGCTCCCATGCGACTGCGCATAGGGCCGCGCCGCCTCGACGCCTGCTCCTGCGCGCGGCGCAGCCGCGAGGCGGCGACCACCTTCATCGCCGCGGTGATCTGCTGGGTCGAGCGGACGCTGCGGATGCGACCCCAGATCCTTCAGGCTGGGCATCGGCGGCTACCGCCGGTCGATCGTCTTCCGGCGAGAGGCCAAGGACTCACTTGCTCAGCCCACTCAGCCGGCTGACAGGTGGGTCCCGGCACGCTCGGAGACGATGGTTGATGTATGGCCAGGACATGTGCTCGATCACGCGAAGTGCGGGCGAAGCCGTCGAAGAAGCTCGGCGAGGCTCCTTGTCGGTCGTCAGTCCGAGATCTCGCCCTGTGTCGCGGATTGCCGTCGAGCAGCTCGGGTTGCTTCGAGCGCAGCTCCCGAGCATCGACGATTCGAGCGCGCCGATATCGGCGACTGCGACCCGATCGAGATAGCCGCGGGTGCCGGCGAAGATCACTACCACCTGCTCCTCGACCGGCACCGGCGCGAACTGCGGCTGCTTCAGGAGCTCGGTCAGGCGGCGCGCGCGCGCTGAGCAGGCGCTGGGTCGAGGCGTCGAGATCGGAGGCGAATTGCGCAGAAGGCCGCCATCTCGCGGTACTGCGCGAGCTCGAGCTTGATGCGCGCCGGCGACCTGCTTCATCGCCTTGATCTGCGCCGCCGAGCCGACGCGGCTGACCGACAGAGCCGACATTGATGGCCGGGCGGATGCCGCGATAGAACAGACTCGGTTTCGAGGAAGATCTGGCCGTCGGTGATCGAGATCACGTTGGTCGGGATGTAGGCCGGACACGTCGCCGGCCTGGGTCTCGATGATCGGCAGCGCGGTCAGCGAGCCGGCGCCGTTGCTCGTCGTTCATCTTGGCGGCGCGCTCGAGCAGGCGCGAGTGCAGATAGAACACGTCGCCGGGATAGGCTTCGCGGCCCGGCGGGCGGCGCAGCAGCAGCGACATCTGGCGGTAGGCGACGGCCTGCTTCGACAGATCGTCGTAGATCGATCACCGCGTGCATGCCGTTGTCGCGGAAGATACTCGCCCATCGCGCAGCCGGAATAGGGCGCGAGGATACTGCAGCGGCGCCGGCTCGGAGGCGGTCGCGGCGACGACGATCGATGTATTCCAGCGCGCCGTAGTCCTGCGAGCGTCTTGACGATCTGCGCGACGGTCGAGCGCTTCTGCCCGATCGCGACATAGATGCAGTAGAGCTTGCTCGATCTCGTCGGTGCCGGCGTTGATCTGCTTCTGGTTGAGGATGGTGTCGATCGCGACGCGCGGTCTTGCCGGTCTGGCGGTCGCCGATGATCAGCTCGCGCTGGCCGCGGCCGATCGGCACCAGCGCGTCGATGCGCCTTGAGCCCGGTCTGCACCGGCTCGTGCACCGATTGGCGCGGGATGATGCCCGGCGCCTTGACCTCGACGCGGCGTGCGCGGTCGACGTCGGTCAGCGGCCCCTTGCCGTCGATCGGATTGCCGAGCGCGTCGACGACGCGGCCGAGCAGGCCGCTGGCCGACCGGCACGTCGACGATCGCGCCGGTGCGCTTGACGCGTGTCGCCTTCGCTGGATGCCGCTGTCCTCGCCGAAGATCGACGACGCCGACATTGTCGGCTCTCGAGGTTGAGCGCCATGCCGCTGCATGCCGTTCGGGAACTCGACCATCTCGCCGGCCTGGACCGTTGTCGAGGCCATAGACGCGGGCGATGCCGTCGCCGACCGACAGCACCTGGCCGACCTCGGCGACATCCGCCTCGGTGCCGAAACTGGCGATCTGCTGCTTGAGGATCGCCGAAATCTCCGCCGCGCGAATTTCCATCAATACCTCTTGAGTGCTCGGCCCAATATTAAGCTATGAATATCATTACGTTATTCGTCATTCCCGCGAAAGCGGGATCAGGCGCCCGAGGGCCTCAGGGGTACGCCCTGTTCATGCCGGGGCAAGCTCCGGACCCCCGCTTGCGCGGGGGTGACGATTCCCACGAGTCTACGCCAAACACTCAGCCGACGCCCTTCATCGCCAGCTGCAGCCGTTGCAGCTTGCTCCTGACGGACCCGTCGATCATCCGCGATCCGAGCTTGACGATAAGGCCGCCGATCAGCGCCGGGTCGATCTTGACCTCGAAGAGAAACCCGGCGTCCCGACGCTGCGCCGCAATTGCTCGCTCAAAGAGACCGAGCTGTCCGTTCGCTGAGCGGGAGCGCCGCAGTGACTTCCGCGGTAACCTCGCCGCGTCGTTCGGCCAGGTTTCTCAGATCGAGCCTCGATCATTGCCGGAACGGCAAAGAGACGGCGGTTCTTCGCGACGACAGCGAGGAAGTCGCGGACCAACGGCGTAAAAGCCGGCGCGTTCCGCCAGGGCCGCGATCCCCTACCCTGCTCGCCGCGCGTCAGGATCGGACTGCGCACCAGGCGCGCGAGATCCAGGCTCGCCGCCAGCATCGCCCGCAGCTGCCGCAGGTCAGGAGGCCACCTCGTCGAGCATCCGCCGTTCGTCTGCGAGCTCAAAGAGGGCCGCCGCGTAACGTTCAGCCAGCCGGAAACGCCTGTCGCCTCGGAAGCCAATGAAACGCAGTCCTCGCTGGCCGCACCGGCGGAATGGCCGCAGCAGCATTTCGCTGTCGACTTCGGCTCGCGGACAACGCTAGTGCTCAGACTCAAACGCAAGCTACACCTTCTCGTTCGTGGCCGGGCTCGACCCGGCCACCCACGGACCGAGGCAGGCGTCTTGCCAGCTTCCGTGGATACCCGGCACCAGACCGGGCATGGACGAAGTAGGTTAGTTCGAGTGCACTATCCGATTGAGCCTGAGCACTGGCGGACATCAAGCCCACAAAGCCGCCGCGTTCCTACCACAGCTCGGCGCGTCCGCGCAACCGGCGGGACTTAACGGACGCAGGCGTTCAGGCGCTCAGCGGCCGACCGCACGAGACTTCGCATCCGGCGCATCGGTGCGCTCGGAGGGGCCCTGCAGGCGATCCGCCAGATCGTCCCGCCGGTGTCGTCGGCGACGGGCAACGCCCCATCCTTGGCGACTGCGAGCGCGGCGGGGCGGCCCCAGACCTCCGGCCCGCTGCTCGCCCGAAGCCCAGAAGCCGGTGGCGAAATTCTCGTCAATAGCCCTCGGGCTTGCCGTCCTTGAACGGCACGCGCACGACCTTGTAGCCGGTCGGCACGGAGCGGTTCCGCAGAACCCTTCAGCGCGACGCTGCGCCAGTCGGTGTTCGGACGGCTCGCTGACGAGGTTTGTATTTTCCGGAGCGAAGACGTGACAGCGAACTCGGAGCCGGTAATGCGCGATCCGCGTAAGACGCATCACAGGGAACACACTGTGAAGTTTCTGGCGCAATTTTCGCCCTCGGGTCGATCGCATTCTTCGCAACGCCGGGTAGGGCGGACACCCTGACTGGCGCCAGTGCCATCGCGGATTGCTCCGGCTACACCCTAACCGTCAATGCTACCGATCTCTCTCGGAGTACCGCCTATACGATCACCTCCGCACGTTCGTACTCGAATGCGCCGATTCAACGGCGACGGTGCGAGAGCAGCATTAACTCTTACGACTACGTCTAACGGTACGACGGCTACCGAAACTGCGACGGGCACCTGGCCGGGACTCCGCCCCGCTGCCCATTGATTGCATAGTAAAGGACGGTTCTGCTACGTTGACCAGCTCCGGCTCGACTGTTCCCATCACAATCAACGGTTCCCCCAGCGAGACCGAGCTGACGTGCCGCACCCCTCCTGGCGTCAAGAGTTTCGCCATCGGCCCGTCCAGCATGGAGGGCGATTTGCACATTAGTCCCGGTGACTGGATTTCGGGCGGCTACAACTTCAAATTCGTGGATCGGAGTCACGCTGCTACCGCTTACACGGTTATGGTGGCGACGGTTACGGTGCCCGTCAGTTGTCCAAACGGCACTACGCAGAATATCGTGATTCCGCTTGGTCAGCCCGGCGTGTTGGACGGAGGCGGCGTGACGAGTTTACCCTATTCGATTCCCGCCGGAGATACCCAGAATCACGCAACCAGCAACCAGAACAGCATCCTGGCCTGCAGGAAGGCGCCGTGCAAGCGCCGGCGATGCTTTGCGGCGGTCAAACGGGGAGGAACCAGGTAGGAGCGGTCTTCAACATTACTGTGCTACAGGAACCCCATGTCGGGCTCGTGGATTGGCAATTCCACTACCGCGATCCCGCAGCGAAAGGCAAGGCAACGTCGACTGTACGGATGCTAGCAACCCGCTCAAGCCATGCTGATGTGTGCGGTGCATCCTGGAGTCAGACACTCAGGGACCCATAAGACTGGGCCATCCTCACCGATACGCGGGTGAGCGCCAGTTGCGAATTGAATAGGCGGGCTCAGCGTATCGCGGATCTCCTCCTGCTGCGCCTGCGGAGCTTCCGAGCTTCGCAGCCGGCTTAACGCTGCTGTCGATGCCTATCAAGAAGCTTCGGCAGACGAGGGGGACCGACGGCTAAGTGATGATGCCGATTGGAACCGACTTACGCCGGAAGAGCGGCTCACCCTCGGGCCGAAACGGGTCACCCGTCGGTTGGTGGAGCAACCGGAGGGCCAACTCCTCTATGTGTCGGCGCTGTGCGCGCGAGAGCTTGCTGGTACCTATTCTGGGAGGGGACGCTTTACCTCGCCCGGATGCGCCGGGCAACACGGGTTCAATCCCGGAATCTCCGCCGGGTTCGGGGCCCCGATCAGCGCCGTTCCGACTGGGCTTTCGCCTCCGATCCCGTACTCTCCCGCCGGCGCAGCGGCACGCTCGGAGGGGCCCTTGTAGGCGATGCGCCAGATCGTCCCGCCGGTGTCGTCGGCGACGAGGAGCGAGCCGTCCTTGGCGACGGCGAGTGCCGCCGGACGGCCCCAGACCTCGGCGCGCTGCTCGCCCGAAGCCCAGAAGCCGGTAACGAAGTTCTCGTAATAGCCCTCGGGCTTGCCGTCCTTGAACGGCACGCGCACGACCTTGTAGCCGGTCGGCACCGAGCGGTTCCACGAGCCCTTCAGCGCCACGAAGAGGCTGCCTTTGTAGTCGGCCGGGAACTGATCGGCCTCGTAGAAGACGAGGTCGAGCAGTGAGGAATGCGGCGTGAACAAGAGATCGGGCGTGATCGTCGCCTCGACCTTGTCGGGGGCGAGGCTGGCAAAGCCCGGGCTGCGGGTGCTTGCCGATATAGGCGTAGGGCCAGCCGTAGAACCCGCCCTGCTGCACCCGGGTCAGATAATCGGAGGGCAGATTGTCGCCGAGCCCGTCGCGCTCCTGCACCAATGCCCACAGCTCGCCGGTCTGCGGATGGAAGGCGAGTGCGGTCGCGTTGCGCATGCCGGTCGCGACGGTCGTCTGGTTCGAGCCGTCGGCGTCAAAGCGCTGGATCGTCGCCTTGGGCTCGGGCTCGACCGCCGAGGTTGCCCGACGAGCCGACGCCGACATAGAGGCCGCCGGTTTTCGGATCGATCGCCAGATGGCGGTTCTGGTGCCCCACGGTGACGCCGAAGACGCCCTTCTTGGTCAGCAGCTCCGCCCCGTAGGCGCCGGGCACCGGCTTGCGCTGATCGGGCGGCACCTGGTCGACGCGCTGCGGCGGCACCGGGCGGCCGGCGCGCAGCGCGCCGACGATGTGCGGCACGCGCCAGATGCCGTCCTGGTCGGCCACAAGCAGGCCATCGTCCCGCCAGGCGAGACCGTAGGGCCGGTTGAGGTCCTCGACATGGCGATTGATCCACTTGGCGCGGCCCTCGCCGTCGTCGCGCAGCAACGTCAGATAGCCCGCACTCTGCTCGGCCACCAGCACGTCGCCGTTGGGCAGCACGAGCAGGCGCCGCGGATTGGCGAGCCCGGTGGCGAACGGCGTCGCGGTGAACCCCGGCGGAACCTGCGGCACCTGCCCGTCATAGGGCACGATCAGCGACCGGTTGGTCACCACCGGCGGGTCTTTGGCGCCGGCAGGTTGGCGGGATCGATCTGGAAGCGCCGGCCGATCTCGTGCTCGGCCGCGAAATTCTGCGCCAGGTCCTCCTTCGCAGCCGGAGCCTGGTCCGCGGCGGCGGACGAAAGCGCAAATGCGCCCGCGGCGAGCGCGGCCAGTGCGACGAGACCTATGCCGGAGTTTTTCGTCATGGCTGCTTCCTCCCACAAGCCCGTGAGGGACAGCGCGCAACCCGATCGCGGCAGCGCTCGACGGGCGTCGACCGGATGATCTTATCAGCCGAATGCGCCTCGTCGCTAAGGTTTACGGCCGGATCACTCGAACGTGACGGCCGCCGCCGCAAGGCGGTGAGACTTCGTTGAAAGGATATGGGTGATCGGCCCGATCTCAGCTGATCCGACGAAAATGTCCCATCGTTCGCTTGGCGACAGCACGGGACTGGGTTATTGCTCGGCCGATGACCGGGAACGAGCTGCTGCGCCGATTGAGACGGCCTCGGCAGCCGGCGCGGAGTTGCCGTCCGCTTCGAGGAGGAGCGCGGCAAGGGCAGCCATGGCACGCTCTACTTCGGCGACCGCTTTACCGTGCTGAAGGACCGCCGCGCCGACATCAAACCCGGTTTTGCTCCACGCGATGCTGCGCCAACTAGGGCTCAGTGAGCGGGATTTGCGATAGGAGAAGTACGCTTTGGCTACAGGTCGTTACGGATTCCTGTGCGGCTGGAGCGCGATGATGAGAACCGCCTCGTCGTCCACTTTCCGGATCTGCCCGAGGCACTGACCGACGGCGCCGACGAGGCGGGAGGCGCTTGCCGAAGCCGCCGATTGCTTGTCCGAGGCGCTCGCCGGCCGGATCAACCGCGGCGAGGACATCCCGCAGCCAAGCCGCTTGCGCCGCGGGCAGCAGTGGGTCTCGCCCGATCCGACGATGGCGCTGAAGGCAGCACTCTACAGCGCGCTCCGCGCCCGCAAGATGACGGTCTCCGATCTTGCCCGCCGCCTCGACACCGACGCCCGCAAGGCGGCACGCCTGCTCGACCCCGCGCCGCCAGCAAGCTCACCAGCCTTGAAGAGGCTCTCTCGGCGCTCGGCTATGTTATCGCCATCGAGGTGCATGAAAAGCCGGCGGCGTGATCGTGTCACCCGGGTTTCCGCGCGCCTTCCTATCACGACACCTCGGTTTGCGAATTTATCGCAAGGGTCGTGGAACCACGGCTCACCGGATCTTTAGCGGAGCGTCGAGGTCGAGGCCGTTGAGCCGACCGGCCTTCTGCTCAGCCTCGGCCCATTCGACGGCCTTCCAGAGGTCGCCGCCAAACTGCTTGGACCCCGGACTTGCTCCAGAGAGCGAGGGCTTCGTCGTGGGTTCTCCTGCGGTTAGCGGGTGGCGCAAGAGGCGAAAAATCGTCCTGATCTGCAGATCCCGCGGCTCACCGTGTGCCAGTTTCGCAGATAGCTCGGCATAGATCGCGAATGTCTCTCTGATCTCGTGTTCTTTCCAGCACCTCGCCGACACCATGCGTTAGCGGCCTTCGCGGATTGCCGATCGAGCTTGGCGAGCGAGGGCATCCCAGCCCCGTCCCCAGGGCCGGAGGGCAGTAGGGGTTGGTGGTGGCTTTGATGGCGGCGAGGAACGGCTCGACCGCCTCCTTGGCCTGGCTGTCGTCGAGCTTGGCCGGTGAGGCTCCCAGCCCCTCCCCCAGGGCCTCGAGGGCATCAGGGGTCGGTGGTGTCTTTGATGGCGGCGAGGAACGGCTCGACCGCCTCCTTGGCCTGCTTGTCGCCGAGCCTGGCGGCGACGGCTCCCAGCCCCAGCCCCCAGGGCCTCGAGGGCACTAGGGGTCGGTGGTGGCTTTGATGGCGGCGAGGAACGGCTCGACCGCCTCCTTGGCCTGGCTGTCGCCGAGCTTGGCGGCGACGGCTCCCAGCCCGCCCCCAGGGCCTCGAGGGCATAGGGGTCGGTGGTGGTTTTGATGGCAGCGAGGAACGGCTCGACCGCCTCCTTGGCCTGGCTGTCGCTGAGCTTGGCGGCGAGGGCTCCCAGCCCGCTGCCCAGGGCCTGGAGGGCATCAGAGGTCGGTGGTGCTCTTGATGGCGGCGAGGAACGGCTCGACCGCCTCCTTAGCCTCGTTGTCGCCGAGCTTGACGGCGAGGGCCCTCAGCCCTGCCCCCAAAGAGTGGGCGGCCCAGGGGTCAGGGTAGGAGCTTGGTGGTGGTTATGATAGCGGCGAGGAACGGCTCGACCGCCTCCTTTGCCTGGCTGTCGCCGAGCTTGGCCGGCGACGGCTCCCAGCCCCGTCCCCAGGGCCTCGGAGGGCATCGGGGGTCGGTGGTGCGCTTGATGGCGGCGAGGAACGGCTCGACCGTCTCCTTGGCCTGCCTTGTCGCTGAGCTTGACGGCGAGGCTCCCAGCCCGTCCCCAGGGCCGCGAGGGCATAGGGGTTGGTGGTGGCTTTGATGGCGGCGAGGAACGGCTCGACCGCCTGCTTGGCCTGGCTGTCGCCGAGCCTGGCAGCGAGGGCTCCCAGCCCCGGCCCCAGGGCCCGGAGGGCAAGGGGTCGTGGTGGTTTTGATGGCGGCGAGGAACGGCTCGACCGCCTCCTTAGCCTCGCTGTCGCTGAGCTTGGCGGCGAGGGCTCCCAGCCCCGCCCCCAGGGCCTCGAGGGCAGCGGGGTCGCTGGTGGTTTTGATGGCGGCGAGGAGCGGCTCGACCGCCTCCTTAGCCTCGTTGTCGCTGAGCTTGGCGGGAGGGCTCCCAGCCCCGCCCCCAGGGCCTGAGGGCAGCGGGGTCGGTGGTGGTTTTGATGGCGGCGAGGAACGGCTCGACCGCCTCCTTGGCCTGGCTGTCGCCGAGCTTGGCCGCGAGGCTCCCAGCCCCGCCCCCAGGGCCCGGAGGGCATCGGGGTTGGTGGTGGTTTTGATGGCGGTTAACAACCAGTCTAGCGGCGACTGCTTCCGGTCGCCCGAGTAACGACGCCGCCATGAGGGTCGCACGCGCAAGTTCAGGCCGGTTTATCGGGAATGCAACCGAGCATCTGCCGGAGACACAGCTAGGCCAGATCCCGGAATCGTGGAGAAACCCCGGCGATCGGCGCGAATTACCACCTCGGGTTGTCGAACGAAAAACGCGCCCGGTTCGGATCCGTCAACACGCAGAGTCAAGCGTGCGCTGCCGCACCTTCTCGTCCGCCGAAGCAAGGCGCAGAAGAGCCTCCGCATCACCCTCGTCTATCTGGTCTCGCTCAAACCGCAGCGCGTTCAAAATGTCATCAGCGGATTTCGCAATCCGCGCTTCGGCGTCTTTCCCATTCGTAGCCGCCAGCCGCGGCGACCAGAAGAAGGATCCCCACTATCAGGGACCGAACCGCTGCAGGCTTTTGCGGCGTAAGCGCGATGCTCGCCGTAGCGGAAGCGGCCCCGCAGCTCGGTCCCGCAAGAAAGCGAGCTGGGTCGTGGGCGGCAATAGTGCGCGCCACCGCCGTGCCCAGCTCGCGCCCGCGTCCGCGAGCGCCTTTGCCCCTTCCGACAGCGCGCGCTGCCATCGGTTGGCGCGCCGGTCGGCCTCGCGGACGGCGCGGGCCAGATAGTCGTGGTCGAGCAGCCAGGAGCCCTCTCCCGTTCCTGGATCAACCCGCCGACGGATTACTTCCTCTTGCGCGAGCACGTCGAGGACCTGCTGAGCTTTTTCCGGCGCGGTCGGATCGATGCCGGAGAGCAGCTCCCCGGTAGGGCGTTCCACGGTCTTCTGGCCGGTTATCGGGTCGACCAGGGTCAGCAGGGCGGCGCGCACGCGTTCCTCGGTTACTCCATGGAGCCGCGCTGCCTTGGCGATCCGATCCTCGATAAAGCGGGCCTCGAGGCCGGCAGTGCCGCCGGCGCGCTCGTAGGCCGCGACCGTCAACACCCGGCCAGGCAGGGTGCCGAGCCCGGCGAGCACGATCTTCAGCTGCTGCGGCAGGATCGTTCCGGCCCGCTCGAGATCGGCCGAAAGCCGGGTTTGGAGCGACGTCCAACCATAATCGGGATCGCCGATCACCTTCTGCCCGTCCTGGTCCTTCGCCAGCTCGGCGAGGAGCGGACCCACGAAGTGGGAGTTCAGCCGATCGAGCCGGTAGGTCTCGGGCTCGGCGAACCGCACGCTGCAGAGCCCGGCCGCGGTATCGGTCCGGGTCACCACGACCAGATGGATCGTGCCGCTCGCCAAAAGCTCGCGAAGGTCGCGCCAGAAGCCGTTCATGCTCCGACAGCCTTCCCGGCTTGAGCCAGGTCTTGCGCGAGAGGAACCGCTCGTGATGGCGCAGCTGGTAGTCGTCGAATTGATCGAGGAGGATGAGCGGCGTGCGGCCGAGTGTTCTCGCGGATTGTTTCGAGTGACGGCACGGACGGCACTTCGCTCCCGGCGCCGTCTTGAGCCCCATCAGCTCCCGGGAGGCCTCGTCGAGCGCCGACCAGAGGGCGGTCGCCAGGAAAATCCGCGGATCGCGCTCCCAGTCGGACTCCGGCGAGGCTCTCGACGTAAATCGGAAGCAGGCCGGGATGACCTCTGAGGGCCGGCACGAGCCCGGCCTGAAGGAGGGCGGATTTGCCGGCGCCCGACTCTGCCTTCGAGGAAGACCAGAGACTCCTCGCGGCACAAGCCGGGCCAGCTGGTCGATGTCCTCGCGTCGGCCGAATAGATGCGCCGGGTTGGCGCGCTCGAGGCGGAGGGCCTCCGGGCGCAACAATACCGAGCGGCGCCGGCGGAGAGGCGAAACAGCCACCAGCTGACGGCGACCAGCACCAGAGCGGCGACGCCGAGCTGCCACTCGTTGAACCCGGCGAAGATGCCGACGGCCTTCCGTACCGAGTCGGAGAGACCGTTGATCGCGGTAAACAGCCCCCGAGGCCGCCGAGAACGCTGGTTGCGAGCAGAATGGTCCGCTCGAGGCTGGTCTTGTCTTTTTCCATCGCCCGCGGCTGGACGGTTTCCCCGATCAAATCCTATCACGACCGCGACGGTGGCGCTGCGCGGATATAGCAATATAGCTTGCTATTATCGCTATAATTTGTTATCATCCTAGAAATTTATCGCGGTGGGGTGCCGATGAAAGACGACGTCGATATCGACCTGGAGGCGAACCGTGCCGGGGGCGGGAGACCGCTGGCGCAGATCTGTACATCTCATCCATCAGCGAGCCCGGCCGCGGCGGGTTAATCCCGGAATCTACCGAGTTCGGCAGCCCCGGTGGTGGCGCTTCCAATCTCTCCCTGCTGCCTCCCTCAGGGGGCCGCAAACCGTCCCTGCTGGCGTTACAGATGAAAGCACCCAAGCATATGATATTGTTATATTTTATCGGAAAGTCGTCGGTGAAAGCGATTTTTCTCCCTGAGCTGAGGGAGCTACAAAAAGCTGTAGGGGTCGATGTCGACCTGGATGCGGGCCGAGCCGGCGATGCGGACGCGGGAGAGCCAATCGCGCAACACCGCCTGGAGCCGCACCTCGCGCGTCGGCCTTGACGAGAAACCGCTGGCGGTGGCGGCCGCGCAAGATGGCGAGCGGTGCCGGGGCGGGGCCGAGCACCGTGACGCCGGGGAGCTGCGGGGCGGCGCGGGAGAGCGCGCGGGCGGTGAAGTCGCAGGTTTCGGTATCGCCGGCGCTGACGATCAACGCCGCCAGCCGGCCGAAGGGCGGCAGCCCGGCGTGGCGCCGCGCCGCCGCCTCGGCTTCGAGAAACCGGTCGCGGTCGCCCGCGGCGAGCGCCTGCATCACCGGCTGGTCGGGCATGAAGGTTTGGATCAGCACCCGGCCCTTGTGCTCGGCGCGGCCGGCGCGGCCGCCGACCTGATGCAGCAGCTGATAGGTCCGCTCGGCCGCGCGCAGATCGCCGCCGGTCAGCCCGAGATCGGCGTCGACCACGCCGACCAGGGTCAGCATCGGAAAATGATGGCCCTTGGCGACGATCTGGGTCCCGATCAGCAAATCGTAGCGCCGCTCGGTCATCGCTTGGGCGAGCTGGGCTGCGGCGCGCGGCCCGGACAAGCAGATCGCTGACCATCAGTGCCGTGCGGGCCGCCGGAAACCGCGCCGTCACTTCCTCGAGCAGGCGTTCGACCCCCGGCCCGCACGGGACGAGAGCGCCGGCGGCGAGGCATTCCGGGCAGAACGGCGGCACCGCCTCGGCGTGCCCGCAATGGTGGCACAAGAGCCGCCGGGTAAAACGGTGCTCGACGAGCCAGGCCGGTGCAGCTCGGGCATTGGAAGCGATGACCGCAGGCGCGGCACAGGGTCAGGGCGCGTAGCCGCGGCGGTTGAGAAACAGCAGCGCCTGCTCGTCCGGCCTCGAAGGTCGCGGCGAGCTCGGCGACGAGCGGCGGCGCGAGAAATCGCCCGGGCTCGATCCGCTCGCGCCGCATGTCGACGAGCCGCACCGCGGGAAGCTCGGCCGCCGCATGGCGGCGCGGCAGCGCCACGCGCTCGTAGCGGCCGCGCGCGACATTGACCACGGTCTCGAGCGACGGGGTCGCGGAGACCAGGACGATCGGGATTTGGGCGAGCGAGGCGCGCAGCACCGCCATGTCGCGCGCCTGGTAGCATGACGCCGTCCTCCTGCTTGTAGGAGGGGTCGTGCTCTTCGTCGACGATGATCAGGCCGAGCTCGGGAAACGGCAGGAACAGCGCCGAGCGGGCGCCGACGACGACCGGCGCCGGCCAGTCGGCGACCGCCCGCCAGGTGTCGCGGCGCTCGGCCTGCGCCGATGTCGGAGTGCCATTGCGCCGGGAGCACGCCGAAGCGCTGGCGGAAGCGGTCGAGCCACTGCGCGCCGAGGGCGATCTCGGGCAGCAGCACCAGCACCTGCTTTCCGGCGGCGAGCGCTGCGGCGAGTGCCGCGAAATAGGTCTCGGTCTTGCCCGACCCGGTGACCCCGTCGAGCACGGTCACGCCGAACCCGCCGGCGGTGACATGTGTCGACGAGCGGGCGCGCGGCGGCCGCCTGGTCGGGCGACAGCGGCGGAACCCGACAAGCGCCAGTCGGGCTGCGGGATAGCGGGCGGCTCGGCGGGCGCGAGGCGCTCTTCGACATGGCCGGCGGCGATGAGGTCGCGGACGACCCCGGCCCGCACCCGGCGAGCCGGGAGAGCTCGCGCGGCGGCGCAGCGGCCGCCCGTCGCGCAACGTTTCGAGCACCCGCCGGCGCGCCGGGGTCAGACGTGCCCCGGCGGCGTCGCCGCGCAGCGCCGCGAGCCCGGCGAGGGTGAGTGCGCACAGCCGCCGCGGTCGCGGCGGCTCCAGCGCGGCACGAGCACTCATCGCCATGCGCAAGACCATGCCGGGCGGCGCTCATCGTGTAGGCGGCGACACGCTCGACAAAGCGGCGCAGCTCGGGCCTCAGCGGCGGAACCGGCAGGAGTTCGAGCACGGGCTTCAGGCGCCCAGCCGGCAGCTCGCCGCCGTCCCTCCCACACCACGCCCAACGAGGCTGCGCGTCCCGAGAGGTACGCGGACGAAGCTGACCGGGCTCAGGCCACGCCGTTCCGTCCAGGGCCAGATAGTCGAGGGCCGCCGGCAACGGCAGCGGCAACAGCACCCGGACGCCGCCGGTCGGCCCGGGTTCGCGCTCTCCGCCGCGGCCGCTCCGCCGCAGTCGCAGACATCGGCGGGAGAACTGGCGTCATTGTCGGGCATCGGCTAAACTCGCTCCAGAGTCAGCACCGGCAAGCACCTTCGGCAAACCCGGGCGCTGCTGAGAGATGGTCTCGGATGGTCGCACCATGATCGCCTGCCGCCCCGCCGGCCTGTCTGTTCGCCGTCCGAGCTGCCGCGCGGCGCGCCGGAATTAGACGTGGCCGATCGTCCGCAAGACCAGCCAAAACCGACCCGCGCTGGCAGCGCCGCTGCCGCC
>ERZ1370068.3137-contig-2259_pt1 | contig 14516 bp, 29 predicted proteins | sample MGYA00561227_ERZ1370068 | MGnify/ENA primary metagenome ERZ1370068 (study PRJEB38410, sample SAMEA6850437) | metagenome | study: Metagenomic assessment of the ecological functions of the soil: analysis of the soil microbiota associated with the...
CCCAGGCTTCCGCCGCTGACCGGCGGGGTTCTAACTACGGCGGCGGGTTGGAAAACTTCCCCCGGTTCCTGGAGAACTGGGGCGGCGTCACCATGACCTACCGCGGCTCCCTGGTGTCACTCTTCCAGAGCGGCTATGCCAAGCGCCGGCGCTGGGCCTGGCAGAATTACTACAGCCCCCGGCCCGTGACTGGCAGTTCGATCTGCGGTTCCAGGACCCCAACAACCTGCCTCCGGGCACCCCGACCGTCCGGCAGCGTGGCGGTCCAGACTGCCTTCCGTCCGGTCTACTAGGATGACGCGCATGCGAAAGAAGCGCAGCGGGTTCTCGCTGATCGAGATGCTGGTCGTGATCTGCGTGATCCAGCATCTGCATGGCCATCATAGCCCCCAGGTTCGGGTTAGCGCGGCTCAGCACGTCAGCTTGACGGCCGATCAGCTGGTGAACGATCTGGAGCAGGTGCGCACCAGGGCCATCACCGCGAGGGAGCCACCCGGTTGTTGATCACCACGGCCACCAACAGCTACACCGCCTACCTCGACGACAACGGCGACGGTGTCATCAACCAGGTCGCGACGGAGACGGCGGCCTCCACGGGGACTTCAGACCCGCATCCTGACCGACAACGTCATTTTCGGACGGGGGCGCGGCTCCTCAATTGGGCGGTTTCCCCGGCGCAGCGGCAACGACATTCCCCGGCAACGCGGTGAATTTCGACACCCGCGGCGTCACGACGCCATTCGGCACTCTGGGAGTCATCTAACTTCACCAGCTCGCTCGATAACACCGCCGTCGCGGCGGTGACCCGTCACCCGGGCGGTGGCATCCGGCGCTGGGTCTACCGGGCGGGAGTCTGGCAATGACGCCGACCAAGACGCTGCGGAACGAGGGCGGCTTTTCCCTGATCTCGGTTCTCATCGCGATCGTCATGCTGAGCGTGGGGCTCGTCGCCCTGGCCCGCTCCCAGGCGATGCTGATGACCACCCAGAACCGTCTGGCCAATGCCAACACCGCGCTCTCCATCGCGCGCGGCTAGTATGGAAGCAGGTCCGCGGTCGCGATCCTTGGACCCTGGCGACCGAGCCCCCGGTAGCCGTGGACGAGCTGGGTGTGGTCAACGCGGTCGGTACCTATCGGCGGTCCATGGATGTGACCCTCGATGCCAGCAACCTGGCGCGGGTCACCGTGCGGGTCACCTTCCCGCGCCAGACCATGCCGGTCGAGGTGATCACCCTGATCTCATCGAGGGCTCCCATGACGCGCCGAGTGCTTCTGATCCGAGGAGGGGTTCACCCTCGTCGAGGTCATGATTGCGGTCGTCATCGGGACGATTGTCCTGATTGCCGCCACCGGTCTCGCCCTGGTTACCGGTCGCAGCCTGGTCGGTACTCGGCTTCGCGATGGTGTCACCCGGAACGCGCGCTACGTTGCGTTGTCTCTCCAGCGCGACCTGGAAGAAGCCGGGGTTGGAGTGGAATCGCAGACCAACTTCGGAACGGTCGGGGTCTGGAACGACACGCTGATCATTCTCCGGGTCCCCTACGCCCCGAACGAGGCCGCCGTCTACAACCTGGTTCCGCCTCCGCCACCGCCGATCAGTCCACTCCCACCGGGAGGCACCTGCGGCGCAACCTGTCTCGACCTCGCGAACCCCGGTGGGTTCGAGCTGGCGGTCGGGGACATCGCGCGCCTCCAGGTGAACGCGGAACGGCGGCTCCCTGTATGTCAGCGCCGTGAACCCCGCGACGCCGACGGCGCAGATCACCTTTGTCGATCTTCCTACTCTGTTGCATCGCAATGGGGCGCTGAGCGGTGGTCTCCTGCTCACCCGATCCGGCACCTTCGTGCAGGAACTGTCGATGGTGGCCTATTGGCGCGACGCCCAGGACAACCTGCTGCGCGCCGAGCGGGTGAGTAACACGGGTGCGCTACAGGGAGTAATCATTGCGACCGGGGTGCAGCAATGGGATGTCTCGCTGGTCTTTACCAATGGGGTCGAAGCGGTGCAGGCCGATGGGCTCGATGCCGACCCTGACAACGACTACGACGACATCGGTTCGGTGCACGTCCGGGCCAGTGGTGCGGGCGGAGAATGCCGATCCCTCGAGTTAACGGTGGTGCGCTGATTACCCGGGATTGTGACTGGTGGTTTACTCCTCGTAACCTGATCTACGAACGGAACCGTCTGGGTCCGTGAGGCGACGAGTGTACGAGTTCACAACCTCGAAGGTTTCCTTAGGAATACAGCGCCCGACAGGTGCAAGCGCTGGCTAGCTGCGTATGCAATCATCCTGACTGAGGGCTCTGCGTCTTGGCTTCAAGATGGAAGTGATGTATGCACAGCATGAATCACCGGTCCAAGCATGACACCGGCAGTACGATGCGAACACGAGGCCGGCAAAGAGGGCATAACTACCAGCGAGCCATTTGCCTGCCGTCGTGTGGAGGCGGTCGACGGGGCCCATACCACCCAGCAACATCGCGGCGTTCAGGAACGAGTCGGCCCACGGCAACCCCTCAACCCAGTGGTAGATGGCCATCCCGCCAGCCAGTGTGCCAACCAAAGGGGGAGTAAGGCCCAGGCCCGTAGAGCCATGTGGCGGGCTAGCGCCACGGGGCCGGGGCCATCGAGGCGTGATAGGCTCCAAGAGGCCTCCTTAGTTGCGTGGTGTCAGCAGCCTAACTATGGCTTATGGTTCCCGCCCTTAACAGATCCGCGACGATGAGCCCGCCATGCCCCCGGGCATTTTCAATAAACAGCCGGTTGGCATCCTTTCCGCTCGCCATAACCCCGGCGAGATAGCAACCGGGAACCGGCGTCATCATCGTCTTCTCGTCGTGGGCCGGAATGCCGGTGCCTGCATCAACCGGGACGCCGAGTGTCTCGATTAAGCCGGTGTCCGCGTAGTAACCGGTCATGGCCAGCACGTAGTCAGCGGGCAGAGTCTCCCGGCAGCCATCATCCGCCACGATTTCTACTACCTCGGCCGTGATGGCGACGACGCGGCTGCGCCACTTCCCGATGATGCTCTTCTCCTTGAGCCCGGTTGGTGATGTCGGGCAGGACCCAGGGCTTCACCGTGCCGTCGAACCGGTCGCCAAGATGGACCATGGTGACTTGCGCCCCGGCCCGCCAGCATTCGAGCGCCGCGTCCACCGCACTGTTTCCTCCTCCGATCACCACAACACGCTGATGCCAGTGGCGGTGCCCCTCGGTGAAGTAGTGGGCGACGTGAGGCAGGTCTTCTCCCGGAATTCCAAGGCGGTTGGGCCAGTCGTAGTACCCGGTCGCAAAGACCACGTTGTCCGCGGTATACCGGGTGCTGTCGTGACGCCGCTTGACTGCCAGCTCGAAGCGTTCGTCCACGCGGGTCACTGAAGTGACTTCTTCTCCCGGACGGGCATCCAGACCGAAGTGCTCCGCCACCCGACGGTAGTAGAGCAGCCCGTCGCGGCGGGTGGGCTTCTCATGACTCGCGATGAACGGTACCCCGCCGATCTCGATCCGCTCCGGAGTCGAGAAGAACGTCATGTTGAGCGGATAGCGCTCGATGGTGGAGACAACAGTCCGGCGGTCGAGCAGGGATACACGAGACTCCGGCCGTCTTGGCAGCGACACCGACGGCCAGGCCGCAGGGACCCGCTCCAATCACCAACAGTTTCGTGTGTTCGGTCATTCTGGATACCTAGTGCCTAGTACCGGTGAGTACCGAGTACCGAGATAGTACTGAGTACAGAGCACCGAGTACCAAGGGGGCGTACAAATGAAGATTCGCAGGATGCCTCTCCACATCTCAGATCATGGGAGTCGAACACTCGGTACTCGGTACTAGGTACTCGGTACTTACACTTCTATAATCTGATCCCGCCTCGTCCCAACACTCACATACCGTATCGCCGCCCCAGCCAGATCCTGCAGCCGGTCGAGGTAGGCCCGCGCTTCGGGTGGCAGATCCGCCAGGCGACGGGCACCACCGGTCGGCTTCCGCCAGCCGGGAAGGACTTCATACCTGGGCCGGACCCGCTCCAGCGCCCGCACGTCCGCCGGCATCTCTTGGCACTGGCTCCCGTCCAGATCATACTCGGTTCCCACCGGGATCTCGGCGAAGGTGTCGAGCACGTCGAGCTTGGTGACGGCGAGGCCGGTGAGGCCGTTGACCCGGACGGAATAACGCACGACCGTCGCATCGAACCAGCCGCAGCGACGGGGCCGTCCCGTTACCGCACCGAATTCCCACCCAGTTTGCGGAGTTCCTCTTCTGTTCCGCCTTCCGCCTGAGTAGGCAGCGGGCCGTTCCCGACCCGGGTCGTATAGGCCTTCACCACGCCGAGTACGCCGTCAATCGCCGTCGGACCGATGCCGGAGCCGGTCGCAGCGCCGCCTGCCGTGGTATTGGAGGAGGTCACGAATGGGTAGGTCCCATGATCCACGTCGAGCAGCGCGCCCTGGGCGCCCTCGAGCAGCACATTCTCTGCCCTGTTGCAGCGCCTTGTGGACCAGGAAACCAGTATCGGTAGTGAGCGGAACGAGACGGGGCGCAAGCCGCTCCAACAACCTTGCGTGCTCTTCGACGGAAGCCCGCCCTGGACCCCCATCAGCTCCAGCAGCCGGTTGGCGCGACCCACACGGTCCTTGAGGAGATCCCGCGCGTGCTCCAGGTGACGCAGGTCGCCGAGGCGGAGGCCGCGGCGGCCGTACTTGTCTTCGTAGGTCGGCCCGATGCCTCGCCCCGTGGTACCAATGTTCTGGCTCTTCTCACTGGCGCGGTCCAGCAGTTTGTGGAACGGCATCACCAGGTGCGCCCGGTCCGACAGGAAGATCCGACCGTCGGAGTTGATACCCTTGGCAGCGAGACCATCGAGCTCGGAGAGAAATGTCTCCGGGTCCAGGACAACGCCGTTCCCCACGATGCAGGAGGTCGTCTCAGTGGAGGATGCCCGAGGGAATCTGCTGCAGGATGAACTGGGTATCCCCGATCACGACGGTATGACCCGCGTTGGCCCCGCCCTGGTAGCGCACGACGAAGTCGGCCCGCTCGGCCAGGACGTCGACCAGCTTTCCCTTTGCCCTCGTCGCCCCACTGGGCACCTACCACCACCACGCAGTGGGTCTTCGGATCGAACATGGATTCTCCGCCGCGAAGCCAACAAAAAAGCCCCTCACGGGGCGCTGCATCCTCTGGTAAAACCCAGGCGGCGCCTCTAGCCCTGTCAAACACTCTGGCCACCCCGGTAGCTCCTTCCAATCAGGCGGCCTACCGCCTCCGCAAACCCCAGATCCAGGCCCTGGCCCGTATCCCGTGGGGTGTGCATCAGCCGAAGGACCTCCCAGTCGCGAGGCGGGCGACCGTGACGGCCCCTGACGCGAGGCGGGCTACGGCAAGGCTGTCTACCAGAATCCCCATCGGCAGCCGGCGCTGGGTGACAGGGAGACCCAAGGCCTCGAGCCTGGCCTGGAGTCGGTCTCGCGAGCGGCGCCGCCCTGGTGTTGTGACTGACTACGTAGAGGCTGCCCCTGTCGGCGAGGGTATCCAGGTTGAGCACTTCAGTTCCCGGAAGAGCATCGGTTCCGCTCGAGCCAGGTGGCGGGCACCAAGCAGGCCGAACTCCTCGGCGCCTGTCATTATGATGCCAAGAGTTCCGTCGGGTCGTTCCTCCGCTGCAGAAAGGACGGCGAGCAGCCCGGTACCGTTGTCGCGAGCACCTGGGCTGCTCCCTGGAGCCGGCTTCCCGCCGCAGAAGATTGCAGCGATCAGTGCGATACCTGCCCCGGCAGCCGCCGCAGAGAAGGGCAGCGGTGCTCCGCTGACCAGGCGCCATCCGGCAAGCAGAATCAGAGCGACCACCGCAATCACGACCACCCAGATCGAGATCAGGCGTCCGGCCATGGACTGGGCCTGGGCCTTAGCGGTGTCGACGTGGGCGACCAGCCAGGTGGAAACCGGTCCATCTCCTCGGACGGCGATGAGATTCGCGTCGTTGCGGAAAGTCGTTCCCGGTATCCGGGCGCCAATTCCGATCTTCCAGAGCCAGAATCTCAGAACAGGAGTACGCCCGCGACACTGGACAATTGAGGGCGGTTCCCGATGACGCAGTTGGCGAACGGAGCAGAAGCAGCAGGACCAGTCCCACGACCCCGACGCCGGCGCCAAAGATCGGGAAGGCCCAGAGCGTGTGGGCGGAAAAGTCGAAGGGCTGCTCGCGAACCGAAGTAGCCCAGGGCTCGAGAAATTGGCGGAGCTGGATTCTGGCCTGATGGGCGGGCGGGGTGCCCGCCTCGCGGGCGTCCGGCTGTGAGAAGGTCGAAGAGCTGCCTTGCGGTCAAGCGCTCGCCTCCTCCTCGAGCCACTCGACCCCGGTGAGGATCTGGGCGGCTTCTTGGCGACTTCTCCCTCCTTCACCAGGCGGCCAGCGTGCTGGGCAAAGGTCTGCATTCCCTCTTCCCCACTCTCAATTTCCTCTTCCAGCTCCTCGAGCTTGTCGGCGTCGCGCAGGCAGGCGCGGCGGTCGGCGTGCTGACCATGACCTCGACCACGGTGATCCGTCCGTCGTCTTCCTTCCTGGGTAACGGCCTCTGGGCCACCACTCCTCGCAACGCCTCCGATAGCCGGAGGAGTCCCACTTCACGTTCGGCAGCGGGGAACATCGAGTGCAGTCTCGCGATCGTGGCCAGCTGACGTCGGCGGTCGGCATCGTCGAGATGATCAGGTGCCCCGTCTCGGCGGCGCGGATCGCGGTCTCCAGCGTTTCGGGATCCCACAGCTCGCTGATGACCACAACGTCGGGATCCTGCCGGAGCGCCGCCTGCAGGCCTACCGCCGAAGCTGTCGGTGTCCACGCCCACTTCCGCTGGGTGACCGAGCATTTCACGTCGCGATGGAGAAACTCGATCGGATTCTCGATCGTGAGGATGTGACGGTGCAGGTTCTGGTTGATGTGGTTCACCATCGCCGCCACGGTGGAGGTCTTCCCGCTTCCCGTGACTCCGGCGACCAGCACCAGTCCCTGCTCCGCCTGGCAGAGTCTGGATCGCCGGCGGTAGTCCCAGTTCCTCGATGGTGGGCACGGTGAACGGAGATCACCCGCATCCACGATCATGAAGGAGGAACGCTGCCGCAGCACGTTGACCCGAAATCGGCCCCACGCCGGGCATTCCAGGAGCAGTCGAGAGTCACTTCAGCGCATCGAGCCGGTGCCGCGCCTCGTCTCCCGGCATCAGCACGAGCGCGATCGCGCGCGTCTGATCCGGGCGTGAGCCGCTGTTTGGTCAGCGGGACCAGCTTGCCGTTGATCCGCGCACGGAACACGTCGCCCGCCTTGATGTGCAGGTCGGCGCACTCCGCTCGACCGCCGCCTTGATGATTTTTTCCATGAAGCTGTTAGCCGTTGGCTGTTAGCTGTCGAGTTCCCACCACCACCACCCACTACCTCTCTAGTTGCTCTGTGAGAGGCCCATGCGTTCTCCTTCACCTCATCGAATCGTCTCCCGCGCAATCCGCCGAGCTCGTGCCGCACCATCTCCCAGGATTTCGATACGCGGTGCGGTGTCGCCTGCAGCTCTTTCGCCGCTGGCCTGTATGGGGGCGCAGGGCGGCGTTGAGATTGTCCGCCAGCACCGCTTGCAGTCGAGACAGCCCCACAAGGCACCGCGGCAGTTGACGGCCACGGTAGCAACCGTATCCGGCGGCGACAACAGCTTGTGCAGCGCAAAGATGTTGCAGATCTCGGGATTCCCGGATCCTTCTTCGTGACTCGCGCCGGATCCGTCATCGCCGGGCGGAGCTTGGCCCACACCGCTTCAGGCGACTCCAGAATCCCGATCGTATTCCCCAGGCTCTTCGACATCTTGGCCTGGCCGTCGAGCCCCATGATCCGCTTGGCCGCGGTGAGCAACGGCTTCGGCTCCGGCAGAATGTCTCTGTCCGTTACCGAATTCCGCGTTCCACCGGCGGGCAATCTCGCGGGTCAGCTCGAGATGTTGCACCTGGTCTTCGCCGACCGGGACCAGATCGGCCTTGTACAGCAGGATATCGGCCGCCATCAGGATCGGGTAGTTCAAAGCCCCGCCGGAATGCTCTCAAAACGCTGCGACTTATCTTTGAACTGCGTCATCCGTTCCAGCTCTCCGAGCGGTGTGACCGTGTTCAACAGCCACTGGAGCTCGGCGTGCTCCGGAACCTGAGACTGAACGAACAGAATCGGCCTTCTCCGGATCCACTCCGGCCGCGAGCAGGCCCACGGTCATGTCGTGGGTGCGACTCGCCAGCGAGGCCGCATCGTACTTGCCGGTGATGCGCGTGCAGATCGACCACGCAGAAGAGGCAGTCGTAACTCTGCTGCAGATGCACCAGTTCTGTACCGCGCCGAGCCAGTTGCCGATGTGCAGCTCGCCGGAGGGCTGGATGCCGGAGAATATTCGCGACATTCAGGGCAAGCTACCGACCCCGGCCCAAGGCCGCAAGATGCCATCAGCCAATGACTTGAGTCCACATCGCCAGGACGGCAGCCGAACAGGCTGGGGCCTACCTCCGGAGTGTCGTTACACCCCTGACCCGACTGCCTGGAACGCCAAAGGACGGGCCGACTGGGCCACCGAGGTGGACCGCAATTCGGAGGATCATTGCGGAATCCCTGCACGGGGCGATGCCGGGAACCCTGATCGTGGGCGAGATTGAGCCCCGAAATCGTCACCGCCGGCCTGGTCTGGATCGTGGATCCACTGGACGGCACCACCAACTTCCTGCACAACTTCCCGGCGTTCGCGGTGTCGATCGCGGCTGCGGTGGATGGAATTCTCCAGGCTGGCGTCGTGCTCCACGTTCCGCTCAATCGGTTGTCCCAGGCGACCGCGACGGCGGAGCATGGGAGAACGGGAACCGGCTGTCGGTCTCCCGAATCACCGATCCCGCCCATTTCCCTGATCGGCACCGGAGTGCCGTTCAAGGATTCTCCCGCTTCGACGAGTACCTGGCCCAGCTGGGAGAATCACCCGCGGCGCGTTCCGGGGTGCGACGGCCAGGATCAGCTTCCTCGACCTGACCGATGTAGCCGCTGGTCGCTACGACGGCTTCTGGGAGCAGCGCCTGGCGCCGTGGGATGTGGCCGCGGGGACATTACTGGTGCGTGAAGCTGGCGGGCTGGTTACCGACTACTCGGGCCGCGACATTGGAATCGAACACGGCGAGATTGCCGCCGGCAATCCCGCCATCCATCAGCTGGCTGCTCGACGATGCTGGCCCCACAACCCTGACGGGTCAGGGACGGGCGAAGTGACCGTTGGCCTCGGCCGCGGACTCCCGAGAATGCTTGACTGGCTTGCAGTCAGGTTTAGATGCCCGGCCGGCCAGTCGAAAGATGTCCCGAGACCTGCGGGCGGCAACGTCCGTCAGCTGCTGGTAGATCACCAGGGCAGCGAGGTAACTGCCGAGTTCGGTGGGGTGGAACCCATCCGGACCAAATAGCTCGAGGCCCGGGTCTCTGCCAGGCAGCCCGCCAGGCCTCACCGGCGGAAGCAGCAAGTCCGTCCGTCGAGATCGGCCGCCGCAGCATAGGAAGCGCTCACATCGTCGAAGAAGGCAAGTCTGTCGCTGGATGGCCAGACCGAGAACAGGAGCGACTCTCGCCCCGACCCTGGCTGCTTCGACTGCAAGGCGTTTGGCATCAAAACCAGCTCCACTCGGCTGGCGGGCAGTGAAGAGGGTCCCTGTTGAAGTACGACGATGTCCCAGCCTCCCGGGAGATCTCCTGGACTGCCCTCCCGTCGTTCCAATGATCTTCAAGACTGTAGTTGGGGAAGGAGACGCTGGACTGGATCACCGTGTCCCCCGAGCGCGCAGCCAGGGCCACGACCATGCCGGGCAGGTCGTTGACGTAGGTCAGGCTGTTGCCAACGAAAGAGGACCCGAACCGCTTGCCGGATTCGGGGGCTGGTTTGTGCCTCACCGCATCCTCGCAGTCGAGCACAAGCAGCACCAGGCAGGCGGACAGCCCGGCCCGAGGCCTATTGGGTGAGGCCATGGGCACCATTCTTCCCGATTGCAACGCTGTATTGGAGGTGCGCGGAGATGCTGCCATCGGTGGTTATCCGGCCCATCCGTCTCTCAGGGTTCGGGGACATGGTGTCCCAGATTGCTTGCCGATTCCACGACCCCCTCTTGCCAGAGGTTGTGACTCCCACCCAAAGGTCCATTGCACTCCATAGCCAGATCCCCTGATTCTTAGTTGGAATGCGTTCTGAGCGCGTTCTCGGACCCCAGTCGAGACCCCGGGATCCGAATCTCCATCCGCTGGACTCAAAGCCGGTTGCCCTCCAGGTCCCGTGTTTTCCAGGATTCGATCATTCTGGAGAACGGCGGGCCAATCTGGGCAGTCGCGGATGGTCTTATCTCCAATCGGAACGTGGTGCGCTGGTCAAAGGAAAGAAGTCGCCGGAGCTTTGGCGAGGAGAAGCCCAAACACATCTACATAGAGAAAGCCACGACCGATGCAGACCGTGCGTACCCTCTCGCCGCCGCGCTCATCAATGGTGCGGTAAGTATCGGTTTCAACGAGTCGGCGCTCGCGCAGGACGTCAGCGTCGATACCAGCAAGGTCACGCTCGGCAAGGCCGAATACTCGCCCTATCTCGACCAGGGTTACCCCGGATCGGGTCTATTTCGGCGACACCCATCTGCACACCTCCTATTCGACCGATGCCGGGATGTTCTGGGTAACCGGCTGGGGCCGGAAGGAGGCCTATCGGTTCGCGCGCGGCGAGGAGGTGACGTCGAGCACGGGCGTCCGGGCTCGCTTGCAGCGACCGCTGGATTTCCTGGTCGTGGCCGATCATTCCGAGAATCTCGGCCTTGCGCCGATGATCGTGGAGTCAAACCCGGAGCTGCTGAAGACCGAGTTCGGGCGCAAGCTGCATGACTGGTCCAAGAGCGGCAAAGGCGGGAAGCCTTCAACACATGGAGCGCTGCGCTGATGCTAGCGCGCAAGCCCCTGAAGGGCAACGAGGCCATCACCCGGTCGATGTGGGAGCGGGAGACCACGGCGCGCCGAGAAATACAACCAGCCAGGGCTGTTCACCGCCTTCATCGGCTTCGAGTGGACGTCCACGCCGGACGGGAACAACCTGCACCGCAACGTGATCTTTCGCGACGGCAAGGCCAAGGCCGATCAGATCATCCCTTTTCGCAATACGACAGCGTTGACCCCGAAGACCTGTGGAAGTGGATGAGCCGAGACCGAGCAGAAGACGGGCGGCCGCGTGCTGGCCATCCCCACAACGGCAATCTTCGAGTGGTCTGATGTTCGACGACGTGACGTTGACCACCAAGAAGCCGCTCGACCGCGACTATGCCGCAACGTCGCATGCGCTGGGAGCCGATCTACGAAGTCACCCAAATGAAGGGCGACGGCGAAGCCACCCGGTGCTCTCGCCCAACGACGAGTTCGCGGATTTCGAGACCTGGGACAAGGGCAGCTTTGGCGCCCAGCCTCACACTCCGGACATGCTGCCGCGGGAATACGCGCGCGAGGCCTCAAGCGCGGCCTGGCCTATGAGAGAAACGCTTGGGGTGAATCCCTTCAAATTCGGAATGGTAGGCTCGACCGACGCGCACACCTCGCTGTCGACGACCCAGGAAGACAACTTTTTCGGCAAGATCAGTCCCCTGGAGCCTTCCGCCAGGGCGGGCGCTTCGACGGAGATCATCACCGGCCGGCTGACCACGGACGTGGCACAGAAGCAATATGCGTGGATGTCGAGCGCCTCCGGCCTCGCCGCGGTGTGGGCGACCGACAACACCCGCGAAGCGCTGTGGGACGCGATGGCCCGCAAGGAGGTCTACGCCACCACCGGCACCCGGCTGCTGGTCCGCGTGTTTGCGGGCTACGATTTCGTGGCGGAGGATGTGCAGCGCCACGACTTCGCCAAATATGGGTATCAGAAAGGCGTGCCCATGGGAGGCGACCTGACCAACCGCACCGGCGGGGAAAGCCCCGGCGCTAGTGATCCGCGCGCTGCGTGATGTCGACGGCGCCAACCTCGACCGGGTCCAGGTCATCAAGGGCTGGCTGGACGCCCAGGGCAAGACCCACGAGCAGGTCTATGACGTGGTCTGGTCCGGGAACCGCAAGCCCGGGGCGAACGGCAAACTGCCGCCGGTGGGCAACACGGTGAACGTACCCGACGCCAGCTACAAGAACACGATCGGGGCGCCGATGCTGCTGGGCTACTGGAAGGACCCGACCTTCAACCCAAAGGAGCGCGCCTTCTACTACGTGCGCGTCATCGAGATTCCGACGCCGCGCTGGACCACCTACGACGCGAAAATCTTCCACGTGAAGCTCCCGAGAAGGCACCCACGTCCATCCAGGACCGCGCCTACACTTCGCCGATATGGTACACGCCGAGAAGTGACCCCACCGGCTAGTACGGAGCTACCGGAGCTGAAATGTTCAATTCACTGAAGGCGATACTCAAAGAACCGCTGCTCCATTTCCTGCTGCTCGGTGCGGGCATTTTCGTCGCTCTACACCCTCATCTCCAGGAATGAGAGCACCGGTGAGCCTGGGAAGATCGTCGTAACCCAGGGGCAGGTCGAACATCTGGCGGCTAGCTTCGCGAAAGCCTGGCAACGGCCGCCCTCGGACGAGGAACTGGCGGGCCTGGTTCGCGACTGGGTGCGTGAGGAGGTCTATGTCCGTGAGGCACTGGCGCTGGGCCTGGACCAGGACGACGAGATCATCCGCCGTCGCCTGCGGCAGAAGCTGGAGTTCATTTCCGAAGACGTCTCGGCCGAACCCGATCCGACCGACGCCGATCTGGACGCGTATCTCCAGGCCCACCTCGATTGGTTCCGCGACGAGCACCGGATCACGTTCCGCCAGGTATATCTCAACCCGGCCAAACACGGCACCAGCCTCGCCCGCGATGCCACGCAATTGCTCGCGCAGTTGAGCCACCGCGGCGCCAAGGCTGATGTCTCGGGGCTGGGAGATCCCTTCCTGCTGGAGCACCAGTTCGTGGCGGTGCCACCCAGCGAGGTCGCGAAACAGTTCGGCCAGGCATTTGCCGCGAAGTTGAGCACGCTGCTGCCCGGTGAGTGGCAGGGGGCCGGTGGAGTCCGGCTACGGAGTCCATCTGGTGTTCGTCGACGAACGCACGGGGGCCGCCAGCCCGTGCTGGCTGAAGTGCGCGACGCCGTACGTCGTGAATGGGACAACAGCCGTCGATTGGAAGCGAATGAGAGCTTCTACCAGGGACTGCTCAAACGCTACACCGTGACGCCTCGAGCGGCTGGAACCGCAGGCGGAGCAGACGAAGCTGGTAAAGGCGCAATGAAACGCGGGCTCCTCATCCTGGCCTTGCTCGCCGGGTTCGCGCCCGGCCTGTTCGCGCACGAGGTACGCCCCGCCTATCTCCAACTGCGACAGACCGGCCCCGAAACCTTCGATGTGCTGTGGAAGGTGCCAGGCCGCGGCCAGAATTTGAGGCTCGGACTCTACGTGGAGCTTCCCGCCGGCTGCACGAACCTGACGGCGCCGCGGACGTGGATGGCAACAACGCTCACCGAGCGCTGGACCGTCAATGCGTACGGGTGGACTCACCGGAGGCACGATTCGCATCGCCGGCCTCCAGCGCAATGACGACCGACGTGCTGGTGCGTCTGGAGTATCTCGATGGGACCACCCAGGTGACGCGGCTCACGCCCTCGGCTCCCTCCTTTGTGGTCGCGGCCCCGGTTGGCGCGATTGGAGTCGCCCGCACGTACTCCGTGCTCGGCGTCGAGCACATCCTGTCGGGCATCGACCATCTCCTGTTCATCCTCGCTTTGATCATCATCACCCGGGGCGGATGGAAGCTGGTCAAGACCGTCACCGCGTTCACCGTCTCGCACAGCATCACGCTCACGCTGGCAGCCCTTGGCTACATCCACATCCCGCAGCGGGCAGTCGAGGCAGTCATCGCACTGAGCATCGTCTTTGTTGCAGCGGAGATTCTGCGTGGTCGGCAAGGCCGCGTGGGGATCACCGCCCGGGCGCCGTGGCTCGTGGCCTTGACGTTCGGACTGATGCACGGCCTGGGCTTTGCCAGCGGGCTCAGCGAGGCCGGTTTGCCGGCCGGGCATATTCCCACGGCGCTGTTGTTCTTCAGTATCGGGGTGGAAGCGGGCCACTTCCTGTTTATCGGCGCCGTCCTGTCCCTCATCGCGCTGGCGCGGCGGGTGAAATGGCCGACTCTGCGATGGGCGCCGCTGGTTCCACCCTATGCCATCGGCAGCATAGCGATGTTCTGGGTCATTCAGCGGATCGCCGCCTTCTGATCCCATCACATACGTGCCACAGGTAGTCTTTGCCGGGTCCCTGGCCATTGCGGTGGGGATTGGGCCAGGTTCGGTCCTCGAATGCAATGTGGCTGCGGCCCAGGGTCGAGAAGATTGGCCAGCTTCACTTGGTGAGAATCCGCGCCCCGTTTTGCCCAATCGCCACAGTGTGTTCGAAGTGGGCAGAAAGACTTCCATCCGTGG
>ERZ1370068.1723-contig-1165_pt1 | contig 14510 bp, 12 predicted proteins | sample MGYA00561227_ERZ1370068 | MGnify/ENA primary metagenome ERZ1370068 (study PRJEB38410, sample SAMEA6850437) | metagenome | study: Metagenomic assessment of the ecological functions of the soil: analysis of the soil microbiota associated with the...
GTCGGACCGGTGCGCTGTCTCTGAGGTCGCGCGCGGGACCTGCTCCGCGAGCTCGAAGCGAATCCCCGCGCCGCGCTCGCGCTGATCGAGGTCATGGCGACGCGCTTCAGAGAGACGTAACTCGGCGGGCGTCAGACCCCGAGCTCGGCGAGCCACGGCGTGCGGTAGCCGGTCTCGTCCCACATCACCGGGAAGAACGACTCGTCGAGCGACGAGGTCGCCGCGGCGGCGGTAGCGCGAGTAGATCAGGTCGACGTTCGTCTCGTGGAAGCGCGCCTCGACCGGGATGCATGTGCGAGACGAGCGCCATCCGCGCGACGCTCGCGTTCGCGTTCGGCGGCGAGCCGTGGAACGTCAGCGCCGTGGTGGAACGAGCCGCCGCCGGCCTTCACCGACGACCGGGACGACGTCGAGCTCCTCGCCCTCGGGCGCCGCCGCGCGCGCCGGCGCGAGCCAGTCCTCCGGCGCGTGGAACTGCGACCGCTGCGGGCGGCGACCGCGGCCAGCGGTGCGAGCCGCGCACGTACTCGAGCGGGCCCGCGTCGGCCGGCGGTCGTCGTGCAGCGAGATCCAGCACGTGATCATCTCCGGCGGCACGAGGTAGTCGGCGTACGACGAGTCCTGGTGGAAGCCGATCGCCTTCGTCCCCGGCGGCTTCCAGAGCACGTTGTCCTGCAGCAGATCCGCGACGCCCGGCCAGCCGGCCGAGCTGCGCGCGCGAGCCGGCCCGTGCGCTCCGAGAGCACCTGGCGACGCGACCACGTCGTCGGCCCTCCAGCCGTTGCAGATCTGCCGCGTGCGGTCCCCGGGATCGCGGCCCGGCACCCAGTTCACCTCGTCGGGCTTGATCCCGGTCTCGTAGTCGCCGTCGAACAGGCGGCAGGTAGCGCTCGCGCAGCGGCTCGAGCAGCTCGTCCGGAACGAGCCCCTCCTCGACGATCGACGAAGCCCGTCGCGCTCGAACGCCTCGACCTGCTCGACGTGACGCTCGATCACGAGCGTGGCCGCGTCTTCTCCGGGTCGTAGAACGGGAACGCGGACGACCGTCGCCGGGATCCGCTTCTGGTGGCCGTCGAGCTTGCCGACCTCGACCTCGGTGCCCGAGCTCGGCGTAGCGCACGTTCATCCGGCAGAGCGCGATGTTCTTCTTCAGCACCGGCGAGCGCGTGCCGCTCGTGACGACGCCGACCTGGTGGCGGCCGACGTGGACGCAGTCGCCGTGCGCCGCCGGCTCGTTGCCCTCGAGCTCGAGCCCGACGAGCCTGCGCTGCGGATGCGCGCGGCGCTCGGCGAGCGCCTCGCGGCCGACGAAGTCGTCGTCCTTGTCCGTCGGTGACCGTGAAGCCGATGCCGGCCTCGAACGGATCGACCTGGTCGTCGAACTCGATGCCGGCGAAGATCGAGCCCCGCCTCGATGCGCAGCATGTCGAGCGCCTCGAGCCCGAGCGGCGTCAGCCGCGCCGTCCGCCATCACCGCGTCCCAGAGCGCCGGCGCGTCCTTCGGATGGCAGAAGAGCTCGTAGCCGAGCTCGCCCGTGTAGCCGGTGCGCGAGGCGATCAGCGGCAGGCCCTGCGGCCCGCCGAGCCGCGCGATCGAGAAGCGGAACCACGTCGAGCTCGGCGAACGGCGTCTGCGTCGGCGCCGTCCAGATCAGCGGCGCGAGCAGGTCGCGGCTCGCCGGCCCTGCACGGCGACGTTGTGCAGCTCGTCGGTCGACTCCTTGACCCAGACCCGTAGGCCGAGCCGCTCCGCCTGCTCGCGCAGCCAGACGCCGTCGTACTCGGCGCCGCCGACGAAGCGGAAGTTCGTCGCGCGCGAGCCGGAAGACGGTGCCGTCGTCGATCATCCCGCCGGTGTCGTTGCACATCGCCGTGTAGACGACCTGCCCGTCGGCGAGCCGGCGGATGTCGCGCGTCATCGTCGCCTGCAGCAGCGCCTCCGGCGTCGGGGCCGAGGATCTCGAACTTGCGCAGCGGCGAGAGGTCCATGATCGCCGCCTCCTCGCGGCACGCCCAGTACTCGGCGACCGCGCCGAGGTTGTCGTAGCGACGTCGGCAGCCAGTAGCCGTTGTACTCGGTGAAGCGGCTCGTCAGCGCGCCGGTGCGCGGGTGGAAGCCGGTGTCCCGCGTCAGCTTCGGCTCGGCGTCGGGCGTCACGCGGTGCGCGATCGCGACGCGAGAACTGCTCCTTCGCCGGGATAGACGCGAACGTGGATCTCCGTCGGGTTCCACGCGTTCGCCGGGTCGATGTCGTCCGGGCACGCGCTCGAGAGGCAGACGAGATCGGTCAGCGCGCGCAGGAGCACGTAGTCGCCCGGCCGCGACCACGGCTCGTCGCTGACGAGCGACGTTGTCGCGCGTCGAACTCGGTGTTGTAGAAGAAGTTGAGCGCCGGCCAGCCCTTGCGCGGCGGCGATCGTGTACGGCAGCAGCTGCTCGTTGAAGTTGTCCGAGCAGTTGACGTGGCCGAAGTAGCCCATGTCCTCGTAGTACTTCGCGTAGCACGCGAGCGCGAACGTGTCGTGGCGGCCGACGGTGTCGCGCACGACCTCGACGAGCGGCTCCTGGTCCTGGTCGTAGAACTTGCCGTAGAGGCCCGGCTGCGGATACGCGTTGCCCATCAGCGAGCGCGTCGTCGTCGCGTCGAGGCCGCGCTCGACGCCGTCCTGCAGCTTCGCGCGCGTGGAAGGCGAGGAAGTCGGAGCACTGCCGGCCCTGCACGTCGATCACCTGGATGTACTCGCCCGCCGCGACCTCGTAGGCGAGGGCGGACGCGCGCGGCACCTCGGAAGTCGAGGCGCGGCTCGGCGAGCGGGTCCGGCAGCGACCGGCTCGAGATCGCTCGCGCGGCGCTGCGCGCGCGATCTCGAGCTGGAGGTCGGACGCAGGGACGCCGCCTTCGACGACCGGCTCGCCCGCCGGGCGCGCGTCACGGCGACGACCGCCGTCGCGCGCCGCGTCGAACGTGCTCCTCCGCGCCGCGGACGGCGACTCCGGCCCGAAGAGCTCGGCCCGAGCGTCCGAGCTCCGTGCGAGACGCACGAGCAGCGGCGCGCTGCCCGCCGTGGATGTCGCGCACCGTGAGCCGGTCGCCGGGCTCGAGCGCGACGACCGTCGTCGCGCCCGGCCGTAACGCGATACGTCTCCCGCGTCGGATCCCGCGGCAGAGCCCCGGGACGAGCAGGCTCGGGCGTGCCACCAGCCTCGCTGGCCGCCGGCTCCTTCGCCTGCCTGCTCGTCCGCCTGCGGCGAGCAGCTGCTCGGCCAGCTCGCGCTTCCCGGCGGCGTCGAGCTTCTTCAGCTCGTTCTCGACGGCGCGCCGGTTGTACGTCTGGTTCCAGTAGTCGAGCGACTCGAACCCGAGCAGCACGGCCTTGCCGACGAACTGGCGCAGCACCTCGTTCGTCGGGCCCATCACCCAGCCGGCCTTGGCGTCGCGGAGGTAGCGCTCGAGCTCCATGTCGCGCTTGTAGCCGGATGCCGCCGCAGGCGTGCAGCATCTTGTCGACGTGGTGCGCGACGTTCTTCGCCGCCTCGAACTTGATCTGCCACGCCCAGTGCAGGAAGTCGCCGCGCGCCAGCTCGCCCGGCGCGAGGATCGCGCGTGTTGTCGTCGGTCGCGCCGTCCATCGCCTGCGCGACGGAGAGCACGAAGAGGCGGCAGGCGTTCGTGTCCATGACGGCCTCGCCGACGTAGTCCTGGATCGTCGGGTAGTCGGCGACACGCATGCCGACGTCGACGTGGCGCTTGCGCGTCGTGTGCCGCTTCGCGATGTCGATCGCGCCGAGCGCGATGCCGTTCCACACCGACGCGGAGCCGATCGAGGAACCACGGGTCGACCGACTCGTCGTTCGACGCGGCGCCGTCGCCGACCGGGCCGACGAGCTGCTCCGCCGGGAACCTCGACGTTCGGCACCTCGAGCGGGCCGGACTGGTTGCCGCGCAGCCCGAGCGCGTCCCAGAGCGACGGCTGCGACGCGCATGCTCGCCTGTCGATGACGAAGACCGACAGGTCGTCGTAGCCGGTGAAGTCCGGGCTCGTCGTCTGCACGACGTAGAAGTCGGCGAAGCCGCCGGACGTCGTCCACGACGCCTTCTTGCGGACCTGGTAGCCGCCGTTCGACCTTCTCGGCGCCCGAGGAGATCGGGTACCAGAAGTGCGAGCCGGTCTCCGGGTCGGAGTACGAGAGCGTGCCGATCTTGCCGCTGTTCAGCGGCCGGATGTACTTGTCGATCAGCGCGTCGGTCGGGCGCAGCATGATCGCGCTCGACCGCGCCGATGTGCATCACGTAGCACATCGCCGTCGACGCGCAGCCGTAGCGCGCGATCGTCTCGCACACCATCGCGTACGCGACGTGGTTCTCGCCGAGGCCGCCGTACTCCTCGGGCACGGTCAGCGCGAGGAAGCCGTGCTCGCCGAGCAGCTCGAGGTTGCGGCGCGGGAACAGCAGCTCGTCGTCGGAGCGCTTCGCGTTCGTCGCGCATCTCCTTCTCGCAGAGCTCGATCAGCGTCGCGCGCAGCTCCTTCTGGCGGTCGGTCAGGACCCAGTCCGGATCCCACTCGTAGCCGAGCCCCAGAACGGCTCGTCACCCCACATCTTCTCGGCCATCGTCATCTCCTCGGGTTCAGTGCGCGGGCGGCTCCCAGCCCTCGAGCACGGGCGGCTGCCAGTCGGTGCCGACGGTCTTCGAGCCCTGCGCACCCACGGGCCGAGCTCGGGCTGCGGGAACTTGCGTGTGCTTCTCCTTCAGCTGGATGCCGTACGAGTTGCCGGACTGGAGGTGCGTGATCAGCACCTTGCGCGCGAGCTCGTTCTCGCGGCCCGTCGGGGATCGGGAAGTAGATCTTCAGGAACGAGTTCGAGTAGCGGTCGAACACGGCCGGCGACGCCGTCCTCCTCGAGCAGCTCGACGTCCTCGAGCCAGTTGATGTCCTCGCCCGGCGTCGCGGCGACGAGGTCGACGTCCTCGACGAGCGCGATGTCCTCCTGGTACGGGAACCGCTGCCCGGCGAGGATACTCGGCGTCGATCGACGCGTCGTCTGTCGTCAATCGCTCCGCTCACCGCGACACTCGGCAGGCTGCGTCCGGCAGGTAGTCGACCGGATACGTCGAGATGCCGCTCGAGCATGCGCTTGATCTCGGCGAGCGCGCGCTCCTCGGTGACGCCGGGGATGTAGTCGGTGCCGGCGAGCGGCACCTTCGCCATCGCCGCCGCCTCGACCGTCAGCGCGCAGAGGTCCTCCGGCTCGAGCGAGTGCACGTTCGTCTTGCCGCACGCGCGCGCGAGCATCTGCACCTCGAGCGTCAGCGTGTGCAGGAAGTTGTAGACGCGCTCGGCGGCCTCCTCGACGACGAGCCGCTTGCGCAGCTCCGGATCCTGCGTCGTGATCCCGACCGGGCAGCGGCCGGTGTGGCAGTGGTAGCACTGGCCGGCCGGCACGCCGACCGTGCCCTCGTAGTCGGTGACGCCGGGGATCTCCTTGTTGCAGTTCAGCGCCATCAGCGCCGAGTGGCCGATCGCGACCGCCTTGGCGCCGAGCGCGAGGCGCCTTGGCGACGTCGCCGCCGTTGCGGATGCCGCCCGCGACGACGAGGTCGATCTCGTCGGCGAGGCCGACGTCCTCGAGCGCGCGCCGCGCCTCGGGGATCGCCGCCATCAGCGGGATGCCGGTCTCCTCGGTCGCGATGTGCGGGCCTGCGCCGGTGCCGCCCTCGGCGCCGTCGAGGTAGATGATGTCCGGCCCGCACTTGGCCGCCATGCGCACGTCGTCGTAGACGCGCGCGGCGCCGAGCTTGAGCTGGATCGGGATCTGGTAGTCGGTCGCCTCGCGGATCTCCTGGATCTTCAGCGAGAGGTCGTCGGGCCCGAGCCAGTCGGGGTGCCGCGCCGGCGAGCGCTGGTCGATGCCCGGCGGCAGCGAGCGCATCTCGGCCACCTGCTCGGTCACCTTCTGGCCCATCAGGTGGCCGCCGAGCCCGACCTTGCAGCCCTGCCCGATGAAGAACTCGCAGGCGTCGGCGAGCATCAGGTGGTGCGGGTTGAACCCGTACCGGCTCTGGATGCACTGGTAGTACCACTTCGTCGAGAGATCGCGCTCCGGCGGGATCATCCCGCCCTCGCCCGAGCACGTCGCCGTGCCGGCCATCGAGGCGCCCTTCGCGAGCGCCATCTTCGCCTCGAGCGAGAGCGCGCCGAAGCTCATGCCGGTGATGTAGACCGGGATGTCGAGCTCGATCGGCTTCTTCGCGAAGCGCGCGCCGAGCACGGTCTTCGTCTCGCACTTCTCGCGGTAGCCCTCGATCACGAACCGCGTCAGCGTGCCCGGGCATGAACATCAGCTCGTCCCAGTGCGGGATCTTCTTGAACATCGAGAAGCCGCGCATGCGGTAGCGGCCGAGCTCGGACTTCACGTGGATGTCGTTGATGACCTCCGGCGTGAAGATCTGGCTGTGGCCGAGGACGTCCGCTGGCGGGTGCGTCTCGTCGGCCATCACGAGAACGAGCTTTCGCTCGGACGGGCTCGAGGTTGTCGTAGTTGTAGAGCTTCTTGCCGCAGACGAACTTCTGGAACTCGGGCGGCGCGCCGAGGCCGTAGATCCGGAACTTGCGCTCGATGAACTCGGTGTCGGCGTCGGTCCACTCGCCCGGCACGCAGTCGATGCCGAGCGACGCGACCTTGCCGCGCGACGTAGATCGTGCCGTCGTACATCGAGTCGCCGAGGCCGTGCCCGACGTTGCCGCAGAAGATCATGGCGGCCGCGCTGCATCATGAAGCCGGTCATCGAGCCCGGCGTCGCCGCCGACGATGATCGTGCCGCCCTTCTGGTCGATGCCGGTGCGCGCGCCGACGCGACCCTTGACGACGAGGTCGCCGCCGCGAAGCGCCGCGCCGGTGAGCGAGCCTGCGTTGCCGTCGATCGACGACGACGCCCGACATCATGTTCTCGCACGCCGACCAGCCGACGCGGCCCGGTGATGTGGATCTCGGGCCCGTCGATCAGCCCGCAGCCGAAGTAGCCGAGGCTGCCCTCGAAGGTGATGCTGGCAGCGCGTGAGGATGCCGACGCCGAGCGAGTGCTTCGCGCCCGGGTTCCGGACGGTGACGTCCGTGACGCCCTGCTCGTAGAGCAGCCAGCGCAGCTCGAGGTTGATCTGACGCGTCGAGAGGTCGTGCGCGTCGAACGTCGGCCGATCGCCGTCGATCTCCGCGATGCGCGGCGCCTCTGCATTCGGCTCGGCGAGCCCGCGCGCGTCGTAGGTGATCCGTCGCTTCGCCGGTTACCGCTGCCACACCAGCACCTCGCCCTCGTAGGGATCGTACGTGTCGATCTCGCGGTCGAGCACCGCGCGGATCGCGATCTCCTCCGAGGCGAGCGCGACCATGTCGTCCGCCTCGTAGAGCACGAGCGGCTTCGCGGCCATCTCGTCCTTCGCGACGCCGAGCGCGTCCTCGGTGACCGCAGATGTACGTGAAGACGCCGTCGAGCTCTTCGAGGCTCTGCCGCATCGCGTCCTCGAGCGACGCGCCGTCGCTCATCTTCTCGGCGAGGTAGACGGCGATGATCTCGGAGTCGCACTCGGACTGGAAGCGGTGCCCGGATGCGCTCGAGGCGCCGCTTCCACTGGAAGTAGTTCGTGAGCTGGCCGTTGTGCACGACCGCGACGTCGTTGAACGGATACGCCCAGTACGGGTGCGCGCCCGAGATGTCGACGTCGGACTCGGTCGCCATGCGGACGTGACCGATCGCGTGCGTGCCCTGGAAGCCGTCGAGGTCGTACTGGCGCGCGACCGGTCTCGGCGTCGCCGAGGTCCTTGACGATCTCGAGCGAGTGCCCGAGCGAGAGCACCTCGGCGCCGGGCACGTCCTCGACGAGATCGGTCGAGCCGCTTTCAGGTCGCCGTCGTACGCGAACGTGACGCGGAACGCGTAGCTCGGTCTCCTCCTCGACGTCATGCACCTCCGCGCCGAGCGTCGCGCAGCCGCTGCTCGACCGCGGCACTGGTTGCGCTGCGAGCCGGTCGTCGAACTCGAAGTCGCGCGGGTCGTTCGCGTCGGCGAGCGTGTACCGCATGACGAACCGCGGCCGACGCCGGGCCGTAGAGCGCGTAGCCGGTCGAGTCGGGACCGCGGTGCTTCATCGACTGGAGCATCAGCGTCATGTCGCGGCCGATGTCTCGCGAGCCGTTCCCGTTGCCGTAGATGATCCCCGCGATCCCGCACATCAGGCCAGTACCGTATCCGTCACGGAAGGATGTCCAGGTACCGCTCGCGCTCCCAGTCGGTGACGGCGCGCGAGGAACCGCTGCCACTCGTCGCGCTTGTAGTGCATGAAGACGTCGTAGAGCCGTCCGGGCATGGCGCTGCGCACGACCTCGTCCTGCTCGAGCGCGTCGAGCGCCTCGCCGAGGTGGCCGGGCACGCGCGGGATCGTCCACGCCCTCGTCGAGGACGTCGTAGACGTTGCGCTGCTGCGGCGGGCCCGGGATCGAGCTTGCGCTTGACACCGTCGAGGCCGGCCTTCAGCAGCGCCGCCTGAGTGAGGTACGGGTTGCACGGCGGAGTCGACCGCGCGGTACTCGAAGCGGCCGCCGCTCGCGACGCGCACGAGGCACGTGCGGTTCTGCCAGCCGTAGTCCTTGTAGATCGGCGCCCAGAAGCCGAAGTCCCAGAAGCGCTTGTACGAGTTGACGGTCGAGGCGGTGATCGCGCAGAGGCCGCGATAGTGGTCGAGGATGCCGCCCATGAACTGCAGGCCGATCTCGGAGAGCTTCGCGGGACCGTCGGCGTCGTAGAAGACGTTCGTGCCCTGTTCGTCGACGAGGGTGAAGTGGTGGTGCGCGCCGTTCGCCGACACGCCCGTGAACGGCTTCGGCATGAAGCGTCGCGAACGACGTCGTGCTTGCGGGCGACGGCGGCGCAGATCTGCCGGTAGGTCGACAGGTTGTCCGCCGTGCGGATGGCACGGTCGAAGAGGAAGTTGAGCTCGAGCTGTCCCGGCGAGTCCTCGTGGTCGCCGTACGTCGGGCTGATCCCGAGCTGCTCGCCGTAGTCGATCACGTCGAGGATGATCGGGCGCGAGCTCCTCGAACTGGTTGATGTGGTAGCACCACGGTTTCGTGATGCCCTCGGCGCTTGTTCGGGTCGTCGAACTTGCTTCAACCACATCATCTCGGGCTCGATCCCGCAGAGGAACGTGTAGCCGAGCTCCTGCTCGACCTCGTTCATGATCCGCTTCAGGTTCTGGCGCGGGTCGGCCTCGAGCAGCTCGCCGGTCTCGGTGTCGTAGCAGTCGCAGAAGACTCGGGCGACGCGCGAGTCCCACGGCAGCTGCTTGAACGTGTCGACGTCGGCGATCGCCGCGAGCTCCGACTCCTCCGGCCCGAACCCGATGTAGCGGTCGCGCTCGGTCGACGAAGAGGTCGGCGGTTGCGCCGTACACCAGCTGGTAGCCGGCTTCGGCGACCCGTTCTCCACTGCGTCGCGGCGACGCCCTTGCCGTTGACGTGGCCGGAGACGGAGACCTGCTGGAAGAAGATGTACTTGATCCCCTGCTCGTCGATCAGCTTGCGAATCTGGCGGATCTCGGTCGAGGCGCGCGGGATCGTTGCGCGCGACTGTCCAGCGTCGGGAACGGATCCGGCACCGGGCCCTTCGCGAGCACTTCCTGCACCTGGGTCGGACCTTTTCGACCACTGCCATCTCGGCGACTCCTTTTTCGACGCGCGACGGGAACGACTGGGCGGGCGACTAAGGGTCTACCGGCCCGGCATCCGGTGTCAAGTGCCTATGTCGTGAGCGGCAATAGTGTTGCCCGTTCTCGCTGAGATACTCGCGGCGTGCGCGACTCGCGGGCCGCCGGGATGGCCGGGTTCCTGCTCGGCAGCGCGGGCATGTTCGCGACGCTCTACTCGACGCAGGCGATCCTGCCGGAGCTCGGCCGCAGCTTCCACGTCGGTCCGGCGCGGGCCGGACTGACCGTCTCGGCAGTCGTCGTCGCGATCGCGGTCGGCGTGTGGGTCTGGGGCCCCTGTCGGACCGGATCGGCCGCCGGCGAGTCGCTGCTGCTCGCGAGCGCGGCGCTCGTGCCGCCGACGGTCGCGGCCGGGCTCGCGCCGACGTTCGAGGTGCTCCTCGCGTGCCGCGCCCTCCAGGGGCTCTGCATGCCCGGCCTGCTCGTGGTCGGCGTCCCCTACGTGATGGAGGCCTTCGGCCCCTGGCTCGGCGGACTCGCGATGGGCGTCTACGTCTCCTCACTCGTCCTCGGCGGCCTCATCGGCCGCGTCGGCGTCGCGCTCGTCGCGTCGGCCGTGGGCTGGCGCTGGGCTGTGGGCGGCGTCGCGGTGTTCCCGGCTGCCGCCTTCCGCTCGTCATGCGCCGCTGGCTCCCGGACGTCGGCGCGCCCGCGCGGAGCGGGCTGGCGCGGCGGCGGCACTCGGCGCGCAACTCCGAAACCGGCAGCTGCTGCGGATCGCGGTCCGCCGGCGGGCGCTCTTCTTCAACTTCGTCGGCGTCTTCTCGTACGTGACGTTCCGGCTCCGAGCAGCCGCCTTTCGGCTTCGGCACGGGCGCGGGCGCCCTCATCTTCCTGCTCTGGCTGCTGGGCGTGATCGGGCCGTGGGCCGGCAAGCTCGTCGACCGCATCGGCTGGCGGAACACGGCGCTCGCCGCCGTCGGCTGCGCGGTGACCGGCGTCCCTGCTCTCCGATCCCAGCGCTGGCTCCCAACGCTCGCGCTTCGGGCTGCCGCGCCTGACCGTTTCGATGTTCGTCGCCGCGACTGCGCTCCAGCTCGGCGTGACGATGTCGACCGACGTCGACCGCGGCGCCGCGAGCGCCGTCTACTTCAGCATCTACTACGCGTCCGCCGCGCTCGGCGCCTACCTCCCGGGCCTCGCCTGGCAGAGCGCTGGCGATGGAACGGCATCGTCGCCGTCGGCCTCGCGGCGACGACGCCTGGCCGGCTTCGCGCTCTTAGTTCCAGGGGTACGGCGAGTTGGACACGGCGTGGGTCACGCCGTGCTCGTAGCGCGACAGCCTGAACGGGTCGAGGCGGCTCTCGCCGCCGCCGACGATATCGTTCGCGACGAGCTTGCCGAGCCCGATCATCTTGAAGCCGTGGTTCGAGTCCATGACCATGTAGGCGTTCGGCAGCACGTAGTCGACGACGGGGTAGTTGTCCGGCGTGAAGGCGCCGATGCCGCCGTGCGGGTCGGTGTGCCACTCGAGCCCCTTGCCGCGGAACCGCGTGTGCGCCCAGGCGAGGCCGGACGTGAAGTAGTCGGTGAACTCGTCGCCGACGACGTGGTCGGGGTTCGAGTGCCCGTACGGCTCGAGTCTCCGTCTCGGTGCCGAGCTTGATCGGCACCCCGCCGCCCTGACGCCGAAGCCGCGGCGGCCGATCTTGTAGTAGATCCCCCACGCGCCGTCCTCGATCACGCGGCCGTCGCGGTCGGACACGAGCGGGACGACGTGGTCGAGGTGCACGCACCGGCGGCTCGTGAGTCTTGTCACGCACGAGCTCGACGTCGTCCAGCCAGTAGTCGCCCTCCTGCAGCTTCCAGTAGGTGACGATCGGCTTCGTCTCGAACGCCATGCCGTTGCCAGTCCGCCTCGACGCGCGGCGACGCGCCGATCGGCGACGTCGGCTTGTCCTTCCGCGCGACACGCACCTCCGGCCGGCAGTCCGAGCATGCGCCAGACGTGCCCGCCCCACGGGCCGGCACCGGCCACGAAGAACTCTGTCTCGATCGAACCCTCCGATGTGTCGACGGCGCGGACGAGACCGTCGCGGATGTCGAAGCCCGTGACCTCGACCCCCTCGAAGATGCGAACGCCCTCGGCGCGGGCAAGCCGCCCGAGGTTCTGCACCGTCTTGTCGGTCTCCGCCCAGCCACCCTGGTACTCGTGGAGAACGGCATCGAGCCCAGCGCCGTTCCAGTCGGGGAAGATCGCCTCCATGTGCTCCTGGCAGGCGCGCTCGCCGCGGATCACCTCCGAGCGGTAGCCGATCTCCGCCTGGTGCCGCTGGATCGCGACGCAGTCCTCTGCCTGCACCTCGGGCACCGCGGCGATGTAGCCGACGCCGTGGAAGCCGAAGCCGGCCGGATCTGACTCGAACAGCTCGACCGAGACGCGGATCACCTCGGCCATCGGCGGCGAGAAGTAGAAGTTCCGCACCACTCCGCAGGCGATGCCCGAGGCGCCGGCACCGACACGGTTCTTCTCGAGCACGATCACGTCGCCGCCGGAGCCCTGGCCGGTCTCCTGGAGCGCCCGCGCCAAGTGGTACGCGCTCGACAGGCCGTGAACTCCACCGCCGAGGACGATGTAGGGTGCCGACTCCGGAAGCTCGCGCGTCATATTGGGTATTGCCTTACGGGCAACGCTGTTGCAAAATCGCTCGTGAGAGCTACCACCGTGCCGAGAACTGGACAACCAGCCGTGCGCCATGTCGCCTCCGTCGAGCGCGCGCTCGCCGTGCTCGACGCGCTCTCGGACGGAAGCCCGGAGCTCGGCACGAACGAGCTCGCGCGACGGACGGGCATCAACGCGAGCACCGTGTCGCGCCTCCTCGCGACACTCGCGGGCGCGGGCTTCGTCGAGCACGTCCCCGAGAGCGGGCGGTACCGGCTCGGAATACGGCTGCTGCAAGCTCGGGAACGCGGTACTCGCTCGACTCGACCTCCGGGACATCGCGCGGCCGCATCTGCAGAGTCTCGTCGCCGAGACGGGCGAGACGGCGACTCTCTCCGCCCCGGATGACCGTGACGCTGTCACGGTCGACTTCGTCCAGAGCGCGTCGTCGGTGCAGAGCGTCGCGCGTGTCGGCCGGCCGAGCGTCGGTCACGCGACCGCGACGGGCAAGGTCATGCTCGCCTTCGGAAGCGCCAACGGCGCATCCGGCCAACTGAAGGCGTACACCAAGCGGACGATCACGGACAGTCGGAGGCTCGCGGCGGAGCTCCGAGCGCGTACGGAAGGTCGGGTTCGCCGAGGCGATCGGCGAGCGGGAGGAGCACCTGAACGCCATCGCCGCTCCGATCTTCGGAGCGCGTGGCGAGCTCGCGGCGATCATGGGCGTCCAGGGTCCTGCGCTCCGCTTCAACCGGGACGCAATGCAGAACCGCCGTCCGTCCGCTGCTCAGCCGGACGTCAGCGGTCTCGGCGACTCTCGGCGTTGCTCCGGACTGAGCTGGGGGAACCTCGAGGGCCGAGGCGGTGTACTCCCGGTACCTCGTCGAAAGGACTGCCATGCGCAGGTACTTCGTTGCAGCCGCCGTGTTCACGGCTGCACTCGCGCTTCCGAGTCTCGCCGCTGCCAAGGCCCGGAAAGCGCGTCGATCTCCGGACCCGGCCTGGAACGCTCACTGGCGATCACCGGCCAGGGCGGAGATGGGAAACGGGACGCCGCTCGGCGCCCTCGTCGACTTCGGCGGCTACTTTTCCCAGATGTTCGGGCAGACACCCGACCCGACGCTCAGGGCAAAGCCGAAGGGCACGCTCGGCCTTCGCTACAAGGTCTTGTACGTCGTCCCGGGCCGAACGGGATCCAGAGCCGCGTCGTCCAGTTCGTCTATCCGTACGCCAAGCCGGTCCCGCTGACCTACATGAAGCCCGGCCAGCGGTTCTGGAGCACGGATAGAGCGCACGGCGGCTGGTACCGCGCGTCCACAAGCCTGAAGCGCGTACTCGTTCGCGCGGGGTTGCCGACGGCTCCGTAGCGCTGTTACGGCCGGCCCGGTATGTTCGGCTGGGCCGGCGGTGCAGGCAGGGCCGTGTACGGCGGTGGTCGCCGGCGCCTGAGGGTGTCGGCGAACATCCGCTGCACGCGCGCCTCCACAACCGACGAAACCCCGCGGTCACCGCCGGGCGACGCACCGGCGCAGCCGGCGGTCTGGAGGAGCGACGGGGAAGCGTCCGGCCGACCGTGTTCGCGGTGAAGCAGTTGCCGGGGCCCGCCCCTGCCGCGAGCACGAGGTCTGCGCGCCCGCTCTCGGAGACGACATTCTCGACGACTCGGTTTCCGCGAGCTCGCCACCGCGGTCAGGGCTCGCGGGCGTTCGGATCGCGAAGGTGACGAACCGTGCCGTCGAGAAGACGGCAATGCCGTAGCGCTCGCTTCGTACGACATGGTTTCCGTGAATCGCGTTCTTGTTGCCGCCGGCCACCGCGATGCCGATCCCGACGAAGCCCGCGACGCCGTACGAAATCGGAACGCGCACGCGACCGCTGTTCGTGACGGTGTTGCCGACGATCGTCGCGCCGGTGCGGTGCCAGCGCCTCATTCTCGAACCGTGTTGGGCACGATCCCGGCGCCGTTGCCGCTCCAGATCGAGTCGCGGATCACGGGCCGCTGGCGTTCGTCCCGGAAGTACCCGAGCGGCAGAACCGGGTCGCGACGATGTTCGCGATCGTGGCGTCACAGGGCCTGCACTCGCCGACGTAGTACGCGGCGTCCGCCGCGCCCGACACGTAGTCGTGGTCGACGATCCCGTTCCGCCC
>ERZ1370068.8816-contig-7640_pt1 | contig 14506 bp, 18 predicted proteins | sample MGYA00561227_ERZ1370068 | MGnify/ENA primary metagenome ERZ1370068 (study PRJEB38410, sample SAMEA6850437) | metagenome | study: Metagenomic assessment of the ecological functions of the soil: analysis of the soil microbiota associated with the...
GGGCTACCTGCTGGCGCATCAATATGAAGGTCTGATCAAGCGGTCGAAGCTGCGGGGGCGCAGGAGATGAGGATTGTTCTGCTCGGTGCCGCCGGGGGCGGGCAAAGGGCACGCAGGCCAAGGAACTGGTTTCGAAAATACGGCATCGTTGCAGCTCTCCACCGGCGACATGCTGCGTGGCGGCTGTCGCGGCCGGCACCGATAGGGCTCACGGCCAAGGACATCATGGCGCGCGGCGCTCTGGTGCCGGATGAGGTCGTGGTCGCGATCGTAGCGGACCGGATCGATCAGGCCGACGCCAAGCGCGGCTTCATCCTCGACGGCTTTCCGCGGACCGTGCCGCAGGCCGAGGCGCTCGACCATATGCTCGAAGCGAAGGGAAGCCCGGCTCGACGGCGTGGTGGCGCTGGAGTGGACCCCGGACATCTGGTCCGCCAGATCGCCTCCCGGGTCGAGGAGATGAGGGCGCGCGGCGAGCCGCTGCGGCCCGACGATAACGTGGAGGTTCTCGAAGCAGCGTCTGACGGCCTATCGGACCCAGACCGCGCCGCTTGTGGATTACTACCGGGGCAAGGGACGCGCTGCGAGTGGTCGACGGCATGGCCTCGATCTCCGACGTGGGGCGGCAACTGGCCGAGCGCTGGCCGATACGGCGTTTCGGCCGGTCCCAGCCGAAGCAAGGAAGCCGGAGGCCAGAAAACCGCGTCCAGCAAGGCCGCCAGAGCCGGAAAACCTCCAGGCAGGCAAAGAGGCTTCGAAGGTCGCCAAGACGGCGTCAAAGCGACAGGCCAAGCCGCCGGTGGCGCGGCGCCAGGCTGCCGCCAAGGCGCGCGCCGGCAAACGGCACGAAGCAAGCCGTAAAACCCCGCGTTCGCGGAGAGGGTTGACGAAACGCTGATAGATCGCTTAACTAAGTCGTATTCAGTCGGATCGAACGATGCCCGACCCCAGAGTGCAGGGGAGGGCGTCGCGTTACCGCTGGAGCGCCCTTCCGGGACGCCGGAACCAGGCAGGATCGGCCAGCCGCGCCAACCCGTGGCGCGCGGCAGCCAGCCGAAGCTGGGAGTGGCGTGGCCCGAATTGCAGGCGTTAACATTCCGACCAACAAGCGCGTCGTTGTCGCGCTCCAGGCGTACATCCATGGCATCGGCCAGAAGAATGCCAAGGACATCATGGAGAAGGTCAATCTTCCGGCGGAGCGCCGGGTGTCGCAGCTGCACCGATCAGGAGGTGCTGCAGATCCGCGAGATGATCGACCGCGACTTACGTGGTCGAAGGCGATCTGCGGCGCGAGGTGTCCGCTGAACATCAAGCGGCTGATGGATCTCGGCTGCTATCGCGGCGCTGCGTCACCGCAAGCGGACTGCCGGTGCGCGGCCAGCGCACCACACCAACGCCCGCACCCGCAAGGGGCCGGCCGAAGGCCATCGCCGGCAAGAAGAAGTAACGGCTTAACGCTCAGCCGGAGTTGGATCGCTCGCGGCGTTCGACAGGGCGGGCCGCGAAAGGATTGTGAATGGGCAAGGAAGCCACCGACGACGCGTCCGCCGACGCGAACGCAAGAATATCGCTTCGGGCGTCGCGCACGTGAACGCGTCGTTCAACAACACCGATGATCACCATCACCGACGCGCAGGGCAACGCGATCGCCTGGTCGTCGTCCGGCACCATGGGCTTCAAGGGCTCGCGCAAGTCGACGCCCGTACGCCGCGCAGGTCGCCGCCGAGGACGCCGCCAAGAAGGCGCTCGGAGCACGGCATGCGCACGCTCGAGGTCGAGGTCGCGGGACCGGGCTCGGGCCGCGAAGTCGGCGCTGCGCGCGCTGCAGGCCGCCGGTTTCACCATCACGTCGATCCGCGACGTGACGCCGATCCCGCACTAACGGCTGCCGGCCGCGCAAGCGCCGACGCGTATGAACGACTTTTCATCCGGCCGGACGACAAGCCGGCTCGCCGCCGATGATTTCCCACGGGGCGGAGTGGGGCGTGCGAAAGCACCGCGCCACTCAACGCGATGGGTGACAAACGTGATCCAGAAGAATTGGCAGGAACTGATCAGGCCGAACAAGCTGCAGGTTGCCACCGGCAGCGATCCGAAGCGCATGGCGACGCTCGTCGCCGGAGCCGCTCGAGCGCGGTTTCGGCGTGACGCTCGGCAATGCGCTGCGGCGCATTCTGCTGTCGTCGCTGCAGGGCGCGGCGGTGCAGTCGGTGCACATCGACGGCGTGCTGCCATGAGTTCTCCTCGATCGCCGGGCGTGCGCGAGGACGTGACCGACATCGTGCTCAACATCAAGGACATCGCCATCAAGATGCAGGGCGACGGCCCCAAGCGCATGGTGGTGAAGAAGTCAGGGCCGCGGCACCGTGACGGCCGGCGACATCCAGACCGTCGGCGACATCGTCGTGCTCAATCCCGACCTCGTGCTCTGCCATGCTCGACGAGGGCGCCGAGATCCGCATGGAGTTCACGGTCAACACCGGCAAGGGCTACGTCCCGGCCGAGCGCAACCGTCCCGAGGACGCGCCGATCGGGCTCATCCCGGTCGACAGCCTGTATCTCGCCGGTGCGCAAGGTCTCCTACAAGGTCGAGAACACCCGCGAGGGCCAGATCCTCGACTACGACAAGCTGACCATGCAGATCGAGACCAACGGCGCGGCTCGACGCCCGAGGATGCGCTCGCCTATGCCGCGCGCATCCTGCAGGACCAGCTCAACGTGTTCGTCAACTTCGAGGAGCCGCGCAAGGAAGTCAGGTCGCGGAAGTCGATCCCGGACCTCGCCTTCAACCCGGCGTTCCTCAAGAAGGTCGACGAGCTCGAGCTCTCGGTGCGTTCGGCCAACTGTCTCAAGAACGACAACATCGTCTACATCGGCGATCTGGTGCAGAAGACCGAGGCCGAGATGCTGCGCACGCCGAACTTCGGCCGCAAGTCGCTCAACGAGATCAAGGAAGTGCTGGCGCAGATGGGCCTGCACCTCGGCATGGAAGTGCCCGGCTGGCCGCCTGAGAACATCGAAGAGCTGGCCAAGCGCTTCGAGGATCACTACTGCACCGTTGTCGCGTGATGCCGGGCATGATCGGCGACGCAGGACGCCTGAGCAGCGTCCGACGACGTCGTGACACTGGAAGAAGGACGAATTCGATGCGTCACGGCAAGGCTCACCGCAAGCTCAACCGCACGGCGGAGCATCGCCAGCGCGATGTTCGGCAACATGTGCGGCGGCGCTGATCAAGCACGAGCAGATCACCACCACGCTGCCGAAGGCGAAGGACCTGCGTCCGGTGGTCGAGAAGCTCGTCACGCTCGGCAAGCGCGGCGACCTGCATGCGCGCCGCCAGGCGATCGCGCGAGATCCGCGACGTCGCCATGGTCAAGAAGCTGTTCGACGTGCTCGGGCCCGCGCTACAAGGACCGCAACGGCGGCTACACCCGCGTGCTCAAGGCGGGCTTCCGCCACGGCGACAACGCCGCCGGTCGGCGTGATCGAGTTCGTCGATCGCGACGAAGCTGCCAAAGGAGTCTCGGTTCCGGCCCGGTGCAGGAGCGCAAGGTCGACGAAGACGCGACCGCTGGCGGCGTAATCCGTCATGTCGGTTTCGCGAATGGCAAAGGCGGCTTCGGCCGCCTTTTCTTGGCTTGTCACGGCGTGGAGCGGTCTTTTGCATGCGCAGCAGGCCAACGAGATCTGAGCGCGAGATGATCGTCGCGGCGGAGCGCGGCGAGCTGGTGGTGGTGAAGAAGCTTCTCGCCAGCGGCGTTCGCATCGACGCCCGCGACCAGCGCGGACGCTCCGCGCTTCTGGCCGCGACCCAGCGCAACCGCGTCGAGGTTGCGCGACTACCTCATCCAGGAGGGCGCCGACGTCAACGCCAGGATTTCATCCAGGATATCGCCCTATCTGTACGCGTGCCGCTGAGGGCCGGATCGAAATCCTGAAAGCGTGACGCTTGGCCGCCGGCGCCGACCTCGAAGGACACCAACCGCTATCGCGGCACCGGCCTCATTCCGGCGGCGCATCACGGCCACGTCGAGGCGGTGAAGCTGCTGCTCGCTACGGCCATCGACAAGGATCACGTCAACAACCTCGGCTGGACCGCGCTGCTGGAGGCCGTGATCCTCGGCGATGGCGGGGCAGTCGCACTACCGAGATCGTGCGGCTCCTCACCGAGGCCGGCGCTAACGTCAACATCGCCGACCGCGGCAGGCGTGACGCCAGCTCGCTTCACGCCAGGAAGTCCGGCGCTATTCCGGGGATGGTCCGTCTTCTCTCCGCCGCCGGGGCGCGCTGACGGACCATCAACGTTGCGGTGGGCAATTACGCAACGCCCGATTGGCGCTCTCACACGGCGACGATATCATCACCGCCGATTCAATCCCAAGGCTGGAAGGGAAGCTTCGATGGTTCGTTTGATGTTGGAAAAGATTTGTTGCGAAGCCATCACCATGACCGGCGGGGCGTTTTGCGCAGTCCGGCGATCGAACGCGGCGGCTATCTGGTGAACACCATAATGACCTGCGCCAATTGCCGCTACGCCGAAGGGCCGCCCGCTGCCTCCGCCCGGCGAGGATTATTCCGGCGGCCTGCGCTTCGACGAGGCGCCGTTCGACGTGACCGCGCCCAACATCACGCCGGACGAGGAAACCCGGTATCGGCAGCTGGACCGACGATCATGTCAAGACGCTGCTGTTGACCGGCAAGCATCCGAATGGCCACCGGGTTGCCGAAAGTCATGCCGACGTCGTTCTGCGATCCTCACTCCCGGCGGTTTGGGCGCGATCGTCGCCTATCTGCGCAGCCTGCCGCCGGTCAGAACAAGGGCCCAGACCCTGTTTACAAGATCGCGCTGCCGCATCATGTGTTCCCGGAGCGCCGAAGCCCTACACGCGCAGGCCGATCTCAGCGACAAGCTCAAGCGCGGCTTCTATCTGGTCACCATCGGGCGGTGCCTGGAATGTCACACGCCGTTCGCGGCCGGTGGTGAAGCCCACGGGAGTTCACGCGGATTCGCTCGGCAAGGGCGGCCGGGAATTCCCTGGCCCCTGGGGTGTCGAAGTCGCGCAATATTACTTCACGCACAAGACCGCGGGCATCGGCGACTGGACTGACGCCGAGATCAGAGGGCTCGCGATCACCCAGGGCAAGCGGAAGGACGGCACGCCGCTACAGGGCCCGATGGGCTGGCTACCAGTACTACGCCAACATGACGGATGCCGATCTCGATGCCGTCCATCGCCTATGTCTGCAGACGCTGCCGGCGAGGAATAGCCTAAGCCGCGAAGCCTGCTACCGTTCGCCTCCGCGAAGGCGGGGAACCAGGAGCCGAGTTCGGCGCAAGTGACCCTGGATTACGCTTCTGTCGGAGCAAAGCTACATTGTATTGGGGAAATCGTTCAGTAATATGCGGAGCTCGAGCGGAGTCGTGTAAACGTTATGAAAGCATTTTGCGGGCGTTTGGCGAGACGAAACCACGGGAAATTGGACGCTAGCAAAAAGCAAGTACGAGGGTTTATTTGCGATCAATGCTGATCGAAAAGTTCTATCGTAACAATGTCAAAAAACGTTTCTCTTTGACGTGCTGCATCGTTCTCTCAACGGTTGGATATTGTCTTTTGCCCGTACCAAGCGCGGACCTGTTCATTAAGGTTCTAACGGTGGCCTTTAGATAGCGTCAGTACCAGGCCGTTTACGTCACGGTAGCAGAGGCAGGCGCGAGTTTGGTTGCGCTTGTCCGAACGGGCACGACCGCGCCGCTGGGGCCTCACTGCATCACTCCGCTCACGCCGTCACGACCTCGATCCTGGCCGACGTGTCGCGCCCGTCCTCGCCGACGACGGCCGCCGTGACCGGCGACCCGCGGCCGTCGATGAATTCGGTAATCCGGTACGGGACATCGACGCGCTGCCAACAAGGTCCATAAGTTTGCCACCGCAGTAGGAGGACGACTGCAATGGCTAAGTGTCGGTTGGGCCCCTCGCGTTGGCCGCTCTACTGCTCGCATATCCCCACCGTTTCGAAGTTCAGCATCCATGCGAAGATATGACTGGCCAAACGGCGGAACCGTGCATGGGATGGGCCGAAGGCGGGCAAGTTTGTGCGCGATCTACGAGTTTCTGTCACGACCCTGCCAAAAGGGCCCCAGAAGGCGCGTCAAACGGGTTAGCAACTTCGCATTCAGGCGGCTACAGTGAATAGTGAGGACGCAAACGTTTGCGCGCGTCGGCGCTTGCCGAAAACCATCCAGTTTCACGCAAATCCGAAACGATGTTGAGAAATACTTCGCCAGGTTAAAAACTGCTTCACGTCCGGATCGTCACTGGCGCGAGGGTTATTGGCGTCGGCATCAGCGGTCTATATCAGACCGATAGGATCGAGTAACCCCAACGCGCTGGCTGCCACGATAGAGATCTAAGCGCACGGTAGCAGCATCAACCCCGCTTGTCGTGGAATAGAAAGATGGATGCCAGCGCTGCCGCCATTTGCGGCGGGCTCGGTGAGCACAGTCATGTCCAGCAATTTCATTTCCACACCCGATAGGGAGCCCGTCGGTATGAAACGGGCTCCTTGGCCGGAAGTACGATGTTAGAACGCGGAATGTCGTCGGGGTTAATGTCTTCTGCGGATATCCCCGCGCTTAGCCACTGGAGCGGGGCGGCGAGAGTCGCCGGCGGCGGTGAAGGCGGCGAAGAAGCCCAGACAGCCGATGCGCGTGCCAGGGGGGCAACTCCCTAGCAGAAATGCAATGGCCCACGTTGTGTTGCCGGTGGTGAACTCGCGGCTGATCACCCTGTCGCGGCGGACGGAGGGGGTGCTCCTGCGCGGGAATAGGGGGAGTTGTCATGGGGCGTATTCGGAAGACGGCGGCGAGCAAAGCCGGCCCGCCTGAGGTTGACCGCAAAAGTGAAGGAGGTGCGGCAGCGCATTGCCGAACATCTCGCTCGCGCATTGCGAGAAGCGGGCTACGAATGCTCACTCGGAGATGACAACACTGCGCGGACGTTGAGACGCGACAGGTGACGTGTCGCCCAGCACTATATAGGCGCGCAGAAGCTTCGCCGTGTCGACGACCTGATCAAGGAACTGGCGCGTAAAGAGCGAGACATGACACGCAAGCAGCGGCGCCATCACGCTGATCGGCGGCAGCCTCGGTGTGTGCTGGCGCTTTGCGGCTGTGCTGGTGCTGAGCGCGTTGAAGAAGGACTCCATCACGTGTTCTTCAATTCGCCGACCGACGTGGTGGAGAAACGCACGTCGCGCCCGGCAGCCGCATCCGGCTCGGCGGGCTGGTGAAGCCCGGGCAGCCTTGCGCGCGGCGACAATCTCGCGGTACGCTTCGAGGTGACCGACGGCAATCAACGCCGTCGCCGGTCAGCTATCACGGGCATTCTGCCGGACCTGTTCCGCGACGGGCAGGGCGTCGTGACCGAAGGCGCGCTCGAGACGCGGCGGCGCGCTTCAAGGCCGACAGCGTGCTCGCCAAGCACGACGAGACCTACATGCCGAAGGAAGTCGCCGACGCGCTGAAGAAGCAGGGGCACTGGAAGAGCGACGGCGGCTATGGTCTCGCCGGCACAAGCAACGGAGCCAAGAAGTGATCGCCGAGATTCGGCCACTACGCGCTGGTGCTGGCGCTGGCGCTCGCGCTCGTGCAGGCGCGTCGTGCCGATGTATGGCGCGCGCCGCGACGACGCGCACGCTGATGGGCGTCGCCGGCTCGACCGCGCTCGCGCAGTTCGGCTTCGTGGCGGTCGCCTTCGCGCGCGCTGACCGCCTGCTACGTCGGCTCCGATTTCTCGGTCGTCAACGTGTTCGAGAATTCGCATTCGGCGATGCCGCTCATCTACAAGTTCACCAGCGTGTGGGGCAACCACGAAGGCTCGATGCTGCTGTGGGTGCTGATCCTCGCGCTGTTCGGCGCGCTGGTCGCGCTGTTCGGCCGCAACCTGCCGGCGCGCGCTGAAGGCCAACGTGCTGGCGGTGCAGGCCTGGATCGCGGCCGCGTTCTATCTGTTCATCCTGATCACCTCGAACCCGTTCCTGCGCGTCTGCGCCGGCGCCGCTCGAGGGCGCGACCTCAATCCGATCCTGCAGGACCTCGGCCTCGCGATCCATCCGCCGCTGCTCTATCTCGGCTATGTCGGCTTCTCGATCTCGTTCTCGTTCGCGATCGCCGCGCTGATCGAGGGCCGCATCGACGCCGCCTGGGCGCGCTGGGTGCGGCCGTGGACGCTCGCCGCCTGGATGTTCCTCACGCTCGGCATCGACCGCCGCGATGCGCATCGCTACCTACGCTTGCGCGGGAATGAAAGGTTGATAGGCCGCCGCCCAGCTGAGCCCGGCGGACGGCGCGCCTCCGCGCCCTTCCGATTGCCGGGACTTGGAGCCTATATCTCGGAGATCCATCGACTGGGGCCCGTCCATCATGCCTGTTCGCCTGACGCCTGTTTCCGCGCTCGCCGCCATGACGCTGTTGCTGCCGCAGGCGCTGCGGTTGCGCAGGACCGTGTGGTGCCGCCTTCGGCCGAGGCGCTGCGCATGCACACGCGCCGATCGTCCAGCGCGTGGTGCCGGCGGTCGTCACCGTGTCGGCCGCCAAGACCATGGCGAACCGAAATCCGCTGATGGAAGACCCGTTCTTCCGGCGCTTCTTTTGGGCCACAGTTCGGCGGGCCGCGCGAGCAGGCCGCAGCGCTCGCTCGGCTCGGGCGTGCATCGTCGATGCCGTCGGGCCTGTGCGTCACCAACAACCACGTCATCGAAGGCGCCGACCAGGTCAAAGTCTCGCTCGCCGACAAGCGCGAATTCGAGGCCGATGATCGTGCTCAGCGATCAGCGCTCCGATCTTGCGGTGCTGCGCGATCAAGGACGGCCACGCGAGCGTTTCCCGGCGATCGAGTTCGGCGATTCCGACGCGCTTGCAGGTCGGCGACATCGGTGCTGGCGATCGGCAATCCGTTCGCGGTCGGCCAGACCGTGACCCACGGCATCGTCGTCGGCGGTGGCGCGCACGCAGGTCGGCATCACCGACTACCAGTTCTTCATCCAGACCGACGCCGCCATCAACCCCGGCAATTCCGGCGGCGCGCTGGTCGATCATCGACCGGCAAGCTGGTCGGCATCAACACCGCGATCTTCTCGCGCTCCGGCGGCTCGCAGGGCATCGGCTTCGCCATCCCCGCCAACATGGTGCAGGTCGTGGTCGCCTCGGCCAGGACCGGCGGCACCGCGGTCGGCGGCCCTGGCTCGGCGCGCGGCTGCAGGCGGTGACGCCCGAGATCGCCGAAAGCCTCGGCCTCAAGCGGCCGACGGGCGCGCTGGTGTGCGAGCGTCACGGCGGGAAGCGCCGGCCGCGCGGGCGGGCTGCGCACCAGCGACCTGATCGTGGCGATCGACGGCGCAGCCGGTCGACGACCCCAATGCCTTCGACTATCGCTTCGCGACCAAGTCGCTTGGCGGCACCGCCAGCTCGGCCTCGTGCGCGGCGGGCCGCGAAGCAGACCGTCGCGGTCGCGCTCGAAACCGCGCCGGAAGTGCCGCGCGACGAGCTCGCTGATCGGCACGCGCTCGCCGTTCCTGGGCGCCAAGGTGTCGAACCTCTCGCCGGCGCTGGCGGACGAGCTGCGGCTCGATCCGTCGCGGCCGAAGGGTGGTCATCGTCGACATCGCCGCCGGCTCGCCGGCGCAGAGCTTCGGCTTCCAGCGCGGCGACATGCGTGCTCGCGGTCAACAATCAGAAGATCGCCAAGACTCGCGACCTCGAACGCGCCACCAGGCCAGCAGAGCGGCGTCTGGCGCATCACCATCCAGCGCGGCGGACAGCAGATTTCGGTGGTGCTGAGCGGCTAGCGGTCGGCCTCCCGCCCGCGAGGCGCTTGCGGGCGGCGGCGCCGGTCCCCCACCTTGCGCATGCCAAGCGCCCGCCCCCGTGCTGCCAGCCTGTTCGCGGCCGCGCGGCCTCGAGCGCGACGCGCCGCGGCCGCTCGCCGACCGGCTGCGCCCGACCAAGCTTGTCCGAGGTGGTCGGGCAGGACCATCTGCTCGGCCCCGACGGCGCGCTCACGCGCATGCTGGAGACGCGCTCGCTCGGCTCGCTGATCTTCTGGGGCCCGCCCGGCACCGGCAAGACCACGGTGGCGCGGCTGCTGGCGGAGGCGACCGACCTGCATTTCGAGCAGATTTCCGCGATCTTCTCCGGCGTCGCCGACCTCGAAGAAGGTGTTCGAGGCGCGCGCGCGCGACGCGAGACCGGGGCAGGGGACGCTGCTGTTCGTCGACGAGATCCACCGCTTCAACCGCGCCCAGCAGGACAGCTTCCTGCCCGGTGATGGAGGACGGCACCATCGTGCTGGTCGGCGCCACCACCGAGAACCCGTCGTTCGAGCTCGATCGCGCCGCTGCTGTCGCGCGCGCGCGTGCTGGTGTTCAAGCCGCTCGATGCGGCGGCGATCGAGAAGCTGCTGGCGCGCGCCGGAGACGATCGAGGGCAGGACGCTGCCGCTCGACGACGAGGCGCGCGCCTCGCTGGTGCGCATGGCCGACGGCGACGGCCGCGCCGCGCTCACGCTCGCCGAGGAGGTCTGGCGCGCGGCGCGCACGGGCGAGACCTTCGATGCGCGCGAAACTGCAGGAGGTGGTGCAGCGGCGCGCGCCGATCTACGACAAGAAGCAGGACGGCCACTACAACCTGATCTCGGCGCTGCACAAGTCGGTGCGCGGCTCCGATCCGGACGCCGCGCTCTACTATCTCTGCCGCATGCTCGATGCCGGCGAGGACCCGCTCTATCTCGCGCGCCGCGTGGTGCGCATGGCGGTCGAGGACATCGGGCTTGCCGACCCGCAGGCGCTGGTGATCTGCAATGCCGCCAAGGACGCCTACGATTTCCTCGGCTCGCCGGAAGGCGAGCTCGCGATCGCGCAGGCGGTGATCTATATCGCGACCGCGCCGAAATCGAACGCCGCCTACGTGGCCTATGGCGCCGCCATGCGCGCCGCCAAGGAGGCAGGCTCGCTGCTGCCGCCCAAGCACATCCTCAACGCGCCGACCAAGCTGATGAAATCGGAAGGCTACGGCGCCGGCTACGACTACGATCACGACGCGCCCGAGGCGTTCTCCGGCCAGGACTACTTCCCCGAAGCGCTCGGCCGCCAGACAGTTCTACGACCCGCCCGAGCGCGGCTTCGAGCGCGAGATCAGGAAGCGGCTGGAGTATTGGGCGAAGCTGCGGAAGGACAGGGCCGGACATTGATGCTGCGACGTTTGGTGTTGGCGGCCTGCGCGATCGGTGCCGCATGGGTACCGTCGTATGGCCGCTGAGCCTCTTACATCGGCCGCTGGGCCGTCAAGGCCGGGCGTGCCGCGGCCGAGGCAACGGCGCAAACCGCGGCGCTCATTGCCACCGACACCTCGCTGACGTGGTTCGAGGGCAATTGCCGTATCGGCTTAAAGATATATACAAGGCCAAGGCGGTCTATGTGCAGGCGCATTGCGGCACAAGGACGTGCCGGTGACGCTTGACGCCCAGGGCGTCACCTCGGACCCGCAGGTCGAGGACATGTGGTGCAATTGAGTCGTAACACCGGTCGGGGCGGGCATTGAGCGACACGGTTGCCCCAGCAGGATCGGTGTTCCGGCACCACGCCTTCGCGCTCTGTGGTTCAGCCGGATTGCGTCGATCCTGTCGTTCCACATGTTGGTGGTGGCGGTTGGCTGGCATTTCTGTGAAGCTGACCGGCAGCACTTAACCTTCGCTCGGCCTGCTGGGGCTGTCGCGCGAGTTCGGGCCGATGCTGGTGCTGACCGTGTTCGTCGGCCATCGCCGACCGCTACGACACCACCGCATCATCCTCATGCTGTGCCAGATCATCGGGCCACTGCGCCGCCGCAATCCTGGTCTATGCGACCGCGGCCGGCACGCTCGGCACCCTGTGATCTACATCGTCACGTTGCAAGTCGTGGGCTCGGCGCGCGCCTTCGAGAATCCCGACCATGGCCGCCGATCATCTCGACGCTCGTTCCACGCCGTGGTGCCGTCGGCGATGGCGTGGTTCGCCTCGGCGAACCCAGACCGGGCAGATCGTCGGCCCGGCGCTGGGCGGCGTTAGCTGTACCTGCTGGGGCCCGACGACGGTCTATGGCGTCACCATCGTGCTGTAAAGGGGCCTCGGCGGCGTCATGCTGGCGCTGATGCGGCGTCGCCCGCGGGCGCGCTCGCACGGAGCCGTTCAGCCTTCGCGTCGCTGCTGGGCGGCTTCCCGTCTCGTGCGGCGCGACCGCATCATTCTCGGCACGCTGTCGCTCGACATGTTCGCGGTGTTTCTCGGTAGCGGCACGCGACCGCGCTGCTGCCGATCTTCGCCCGCGACTATCCTGCTGTGGCTCGCCGGGCCGTGGGGGTCGGCCTCCAGCTGCGCTCGGCGCCGGCCGCATCGGCGCGCTGACCATATAGTCGATCGCGGCCCGGCGCGCCGTCCGCTGACGCTTGCCGGTCGGCCGCGCGTCGCCGATTCAGCGTGCTGACGATCTGCGGCGTCGCCGGTGACGCTGGCTTCGTTCTCGCCGCGTGCTGTGGCTGTCGATGGCGAGCGCTGGCCAGGTGATGGGCGCGGCCGACGTGGTGCAGCGTCGTGATTCAAGCTTCTCGCTCGGTCAGCTCCGGCACGCCGCCGCAGATGCGGCCGGGTGAGCGCGGTCAATGGGCTGTTCACGCTTCAGCATCTCGGCGATTTCCGCGCCGGCGTGGTGGGGGCGCTGTTCCTGGCGTTCCGGCGGTGGCGCTGGGTGGCCGGGGTGTTGGTGGCCGCGCTGTTCTTTTCCTGGTTGTATCCGTTCGCTCGACGAGGTGCCGCGGCGCTCGCGGCCCGGGCAGGGCGCCATGAGCGGCGTCGCCGGCGCGAGCGGTCCGAGCGGGCAGGGGCGTGCAGACCGTCACCGTCAGCGCGGACGAGGGCCGGCATGCGGCTCGATCGCTTTTTCGAGGCGCGGTTTCCCGGGCTTTCGTTCTCCCACATCCAGCGCATCATCCGCAAAGGCGAGGTGCGGGTGAACGGCAAGCGCGCCGCAGCCCAAGGACCGGCTGCGAGGCGGGCCAGGCGGTGCGCATCCCGCCGCTCAAGCTCGAAGCCGCCGAAGGCCGCGCGCCGACGCGCAGCGAGGACGAGCAAAGACGCGCGCGTTCCTCAAATCGATCACGCTGCACGAGGACGCCGACGTGCTGGTGCTCAACAAGCCGATGGGGCTTGCGGTGCAGGGCGGCTCGGGCACCACGCGCCATCTCGACGGCATGCTGGAGGTGCTGCGCGACCGGCAACGACGGCCAGCGCCCGCGCCTGGTGCACCGGCTCGACAAGGACACCGCCGGCTGCCTGCTGGTCGCCAAGACGCGCTTTGCCGCGGCCGCGCTGGCGAAGACTTTCCGCTCGCGCTCGGCGCGGAAAATCTACTGGGCGCTGGTCGCGGGCGTGCCAAAGCCGCAGCAGGGCCGCATCTCGACGTTCCTCGCCAAGGAGGAGCGCGAGGACGAATCGCATCATGCGCATCGCCAAGCACGGCGAGGAGGGCGCGAGCCACGCGGTCACCTATTACGCCGTGGTCGAGACCTGCGGCGCAGCACGCTCGCCTGGCTGTCGCTCAAGCCGGTGACCGGCCGCACCCATCAGCTGCGCGCCCACATGGCGCATATCGGCCATCCGATCGTCGGCGACCCGAAATATTTTCGACCAGGAGAACTGGGAACTGCCCGGCGGCATGCAGAACCGGCTGCACCTGCTGGCGCGGCGCATCGCGGTGCCGCATCCGCGCGGCGGCACGATCGACGTCACCGCGCCGCTGCCGCCGCATGCAGCAGACCGTGGGATCTGCTGGGCTCTCGACGCCAAGCGGTACGATCCGATCGTCGGAGGCGCCGGAAGAATGAGCGGGTGACGATCTGGGTGCGGCAGCGCCCGGCGCGTCTGCGTTGCTCACTCGCACGCCCTTGTGATTGGCCGGCGGTCCGGTCCGGCTGGCGCCGCTAGGGCAAGAAGCCTATTGTTGAGGTATGCGAGTGTCGCTGATCGAACCATCACTCTTGGACTCGTCGCCGTCATGATGGTGGGCACCCTGGATGCGGCCTCGGCACGGCAAAGAAGAAGCACCGCAGCTCCGGCCCGCCGTGACGAGACCGATCACATTCCTGGGACGTTGGTCCCGGTGGACCGCGACGATACGCCGATCATCATGCAGGGCTACCGCTCGCCCAGTATGATGCGGGACTCGGTCAGCCGGAGCAGGCAGCGCGCGGATCGTGCTGTCAAAATTCCGCGCGGCGCAGCAGCACCTACATGCCGCCGGTCAATCCGTCTCCTTATTCCATCAACAGCCGCCCGCTGCGGCGCGACCCAGCCCGCGCCCGCGCCGTACCAGCCGCCGCCGATCACCACATTCAGCGATCGGGTGAACAGCACTATTCAGGCCTATCCGCTGCAGAAGGGCATCGGCAACAATCCGATCGACCAGCAATACGTA
>ERZ1370068.2786-contig-1915_pt1 | contig 14492 bp, 18 predicted proteins | sample MGYA00561227_ERZ1370068 | MGnify/ENA primary metagenome ERZ1370068 (study PRJEB38410, sample SAMEA6850437) | metagenome | study: Metagenomic assessment of the ecological functions of the soil: analysis of the soil microbiota associated with the...
ACGTCGCCTCGCTCCCCGCGCCTCGCGAGCCCTGATCCGCGCGCCGGCTCGCCCCAATTGGTGACGAAGGCAACGGTATCAGTGGTCATAATGTAGCTGAATCTCCGCACGCTCACCCGCTGCGCGGGACGTGATCCGGTCGGCACTGCGGCGCAGCAGATAGCCGGCGAGCAGCCGCTCGCCTTCCTCGCTGTCGATGATCTCCCGCCGGCTGGGCCTGTGCTCCGGGAGGGCAACGGGCGCGCCCGCGTGGCGCACGCGTAGCTCCAGACTGAACTCGTCGAAGCTCGCTTCGATCTCGACGCCGCCGGGCCGACTGCTGATGAGCTCGAGCACCTGGACCAAGCCGAACGTGGCGCGGTTGACGACCTCGCGTCGCGCCGCCCATCGCCCCCTTGCTCGGACAAGAACTTCTCCACGATCTCGCGATTGAGAGGCCCTGACTCGAGGATCAGCGTTTCTCGCTTGCGCACCCCGATGCGCATGATCAGGTTCAGCAGGACGGCGCAGGTCGTCCCGAGCACCAGCAGAATTGCCAAACACCGGCTGAAGCACCGGGGGCAGCGTGGTAAACGCGTCTCGGTAGATATCGGCCATCACCGCCATGGCAAACGACACGCCGATAACGATAGTTCGGCGCGAATCGAGCATCCGTGCCGTGATCATCTGCAAGCCGCTCGTCAAGACGAACGCCGCCAGGAACAGCTGCAGAGCACCGATGACGGGATGTGGTATCGCGAGGAAGACGCCGGCCGCCACCGGCATGGTCGCCAGTACCAGCAGCATGCCGCTGATGGCGTAGCCTACACTGCGGCTGGTGATTCCCGTCGCGCTCGATAGCCCGACGCACGCGGTATACACGTTGACCCCGGGGTCCCCACCATCCCGCCGAACATCGAGGCGATCCCATTGGCGGCCACCCCCGCTCAGGGAGCGAAAGCTCGGGCGCACCCAGTTCGCATCATTGATGCGTTGTGCGGTGGATACGTTACCCAGTGTCTGCAGTGTCGAGGCAATGGCCACCATCGCGAACGGCGCCAACAGCGCGGCGTCGAACTTCCAGCCGGGGAACTGGAAGTCCGGTACACGCACCCAAGCCGCACCTGCACTCGACGCGACGACTGACCAGTCGAGCTCGCCGAGCACGGCACTTGCAGCACACCCGAAAAGCGTTCCAATCAGGGTGCAGAATAGCCTGGTCAGGCCCTTCGTCCAGATATTCAATATGATCATCGTTGCGAGCGCGACCAGAGCGATAGCGACGGAGTCGGGCCGGATCTCGCGGCCGGTGTCGATCCCGAGGATATAGCGCACTCCCAGCGTTGCGATGGACAGTCCGATGATGGCTGTTACCACGCCGGCAATTTCAGACGGCAGCAGCGGGCGCAGCCGCCGCAGCGCGGGCGCAAGGGCTGCCTGCAGGAAGCCGGCGACGACGGTCATCCCGAACATGACGGCAAGTCCCCCGGTCTGCAAGGCATACAGGGAGGGCCCGAGAAAGATCTGCGTGTAGCCTGCCGGGCAGAGATACCCGCTGCCGATGAAGCGGGAACGAAGGCAGAGCAGCGCCGTGCCCACCGCCAGGGTGAGCATGCAAAGAGACATGTAGTTGAGGGTCGCGTGTGGGTCGAGCCCTCCCTCGCGGGCCAGGATGAGCGGGTAGAACAGGGTTGTCGCGATCACCCCGATGTGCTGTAGCGCAGACAGGACGAGCATGCCCGCCGGCATGGCGTCGTCTACCGAGTAGAGGAGCCCGACCGGACGGGTCAGCGTGACCGCTCCGTCACGCTCAGCCGAGCTGGGCAACCGCCTCTTCGCGCGAGCCAAGGATGGTGAACGCGTCCAGCAGCCGCACCCTCTTCAGATCTTGCTTGCTCACAATGCAACGCTCGCTTAATGATCGTAGTGCATGTGTACGTTTGCCCTGGCGTCCTTGCTTTTCGAGCGCAGGCGGTCGGCGCATTTACGCAGCATGAAGCCTGCCATCAGCCGGGCGCCGTCCTCGCTTTCGCGGATCTCCTTGTTTGACGGTCGTTGCTCGGGGAACTCCAGCACGTCGCCATCATAGGCGAGATCCACATCCAGGCTGAATTCGTCAAAGCTCGCTTCGATCTCGATCGCGCCGCGATGCCAAAACTCGCCCCGCACCGCATCGACCAGCTGGATGACGCCGAATGTTGCGCGGTTGACCACGTCCGGACGTGCACCCCACGCCGCGCCCTGCGCCTTGAAGAAGTCCTCGATCTTCTGCGGGTCGATCGCTTCGGATTCGATCTTCAGACTCACCGTCCTTTTCACCCCGATACGGAACAGCACATTGAGCGCCAGCGCGATCAGCGTCGCGAATACGAACGAGGACCCGACCACTGCGCTGGCCGCCTTCGGCACGCTCGCGGCGATCACCGGAAAAACATCGACCGCGCCACCAGCGACGATCGCCAGTCCTATGGTCAGGGTCCGGCGCGCATCGAGCAGCCGCGAGGTAATGACCTGCAGCCCGTTGATCAGGAGGAAGCTCACGGCAAACAGCAGCGCCGCCACGACCACGGGGCGCGGCACGAGCGCGAGCATCGCCGCCAGTTTCGGCAACAACCCCAGCAGCATGAATATCGTGCCGACCGCGAATGCGACCTTGCGGCTCGCCATGCCGGTCGCCGAAGCCAGTCCCACCGACGGGGTCGATGTGTTGGTGCCAACGGCGCCGGCGACGCCGGCAAGTGCGGTCGACACGCCGTCGGCCAGCACCCCGCGCATCGCCGACTGCATGTCCGGCCGCACCCAGTCCGCGTCGTTCATTCGTTGGCAAACGGTGATCGTGCCGACCGCCTTGAGGGAAGCAGCGAGGCAAGCAATCGGCGAACGGCGCGGCGAGCGCAACGTCGAACGACCACGACAGCTGTCCGAAGGCGGGCAGACCAACCCACGGCGCCGCGCCGACTTCGGACAACTGGCCCGCGCCGACCAGGCCCGCGAAACCGGCTGCTGCATAGCCGGCTGCCAAACCGATCAATGCGCACAACATGCGCACGGTACCCTTGCCCCAGACATTGAGTGCAACCATGGTCGCAAGGGTAATTCCCGCCACCGACCATTCCGCTGCGCTGACCGGGTCAGCTAGAGTCCCGAGCAGCAACCGCAGCCCGGCGATCCCAGCCGACCAGCCGATCATGAAGATCACCAGACCGGAGATCTCGATCGGAAATATCGCCCGCAGCCGATTGAGCAGCGGCGCAAGCGCGGCTTCCAGCACGCCGGCGAACATCGTCATCCCGAACACCAGCGGCAGTCCGCCGAGCTTTGCCGCCAGCAGCGAAGCCGGAAAGTAGCTCGCGCTGAACGTGGCCGGACACATGTAGCCTGAGCCGACCGGACCCAGCCGCAGCGCCTGCAGGAAAGTCGCGACGCCGAGGACCAGCATGCCTACGGCCATCAGATTGGTGAGCGCATGCACCGGCGTGTCGGCAACGCGGAATACCAGCAGCGGATACACCAGATTGATCGCGATGAGGCCGACGTGCTGCACGCCGTTGAACACGGTGACCGCGAGCGGCGGCGAGTCGTCGACTCCGTAGACGAGGTTAGCGGGTCTTTTCACGTCTGAGCCCACTTGAGCGCTCCGTCACGCTCAGCCGAGCTGGGCAACCGCCTCTTCGCGCGAGCCAAGGATGGTGAACGCGTCCAGCAGCCCGCCCATCTCGAACAGCTCGCGCACCTGGCCCAGCACGCTGCACAGCACGAAGCGTGAGGCGTTGCGCTCCGCCTCGTCCGTGGCGACGAGCAGGACCCGGAACGCGGCGCTCGTGAGATAGAGCACCCCCTTCAGATCGACGAGAAGGATCTTCTCACCCGAGGAGAACAGGCTGTTCAGGCGCGCCAGCAGCTCGTTGGCGTTCGTGCTGTCGATGCGGCCGCTGACCGCCACGATGTACACCTGGCCGCTGCGAGTCTCGGCCACCTTGAGAGCGCTTTCTGACATGTCCCACTCCTCTTATCGATCCGCTTCAGCCACGGCGCGCCGCTTGGTCAGCGTGAGGTGATTGTGGCCATCGATTCGCGCGTAGTTACACTCGTCGACGAGATGTCTGACCATGTGGATGCCCACTCCTCCAGGCTTGGGCCGCCGGCCCGCCGGAAGCTCCTCGGGCGCCGGTGCGCGCAGGGGGTCGAACATCCTGCCATCGTCGACGATCTCGACTTCGATGTCGTCGACACGCACCGTGATGCGGACGCGCGCCTCGTGAACTCCCCTTCAGGCCAGGCATACTTGATCACATTGCTGACCATCTCGTCGAGCACGACCTGAAGCTGCAGCAGTGGCCGGGACGGGATGCTGAACTCCGCCCCGATGCGGTCCAGCGCAGCCCGAAGGATCGCAAGCTCCGAGACGTCGTTGCGAATCGCGAGATCCGTGGTGTGCGGCAGGAGACCGGGCATCAATCAGGCCCGCGCCGGCATCCAGCGCAGGGCGAGTATCGTCACGTCATCCGCCTTCGGCGCCGCCCCGGTGAAGGCGTCGACGTGGGCCTTGACCACGCGCACCATCTCTTCCGGCGTGCGCGTGCACGACGCCCGGAGGTCGGCCTCCATCCGCGCGTTGGAGTAGAGCTCCCCGGTTTCGCTCATCGCCTCGATCACGCCGTCGGTGCAGACGAACAACGCTTCCCCGGCTGCAACGTCAGCGTTCGATTCTGATATGAGGAGCCCAGCCGAACGGCGAGCGGCGCCTCGGGCCGGCCGGGAATCTGCTCGACCTCTCCGGAGCCGTGGAGGATGTGCGGCCCGAGATGGCCGGCGTTCACGTAGGCGATCACCCCGGTCCTCGTGTCGAGGAAGCCCAGGAACACGGTGACGAACATCCGGTCGCGATTGTTCTGGCACAGCTCGCGGTTCACGACCTCGGCAATACCCGCGGGCGAGGCCCGCTCGGCGCCCAGCCGGCCCCAGAGCTCCACGGCCATGCGCACGAGACTGCGCGTGCGCGCCATGAACATCGCGGCCGGCGCGCCCTTGCCGGACACATCCCCTACCAGGAAGCAGAACACGCCACCGCCCGCGTCGAAGAAGTCGTACAGGTCGCCGCCCACCTCCTTCGCAGGATCCATCAGCGCGTACACCTCGACCGGCTGCTGCGCCGACCACGAGGGAAACGTGCCCGGCAGCATGCCGAGCTGCAGCGCGCGCGCGGCATCCAGCTCGTGCTCGAGGCGCTCGAGGCTCGCGCGCACCGCGTCACGCAGGCGCTTCTTCTCCAGGCTCGCCCCGACCCGCGCGCGCAACAGTGTCGGGTTGAACGGCTTGGCCAGGTAGTCCTCGGCCCCGAGCTCGACGCAGCGGATGACGCTCTCGATCTCGTCGAGCGCCGAGATCATGATGACCGGCAGGTCCCGCAGCTTTCGTCGGCCTTCAGGTGCTCCAGCACCTGGAAGCCGTTCATCTCCGGCATCATGATGTCGAGCAGCACCAAGTCGAACGCGCGCGACTGCAAGAGCGCGAGCGCCTCCCGGCCATCGTTGGCCGTCGTGAGGTCGGTGTACCCCTCGCGCTTGAGCCTTCGCGTCAGCGTGTAGCGGTTGTCCTCGTTGTCGTCGACGACGAGCAGCGCGGCCGCGGCGGGGTTCACGCGCCGGTCGCCTGCGGCAGCAGCGCGTAGATCTTGCCGAGCAGCCGCGCCAGGTCCAGCGGCTTGGTGTCGAAATCGTCGCAGCCCGCTTCCAGCGCCTTCTCCCGGTCGCCCGTCATCGCGTGGGCGGTCACCGCGATCACCGGGATGTGCCTGGTTTCCGGCGCGGCCTTGAGGCGGCGCGTGGCCTCCCATCCGTCGATCACCGGCAGGCTCAGATCCATCAGGATCAGGTCGGGCCGCTCGGCGGTGGCCACCGCCACCCCTGCTCCCCGTCGGTGGCCACCAGGATCGTGAAGCCGGCCCGCGTGAGGCGCTTCCTCACCACGTAGATATTGTCCTCGTTGTCCTCGACGTACAGGATCCTCATGCCGGCCCCTCCGCGGCTTTTCTGGCACGACGAACGCTCGAGCAGTTTCCGCAAGGATGCTGCCGATGTCTCGAAGCATGTCGTCCCGCCCGGTGCTTCTGTAGGATGTGCTCGACGCGGCCGTTCAGTCGCCGCCGGTCGTCGTCCGTCAGATCTTTGGCGGTAAGCACCAGCACGGGAATGTCCCGACAATCGGAGTGTCGGCGCAGCGCGTCGACGAACTCGAACCCGTCCATCTCCGGCATCATCAGGTCGAGGATGATGACGTCCGGTTGCGCCTCCGCCAGTTGCTCCAGGGCCACCTTGCCATTCTCCGCCTGCCCCACGCTCCACCCGTCCTTCTCCAGCGCGAGCCTGACCCCCGACGTGCCATGTCCTCGTCATCGACGAGGAGCACCCGGCGGCCCGACGCGCCGCAGATCTTTCGGAGCGTTCCGATCAGCTGGTTGCGGTCCACGGGCTTGACCAGGAACTCGGTCGCCCCGAGCGCGAAGCCCCGGCCCTTCTCGTCCACGATCGTCATGAGGATCACGGGGATGTCGGAGAGCGCGGGATCGCCCTTGATCACCGACAGCACCGACCAGCCGTCGAGGTCCGGCATCATCACATCGAGCGTGATCGCCGCGGGTCTCAGCTCCCGCGCCAGCCGCAGCCCTTCCACGCCGCCGTCTGCCGTTACCACGATGAAGCCCTCGCGTACGAGGAAGCGCTCCGTCACGGCACGCACGGTGGGGTCGTCGTCGACCACCAGGATCACCGGCGCATCCATCGGCGCCGCCGGCGACGAGTGGCCCCGGCAGGGCACTCTGCTGCGCCGCGATGGGCTCGCCGGCGCCGACGTGCGCCGGCAGACGGATGGTGAAGGTCGATCCCTGGCCCGGCTCGCTCTCGACGGCGATATCCCCGCCCATCATCTGGCAGAAGCGCCGGCTGATGGCCAGCCCCAGTCCCGTGCCGCCGTACTTGCGCGTCGTCGACGCGTCGGCCTGGACGAAGTCCTGAAACAGCCGCTCGATCTGCTCGCGCGTCAGACCGATGCCGGTGTCGGTCACGGCGATCGTGATCCAGTCGCGGCCGCCCTCCGTACTGCGCTGCGCGGCGATTGTGACCGTCCCGCCCTCGGTGAACTTGCTGGCATTGCTCGCGAGATTCAGCAGCGCCTGCCGGATCCGAGTCTGGTCCGCGTGCACCGACCCAATCGCGGCCGGGCAGTTCATCACGAGCCGATTGCCATTCTTCGCGGCAAGCGGGGCGATGGTTTTCCCACGTCCTCGACCAGGGCGGCCAGTGGAAACGGCTCCAGGTGCAACTCCATCTTCCCGGCCTCGATCTTGGACAGATCCAGGATGTCGTTGATCAGCGCGAGCAGGTGCCGTGCGGCGCGCAGCACGCGCTCCAGCGGCTCGATCTCGTCCTCCCGGTCGAGATCCTTCGCATCCTCGTGGAGCATCTCGGTCACGCCGATGATCGCGTTCAACGGTGTGCGCAGCTCGTGCGACATGTTCGCCAGGAACTGGGACTTGAGCTGACTGGCGGCCTCCAGCTCGCGCCGCTTCTCCTCGATCTCGCGGAAGAGCCGCGCGTTCTGGATGGCCAGGACGGACTGGGTCGCGAAGGTCTGCAGGAGATCGCTCAGCTCGGCCGAGAAGGCCCGGGGCCCTCCGCCGCACGACGAGGGCCCCGATGATCTCGTCCTCGCGGATCAGCGGCACGGCGAGGCGAGCCCGGAAGTCGTCGCGGCCGAAGAGGTCGCGCAAGCGCGCGTCGTACGTTCCCTCCTCGTGGATGTCGGGGATCTGAACCGGGAGGCGCGTGGCCGCGGCGCGGCCCACCGTGCCTTCGCCGAGCCGGGGGATGGGCCCGGAGCGCGTCGACGAGCTCCGCCTCCATCTGGTGGGCTACCCGCAGGTGGAAGGTCTGCGTCGGCGCTTCGTACTCGTAGATCGCTCCCCCGTCGGTGCCGGTGATCTGCACCGCGTGCGCGACGATGACGCTGAGGACCGTCTCGAGGTCGAGCGTGGAGCTGACGACGCGGCCGACCAACCCGAGGGCCTGCAGCTCTTCCACCGTCCGGGTCAGCTCTTGGGTCTTCGACTGCAGGGCGCCTGTCCGCTCCTCGACCTTCTGCTCGAGGGTCCGGTTGGCGTCTTCGAGTCGCTCCTCGTTCTGGCGGCGCTCCTGGATGAGGGCCCTGAGGGACCCGCGCATCGCATCGAGGTCGCGCGCGAGATGACCGACCTCGTCCTGGTGCGTCGTGTCGATCGGGGCGTCGAGGTTGCCGCCGGCGATGAGCCCCGCCGACCGCTGCAGCGCCGCGAGGGGCGCGCGACGTACCGCCGCGTGATGAGCATGGACGTTGCGGAGATCGCGGCGATGATCAGGAGGGTGAGTGCCAGGATGCCGCCGGCTTTCACGAGGATCGCCCGCTGGACGCCCTCTCTCGAGGCGGCCAGCCGCACCGTTCCGATCTTCTTGCCCTGGTGGACGATATCGGCGGTCTTGACGAGGAACGCCGACGACCCGGTGAAGGAGGGGAAATCCCGGCCCCGGAGTTGCGGTCGACTGCTCAGGGCGACCGTTTGGCCTTCCGAAAGGATCTCGACAAATGCGAGCGAGTCCTGCAGCAGCAATGCGTCTGCGAAGCTCGCGATCGTCGCCGTGTCGACATTCCAGAGGGGCACGGCCAGACTCACCTGCGTGAGCCGCGCCGTGTCGTTCAGCAGATCCTGCAGCTCACGGTCGATCGTCCGGATGTCGACTGCGATGGCCACGACCGCGAAGCCGACGAGCAGCAGGGTGACCACGCCGATGAAGGCCAGCGTGAAGCGCTTGCTGACACTCCAGGTCCCGGACGGCCGCTCTCCGGAGACGTTACCGCGCATCGTCCCCTCGTTCCGTCGGCGAGACAGCTGCCCGATCATTCGACGACGATCGCCCGCTTCCGGACGGACTCGGGGATGGTGATGCCCAGCAGGCGGGCCGTGGCCCCGTTGATCTTCAGATCGGGGTCCCTGTCCGCCTGGACTGGCATGTCCTCGAGCCTTTGCCCGCCCTGATGCCGATGGACGATCATGGCAGCCGCCTTCCCCAGCTGCTGGTAGTCGGGGACCACGCCCATCAGGGCTCCGTGATCGATATAGCTCTCGACGGCCGCGATGCTCTTGACCCGGGCCGCCTTGAGCTCCGCGCCGATCTGCTTCGCGTTCGAGACGAGGAAGCTGTCCGCGGGCAGGTAGACCGCATCGACGGCGATCGTCTTGTCGCGAAGCTTTTGGAGATTCTCCTGCAGCATGTCCAGGGCGGGCGCCGACCGCAGGTCGACCACCTCGATGCCGAGCGGCCGGACCACCTCAACCAGCCTCTCCCTGATGAGCATCGAATTCTTCTCGCGGGGATTGAACAGGAAGCCCAGGCGCTTGAAGGGGAACACGGTGAGCGCCGTCTTGATCTGGAGGGCCAGTGGGACCTCGTTCGTCACCCCCGTGATGTTCCCGCCCGACGACTCCATGCTGCGGACCACCCCCGCCCCCACCGGGTCGGCGACGATAGTGAAGATCATGGGAGTCTTGTCCTGAACGATGCTCTTGGCGGCCAGGGTGACGGTCGTGCCGTAGACATAGACATAGTCCACGCCGTCCAGCCTTGGCTTCAGGTCCTCCCTGAGCAATCGCCCGAGCTCGCCCCGATCCTGTCCAGCGTTCATGACGGTGTACTGGACCGAGTAGCCCAGATCTTTCAGGCCTTGCTGGAATCCCTTCTCCGCCTCCGTCTCCCCCGCCAGAGGACCATGGCGATTTTCAAGTTCTTGCCGGCGGCAAGCACGGCATCGCCGCCGGCCGGAAGGAGCATCGACAGTAGCAAGCCGACCAGCAGCCTCTTCATGACGATTCCCTTCCCCGTGAGATCTTTCATTCCGGGCCCGCGGCGTCCATCCGGTACCGGGCGAGGATCTCCTGGATCACGCCCTGCTTGTGCAGCGTCCGGAACGTGGTGTTGAACTGATCGACGAGCTGCTTGTCCGTGAACTTCTGGGAGAACCCGATGTAGTACTTCAGGCTCTGCTGGCGGCCGGTATAGCGGACGTTCTTGATGTCGAGCTTCTGGACGAGGTCGAACCCCACGTCCTTGTTCGAGAACACCGCGTCGACACGGCCGAGGGACAGTTTCTTGAAGGCCGCTACGTCGTCCGGCGTGATGTCGATCGCGAGGTCCTTGACCTCGGCCTTGATCTTCTCGAGGGCGGTGGCGGTGTTGGACGGTCCGAAGACGCCGACGGTATATCCTTTCACGTCGGTGTTCTGCTTGAACGTGAGCGGATTGTCGTTCCGGACGAAGAAACCGTATTCGGTGCTGAGCAAGGGGGCGAGAAGTGCAGCCACTTGGCCCGCTCGGCGTTCCAGCCGATGACGAACATCCCGTGTGCCTTCCCCTCTTCCACCTCCTGCTGGGCGCGCCGCCACGGGAGCAGCCTCATGGGACACTCGATCTTCATATTCGCGCACACCCTGCGGATGACGTCGGCGGCGGGCCCGGACACGACGCCGTTGACCGCATAATTGAAGGGCGCGAAGTCCTGAGTGTTGAAGATCAGCTCAGACGGCACCCGCGGTGGGCGCCAGGAGGGCGCCGAGGGCGAGAGCGAGGGCGATGGCGAGAGAGATCGGGGAGCGCATGGCTATTCCTCCCGGCTCTCGGCCAAGGCCCGGCCGAGCATGAGCAACGTGAACGGCATCCGGAAGGGTTGCCCCTTCCTTGGTTCCCGTCAACTTGCCGGTAAACCTACCATAGTTGGGCGCCGGCCGTCCCGGCTGCGGTCTTGTTCCACTTGCTTGGGCTGACGAACGGAGCCCGGCGCACCCCGGGCCCAGCCCCGAGGCTGGGTAACGGCTAGGGCGGCGTGTCCTTGAAGCGCTCGCGCAGGACCTTCTTGTCGAACTTGCCCACGCTGGTCTTGGGCACCGCCTCGATGAAGACGACGCGGTCGGGCAGCCACCATTTGGCGAGCCGCGGGGTCAGGTATTCCAGGATCTCCTCGGCAGTGAGCTGGCCGGCGAACTCGGGCTTGGGCACGACGCAGGCCAGTGGCCGCTCCACCCAGGTGGGGTGGGGCACCGCGATCACGGCGGCCTCGAGCACCTTCGGGTGGCCCATGATCGTCGTCTCCATGTCGACGCTCGAGATCCACTCGCCGCCGGACTTGATCAGGTCCTTGGTGCGATCGGTGATCTGGATATAGCCGTCGCGGTCGAGGGAGGCGACGTCGCCCGTGCGGAACCAGCCGTCCTCGGTGAACTGGGCCGCGCCCTCCGGGTTGTTGTAGTACCCGCTCGTCACCCATGGCCCGCGCACCTGGATCTCGCCGACGCTCTTGCCGTCCCACGGCAGCACCCGGCCCGTGTCGTCCACGATCCGCATGTCCACCCCCGCGATGGGCGCCCCTGCTTGGCGCGGACGTCGTAGCGCTCCGCCTCCGACCAGTCGTCCATGTAGGAGCGCGGCCGGCACACGCTGCCGAGCGGGGACATCTCGGTCATGCCCCAGGCGTGGAGCATATAGGCCCCGTACTTCTTGTCGAAGAGCTCGATCAGGCTCTTGGGCGCCGCCGAGCCGCCGATGGGGATGCAGCGGATCGAGGAGATGTCCCACTGAGGCTCCTTCTCGAGGATGCCCTGGATGGCGATCCACACCGTGGGCACCGCCCCCACCACGGTGACCTTCTCGTTGTGGACGATCTCGATGATGTCGCGCGGCTGGGGATTGGGGCCGCCGAAGATCTGGGTGGAGCCGTTCATGACGCCCGCGAAGGGCACGCACCAGGCATTGGCGTGGAACATGGGCACGATGTGCAGGATCACGTCGCGCTCCGACAGCCCGAACACGTCCGCGGTGGACGACGCGAAGCAGTGCAGATAGATGCCGCGGTGGCTGTAGAGGACGCCCTTGGGATGGCCCGTCGTGCCGGAGGTGTAGCACATGCCCGCGGCGTCCGTCTCCTCGAGCGTCGGCCACGCCTCGACGGGCGCGGCGTCGGCGAGAAGCGCCTCGTAGTCGATCGCACCCGGCGGGATCTCGGCGCCCGGCGTGTCCTTCATGACGATGAAGTGCTCGACGGTCCTCAGATCCTTTCTGATCGGCTCCAGCACGGGCCAGACGCTGGCATCGACGATCAGGACCCGGTCCTCGGCGTGGTTGACGATATAGGTGATGTCCTGGGCCGAGAGCCGGATGTTCACCGTGTGCAGCACCATGCCCATGAGGGGCGCCGCGAAGTACGCCTCGAGATGGCGGTGGGAGTTCCACGCGAAGGTCCCCACGCGGTCGCCCTTCCTGATGCCGAGCTTGGCGAGCGCTCCGGCGAGGCGGCAGACGCGGTCCGCATAGTCGGCGTAGGTGTAGCGCTCGAGCCCGACCCCGGCACGCGCGCGTCGCGAGCGTCTTTTGTGGAACACCTTCCGCGTCCGCTCGAAGAACTGGGTGAGCGTGAGCGGATAGTCCATGATCAAGCCCTTCATCGCATCGTTCTCCCGGGTCCATCGAGGTGAGCGAAAGCGCACGGTTGTGGCCGGGGGCCGTTCCCCGACCTAACCATAGGAGGGCCGCGCGAGCCTGTCAATTCTGCCTGTCAATGTCTCCCGCCCGCGGCGATCAGTATCGCCAACGGACACAATCGAGCATCGGCGCGTTTCGTACGTCAGCCGCGGGGATCGTCAACCTCACCGGTGCCACGCGGACGACCACCGGCGTGCGTCGGCGCGACCAGTGGCGGGGTGCGCCCTGGCAGTCCCGCAATGCACTAACGCAATAAGGGCAGGAATGGACACATCAGTGCACATTTGTCTTTTCCACATTTGTCTCTTTCAATCTCCCCAACGGCGCAGTATACTGCCCCCGCTTGAGCAGAGTCCTCACGTAGCCGCTCGTGATACCTGTCTTGTCCGCATTGGCACCGGAGTGGTGTGTGTATGACAGTTTGTGTCGTTGCCCGGCCCATTCGCCTCGATACTCCGCCCGGGCCTGTGAGCATTCGGGGCGTGCCCGGGCACTCGGGCATGTCGGTCTGGTCCGAGGTACTTCGCGTGGCTCGACAGCGGCGCCGCAGGGCGCAGGTGTCGAAGGGTGGCCAGACTGGTCGGGGGCTGATGAGCGATGTCCGGTGACAGTCCGACGACGATCGGACGGCACCAGATCCCGCGCGGCCGGCGCAGAAATCAATGGACGAATACTGACAACCGGGCGCGCACTTCGCGTTGGCACGGAAGTAAGGGCATGCAGCCCACGCCACGGAGAAGTGAGCGACCTTTCCTCAGGAGAGGAGTGCAATCATGAGCTTTATAGGCATCCTGGCTATGGCGGTGGCTGTCGTCGGATTCGCGGCCTGCTCCAGCATGGAGATCGGAGGTGGAAGCTCACCCGTCACCGGGTCGGCAGGGACGACCGGAGACGCGAAGGGCGCGGCGTCGTCGCTCGTCACGTGCCAGGAGCCCGTCGGCACCATCGCATTGGTGGAGAGTCAAATCCCTGCCTCGCCCAGGCCGGCCTCACGTCCCCGGTGCCGCTGGATCTGGCTGATCGCGGCGCAAAGCCGCTGCTTCAACGTGGTCGAGCGCGGCCAGGCGCTCACGCGAATGCTGGATGAGCGCAACCTCGCGGCGGGCAACATGCTCCAGCCGGGCGCCAATGTCGGTCAGGGACAAATGGTGGCCGCCGACTACATGGTTACACCTGAACGTCGTCTTCTCACAGAGCAACGCCGGCGGCGTCGGCGGGGCGTTGGGCGCCGGTCGGTTCATCCCATATGTGGGTCCGGCTTTCGGGCGCAGCGGGAGCCGTTGCGGGAGCGTGCAGTTCAACGGAAGCACAGGCGGTGATGATGATCAGCGGACGTTCGCAGCGGTGTGCAGGTGGCGGTCGCCGAAGGCCGTGCTCGGGCGAGTGATCTGGTGGCGGCTTTGGCCTGGGTGGCCTCTCCGGATTCGGAAGCTTGGGCGGTACAGCAACACGGACCAAGGCAAGGTGGTCGCCGGAGCATTCCTCGATGCATTCAACAAGCTGGTCGATCAGGTCCGGAGCATGCGCGCGGCGGCGGCGCCGGCCACCGCGGCGGCCGCCACGACCATCACAACCTGCGTGCAGTGAAGGCCCCAGAGCCGGTTCCAGCGACTCCGGTCGCTGCCGCGGCGGCGCCTGCGCCGAGACCGCCAGCGCCCAAGATGTTGCAGGTGAAGGTTGCGAGCGCCAATCTTCGCGATGGAGCCGGCGTCATAGTTCAAGGTCGTCGCCAAGGCGACGCAGGGCGCGCAGGTCGAGTTTCTGGGCGAGAGTGGCACGGCCGAGGATCGGTGGTACAAGGTGAAGCTCGCGTACTGGCCAGGAAGGATGGGTCGCGGCCTCGGCCATGAGCGAGGGCCGTTGATCGTCACCAGACCTTGTCCTTGGGAGTGAGTAGGTGAGCCGCCCGCAGACGGTCGCGAAGACTCGGGCGACCGCTTTGCGCCCAGGCCG
>ERZ1370068.6797-contig-5757_pt1 | contig 14492 bp, 15 predicted proteins | sample MGYA00561227_ERZ1370068 | MGnify/ENA primary metagenome ERZ1370068 (study PRJEB38410, sample SAMEA6850437) | metagenome | study: Metagenomic assessment of the ecological functions of the soil: analysis of the soil microbiota associated with the...
ACTTTGATGCCTAGGCCTGAAACCTGACACCTGAAACCTGACCTGATCACTTGCCCAACAGCACGTCCTTGGCCTCGTTGATCTTGGCGGCGAGGAAGGTCGAGCCGCCGTGGTCCGGGTGCAGCTTCATCATCAGCTCGCGGTGGGCGCGGCGGATGTCCGCCTCGCTGGCGCCCGGCGCTGGAGCCTGCAGGATCTCCAGCGCCTGCTCGCGGGTCATCTTGCCCTCGGGGCCGGCGCGCGCTGCTCGCCCTCCGCGCGCGACCAAGTCCTCGCGCCAGGTGGGGTGCGGGCGGTCCGAGGTAGGCCTCGATGATCTGCGCCGACTGCGGATCGGCGAAGCGGCAATCCTGCCACAGCTGCGCCATCTCGAGGGGCGCCAGATCCTCCAGCCGCCGGCCGGCGAAAACGCCCTTCAGCACGCGGCCGCCGATATCGCCGGTGTCGTGATCGAGCTCGACCTCCAGATGCTCGGTCGCCACCGCGCGAGGTCTGCCCCGGCGACTTTGCGTGCGCGCCCGGAAAGCCGCCCCAGGAAAGCCGCCTGCCGCCCCACAGCAGCCACGAGCCCAGCGCCGCCAGCGACATGGCGTAGCCGACCAGCCGCGGAACGCACGAGGAAGCCGGCGCCCGCCAGGCACGGCGACGCCGGCGCCGATGCGCAGCTGGCGCGCCAGCACCTGCGGATTGGCCGACGGTGTAGCGCGTGGCCGGCGAGCAGGAACAGCAGCAGCGCCGCCAGGCCGAGCAGCAGATATTGCATGGGATGCGCCTGGCCTCCCTATTTGAGCTGCTGCAGCAGCTGCGCGTGCGCCGCGCCCGGTCAGCGCCTCCAGCGCCTTGCGCCCGCCGGCGGCATAGACCGGCAACCGCCGCCAGCAGCTCCGCGCAGCTGCGCCGCCGATCCCGCATCGAAGCGGCAGTAGGCGCCCTTGGTGAGCCGGGCGATCTCGCGGAAGGCGCTCGGCGCGCGCGTCACGCACCCTCCTGGAACAGGAACACCGGCACGCCGAGCAGAGCGAGCTCGCCGGCGCGACCGCACAGGTCGTCGATGTCCTCCTCCATGCAGTCGCCGACGTAGACGAGCGCGTTGACCGGACTTGCTTGGCCGCCTCGGTGCGCGCGTGGCTCAGCACCTTGCCGGATCTGCGTGTAGCCGCCGGCGCAATTGCACCCGCGTCATCAGGGCCGCGAGCGCATCGGGGTCCGACACCCATCGCGAGGCGCGGCACTCGCCGGCGCCGCGGAAATAGATGAGCTGCACGTCGAGCCCGCCGACCGCCTTCACGGCGTGGAAACATGTCGGCCTGCAGCGCCAGCGCCATGTCCCAGGTCGGCTGCCGGCTCATGGTGGCGTCCATGGCGAACGACGAGCCGGCGCGCGCCCGTCGCCAGTCCTGGGGGCCCAGCTCCTTCATGCGGCGCACGAAGTCGGCGACGTCGGCATCGGCTGCAGCGCGCGCCAGCGGCGCCTGCCGCGCCTCGCTAGGCAGCTTGCTCGGCGCAGTCGCAGCAGCACTCAGGCGCTGTCAGCGGGCCCGCGTGTCCGTGCTTCGCCTTGTCCTTTGCCGTCGCTCATCGCCCGCAGCGTCCAGGGCGCCTTGTCGACTCGATCCTGACTATGTCGTCGCAGATAAAGATGGCGTTTCGAAGCCCGGCGGCAATGCGCCTTTCGCCGATTGCGCATTGCAGCGCGGATGTCGCGCACCCTCCAGGGTCGTTGCTGTCGTCCGGTACCCGCATGGACCTGGTGCTGGAGCAGTCAGGGTCGGAGCACCTACACCTCCTCAGCCCAGCTCCAACAGCCACACATTGCCCCGGTGGCGGTGACGTCCGTGGTGCGCACGCGCTCGGTGGCGAAGCGGGCGAGATAGTTGGGCCCGCCGGCCTTGGGGCCGGTGCCGGAAGGCCCTCGCCGCCGAACGGCTGCACGCCGACCACGGCGCCGATCTGGTTGCGGTTGACGTAGAGGTTGCCGACGCGGGCCCGCTCGGCCACGAAGTCGGCGACGCTGGCGATGCGGCTGTGCAGGCCCAGCGTCAGGCCCGTAGCCGCTGGCGTTGATGGCATCGATCACGCGGTCGAGGTGCCCGCCCTGGAAGCGCACCACGTGCAGGATGGGGCCGAACACCTCCTCCTTCAGCACGCTCGCGTTCTCGATCTCGTAGCACCGCCGGGCCGACGTAGGTGCCGGCGCGCGCCAGCCTCCGGCAGCGGGCAAATCGACCAGCTCGTCGGCCTGCTCGCGCATGCGCTGCTTGTGCGCCTCGAGCTTCTCCATCGGCGTCCGCGTCGATGACGGGGCCGACGTCGGTGGCGTAGTCGAGGGGGTCGCCGATCTCGAGCGCCTCCACGGCGCCCGACCAGCATGTCGATCATCGGCTTGGCCACATCCTCCTGCACGAAGAACAGGCGCGCCGCCGAGCAGCGCTGTCCCGCCGAGTCGAAGGCCGAGCGCACCACGTCGCGGATCACCTGCTCGGGCAGCGCGCTCGAGTCGGCGATCATGGCGTTGCAGGCCGCCGGTCTCGGCGATGAAGGGGCACGATGGCGCCGCGCCGGTCGGCCAGCGCCCGCTGGATGGCCCAGCCCGTCGCGTTGGAGCCGGTGAAGGCGACGCCCGCCACGCGCGGGTCCTGACCAGGGCGGCGCCGACGGCGCCCGGCGCCGGGCAGCAGCTGCAGGACGCTCGGCGGCACGCCCGCCTCGTGCAACAGCTGGACGGCCAGGAAGGCCGTGATCGGCGTCTGCTCGGCGGGCTTGGCGAGCGACCGGATTGCCCGCCGCCAGCGCCGCCGCCACCTGGCCCGTGAAGATGGCGAGCGGGAAGTTCCAGGGCGAGATGCAGGCGAACGGCCCGCGGCCGCGCAGCTCCGAGCAGGTTGGTCTCGCCCGTGGGGCCCCTGAGCGAGACGGGCCCGGCGAACAGCCGCCGCGCTTGCGCCGCGTAGTAGCGCAGGAAGTCGACCGCCTCGCGCACGTCGCCCAGCGCGTTCTCCACCGTCTTGCCGGCCTCGCGCACCATGACGGCCATGAGGCGCACGCGGTCGCGCTCGTAGAGGTCGGCGGCGCGGTCGAGGATCCGTGCGCGCTCCGGGCCGCCGAGCCGGTCCCAGGCGTGCCCGGACGCGTGCGCGCCGGCGATCGCCGCCTCGATCGCCGCCGCATCCGCCGTGCGCACCGTGCCGACGCGATGTTGCCGGTCGTGCGGGCTCAACACCAGCTCGACGCCGTCCGCGCTCGGTCAATGTCCGGCCGTCGACGATGGGGGCGACCGCGTAGAAGCGCTCCAGCTCGGCCGCGATCTCCTGCAGCAGCAGCGGCCCGCGCACGGACGGCTCGCTCAGCGCCAAACCGGCAGCTGTTGACGCGCTCGGGCGCATAGATCTCAGGCGGCCGGGGCAAGCAGCCTGGCCGGCTTCTCCCCTCGCGTGCGCCACGCTCTCGACGGGATCGCGGATGATCTCCTCGATCGGCGCCGCCTCGTCGGCCAGGCGGTTGACGAACGAGGTGTTGGCGCCGTTCTCGAGCAGGCGTCGCACCAGGTAGGCCACGAGGTCCTCGTGCGGTCCGACCGGCGCGTAGACGCGGCAGGGTGCGCCGAGCTTGCCGCCTGCCGACCACCTCCTCGTAGAGCGCCTCGCCCATGCCGTGCAGGCGCTGGAACTCGAAGACGCTCCGGCCGGCCGCCACGTAGACCGGAGGCGATCGACTGGGCGTTGTGCGTGGCGAACTGCGGAAAGAACGCGGCCGGATCGGACAGCAGCTGGCGCACGCAGGCGAGATAGGACACGTCCGTGTGCACCTTGCGCGTGAACACGGGGTAGTCGGGCGAGCCCGCGCTCCTGCGCCCACTTGATCTCGGCTGTCCCAGTAGGCGCCCTTGACCAGCCGCACCGGGATGGGCTTGCGCTGAAGCTGCGACAGGCGCTGCAGCCAGCTGCAGCACGGGCGCGCGCGCTTGCCGTAGGCCTGCACGGCGAGCCCGAGCCCCGGCCAGCCGTCGAGCGCGGGATCGCAGAAGGCGCCGGCGAACAAGCCCAGCGTAAGGTCGAGCCGGTCCTGCTCCTCGGCGTCGACCGTGAGGCCGATCCCGTGCCTCGCGCGCGGCGGCGGCCAGCTCGCACCAGCCGCGGCAGCAGCTCGCGCGTCGAGCCGCGCCTCCTTGCCCGGCTCGAAGCGCGGATGGATGGCGGAGAGCTTCACCGACACGCTGGGCCGCGCCATCAGCGCATGCGAAATCGCTGCGAGCCGGGCCTCGGCATCGCCGATCGCCTCGATCGCCGCCTGTACCGATCGAAATAGCGCTCCGGCGTCGGCGGCCGTCTTCGCGCGCTCGCCCAGCATGTCGTAGGAGAAGCGATAGCCGCGCGCCTCGTAGGGCGCCGCCCGGCTCAAGCGCCTCCTTGATGGTGCGCCCGAGCACGAAGTTGTCGCCCAGGATCTTCATGGCCTGGCGCACGGCCTGGCGGATAAAGGGCTCACCGGAGCGGGCAACCAGGCGCTTCAGCATGCTCGCCGGCCCCGCGCCCTTGTCCTCGGCCGAGCCGCACGATGCGGCCCGTCAGCATCAGGCCGAAGGTGGAGGCGTTGACGAGACAGGCTGTCGGAAGCGCCCAGATGCTTCCCAGCGCCCCTCCCGATCTTCTCGGCGATCAGCGCGTCGGCGGTGTCCTTGTCGGGGATGCGCGGCAGCGCCTCCGCAAGGCACATCAAGATGATGCCCTCTTCCGAGGTGAGCCCGTACTCGTGCATGAAGGCGTCGACGCCGCCGTGCTTGTGGCGGTTGGCGCGCGCAGCCCGCACCAGCCTGCCCGCCAGGTCGGCGATGCGCGGACGCTCATCGTCCGTGGCCGTAGCGTGCCCGGCGAGGCCCGAGACGACCTCCCCTCGTCCGCCAGAAACGCGCCAGCAATCTCATCCCGTGGCGGCAGCGCCGGCGGCTCAGAGGCCGCGCCGACGGGGCGCCCTTGTCCCGGCATGCTCCGATCTCCGTAAGCTCGACCGGCATCAGCGATTCTCGGTTGGCCAGAAGTCTAGAGCATTTTCGCGCTGCCGCGATTCTCCTCCGCCGTCTCCCTCCACCCGTCATCTCGGGCAGGAGCGCGTCAGCGCGCAGAGCCGGATCTGCGCAATTTCGCGCAAGCCCCTGCAGCCTGAGGTCCCGATATTATTCGCTGACGCGAAATCCGGATGACGGGTGTTGGGGTGTAGCGGCGGCACCCTTGCCATCGGCGGCCCGCCGTGCGACGGAGCCTACTCGTTAACCAACGGATTCGCGCGAACCGGCGCGGGTCCCGCCGTGTGTGTAGTGGTGGCGTTCCGCAGCATTTCCGGCTACGTCAGCAACGGGCTAGAAACCCATGCCAGCCTTTCGTTTGGGTGCCTTGCGCGACCTTTTCGGCAAATCGGACGATTCAGCGCCGCAAGCCCGAGGAGGCCGTGACCAAGCTGAGTCGCTGCAGGAAGCGGCGCCGGGCCGCTCACGCTGCTCCGCCCGAAGCCGAAAGTGTGCAGGAAGATGCCCTGCAAGAGATGAAGGAGGCGAAAGCGAAAGTGGCTCGTGCCGTGCGCAAGCCAGCCGACAGCCCAGAGCTACACGGCCGCCGACATCGAGGTGCTGGAAGGCCTCGAGCCCGTCCGGCGTCGGCCGGGCATGTATGTCGGCGGCACGGACGAGAAGGCCCTGCATCACCTGTTCGCCGAGGTGATCGACAACGCCATGGACGAGGCCGTGGCGGGCCACGCCACCTGGATCGAGGTGCGCCTGGAGGAAGAGCGGCTTCCTCTGCCGTGACGGACAACGGCCGCGGCATTCCCGTCGATGCCCATCCCAAGTTCAAGAGCAAATCCGCCTCGAAGTGATCATGACCACGCTGCACTCGGGCGGCAAGTTCGACAGCAAGGTCTACAACACCTCGCGGCGGCCTGCACGGCGTCGGCGTGTCCGTCGTCAACGCGCTGTCCGAGAAGCTGGAGGTGGAGGTCGCGCGCGGCCAGCAGCTCTACGCCATGGAGTTCGCCCGCGGCGCGCCGCTGGGCAAGCTCAAGAGCCTCGGCGCCGTCAAGAACCGCCGCGGCACCAAGCGTACGCTTCAAGCCGGACGCGAAGATCTTCGGCAAGGGCGCCACCTTCAAGCCGCAGCGCCTCTTCCGCATGGCGCGCTCCAAGGCCTACCTGTTCGGCGGCGTCGAGATCCGCTGGTTCTGCGCCAAGCCGCCTCATCACCGACGACACGCCTGTCGAAGCGACTCTTCCACTTTCCGGGCGGCCTGCAGGAGTATCTGAAGCCACCATCGAGGGCCAGACCCGCGTCACCAAGGACATCTTCGCCGGCCGCGTCGAGCGCGAGCGGCGCGGCTCGGCTCAGTCGAGTGGGCGGTGTGCTGGGTCGCCGACGAGGACGGCTTCATCACTCTACTGCAACACCATCCCGACGGCCGACGGCGGCACGCACAGAACGGCTTCGCGCTTCGCGCTCGGCAGCGCGCTGCGACTTCGGCGAGCGCGTCGGCCAACAAGCGCGCCGTCAACATCACTGCCGACGACGTGCTGGGCACCGCGCTGCCGCCATGCTCTCGGTCTTCATCCGCGAGCCCGAGTTCCAGGGCCAGACCAAGGACAAGCTCGCCACCGCGGAAGCCACCCGCATCGTCGAGGCACGGTGCGCGACGCGTTCGACCACTGGCTGGCGGACAGCCCCCAGCAGGCGACCAAGCTGCTCGACTGGGCCGATCGACCAGGCCGAGGAGTCGGCTCAAGCGCAAGCGCGAGAAGGAGATCGGCCGGCAGACCGCCACGCGCAAGCTGCGGCTGCCTGGCAAGCTCGCCGACTGCAGCCTCAACTCCAAGATCGGCACCGAGATTTTCATCGTCGAGGGCGACTCGGCCGGCGGCTCGGCACAAGCAGGCGCGCGACCGCGAGACGCGCAGGCAGTCGCTGCCGCTGCGCGGCGAAGATCCTCAACGTGCGCCAACGCCTCGTCGCCAGAAGCTGTCGCAGAACCAGCTGCTGTCGGACCTGATCCAGGCGCTGGGCGTGCGGCACGGCGTGCGCAGCTATCGCGACGAGGACTTGCGCTACGAGCGCGTGATCGTCATGACGGACGCCGACGTGGACGGCGCCCACATCGCGTCGCTGCTGATCACGTTCTTCTACCAGGCAGATGCCGCGAGCTGATCGAGCACGGCCATCTCTTCCTGGCGATGCCGCCGCTCTACCAGCTGGCGCACGGCGGCAAGTCGTTCTACGCGCGCGACGACAAGCACAAGGACGAGCTGCTCAAGACGCGAGTTCCACGCCAACGCCAAGGTCGAGATCAGCCGCTTCAAGGGCCTGGGCGAGATGAATGCCGGCCCAGCTCAAAGAGACCACCATGGACGCCAGCAAGCGCACGCTGCTGCAGGTCTGGCCATTGCAGACGAGAAGGCCGCCGTCACCGAGGCGGTCAACGCGCTGATGGGCTCCAAGCCCGAGGCGCGCTTCCGCTTCATCCAGGAGCACGCGGCGTTCGCGAAGGATTTGGATATTTAGGCGAGCTATGGGGTCAGGCTCTACGCGCGCCACCCATCGACTACCGACGGAGCATGAGGTCTGACCCAGCATGGCTCCTCAACCGTCGATGATGGGCGGCCACCGGTCGACTGGCCGCGACGGCGGCTCGGTGCCGGTGGGTGCCGACCAGCTGAACCGGATCGCTCGCCGGGAACGTGCGCGCGAGCGCCAGGTCGAGCTGGTCGTCGAGCGCGCGCTGCGTCGCGCCGTGCGCTTTCAAGCCTGCGTATCCGGACTTCTGCCGGAGCATGAGCTCTTCCCGTGATGGTTGCCATCCGACAAACGTGGGACCGGTCGGCCGACTCAACGCTGCTCACGCGATCGTGTTCGCGTACGGGGTCAGACCCTACGCGGCTGACCCATCACTCGATCACTGACGGAGCATAAGGTCGACCATGGCCCCCGCTTCGCCAGCTTCACTGCACAAACGATGGCGGGCTAGCCGGATCGTGAAATCCGACGCCCAAATCAGCTCTACCGCGAAGCTGCGTCAGGACTTGGGGCGGGCTTGCGCTTCTTGCGACGACGACCTTCTTCTGCCGTGGTGGCGCTTGGCGTAGTGCTTCTTGGCGCGCTTGGTGCCTTCGCTTCTTCTTCGGTCATGGCGATCGCATGCACAGCTGAGTCCTGGTGCAGGCCGTCGAGTTCATGGCGCCCGGCTTGCGGTGCGGTCGGAAGGGCCAACAGTGCGGCGGCAAGGGCAAGGGCGGCCAGGCTCAAGGTCGTCTTCATGTAGGATCCCTCTCGGATGGCTGGGTTTGCACACTTCCCGGTGCGCCCGCGATCTTACCGCAACGTTAATTTATCAATCCTTAACCGGCTCGAGTGCGTACGGGGTCAGACCCTGCGAGGGCGACCCATCCCTCGGCGGCGGATGGAGCTAGAGGGTCTGACGGCCCGTGGCGGCGACCTACACACGGGGCTTCAGCAGCACGTGCCGCTTCTTCTGAGCGAGAGCTTGACGACGCCGTCGCGCACGTCCCCAGGCGCGAGCTTACTGCAGCGCCATCTGACACCGCGACGTCATTGACGCGCAGGCCGCCGCCGGCGATCTGCCGCCGTGGCCTCGCCGTTGGACCTGACGCAGGCCCGCCTTTACGAAGGCCCTGAGCACGCTGGAGAGTACAAAGCACCACACGGGTCGTCGTGGCCCAGCTAGGCGTATGGCCAGAATCAGCCGACCGCGCTTCATTTCGCCTCTACGAGCACAACACTTCTTCTTGCCGTACTGCGACTGGGCTCCTGCCGGTGTCCCGATCCACGCCCTCCTCTGTTGAGCATTTGTTTACTGTCAGAAATCGAAGGTTGTCGTTGATCTTGGCGGCACCTCGCTGACAATCTTTCGCCGAGCGTCGCCTAACGAGGATGCCAACCCTGGCCTGACGGCTTTCAAAATTGCTTCCGGCGCTCACGCTGCTTTCCCAGCCATGCTCGCCGACCATCTTCCGCGGCACTCCACACCATGTTCCGCCTGCCGGCAAATCTTTCGGCTGTCACGCCCTTGCTCGAACGGTCTGCTGCGCCGTCTCGGCCGCCGCCTCGGCATCTTGTCGCGGCGCGTGCAGCATAGCGCGGTGACCTCGGTCAGCCAGCACCTTCTTGGCCTCGTTGACCTCTGGCGCCCTGCAACGCCGCAGCTCTGGCGATCTCGGCCATCGGCAGCCGTCGTGAACAGCTTCAGGAAGCGGCCCACGTCCGCGTCCTCGACGTTGCGCCAGTACTGCCAGAAGTCGTAGGCTCAGCATGCTCCTCGTTGAGCCACGCGGCGCCTGGCGACGCTCTTGCCCATCTTGGCGCCCGAGGATGTCGTCAGCAGCGGCGGTCAGCGCGTAGAGCTGGTGCGTGCCCATGCGCCGGCCCGAGGTCGATGCCGGTGACGATGTTGCCCCCACTGGTCGGAGCCGCCCATCTGCAGGTTGCAGCCGTGGCGTGCCTCGCCAGCACCAGATGAAGTCGTAGGCCTGCAGCACCTGGTAGTTGAACTCGATGAAGCTCATCTCCTGGTCGCGCTCGAGCCGGCTCTTGACGCCGAGTCGATGGCCAGACATGCGATTCACCGAGGAAGTGGCGGCCGACGTCGCGCAGCATCTCGATGTAGTTGAGCTTGGTCAGACCACTCCGCGTTGTCGGCATGATGGCGTCGGTCTCGGCCGGAGCCGAACGCCATCAGCTTGGCGCAGGCGCGCTGCATGCTGGCCTTGTTGGCTTCGATCTGCTCTCGATGGGGCAGAATCTTGCGCGTCTCGTCCTTGCCCTGGAGGGTCGCCGACCCGTGGTGCCGCCGCCCATCAGCACGATCGGCTTGTTGCCGGTCTTTGCAGCCAATGCAGTCATGAGGATGATCGCATGTTGCCGACCGATGTGGAACGACGGCGCGTGCAGTCGAAGCCGATGTAGCCGATCGCCCTCACCCTTAGCCGCCAGCGCAGCGAGCGCCGGCGAAATCCGGAGCACTGGTGGACGAGCGCGCTTGTCAAGCACGTTGAGAAGTCGAGGCTTGTGCTTTGTAGCCATGGCCGCTGTCGCGCGTTTGTAGGGCGCGGCCTCGAGTGATAGGGTCGCAATCGCGGGAACATGACACGGGAGGCGCCCATGACAAGATGATGCGCGCGATCGGCCTGCATGAGCGGCACGTCCATGGACGGCATCGACGTGGCACTGGTCGAGACGGATGGGGAGGATGCCTGACGCGGGCCCCGCGCTCTGACCGTGAGCTACGACGAGGCTTCAGGTCCGCGCTGGCGCCATCGCGAGAGGCCCGCAATCGATCCGACCACGGACCGCCGCCAGATGCCTCACCAGGTCGAACGAGCGCGCTGACCGGAGCGGCACGCCGCCGCTGTCGGGCGGTTCCTGGCGCAGCAGAGGTTGACCGGCGACATCGATGTGGTCGGCTTTCACGGCCACACGGTCTGGCATGCGCCCGAGCAGCGCGGCTGACGGTGCAGCTCGGCGATGGCGCCCTTCTGGCGCGCCGCACGGCATCGACGTGGTCTACGACCTGCGGGTCGCGGACTGCGCCGCTGGCGGACGGGGAGCTCCGCTCGCTCCCCGCCCTACCATCGCGCGCACCTGCAGGCCACGGCGGCTGCGCGGCGGCGGTCGCCGTCCCCGAAAACGACATCGGCGGGTCATGCGGGCGATGACCTATGGATCGGGCGCGCCGGCTTGAAAGCTCGCCGGCGGCGTTTGCGATACCGGCCCGCGGCGCCGCCATGATCGGACGAACTGGATGCAGCAACGCTGCGGCACGGCGACGCGACGGAGGATGCGCGCGCTGCGCGGCCGGGGGCCGCGTGCACTGGCACGGCTGACTGTGATCGCTATACTGCGCGGTAGCGCTCGTCGCTTCGGCGGTTCGCCGCCAAAAGTCCGTGCTCGACCGCAGTGCCTTCCCGCTGGAGCTTGCCGATCGCGCTGTTTTCCGACCCGGTGATCGGCGCGGCGACGGTGGCAGCCTGCCCGGCCCGCCCAGCATCGCCAGGCGCACGCGCCCATTTTCCCGAGCGGCCGCAACTGCTGGGTGGCGATTTCGGGCGGCGGCCGCCCGGCGACAACAAGACGCTGATGGCAGTGGCGCGTTGCGCCGGCCGTCGACCAGCGCGGCGGTTCTCCAGCCGAAGCCGCGGGCATGGACGGGGATGCGGTGCTGAGGCAGAAGCACTCGGCGCCTTTCAGCCGGCCGCGCTCGTCCAGAAGCCGCGCCCCATCACTGCCTTCCCGGCGGCGACAAGGCCGACGGCGACTCCACGGAGAGGCGCAGCCAGGCGAAGGCGTAGGTTGGGCTAGCGCCGGCACTACGGCAAGCGTTCGTGCCCGTCGAGCCGATCCGCGCGTAGCGCCAACATTGTCACAGGCGCCGATTACGGACTAAAGTTGGGTTGCGCGTTCGTCGTCCGGCCGATGAGCATTGTCTCGGGCCGTGACGGCCGCGCTTAATTTGTACTGCGTCACGAATTTCGGCATCGTTTCCCGCTGGCTCGTGGCATCGCACAACAGGGACATCGTGGCAATGCTCGTGCGATGCCGGCGATGAGGCGGCGTCGCATGCTGGCGATGGAGTTGGGGACGTGTCGCTCAGGCCGCAGCGGCGGCGCCTCTGGATCTGTAACCCGCGGAAGGGCAGGTTGCGGGAGGAGAATTTCGCAGCGCGCGTCCGAGGGGGAATGGCGCCCCTCTCGGAGATCAGGAAGCCGTAGGCTGCGATGCACATGGTGGCGTGATGGTGGAAGCCGCGCCAACCTCGCCCTTCGAAGTGGCCGAGCCCGACCTCCTGCTTGAGGTCCTGGTAGTCGCGCTCGATGCGCCAGCGCATCATGGTGATGTCGACGAGGCGGTCGAAGGCGATGTTTCTCGGCAACGAACAGAGCCAGTATTTGGTTGGCGCCGGCTCGCCCTCTGGCCACTCGACCAGCAGCCATTCCTCGGGCTCGTTGCGCGTGCAGCCCTCGCCGCGGGCGCGCACACGCACGCGCGCAAAGCGCGAGCGCAAGGGTTCGGCTGAGCCTTCGCGCCACGTGATCGTCTTCCACGCGCGCTGCGGCAGGCCGAGCGCCAGCACCTCGGCGGTCATTTTGCCCTTGTTGCCTTTGCCGCCTTGGACCAGGGTTCTGGCGTAGACGGCGGCCGAATAGTCGAGGCCAAGCTCTCTGGTGCCGCGACGCAAGGAGGCGTCCGTCCCATAGGCCGAATCCATCAACACGACGCCGCGAGGAATCCCACAAGCGCAGGCCCATGCCAGCTGGTCGAGCGCGATCTTTGGCTTGGTCTGGAAGGCGATCGCATCTGGCACGCCCGCCTTCGTGCGGCGCTTCTTGTCCTGCGCCCAGCTCTTCGGCAGATAAAGACGATAGGCCACAGGCAGGCTGGCGTGGTGGTTGGCGATCGACAGCGAGACGGCGGCCTGGCAGTTCGCCTGCTTGCCGAGCTCCCCGCAATACTGATGCGTCACGCCGACCGAATGGGCCCCGTGCTTGGGAAAGCCTGTGTCGTCGATGATCCAGGCCTCGATTGGCCCGTGCCGCTCGATCTGCGGCAGCACCATGTCGCGCACCTTGGCCAGCACCACCTCGTCCGACCACATGCCCTCCGCCACGAAATGCAACAATGCCTGGTGCTGCGCCCCGACACGCTCCGGCGCGGTGGCCGCCGCGATCGGCTCGACACTCTTTCTCTCGCACGGCAGCAGCAGGCCCGTGCAGTAGTCGCGCATCGGCCCGACGCGGCCCGCATGCCCCATCACGCTTGCAAGCTTGTCGAGATAGTCCGCGAAACGCCCAGCGCTGTCGCTAGATCGCTGTCTGTCCATGGCCGCCTCCCGCTCGAAGGAATCGGACCAATCGCTGATTCCCAGCGGCCAGTGACCATGCGGCAGGAGCGGGACTCGCGGCACGACTAACCCTGAGGCTTGCGCCCGGCCTTCCGGGATGACAGGTTGGAACCAAACATCACCCGCCGCCGCGCTCGGCGTCCACATCGACGGTGCGTCTGCGTCGAGGTAAGCACGCCCGCCACGCCGATATCGGCCTCGATATCTTGTCCGCGGAAGAGCGGATCGGCGCCGGGCAACTTTGATAGCGTGCTCGATCATGACGCGCCCTTCTGCGGCCCTTGGAGTGTGGCGGCCGACAAGCTCCGCCACCGAGGCGCTGGGCACGTTCGCGGTCACTTGTCGCCGTTCACCATCCAGCCCCGAGGACCCGGGCATAGGCGGGAAGCGCCAGGAAGGAGGAGTCGTAGAGAGTTGGCGGGCGGGGCAACGCGGGATGGAGCTCGTCGATCTCCGGCGCCATCGGCCGCGTGGCTGAGCGAGTCCAGGTACCGAACAGAGATCTTGCCCGCGTTCCAGCGATGAGCGCGCATCGGGGACTGCCCGCAGCTTGCAGCCAGTCAGCCGCCGGGCGGGCCACGGCGCGTCCGCACTGGCTCGCGCTGCCGGTAGCCGCTCGGCACGCCAGCCCCAGACTGGCGGCCCGCCCCCAAGAAACGATCAGCCGCGCTCCACTGGGAACACTCACTGCAGTGGGGCTTTTGCATTAGGTCTGCAACCTGGTTGTTCCATCGTGCCCCCGCAGCTGCGTGGTGGGGATGCGGGATGAGCGCAATGGGAGCTGTTGGTGGGGGTTTCGCGGCGCGGTGATAGCGGGCCTCGAGACGCCCGGCGGGCCCGCTGCGTGATGAGCTCTGGCATGCTTTTTGCGCCTCTCGGTCAGGTTGCTGGAGGGCCGTTGGAGTTGGAACGCGAGTAGCGGCCGGACATTCACAAGGTTCGCGCGAGCAGCGGCAAATGTACTCGACTCACGCGCTCGGAATTTCCACATATCCGGTTAGATTTACGATACAGTTCGAAAAGAGCTGAGGGTCCCGCTTGCTGCCCACGCGTTTGAACTGTCCCGCAACGTGCGCGCGTCGGCTCCCAGCACGGGCAGGGAGTGGCGGCGCGCCGGCGCAGCCGGGGTCTGCCCGGACGCGGCGTAGGTTGAAGGCAGGCGTCGTGGAGTTGGAACTCGCGCAGCAGTGCGCGGTCACGTTGCCATGGCGGATGGCCGTGGCACGGCCCCGACGGCGCGCTGGCCCTGCTTCGATGGAAGTGCCGAGACGCCAGCGGGACTCTGCTCGCCTACCACGGGCACAGCTCTTCGCTCAAACCGCGGCGTGCTGGGCCGGTCGAGAAGCGCGCGCGGACGGTCGGGCGGCTACCGCCTCGCGCGGCTGGCGAAGCGCGCGATCGAAAGTGTCGCCGAAGATCACGGCCGCAGTCGAGGGACATCCGCACGACGCGCGGCAGCGAGGCGGCAAAGCCCACTGCATCTTGGCCCGGCGCTGCCACCGACGCCTGGACGTGGGATGCGCTGGGCGACAGATCCGCCGACCTTCCCTGGAAAACGCGTGACGCTGCAGAGGTCGCATCATGCGACGGCATCGGCAATAAACGTA
>ERZ1370068.7135-contig-6071_pt1 | contig 14488 bp, 24 predicted proteins | sample MGYA00561227_ERZ1370068 | MGnify/ENA primary metagenome ERZ1370068 (study PRJEB38410, sample SAMEA6850437) | metagenome | study: Metagenomic assessment of the ecological functions of the soil: analysis of the soil microbiota associated with the...
ACCGGGGTGCGCTTCGGCAACCCTCTGGCGTGGCGCGATCGCCGCGATAGTGGGCGGTTGGGACTGGCGGTGTCAACATCCCCTTCCAGGACGTTGCTGCTGAGGTCCATCAGGTTGATCCGCGGGACGGCCAGCGCACCCGCCTTCCCTGGTGCACGAGATTGCGTCGCATGCCCCTGCTTGTGGCGCCGACGCCGGAGCGTCGTGAATACAGCCCAGGCCGGCGTTGTTCTTGACGGCATCGTTGTGCCCGGCTAGCATCGCGGTCAGTCGGGCGGGCATCCTCCGCTCGGGGGAGTCCGGCGTGAGCTGTCGCCATCGCCTCCTGGTCCTCGGGAGTTCACTGGCTCCTTGGTCCCATGCGGGGCGCGCGCGACCTCCGCGGTCATCGGGCGGGGCGCCGGAGCCCCACGGGTCCCCGCGGGGCGCGCGTCGAGGTGGCCCCGGCCGGGTCCGGGTCGACGCCCGCCGCCCGGTCGGCTCTGGCGAGCGGCCGCACTCGATTTCATTTGTTGTCCAATGACTGATTGGAGGAGCAAATGGCTGGCGCAACTCAAAACTTTGACGCCGTCGTGATCGGCGCAGGCTTTTCCGGCATGTACATGCTGAAGTCGCTACGGGACAAATTGGGGCTGAAGGTGCGAGTTTATGAAGCCGGTGAAACCGTCGGCGGCACCTGGTACTGGAACCGCTACCCCGGCGCGCGTTGCGATTCCGACTCCTACATCTATTGCTTCACCTGGGACAAGCAGCTGTTGCAAGAGTGGGAATGGTCCGAGCGCTACCCCGAGCAGCCCGAAATCCTGCGCTATCTGGAGCATGTGGCCAAACGCCACGACCTGAAGCGCGACATGCAGTTCAACACGCGCGTGACCGGCGCCGAATTCGACGAGAACAACCAACCTGTGGACGGTGCGCACCGACAAGGGCGAAGAGGTCACGGCACGGTACCTCATCGCGGCCGTGGGTAGCCTGTCGCACACAAACATGCCGCAGTTCAAGGGCCTGGAGAAGTTCAAGGGCAGCGTGGTACCACACCAGCCGCTTCCCTCACACCGGCGTTGACTTCACCAACAAGCGCGTGGGCGTGGTCGGCACCGGCGCCACCGCGGTGCAGGCCATTCCCGAAATTGCGCAGCAGGCCAAGCAACTCACCGTGTTCCAGCGCACCGCCAACTACTGTGTGCCGGCGCGCAACGGCAAGGTGGACCCCGAAGTGGTCAAGGCGCGAAAGGCGGACTATGACGGCGTGGTCAAGCGCATCCGCGAATCGTTCTTCGGCCAGGAGCATTACTTCATCCCGAAGTCGGTGCTGGAAGCCACGCCCGAGGAGCGAGAGCGCGAGTTCGACAGGATGTGGGACGCTGGCGGCTTCGCCTTCTGGCTGGCCAACTACCAGGACATGTTCTTCAATCAGCAGGCCAATGACCTGTGCGCCGACTACATCAAGCGCAAGATCCGCAAGACCGTGAAAGACCCGGTCGTCGCCGAAAAGCTCATACCCAAGGGCTACGCCTACGGCACCAAGCGCCAGCCGCTGGACACCAACTACTACGAGACCTTCAACAAGGACAACGTGCTGCTGGTCGATGCCAAGACCGACGGCGGGATTGAAGAAATCACCGAAAAGGGCATCCGCGCAGGTGGCGAGGAATACGAACTCGACATCATCGTTTTCGCCACCGGCTTCGATGCCATGACCGGCCCGCTGAAGGCCTTGAACCTGAAGGGCCGCGGCGGCCGCACGCTGGATGAGCAGTGGGCGGACGGCCCGCACACCTACCTTGGCATCTCGGTCGCCGGCTTCCCAACTTGTTCACCATCACCGGCCCGCAAAGCCCGTCGGTGCTGTCGAATATGCCGGTATCGATCGAGCAGCATGTGGAGTGGGTCACCGACTGCATCGACAACATGCGCAAGACCGGCAAGACCACCATCGAGGCGACGCCCCAGGCGCAGGAGCAATGGGTTGCGCATGTCAACGAGATCGTCAACACGACGCTGATGACCGGCGCTAACTCCTGGTACATGAGTGCCAACATCCCCGGCAAGCCGCGCGCCTTTTTGCCCTATCTGGGGCCAGAAGGTGTCGGCGGTTACCGGAGGAAGTGCGACGAGGTCGCGGCCAAGGGCTACGAGGGATTTGTGTTGGCATAGCCGCAGCGGCCCTGACCCGCACAGTCAAGCAGAATCGGAGCAGACGATGATCAACAACGACTACTACTCGCAGGAGCGTGCACGGCCCCTACGAGCTGCACGACATCGGCAATCTCGACTTGGAAGAGGGCGGTACCATCCGCGGCTGCAAGCTCGCCTATGCTACGTTCGGTACGCTCAATGCCGCCAAAGATAACGCCATCCTGATTCCCACCTGGTACTCCGGCACCAACAAGATCATCGAGCAGGTGTATATCGGTAAGGGACGCGCGCTCGATCCCGACAGGTATTTCATCATCGTCGTCAATCAGATTGGCAGCGGTCTCTCCACCTCGCCGCACAACACGCCGGCGCCGGCTGGGATGGGGAATTTTCCGCATGTGCGCATCGGCGATGACGTGCGCGCGCAGCACAAGTTTGTCACGGAAAAGTTCGGCTTGAAGAGTCTCGCGCTGGTCGTCGGCGGCTCCATGGGCGCGCAGCAGACCTACGAATGGGCGGTACGCTACCCCGACATGGTGAAGCGCGCCGCGCCCATCGCCGGCACGGCCGAAAATACCATCCATGATGCCCTGTTCGCCGAAACGCTGGTGGAGGCGATCACGTCCGACCCTGGCTTCAACAAGGGCTTCTATGCATCGTCGGCGGACGTACGGGAAGGTCTGCTGCGCCATGCCAAGATGTGGGCCGTGATGGGTTGGAGCACCGAATTTTTCCAGGAAAACCGGCACAAGGCGCTGGGCTTTTCGTCCATGGACGATTTCATCGTCAACTTCATGGACGGCTATTTCAGCGTGATGGATCCGAACGATCTGCTGTGCATGGCGTGGAAATGGCAGCGCGGCGACGTGAGCCGCCACACGGGTGGCGACTTGCGGGCCGCATTGGGCCGCATCAAAGCCAAGACCTTCGTCATGCCGATGTCTTCGGATATGTTCTTCCCGCCGGCCGATTGCCAGGCCGAGTGGCGGCTCATTCCCGATGCCGAGTTCCGGCCGATCCAAACGGTCGATGGGCATCTCGCGCTGTTCGGCGCTGATCCCAATGCGATCAGTCAGCTCGACAAGCACCTGAGTGAGTTGCTCGGGACAAAAGTGTAGACGTCGGGGGCACGCGCACGCAGATGCGGTGCCCCACACCTGGCGGTTCTTGCCCGCGTACGGTGCCCCGCCATGATTGTCACCCGGTCAAGCTATCTGACTCGGCGGACACGCCCCTATTTCTGGCGGGGGGATCGTCGAGGCTCCGTTGACGATGCCCACGCTCTGCTGCGCTTGGGAGGTCCGGGAGTAGGATCGCTCAGAGCCGAAACGCCAACTGACGTGTCCACCAAACGCGGCAAGACCTGGAGGGTCAGATGACGGACAAGATTCGCGTAGGAATCGTGGGAGCGACCGTGACACAGGGGGCAGCGGCTGGGGGCCAATGCCCACGTGCCCGCCCTGAAGGCTCTGCCCCACTACGAGCTGAAGGCGGTCTGCACCTCGCACGAGGACACCGCCAAAGCCTCGGCCGCGGCGTTCGGTGCCGAGCGGGCGTTCCACCGGTCTCAGCGACATGGCGGCGGATCCGGACGTCGACCTCATCGTCGTCTGCGTGCGGGTGCCCGGTCACCGGGAGCTGGTCGTGGCGCGGCCTGCAGGCGGAAAGGCCGTGCTCTGCGAGTGGCCGCTCGGGGCGAACCTGGCCGAGGTCGGAGGAAATGGCGGGGCTCGCCAGCCAGCGCTCCCGTGAAGACCGTCGTCGGTCTGCAGGCGCGCAGCGACCCGACGATTCTGTACGCGGCTGACCTCGTCAGGGGCCACATCGGCGAAGTGCTCACGGCGAACCTGAGCACCGTGACCCAGGCCCAGCTGCAGACGGGGCCCCGGCCGCATCTGGCGAGGGCGTGCGCGCCAACGGCGCCAACACGCTGACCATCGCGGGCGGCCACGCCATCGACGCCCTGTGCGCCGTGCTCGGCGAGTTTGCCGAGGTCTCGGCCCGCGTGTCGACCCGAATCCCGGAGTGGCACACGCTCGACGGAAAGCCGGTCCCGGTCGATGCGCCGGACAGCATCAACGTGGTCGGCCGCACTGGTGGGCGGCGCCGAGGTGATCGGTCAACGTGGCCGCCGTTCCCTCGAATCCCGGCGGCAACCGAATCGGAGATTTACGGGCGCGAGGGCGCCCTGGTCATCCAGGCGGATGGCTCGCTCAACATCGGACCGAGCCAGTTGCACGCGGGCAAGGGCAAGGAGCCCATGGTGTCGATGCCGGTGCCGTCCAGTACAAGCTCGCTCCGGAGGGCACGCCGGGCGGCCTGCCGCTACAACGTCGCCCAGGCCTACGCGCGCATGGCCGACGCCCGACGCGCCGGTCGATCCTTCGACGTCGACTTCAACCTCGCCGTCCAGCGCCACAAGCTGATCGACGCGATCGAGCGGTCCTCCGCCACGGGCCGGTCCGTGAGGTTAGAATTGAGTCCGGCGGGCGGCCGCCGAAGCCCAGGACCTCTTCCCCGCTGCGGGCGGCGCGCAGCAGCGTCACCTCGTCGAGGCGGCGGGTCGCGAGATGCACGGCAGAATGGCAAGTCCATGGGAACTGATGCCGCCTCTGCGTCTCTGCGGTGAACGGATGTTGTTTCTTGGGAGACTGAGGCACGCGTCCATGCGCTTGAACCGGACGATCACCATCTTCCTCGCCGCGCTGCTGACAGGCTGCGCGACACCGCCGCCGGCAACGCCGGTGCAGGTGAAGATCCTGGCGATCAACGACTTCCACGGCAACCTGAAAGCCCCGCAGGGCGGCATCCGCATCAAGGACCCGGCCGACCTGACGAAGACGATCAACGTGCCGGCCGGCGGCGCCGAGCAGCTCGCCACCGGCGGTGGCCGAATTGCGCGCGAAGAACCCGAATCACATCCTCGTCGCCGCCGGCGACCTGATCGGCGCGACGCCGCTGCTGTCGGCGCTGTTCCACGACGAGCCGACGGTCGAAGCGCTGGGTGCGATGGGGCTCGAGGTCAGCTCGGTCGGCAACCACGAGTTCGACGAGGGCACGACCGAGCTGCTGCGCATGCAAGGCGGCGGTTGCCAGCCCGGTCGACGGCTGCCAGGGCCGCAGCCGTTCAGCCGGCGCCAAGCTACCGGTATCTCGCGGCGAGCACGGTGATCGATGCCAGCGGCAAGACGCTGTTCCCGGCGTACTAGGTCAAGCGCTTCCAGGGCATCCCCGTGGCCTTCATCGGCCTCACGCTGAAGGACACGCCGACCATCGTGATGCCGGCCGGCGTGGCCGGGCTGAGCTTCCGCGACGAGGCCCAGACCGTCAACGCGCTGGTGCCGCGAGTTGAGGACAACAAGGCATCGAGGCGATCGTCGTGCTGATCCACGAAGGCGGCGTGCCGACCGGCGACTACAACGAGTGCCCGGGCATCAGCGGGCCGATCGTCGAGATCGTGCGGAAGCCTCGACAAGGCGGTCGACCTGGTGATCAGCGGCCACACGCACCGCGCCTACAGCTGCCGCATCGACGGCCGGCTGGTCACCAGCGCCGACAAGTACGGCACCATCGTGACGCAGATCGACCTGGTCCTCGACCCGAAGACCGGCGACGTGATCGATGCGGCGGCCGACAACGTGATCGTGCGCACCGACCGCTTCGCGAAGAATCCGATCCAGACCGAAGCTGATCGCGGCCTACGAGAAGCTCGCGGTGCCGCTGGCCAAGCGCGTGGTCGGCCGCATCGGCGCGCCGCTGACTCTGGATGCCAACCCGGCCGGCGAGAACCCCGCTCGGCCAGGTGATCGCCGACGCCCAGCTCGCCGCGACGCAGGACGCCGGCGCGCAGATCGCGCTGATGAACCCGGGCGGCATCCGCTCGGCTCTGGGCATGCCGGCGGATGGCCAGCTTCGCTACGAAGACCTGTTCACGGTGCAGCCGTTCTCCAACAACCTGGTGACGATGACGCTGACCGGCGCCCAGCTCCAGGAGGTGCTCGAACAGCAATGGATCAACCAGCCGACGCCGAGGATCCTCCAGGTCTCGCGCGGCTTCAGCTATAGCTGGGACGCAGAATGCGCCCGTTGGCCAACGCGTGGTGCCGGGCAGCGTGAAACTCGCCGGGCAGCCGATCGCCGCGACGAGCCGCGTGCGGATCACCGTCAACGAGGTTTCTGGCCAGCGGCGGCGACAACTTCACGGTGCTCAAGCAAGGCCGGGAGTCGCGCACCGGGATGATGGACATCGAGGCATTCGAGCTGTTTGTGACGAACAACCCGGGCCTGATGCCGGGGCCGCTGGACCGCGTCATGCGGATGAACTGATGGCACGCTGCTCGTTGCTGGGCGCTCGGCATCGACGACCGAACAGCCCTCGAGCGAGCGCCGAGAAGGCCGCCACGGTGCGGCAGCTGCCTGCAGGCTGACCGAGGGCGTCGACCCCGGCGCCGTTTATTACGCGGCCTCGGCCGCCGCCGCGCGGCCGGCTGCGGCATCTCACCGCGTCGCTGCGCCGCGGGAGCGGCCGCGACGCTCACAGCCCCCGGCCCTGTGCTCGGAAGCCGCCGCCAATCGCTGGATCCGGCGTCGCCACGTGGTGGCGCTCTGGCGGCTTGACGAACAGAAGTCGCAATGTCGGGTTCCGCGTGCTTGATCGCCGCCTCGATGCGGTTGACGCACGTTTCGATCTGCGTGGTATTCAGCGCATCGTGGAACTCGACACTCAGCGCTGCGACAACCTGATTCGGGCCCATCTGTACGGTCAGCACACCATTGGCGGTGCGCACGTCCGGATCTTCGCCGGCGATGCGCAGGATGGCATCGCGCACGCTGATGGGCCGATTCGCCGATCAGCAGCCCCTTGGTCTCGCGCGCCAGCGGCAGCGATGACAGCAGGAGCACGAGTCCGATGCCGATCGATGCAACGCCATCGAGTCGTGGCGCGTCCAGCGCGTGGCGCGGCGGCGATTCGCCGCCGCGATCAGCACGCCAAGGATGCGGCCGTGTCCTCAAAGAGCACCGTAAATGTGGTCGGATCTTGCTGTCGCGGAACGCGTCAAGGTAGCTCTGGCTGCCCTTGGTCGCATCGAATGCCTTGAGTCCCACCACCACGACGCGCCCTCGAGTCCAAACGATGCGGCGAGCACCACGTAGTTGAGCAAGGGATTCCGCATCGGTTCCGGGATGAAGGACGGCTTACGATTCCTTCGTAGAAGGACGCCGCGGCGCCGAGCGCGAGAACCATCAGGGCGACGATGAAGCTCCAGAAGTACAGCTCGCGACCGTGCCCCAAGGGATGGTTGGTGTCGGGAGGCCGAGCCGCGCGCTTCATGCCATAGAGCAGCAGCAGCTCGTTGGCGGTGTCGACGAGTGAGTGCACGCCTTCGCTGAGCATTGCCGAGCTTGCCCGTGAGTGCCGCCGCAGCGCGAAGCTTGGTGCCGCGATCGCGATATTGCTCGCGAGCGCGGCACACGATAGCTTCGCGCGGACTGTTTCGGCATGGGCCTTCCAGCGCCTCCAGGCCTACGCGCGCATGGTCGACGCTCGGCGTGCCCGTCGATCCGTCGACGTCGACTTCACCCTCGCCGTCCAGCGTCGCAAGACGCGATCGACGCGATCGAGCGATCCTCCGCCACGGGCGGGTCCGTGAGGTCAGGAGTGAGTCCGGCGGATGCGTCGCTGAAGCCAGGACCTCTTCCACGCGGCGGGCGGCGCGCAGCGAGCGTCACCTCGTCGAGGCGGCGGGCCACGAGCTGCACCGCGAACGGCAGTCCATCCGGAGCTGATGCCGCTGGGCAAGCTGATCGACGGCCAACCGATGCAGGGACCACGGGGACTGGAACGACGGATTGCCCGTGGTCTCGGGGCCAGGGGCGAGGTTCGATGCCGTGGGCAACAAGAACGGTGTCGACCTCGGCCGCGAGCTGGAGCGTTTCTGCGGCGAGCCGCCGGCGCACCCGCTGGGCCTCAGGTAGACCCAGCTCGGCAAGAGCTGGCCCACCATGGCCTCGCCCCGGATGCGCGGGCTGCTAGTGCTGGCGCTCGCGGGCGATCCAGCCGGCGTGCACGGTCGCGGCTTCCGCCTGCATGGTCGGGCGGTGCGCCGCCAGGTACAGATCGAACGAAGAGGGCAGTCGAAGCTCGGTGACCGTGGCCCCGGCATCGCGAAGACGGGCCACCACGTCGAGAAGATGCGCGCGCACGTCGGCCTCCGCCCGGTCGATGAAGTCGGCGAGAAGACCAAAGCGCGGCTTCGCGGAGGGCCGCCCTCGCCGCGCCGGGATCGAACGGATCCGCCTGAGCGAGCGGGGATCGAGCGGGATCCTGACCGGCGAGGACTCCGAGCACGAGGGCCGCATCCTCGACGCTGCGCACGATCGGTCCCGCATGGTCGAGGGTCCACGACAGCGGCACGATCCCGCGTCGGCTGACGTCGACGACGTAGGTGGGCTTGAGCCCGACCACGCCGTTGTAGGCGGCGGGACGCAGGATCCGAGCCGCCCGTCTGCGTGCCGAGCGCGATGGGAACGAGCCGGCCGGCCACGGCAGCGCCCGAGCCGCTGCTCGATCCGCCCGGCGTCCGATCGGCCCGCCAGGGATTGCGCGTGGGCGACGGGTCGCCCGAGGCGAACTGGGTCGTCACCGTCTTGCCGATGAGGACGGCGCCCGCCGCCTTCATGCGAGCGACCGTGAATGCATCGGCCTTCGCCACGTTCTTGGCCAGTGGCGGATAACCGGCCGTGGTGGGCAACCCTTCGGCGTCATAGATGTCCTTGGCCGCGAACGGTACGCCGCGAAGGGCTCCCGTTCCCTCGCCCGACCTGAAGAGCGGCATCAGCCGCCTTGGCGGCAGCGCGCGCCGCCTTGCGCATCGACGGTGACGAACGAGCGGAGCGCGGGCTCGAGTCGCTCGATGCGCGCCAGCAGAGCCTCGACGAGCTCGAGGAGGAGATCTCCCGGCGCAGGATGAGATCCGCCGCCTCGGTTGCGGTGAGGTCGTGGAGCGCTTGCCTTCGAGGCGGGGCTCATGGCTCGAGGTCCCCGGAGCGAACGGCTCCTCGGTTGATCAGCCAGATCGCCTCGGCCGTCAGCGCCAGAGACGCGCGGAGGTCGGGCAAGGCGTCGGCGCCCCACGCCGCCTCGGCCGCATGCTCCAGGGCCTGAAGCAGATCGTCTTTCGTCTGACTCGGATCGAAGCGCAAACCTCCCATGATTCCCTCAATCACATTCCAGAGCGTCAGGGCAGCAGCTTAGCGACCAGGATTGGCGTGGATGGCATCGCCAGCGGCGCAATCGCGGCCGGTGGCGTCAGCATGTGGACTGACCGGTAGCGCCAGCCGTAGGGCGCCGACGCGTCCGGTATCGGATCTCGGTACACTTCCACGGACGCGATCGATGAGGTTCACGATCCAGTAATCCTGAACTCCGGCCCGCGCGTACAGACTGCCCTTGGACTGGCGATCGAAGTCAGGCTCGAATCCGCCACTTCCACGGCAAGCGCGGGCCGGGCGGGATGTGACTCAAGGTAATCGGCTCGGGTTCCCGGCACCACCGCTAGATCGGGCTCGGGCGCGGACTCCTCGTCGAGGGGCTAGGGGCATCTGAGCCTCACGATCCACCCGGGCGGAGAATGGCTCTCAGCACATCGTCTGCGCGCGCCGAGCGCGGTCGCGTGATAGCTCCCTTGCGGCTCGGCGACGACGAGCCGACCACCGATGAGCTCCACGGAGTCCCGCTGGAACAGGCCGAGGTCCACGAGCCTCTCGTACTCGTGACGCGTAAGCGGCGCAGGGTCAGCGGCAGCCCCGTCGCGCAGTCGGCACTCTAGCCCTCCTCGTGCAGCGAGCAACGTCGACAGATGGGCCCTCTCATCGCCTCGCGTCCGGGGCCGCGAAGGCGTGCGGGATCGGCGATGCGACGTGCGCCTCGGGCAGCCCGAGTTTCGCGTCGCACAGATGTTGCGCCCTGGACGGAAAGCGCCACTTGCATCAGGTAGAACGCGATCCGCCGGGCAGAGCCCTCTCTCCCGAGATCCGCAGTCGGTCGCTCCGCTCGAGATGATGAGCCGCTCGGGCGGGATGTGCCGAGCGCGCGGCGGATGAGGTCGGCGACGGCGTCGGGCGGCTCGACCACGGTGTTGGTGTGGCTCACGACGCCAGATGGCGATCTTCTTCTTCGTTCGCGGCTTGCCGAGAAGGGCGAGGTCGCGCCCGTTGGAGCTGGCGCACTCGACGGTGACGACGTCGGCGTCGAGGTCAGCAAGTACGGGAGCGCGCGCTCGTACGACGGGACCTCCCGGAACAGCCGCCGCTGGCTCGGGTCTGCCCCAGCACGTGTGGACCCAGATCTCGCCTCGACACCCTTGACCGCGGTTGAAGGCGTCGCTGAAGAACTGCGCGGACTCCGGCGTGTCGGCGCGCAACGCCGTAGTGGTGCCGCGGCTCTCGATCTGGGATGAGGGGCAGCTCACGGCAAGTTCGCGCAGCTCCCCGTTCATGACCGCCGCCAGGTCCATGATCAGCTCGTGGTCGGATCGGTAGTGCTCGTTCCACGCGCTTTTCGCTGGGAGTGTCCGACTTCGAGTCCTGCCGTTCGACTTTGCCGGACAGGAGCGGCTGGCCGATAGGCTGATCTGGACGCACCCGGCGCGAGGCTCGGGGAAGAGGCGAGAATTGAGTGTGGTTGGCCGAGACCGCCCGAAGCCCGGATGCCTTAACCCACGACGAGAAGAAGCCCATGACGATGTGCCATCCGCGATGCGCTGGTTCAGCCCTATCTCGTCTCTTTGAAGGCCGCTGCGAGGAAGCGCTCGCATTCTATCGCTGGCGCGCTCTGGGCGCCGAGGTGACGATGCTCATGCGCTTCAGGGAGAGCCGGATGCTGGCATGGTCGCGCCGGGCACACGGGGGACAAAGTGATGCATGCGAGCTTCCAGGTATCGGCGACACGACGGTGCTAGCGTCCGACGGCTTCGATGCCAAGGCGCGCCGAGCTGTCAGGGCTGTGCGCGCTCGCGCTGACGGTGCCGAACGAGGCCGAGGCGGAGCGGCTCGTTCGGGCGCGCTGGGCGACGGCGGGCAGGTGCAGATGCCGATGACCAAAACCTTCTTTTCCCGCGCCGGCATGGTCGGCGACCGCTTCGGTGTGTCCGGATGGTCTACGACGCCATGAGTGCCGGCCGAGGAGAGGGGCGATGATCAGGCGCTGCCAGCAGCGTCGATCTGGAGCGAGAATCTCGACAACCTGCTGCCATTCTATCGCGACCTGGCCTGCCGGTCGCCATCCGCAGCCTTGTGGTGCTCGGCGATGGCGCGCCTCGCGCTAGCCACCTGGTGACGTGCATGGCAACGCGGACGCCGCGCGACACAGGGCCTCAGTACCGACGCTGACGCAGACTGGAAGGCCAGGGCGGCGTGGAGTTCGTCGAGAGCCCGACGGACTATGGCCGCTCCGGATCACCGAAGGACCCCGAGGGCAACTGAACCGCTCCTGCAACCTATCGGGATAGGGTGGCACATAACCCGGAAAGCGATACCAAAGGAGATCGGACGGTGGAGATGAAGATCAGCCGCAGAAGGGCACGACTGGCTCACAAGCTCAACGGCAGTGGACACGCAGCCGAGGCCACGATGAGCGGGCAAGCCCCGAGAAATCCAAAGGGACCGAGCGTGCGGTCGCCCAGCTCTGATCTGGCCGAGGGCAGGGGAAATGCCCGGCGGCGGCCACGCCGACCATGATGATGACGGCTCGGTAACCCGCAGAGGAAACGGTATGGGCACATCGATCGACATAACCCACCCCGGGGTCTCGACGGCTCCATGGTGCGGAGAAAAAGGCACTGACGCTCGACGCCGAGGGCCCAGCATGGCCGGCGACGACGATCGCGCAGTACCGGGACGTGATCGAGCCTGGCACGACGCGCTGATCGGCCTGCGGGGCAACACGAGCGGTGCGCGTGTCTGCGACGGCGCACCATCGCTTCGTGCCAGTCGATAGGCCTGAAATGGCGATGTTGCTATGACCGCCAGGACGAGCTGCGCACGGCAAGCCGTCCTGAGTCGGAGAGGGGCAGATCTTCACAGTCATCGATTTGCTTAGGCCTTCCGCCGCATGGCTTATCAGGGGCGCGAGCCGTTGAGTTGACAAGCAACGGGCGGCCACGATGGTGTGACGCGAAGAACGGCAAGGCTCCGATGGCCCGTTCGCCGAGACGAAGGAGCAGCTGTGGCTATCATCGTGAGGGCTGACCTCGATGAGGTTGCGTTCGCAGCGCCGCCACCACCACGAAAAAGCGGGCCTTCATTCGAAAAATCATTAACCGCCGGGTAGTTTGCGTCGCAACGCTGTTTGGTGGGACGACACACGATGCCGTTCTCATCAAGAGCCCGTGCTCACGAATCCGGACGCAGGCGGCGTTTCCCTTCCATCGCCAACGCCTTCGTTGAGGTGGGTCAATATGAGGTCCGTGATCTTCCCTCGCGAGGCCCCATAGCATGGGTCATGTTCCCAGTACCAGCCGATGGTACCCGCTGTCCACGCCTGGCGAGGTGCATCGGACCATCGAGTTCCGATATGGTTCGAGGGGCCGGGCCTTTCGGATGGCCGTGGCAAGAACGCCGGCTTTTCAGTGACACGCTGGTCAGGTTGGATAATATCTCACGGGAGTAGGTGGGACGTCCAGCGTCCGGCATCACGATCGTTGTCCCCGAGGCGATCGCTGTTTCCGCGCTGACGCGCCGGTGAGTGGATGAGGGACGTTCAGGTCGCGCCTCGATGTCGCGCCGCGCCTGACTCAGGCGATGGCGGCGCGAGGCGACAGATCGAGAGGCAGGCGCAGTTATGGCGCCCCGCCGTTCCTTATCACGTGCCGAAAAGAAGTCCCGGTGGAACGGCGTTGAGCACGAGACGATGGGCAACTCCTGGTCTGAGCGAGGTCTGATGATACCCTGGGGAGGACGGCCTGGGCACAAACCTGTGCCGAGGATCCTGCCATCCGATCGACGGCTGCTGAGACGCAGACGGCCGCGTAATCTTCCGGTCTTAGCTTCTGGCTGGTGAGCGGATCAGCCGCCGGGCGCCGAGAAGAAGTCGATCGCCACTGTAGCCTCCTGCTATGAGTTCGGCGGTGAACGCCTGCGCGTCCACGCATGCCTGGCGTGCCACGCGCCTGGTAGTTCAGGCGACTTCTTGCGGGGAGCCGCGATTTCCTCTTGCGTTTGTGATGACGCTCACGGGGAATTCCCAGCCAATGGGGACCCCCGGAAGGAAAAAGCATCGTGCACAGGGCAAAGGCAGGAGAGGCCGGGCCGCTTTTCTGTCGGGCCCGCCTTCCAAGAGGATGAGGCAGGCCATCGCGCTGATCTTGCCCGATCGGCAGGACAGGGGCCCAAACGGGCCTGGGGGAGGAAAGCACGGTCTTGTCCAACGAGGCGTGCGGAGAGTGGCGAGATCTCCCGCATGGTTTCAGACACCGGCCGCCCAGCGAGCGAGCGGCAAAGTGAGCAGCCTCTGACCATTCCAATGGCAGGCGAGTGGGAGCTGCCGATCGTCGAGCAGCCTTACTACTTCCGAAGGCGTACAACGACCTCCTCCCGCGCACGCGGCGGCGCAGTTTCGCCGAGGCCGCGTGCGGCCGAGTACGGCGCGGCTGATGTGGAAAACGACGTCGATCATCCGGCATCCCGACGCCCGCAGCAGATGACGAGAGGCCGACGTAGCGCCGCCAGCCTGCGCCCGCGCGCTGAGAAGGGAAATGACGCGTCGCGTGGCGGCGCGCTCATCAACGACAGTTGCTGAAGGCCCAGAAGTTTCGGGCGCGAGCTTCGCCGCCGTGGTCGCTGCCGTCTGGCTGATTGATGCCGCCGCGGCGAGATAGGAGCGCGCCGCCGGACCGTACTGATGTCGGATATGTGTTGTTTACGACCTGCTCCTGCTTTCGACCGCTCCCACCGCGAGTGCGGAGTTCGGAGCTGCTCACGCGGAGATGAACCGGCGCGGCACCGTGCTGGCCTACTTCATCCGATCCAGACGGCATCTGCCGCCCGCGATCAACGACTACGGCTAGTCTCGGTCGGCGCTGCTGGAGGACAGTGCGATCGTCCTTCAACAACGACGCCGCCTCGGCGCTGGCGGAGCGCTACCCGAGGATCACGTGGCCGTCATTCCCCACCCGGGCGGCACCGGTCTGATGCAACTGCAGTGGCTCGACATCCAGCCCCGCGCCACACCTGGATCTTGCCCCCAGTCGAGCGCCGTCACCGCGTTTAACATTACGCCACCTGCTCTGGTCACGGTTTACAGGCGGCATTACTCTGCGTGGGGACGCGCCGTTAATACGTAATCGAAACC
>ERZ1370068.4416-contig-3491_pt1 | contig 14477 bp, 22 predicted proteins | sample MGYA00561227_ERZ1370068 | MGnify/ENA primary metagenome ERZ1370068 (study PRJEB38410, sample SAMEA6850437) | metagenome | study: Metagenomic assessment of the ecological functions of the soil: analysis of the soil microbiota associated with the...
AAAACTGGCGGCCATTTATGAAGCCGACGCAAAACAGGCCGAAGATCGGCTAGCAAGAAGCTGAAAGAGTTATACGCGCAAGGACTGATCACACACCGCGAGATTGAAACGTCAGAAGACGCCGCCGCTCGTGCGAGAGACAAAGGTCGCCGAGGCGCGGACGCAGTCGAGAGCGCCGAGTTGCAAAATGCTGAAGGGCGGATCGAGGTCGAGGCCGAAGGGACCGCGCCAAAGCTCAGAGTAAATTCGGCGCCGCTGGCTGTCGGCCGGCTCGTGCAGACAACAGCGATGACATTCGCTACGGCGGTGGGCGCGGGTGGTCACTGTCGGAGGCAGTCGCGATCGAGTGGTTCTTCGTGCTGAGATTTGGTCGCGCGCTGCCTATCCATGTGTTCGGTCAGTCAGCGTTACACGACCGCTGGGGCTATGACCATCACAATGCGATGGACGTCGGGCTTCGTCCTGATAGCGTCGAGGGAGAGGCGTTAATCGAATATTTGCGCGCCAATCGGCATCCCGGTCTCACCGGCTTTCCATTTCGCAATCCGCGGTGTCGCTACGGGACCGCACATCCATGTTGCGGCTTGCCTTCGCACAGGATCACAGCGACCGTGGCCAGCAGCGGGAGCGTTAAGAAGGAGGGTTTATGACGGGAGAATTGACCAGCGCTGCGGCGGCCATTATGGGTGCTGTCGTCGGAGGGCTCGCGTCGTTGACCAGTACTTTGCTTGGCGAACGGAGCCGGCATAGGCGAGATCTAGTGCAGCGGGAAATCTCGAAAGCGAGAAACCGCCTACTCCGATTTCATTCAACAGGCTTCCAAGCTGTTCGTCGCGTCTGCCACGCACCACATCAATGATAGACGAAGCTGAGGTTGAAGGGACCGTCTCGCTCTACGCCGTCGCCAGCCGGATTTCGCTTATTTGCCTCGGATGAGGTGATGGCACAGAAGCAGAGCGAGGTTCTTGATCTAATAATTACACGCAATACGGCGCCGAGAATGTTTCAGTAGAACAACTTCGGAGGATTGCGATGGAAAAGCAGGATCCTCTGAAAGGCTTCAGCGTGATCTGCCGGCACGAGCTGAAGGAGTATCGAGATAGGAATGCCGTTTCGCTGGTAGACTCCTGGAGAGATGAATCGGAGGCTGCGTTCGACATGCCTGAGAGAAAAGCAGAAGTCATCCTTAAAATCGCGCAGGCGATCGGCAATCAGTTAGGATTAGCCGAATTGCTGGCTTCCTTGAACGAAACGTTGAATCCGGATCGTCCATTTCGACGCGACCGGCATCGTCACACTCGAGGGGACGCAGTAACTGTCCATTGCGCGCATTTTTGCGAGCTGAAGCCCAGCGCCGGCGAAAGCGTTGAAAGAGTCGTGGGACGGTACGCTTCTAGTATTAAGGTTGAGCCGCCGCCGATGAAGCTCCCGTGTAAGCGACCACCCGATTAGCGTGATCATGAAAACCGGTCAGCCGTATATAGCTTCCGACCTGGCTGTTGAGCGCGGCTTCGACACGGACGAGCCTTTATTGAACCTCGGGTTTCGCAGCTACATCGATCTGCCGCTCGTCAATCAGGGGCAACTGATCGGCACCATCAAATTTCTTTCGCGGGAAAAAGCAACTTCACGAGTGCGCAGTTGGGCCTGTTGCAGGACATCTCGAACATTGTCGCCATCGCTGTATCGAATGCGTTGGCTTACGAAGAGATCAAATCACTGAAAGAGCAACTGCAGATAGAGAACCAGGTGCTTCAGGAACAGATTGTCGAACGATCAATTTATGAAGAGATCGTTGGCTCATCGAATTCGCTTCAGAAAGTGGTTGCCGCAATTGAACAGGTCGCGCCAACAGTTGCGACGGTCTTAATTACGGGCGAGACCGGAACAGGAAAAGAGTTGGTGGCGCACGCGATTCATCGCCGCTCTGCACGATCAGATCGCGCCCTGGTGAAAGTTAATTGCGCTGCTTTGCCGGCGGAATTGATCGCCAGCGAATTATTCGGACATGAGAAAGGCGCCTTCACGGGCGCTATGCAACAGCGCATTGGGCGTTTCTGAAGCTGCTAACGGCGGGACAATTTTTCTTGACGAGATCGCCGAACTAAGCCCCGAAATACAGGTGGCCCTTTTGCGCGTCCTGCAAGAAAAGGAATTCGAGCGCGTTGGGGGCAACCGCACAATTAAGACAGACGTGCGCGTGATCGTGGCAACCAATAAGGATCTGCGACGAGAGGTTAACGAAGGTCGATTTCGCATGGACCTTTTCTATCGGCTCAACGTTTTCCCGATTCAGGTGCCGGCTTTGCGTGAACGCGTGAATGACATTCCGGTGCTGGTTGATTATTTTACCGCACGCCTGGCGGCGCGCACGGGGAAAAAAATAAGACAGATTCAGAAGTGTTCACTACAGTTATTGAGGCAATACTCATGGCCCGGAAATATCCGCGAGCTACAGAACGTGATCGAGCGCTGCGTCATTCTCGCTGCCGGTGAAGTCTTGCGCGTTGACGCGGAATATGCTGAACTACGAACCGCACCTGTTGACCACTGCGCCCGTTGACGCTGATGCGGGATCAGACCGCAAGGCTCAGATCGAAACCGTGCTCCGCCAGACGCGGGGCAAGGTTTACGGACCAACCGGGGCGGCTGCTCGCCTGGGCATTCCTGGAACCACCCTCGATTCACAAATCCGGTCACTGGGAATTAGGAAGTATCAATTCAAATAGTGCTGCACCTCTCGTCTTCGATATTTACAGGAGATGTCATAAAAGTGGCATCTTGATGCACGACTCTTACGCTATGCCTGAGGAACCGTTAGCAGGCAAAGCGCCACAGCCTCGAAAGAGCGGACCTCGCGACTCCAAAGAGAACCGTAACGCTTCCGTTTTTGCCGAACCGCTCACACTTTCGGCGTTGTCAGTACATGCAAGCCAGGCAGAGAATCCGTTACCAGTTAACCGGCGGAGAATGAAACCCTTGATTTGATTTACAAAGGAGAGGCGTCATGGTTGCGGAAATACGAACACAGCAAGTAGCAAACAACAACTCTTCCTCGATCCGAGAGTCAAATGTGCGCAGGCTCAGGAATTTGACCTACAACTTTCGGCGCTCATTATCGGTCAGGAGAATGCGGTTCGCAGTATGGGCAGTCTGTATCAGCTGTTCCTCGCGGGAATGAACCAGAGCAACAGACCTGTCGGCGCGCTGCTGTTTTTAGGTCCGACTGGCTCTGGAAAAACACGCGTGGTTGAAGCCGCTGCAGATATTCTGTTTGGCGATCCTGATGCGGTGATCAAAGTGAATTGCGCGGAGTTTCAGCACTCGCACGAGATCGCTAAGTTGGTTGGCTCTCCGCCAGGATATCTGGGCCACCGGGAAACTTCGCCGCTGTTTACTCAAGAAAATCTCGACCGGTTCCACACGGAAGACACTAAGCTCTCGCTTGTTCTCTTTGACGAGATCGAGAAGGCATCGGATTCGTTGTGGAAGCTGCTGCTCGGCATCCTTGATAAGGCGACATTGACCCTGGGTGATAACCGGCGCGTCGATTTTTCCCGGTCGTTAATCATTATGACGTCGAATCTGGGCGCCAGGGAGATGTCCGAATTGATGAAAGGCCGCATCGGTTTTGCCGCAGCCCAGCAACTGAATAACGTCGATAAGAGCCAGATTGATATCGACGAGAAGATTCAACGCACGGCTGTTCAAGCGGCCAGCCGGAATTTCTCTCCTGAGTTCATGAACCGGATAGACAAAATAGTGGTCTTCCACTCATTGAACCAAGGGCATCTGCGGCAAATTCTCGATCTTGAACTTTGCGCCTTACAAGAGCGGATCATGCGCTCGGCTAGAACTAAGTTTTTCTTTAGCTGCTCTGATTCAGTGAAGGAACTGTTGTTACGTGAGGGTATGGATAGCAGATATGGCGCGCGCCACTTGAAGCGCTCGATCGAACGACTGCTCGTCATGCCGATGTCAAACCTGGTGGCGAGTGGCCAGATATGTTTTGGCTGACTCGATTGATGTCGATTTGGACCACAATGGTTCCGACATTTCGTTCGCGAGACGTTCGGGGCAAACGACGATTGACGATTCGTTTCTTACCGAACCTTCGGTAGAAGAATTTGGCGCGCCGTTGCATGCGGCGCAGCTCAGTCAGCTAGCTGCTGCGTAATAGCGGTCCTGGTAATCATTCCGCCTCATTGACTCCTTCGCAGCGGTAATTTTTGGGGGTTTGAAAAGGCGAGTGGTGAAACATGTGCGCTGGGTGGAGCACGGCGTAACTTCAGTCGACTTTATCGGTGAGGTGCTTCATGCCCCAAACGATCCGATTGGAACTATCCAATTGCTAAACCCAAGCGCTTGGGATCGTTCAGTGGGCGGGAACCCTCCACAGGTTCCCGCCCAGCGGTTACATGTCCTCACACACGTAACCATTCTCGTTCATCAGGCGATGAACGATTCCAAGGTCGCACAGGCTGCAATCGTCGTCACGCGAGCACGATCTCTCAGACATTCCAGCCCGCAGCCTCACCTGAAAAACATTGCCTTCGCCTTGTTCTCTCAACTCCATTAGTCGACTCTATGCGCCGCCACCGTTGCCGACCTGCCACACACCTTCGCGCACGCTAAGTTTCTTTAGGCTTGCGCGGAGTTCGTTCAGACAACGCTCCTGCGAGTCGCTCACCGGGCGATCAACGTTGTGGCTGTGCAGTATCTTAACGTTCACTATGATTTCGTTGCGCGACCAACGCTGTTTTGGTGCGATGTGCCACGCACGGTCGAAGGGCCCAATTTGAAACCGGCAATCCGGTTGGCCTGTTAGCGTGATCCATTCGGCAAGTTTTGCGTAACCGATCGTAGGTTAGAGCGCAGTGTTGACAACCTGGCACATGGTGACCGCGTCCGCAGTCAGCTAGATCGTTCACACCGCAGATGCTGACACAGTAGCCAATACGCTTGGCACGCCCGCCGCAACCTGACCACTCCGGCCACACCTCGTAGCAAACCTGGTGTTGCAGAACCACGTCTTTGGAGGGCCTCAGGAATTCTTGGTTCATCCATGGCAGACGGAACTGCGACTAGCCCGTTCTCAATTGTCGCTTGCACGTGTTGCTGTTGCGAAACATAATGATTACGATCCTTAAATCGACCCCGCTCGTGATCAGTGCAACGCGCGTTCCGTCAGTTGTTGTTGGTGTAACGCTGTGAACGGAAGCTTGGCGCTCGTGTTTTTACAAGACTTCGTAGTATCACGCATTTCTATAGAGAACGTGGGCGCGGGTTTGTGATCCGCGCCCACATTTTGGTCACCGACGACTTAGGATTACATCTTTCTTATAGGCCAGCCTGCGAAGAAATACCTTTGTTGACTGAGCACCTTGATTTCAACGCGCCAGTTCAAGGCCGGCCGTCCCCGGTAGCGTTATCCGCCACAGGGTTTTTGTGAACCGTACCCGAAGGGTTGCACCAATCGCCGCAAAAGGCAAGTTATACGTTGTGACCAGGTAGTTAATTACTGCGTCCGCTCGACGTTCACTCAAGGAGCGATTGCGCGCTGTATCGCCCGTCGAATCCGCATATCCGCAATCTCCATGACCCAGCCTCTTGTAGGTTATCGCCTTGCACCACCTTGGTTGCCCACTTCGTCGATCAGCCGTTTTCGCTGTGGCTGACAGCACCGCACTGCCCGAGCGGAAGTGGACCGTGAACGCTTGTAATAGGTCGCGTAATCGTCCATTGCGTTGATCCGCTCGCTGGCGGCGTTGACATCCGCCTGCGCCCGATCGGCGCTCGCCTGCGCGGCTGGCCGCGTCGGTCGCGCCAGCGGCGACAGCGCAGATTCACCTATTTGTCCCGAGAGTCTTTCGGCGTTCTGCTCAGCTGCCGTGATGCGCTCCTGGTTAGATTCCGCAAGCAGTTTTGTGGACGTAGCAAGAGTCTCAACCGGGTCAACACGAGCTTCGAGAGCCTGCGCGGTTCTGAAGTCTTGTTCATCGAAGCGTATCTTCGCTGCTACCAGTTGGCCTGCGTCGTTTCCTCTTCCTTCAGCCTCGAGCCGGAGACCGCGCAAAATTGAACTCGCGCCTGCGGTCTTATCACTGCGGAACCACCCCTTTTTAGCTGCCTTGATTTTTGTGGTGCCGGTTATAGTCCAAGAGTCTCTGTTCCATCCGCCTCGCGTAGCGTGAATGAGTCTGCGTTGCTCTTTATGACGATGCCGCTGACCTTAAACTTTTGTCCGTCAGGCACGTTGCGAGTGTTAGCGGACGCGTTTAACCCCACTACTTCACCCGTGGCTTTCTCCTGGGCCAATGCGATGCTTGCTAGCGAAAGAATCAGGGCCAGTGCGACTAGCTGAAAGTTTCTATTTTTCCTTCTCATGTATGCTCCTTATTGTTATTCATCCGGAGATAGACACAGCGTCATACCTCTCGTTTTCGTATACGCTTTAGCAACAGGCATTCCATCCGTCTTCCACTGACTTCTCACCACCACGCAGCAAATTGCAGAATGCGAATTCGCAATTCATTCCGTGAAACCGCGAACTGTCTGGTCTGGCTGGGACCAGTGTGTTTTCACGAACGTATTCGTAAAATCACTCGGCCCTCGATTCGGCAAATCCGGTCATTAGAATCAGGAATTTATTCAAGTGACGCTCTGTCCTCTTTCGAGTGTTTCCAGTCTCCGAAAGGACCTCAAGCGCAACTCCAAAGAGAAACCTAAGCCTCCCGTTCTTGCTCAACACGTCACCCTTTCGGAATTGTTGCTGAGGCGAACCGGCCTCACAATGACGCGCAAAACTACGAAGGGAAACACGAAAATGAGTACAGGCTTAGCTGGCATCACGGACGCTACCAATTCTGCTTCGGAGCAGGCCCCATTTCCGCTCGGCACTAACGTCGTGTCGCTAGGAAGCCGCCGTCAACTCCGACGACGTTTCGGGACGCACAATGAGGGCGCCGAAGTCCTTGCATTCGAGAAACCACTAGCATTCCAAGAACTTTCCGAGCGCAACGACGGGTTGGATACTCCTTCGGCCAAAGAACAAATTCGCAGCGAAACGAATTTTGCTGAGATTGTCGGAAACAGTTCGGCGCTGAGACGCGCGCTGGAACTGGCGGAAAAGGTCGCCTGTTGGGATTCCACCGTGCTGGTGCTGTGGCGAGACCGGGACGGGCAAAGAGTTGGTGGCGCGAGCGATTCACCGTAGCTCCGATCGTGCCCATCGTCCTCTAATAAAAGTGAACTGCGCAGCGTTGCCCGCAGAACTGATTGCAAGCGAATTGTTCGGCCACGAAAAGGCGCCTTCACGGGCGCATTGCAGCAACGCATCGGGCGATTCGAAGCTGCTAACGGCGGGACAATCTTTCTCGATGAGATCGCCGAACTAAGTCCCGAGATACAGGTGGCGCTTTTGCGCGTCCTGCAAGAGAAGGAATTCGAGCGCGTTGGTGGCAACCGCACGATTAAGACAGACGTGCGCGTGATCGTGGCAACCAATAAGGATCTGCGACGAGAGGTTAACGAAGGTCGATTCCGCATGGACCTCTTCTATCGGCTCAACGTTTTCCCGATTCAGGTGCCGGCTTTGCGCGAACGCCTCGAGGACATTCCGGCCGCTGGTTAATCATTTCGCAGCGCGGCTCGCGGCGCGCACGGAAAAAGAGATTACCCAGATCGAGGAGCAGTCGCTCTCCGCGATGCAGCAATACTCATGGCCTGGTAACGTCCGTGAACTACAGAATGTGATTGAACGGTGCGTGATTCTGACGACGGACGAAGTCTTGCGCGTCGACTCCACTATGCTGGTGTACGAAACGCCACTCGCGACTAGTGCGCCTGCTGCCCCTGCGGCTGGTCTCAGATCGGAAAGCGCAAATCGAAGCCGTCCTGCGCGAGACCCGCGGCAAAGTCTATGGACCTAACGGCGCTGCGGTTCGCCTTCACATCGCAGCAACGACACTTGATTCGCAGATTCTCACGTTGGGCATAAAGAAATATCAATTCAAATAGCGAGTGCTCACTGGTCTCGTGATTTTGAACCCACCACATGCTGCAGCGTATCAGATTGCAGCTTGCTAACCGTAGTACAGACTGAAACCGAATCGTCGCACCGTGAAGATCTGAATGCGATTCACTAGCGCCTCACTAACCGATCTTCCGCGGCGCTCTCCACATACTCGACAGTCGCGGCATGACGATCTGATCACAATCTCCGTAATTCCACGTGCGACTTCGTGGAATCACGAACGCGCTTACCAATTTCCCGAAGAAATTCTGCCGGCCCGCGTTGGTACAACCGTTGCACAGTTGGTGGGCGAAGGTGAGGACAAGGACATGAAAACACTTCCAAGGATCTTACGAACGGCTCTGCCGCTTCTTTCATTGTTTTGTTGAGCGGCATCGCCGACGGGCAACAGCCGCAGAGCGCGACAGGCTCGTTGCGTGGCGCTGTCGCAACCGCGGCGCTTGACGGACAGTCGTACAACGTTCCCGGCGCCAGCCTGAAGCTCAAGTCGGAAACGCGATCATTGGACGGAGTGACTGACGACGCTGGCGAGTATCAGTTCACAAATCTGTTGCCCGAGCGCGTACACGCTCGAAGTCATCCGTTCGAGGGCTTTAAAACAGCCATGAAGACGATCACCGTTCGTGCCGGTGAAACCTCGGTCGAAAACATTAGCCTCGAAGTCTCGGACGTAACGGCTACCGTAACGGTCACCTCCTCGGACGCGGCGTCAGGAATACAGACGAACGAAACAGCGCCTGCGGCTACTATCAAACAAAACGACCTGCAAACGTTGCCGCTGCAAAACGAGCAGTTGCTCGATGCGCTGCCGTTAGTGCCGGGAGTGGTGCGTGGACCCGATGGGCAAATCAACATGAACGGTGCACGCGCCAGCCAAAGCGCGATGACCGTCAACAGCGCGAACGTCACTGATCCAGTCACTGGCGACTTCGCCATCAATTTGCCTATTGAAGCGATTAAGTCAGCGCAAGTGCTGACGAATCCCTACGCCGCTGAGTATGGCAAGTTCACCGGCGGCGTCACCGCCATCGAAACCCGCTCCGGCAGTGATAAATTCAAAGTTGAAGCGCAGAGCTTCTTTCCGCGTTTGCGTCGACGAGGTGGCAAATGGGCGGGCATCGAAGCCTTCACGCCGCGGCTGGCGGCCAGCGGCCCTATCATAAAGAACAAGCTTTGGTTCATGCAGTCATTCCAGTATCGGTTTGTCCGCACGCCGGTCTATAGTCTGCCGCCTGACAAACGCGACACAGGTCTTGAGAGTTTTGATTCTGTCACCCAGATCGATTGGGATATCAATCCCAGCAATCACCTCACCAGCACCTTTCTCACTGTTTCCCGAAAAACTGAGATACGCAGGCCTCGACACCTTCAATCCCGAAGAGGTCACGCCCAATTACAAACAGCGCGGTTTCTTCTGGGCTGTTAACGAACGCCGCACGATGAGCAGTAAGGCCGTACTCGAATCGTACTTCAGCGTGAAGAAGTTCGACGCCGACGTGTTCCCGAGTTCCGGCGAGCAGCCAATGAACTTCACCCCGAATGTGAACACGGGAAATTTCTACAACCGCCAGGATCGACGCAGCACGCGAATCGAGGCGCTGGAAATTTATAACGTTTGAACCGCCTAAATTCGCCGGCGAGCACTTCATGAAAGTCGGCATCGGCCTGACTCACACAACGTTTGATGGCCGCAACACGGAGCAACACTGTTCGCGTTCTGCGTCGCGACGGCACGCGCACCGGAGCAGATCGACTTCGTCGGTGATGGCGCGCTGAGTCCAAAACCAGACTGAGTTCTCTTCGCTTCTTCAGGACAAGTGGACCATCAACGATCGACTGACGCTGGAATACGGGGTCCGCATGGATCGTGACAACATCGCCAGCACCAACAACATTTGCGCCGCGCTTATCGTTTGCGTTTGCTCCGATCCCCGACGGCCGTACTGTGCATTCGCGGCGGCATCGGTTTGTTTCTATGACAAAATTAATCTAAATGTCGCGACGTACCCGCAGTTGCAGGAGCGACTCATCACCGCTACGGGCGCAGATGGACGGCAAGTCCTGAGCACGCAGCTTGCAACGGCTGGCGCTGCAAAACGGAGAGTATCTGACGCCACGCAGCGTTAATTGGAATATCGAGTTCGATCGCGAGTGGATCAAGAACCTCATTGTTCGCGTCGGCTATCAACAACGTCAAGGCACGCGCGAATACATTCTCGACCCGATTGACTCATCCAGTTCCGGCAGCATCTTGTCGCTCAGCAACGGCGGCAAATCGCGTTACCGCGAGTTTGAGGTCACGACGCGCTATACGTTTGCGCAAGCATGATGAACTCAACGCTTCTTACGTGCGCTCCAAAGCGATTGGCGATTTGAACGACTTCAACTCGTACTTCAGCAACTTCCAAAATCCGATCATTCGCCACGAACGAGCGCTCGCTCTTGCCATACGATGCGCCGAACCGATTCGTCTTCTGGGGAAATTTTGCGGTGAAGTACGGAATCACGGTCGTGCCGGTGCTGGACATTCGCAACGGCTTTCCGCTTTCAAACATAGACGAAGATCGAAACTTCGTCGGTGAGCGCAACCGCGCGGGACGCTATCCGAACTTCTATTCACTCGATATGCAGGTGGTGAAGAGTTTGTCAGCGCCCGGACGCTTCAAAGAGAAATATCGCTTCAAAGTCGGACTGAAGGTATTCAACGTAACGAATCATTTCAATCCTCGCGATTATCAGGGGAATTTGGCCAGCGATGACTTCGGCGGGTTCTACAACGCTGTCGGGCGTAAGTACGGGATTGAAGTTTCTCATCGAGAAAGAAGTAACGAGGTGAAATCGTAATGGATACGAGACAAAAATTGGGACTCATCAGGAGCGAGGTCAACTGGGCGACCGAAAGCCGTAAAGTCAATAGCGGACTCGCCGGCGCGCGGTTATTCGTCAAGCAAGTCATTGCAGCTTGTTTCTATATTTATTGCCCTGGGTGTGGCCTCGGCTGTAGCAGCCAGGCAACGCCCTGCTCGCGACATATCGGCTTCAGATCTTAAACAACAATTGATCGATGTCGAAATGAAAGAAACACAGCTGCGCATACGGCTTGAGGAACTCGATGAACAATTGAAGCCCGAATCTATCGAGCGCGAGTTGGCCGGAATCGGATCCGTGCATCCCGAGAGCTGCGCGAGCACCGGCGAAAGCTGCTGATGATTGAACGCAGCGGTTTGCAAGCTCAACTTGATCTGCTCGAAGAGCGTCGCGCGCAAATTGAAGCTGCGATTGCCGCGGCGGAAACCCCAGCGTATCTGAATTACGCGCAACCTGCACCGACACCACCGCCCAGAACTCATGACTGCAAACGGCGACAATTAACATGCCCCTCAAAAAGTCACTAGCTGCGATGGCGATGCCTCCCTGGTTCACCGCAGGAATGATCTTGCTGCTCATTGTGGGGATCTCACGAATACGGCCAAGGCACAACCTGTTAGTGATATTGATGTTTGCCCTATTTATCCTGCCAGCGCCAGCGCAATCGCAGCAAACTGAACCAATCACTGCCTTTGCCAAGGGACATGGTTCTATCGTTTCGACGGATGAAGAGCGAAAATATCTGCTGCCTTGGTTGTGCTCCGGGAGAATGGCCAGGCGGTGATCACACTTTTCTCGGACCTACAGTTACAGGTCCAGGGAACCTGGTCAGTAAGCGACTCCTCGCCCCAGGAGATACAACTGAAAATCACTGGCCTCGAACTCGGCGGTAATGCGAGCGGATCGGGAAAGGTATTACTCAGTAGCGATAGGAAATACATAAGAGAGCTGACGATTACAGGCAAGTTGTTGAACGGTCCCGAGGTAACGGTCAGATTTACCGCAGACCGTTCCGATGACAGTCACCACGAAATGGATACGATTTTGATGTTGTCGGCTGCCGTGCCAGCGAAGCCAGTCAGATCAGAAACGATTCCGCTGGTCATTTATTGAGAGGAGCAACTAATGAAAACACTTCGTGTCGTAATTGCCTGCAGCTGCTTAATCCTGTCGAGCGCGATCGCCGCCTGGGCGCAATCAGTTCGAGACAGATTATGACCGCTCATGCAATCTCGCGAAGCTGAGAACCTATAGTTTCGCTGAGCAAACCCGGCTGCCCGGCGATCCTTTGGCGGTCAGCCCACTAAACGATCGCCGAATTCACTCAGCACTGGACTCACAACTACAGGCACGAGGGTTCCGAACCAGCGAGCAGCCGGACTTCTTAATCGCTTACTTTGTCGCCACGCGCATGGGTCTCGATATTGAGGACAACCGCATCTCGGGACCGCCCTGGGACAGGTGGGGCAACATCAAGGTCAACCAGGTGACCGAAGGCACGCTAATGGTGAAGTTTCTCGAACCCGCGACGCGACAGGAGATCTGGGTTGGGTTGGCGTCTGGCGAGATTAACCCGAAGAACCTCGATCGAGACGTCAACAAGAGCATCGCCAAAATGGTGGCAGCGGTTCGTCAAGGATCAAGCGGCGAAGAACTAATAACAATCACTATCTAACGGTTGAGGTCTTTTCCTGATTGTTACGTCAGCAAGTGGAGTCGCCGACGCGACTCCAGCAGGCGGCTCGACTTTTGAACGAGTAAAGCGCGCCACCCGAAAGGATGAAGCGATGTCGTGAGCGCCTCTAAGCGGTGTTGCTCTCTCTCCTGCGTTCTCTCGACTTTTCTCTTCGCGGTCGGGATTTCCGCGTTCTGATAGGAAGTGTCCTCAAATTATGCCTGCAAGATTTCCAAGCGTCTTTCGATCCGCGAGCATGGGAGTGCCGATCCCACGGTCAATTCGTTGGTGTTCTGAACTATTGATTTTGTTGGGTGCGGGAGTAGGTTTCGAATCCGCGACCGTGGGATTATCAGGGTGATGTCGGCGGTCCCCTGTTCGAGTCCAAAATCTTAAGTGAGGATTTTGTTATCAGTTACCTGTGAAGCATGCGCGCAATTAGGTCAAGTCTGGCCTTACTCGTACATTTCCTGTCCCATCTTTCCCCTGCATGGCCCAGGGCGCCGATTTCTCTCTTATCGTAATATGTTGAGTTCGTTAAGTTTAACTGGTAGCGGGGGCGGGATCGAACCGCCGACCTTGGGGTTATGAATCAAAGCCAGCCCGTTGATCAATTCCTTCCAATTTGTAACTAATCAATTCTATTACGGGTTGCAGCTGCGGGTGAATCTCTTAGAACCTTTCCAAAGGTACATGCGCTTGTTCGTGTCCCATCTTTCCCCCACTTGACTTGGCAGTCACAAACCCAGCTCCTTCAGTAACGAAAGCAAATGGGACTCGTTGCGGTGCCCATATGCATACGAACTGTTCTTGTTCTGGCACCTGCGCCAACAAGTCGACACATGTTGGCATTGCATTTAGAACTCATCAGGCATATCGTCTTGCATGATCTGCACGCTCAACGAAAGGTTGATTGATCTGGCCAGTCCTCTCGAACTTAATAGCCTATCACCGCCAACCTTGGCCCAGTTGGCTTCTATCAGCATGGATAACAACAAAAATACGCCAGGATTCTGGCTTGGGTCTCGAGAGAGTGTCCCGTTTTCATAATCAAACCAGACAGACCGAACTAACTCATCAAGCACCGCAATGCGAAGACGCCGACGCAATGCAAAAACAGAACGAGCTGGTCCTCATTACTTGTTTAGAGGAGGCATGTAATCAGTTGAACCTGATTTGGCGCGATCTGCTACAAAGAGGATGTTGAGTCGACGGCACGATTGAGACCGCCGCCCGGCGAGTTCCCGACAGGTAAGCTCGTAGGTGCGCAGGTTAAGTCAGGTGCCAGCTGCATTCGCTCTGAATCCGAATCTTCATTCAGATTTTATCGAATTCAGATGACCTAGCCTCTAGGAACGAATTATCAATTCCGCTATTTCTCCACTTGTGCACAGCCTGACGATGGCGTGGTCTATTGACGAACATAAGCAGGCATGTCCAAGAACGTGCGGGATCGCTCGGCACACCCTACATACAGTTCTCAAAATCCAACAAGATGGATGAGGCGTTCGTCTTATCTTCGTGGCCGTTTCGACTTGACGGTCTATGACGACGCAGCATATGCCTCCGTGAGGGAGGAGCTTGAGTCAACTGTCCATTCGGACGGACACGGTCCCTCTGCCCGTTTCGATTTCGGCTCTTACTCTCTTCATTGAAGGTCTCTGGGGCCTCTGCAGTAAGCTTCAGTTTCATTCAGATCTGCCTGCTCTGGTTTAATTGTAACGTCCGGCGTGCAATGGCACGATCCCATGCCAGCATTTTATTCGATCAGACAACTCTATCTATTTCACTGAAACCACTCAGATATCCCAGTGGACACCTTACGCCATTACCGATGTGTCTGATGATATTGTCATTCAGCTCTGCGAAGCGAGTCCGATTTAATAATACGCAAGAAGC
>ERZ1370068.10350-contig-9058_pt1 | contig 14470 bp, 18 predicted proteins | sample MGYA00561227_ERZ1370068 | MGnify/ENA primary metagenome ERZ1370068 (study PRJEB38410, sample SAMEA6850437) | metagenome | study: Metagenomic assessment of the ecological functions of the soil: analysis of the soil microbiota associated with the...
CTGCGGCGGCAAACCGGTTTCGAGTCCGTCGACTTCGTGCGTGAGCGCGTTGCGGCGCTCCGCGGATGCGCTCCTGCGCGACCGTGAGCTGCTCGTGCCGCAGCACGCGCGACAGGAATGCCGCGCGCTCGGGGCGTGTCGCGCGTCGGCGAGCACGGCGCGAGCTCCTTCTGGCCCGTGAAATAGGTGTTGAAGAACTCGTCGTGCGTCATGCGCCGAGCACGCGCTGCAGCCGCGCCGTGACTTCCTTGATCGAGTTGGCGACGACGAGCTGCCGTTCTCGTGCAGCGTCGCTTCGTTGAGCTTGCGCTCGACGACATACGTGCGGTTGCCGAGCGAGAACTCGAGGTCGACGCGCATCGGCGCGCGCGCTTTGGCGCGCAGGTTCCGAATCGACTCCTTGTCGCCCGCGCGGCCGGGTTTCCGTAGATCGCCCACGCAATCGCCTCGAGCAGCGACGTCTTGCCCGAGCCGTTCGGCCCGATGATCCCGGTAATCCCGTCCCCAAAGGCGATCTCGGTGTCCGCGTGCTGGCGGAAGTTGATGAGCCTGAGCCGCTGCAGTCTCACGCGGGACTCCCGGCGGAGTCGTCCGGCGCGCGCCGCCGCTTCCAGATAATCGACGCCGAGTTTGACGAAGCTCTCGCGGTTCAGCTCGGCGTCCAGCGGCCGGCGTCCGAGGAATTCGCCGCACGGTCTCGGCGAAGCGCTCTGCCTGCGCGCGCCAGGGCCGGCAGCCGCGGTCGTCGCTCGCGCGAGCCTGCGGTCGCCGCAGATCGAGCTGGAAGTTGAGCGCGCGCGCCTTGTAGCCGCGGATTGCCGCGTGATCCAGATCGCGGGCCACACCGCGGTCCACGTCCCACGCCACGAGCGCGCACGATCTGGTCGTCGATCTTCGCCGACGCGACGCGCTCGGCGATCTGCCCATCGAGCTCCTTGGCGGTGAGACCCGCTCCCTGAATGAACGGGCAGATCGATGTGGCGCCGCACCGGTTCGATGGCCCGGAACGTCGACGCGCGCCCGGGCAGCTCGACCAGCAGATATCCCTTGCCGGCGCGCGCGCTTCTTTCCCTTTGCCGCGTCCTGGCTCGTCCTGGATCTGCCCCCACGGATTTGGCGGGAGATACTCGAGACTTCCGGCATACCACGCATTAGCCGCGATCGATTGCGCGGTGTGGTAATGCCCGAGCGCGATGTAATCCCATTTCTCCGGCGCGAGCAGCTCCGCGCGTGAGCTCCGCGCCGCCGTACTCCATCGTGCCGCGCTCTTCACCCAGACCACCGTACACCCCGTGGGTGACCAGGAACATTCAGCGTCGGCCGACCGCCTGGCTCGGGGCGAAGGGCAGGGACGGTCCGCCTTCGGCTGAGCGCCTGCTGCGGCACGGCGAGGACGGCGCAGTCGAGCTTGGGCAAGCACGATGCGGCGCGCGTCCTCGACGGCGATCTCCACGCCCAGCGCCTCGTACAACCGGAGAATCGATCCGGTCTCGGTCGAGCGCGGCGTGTCGTGCCGCTGCCGGCGATGACGACGATGGGCGAGTCCGGAAGTCCCGTGCGCAACCGATGGAGCTGGCGGAAGCAGTAGAGGATCGCGGCGTTCGTCGGCCTGACGGAGTGAAACAGATCGCCCGCGATACACGACGAGCTGCGGCTTCTGCTCCAGGAGGTCGTCCACCGCGCGCTTGAACGCTTCCGCGATGTCGACCTCGCGCTGGTTCGCGCCCCTGGATGGTTTGCCGGTCGAACTGCCGAAACCCAGGTGCAGGTCGGCGAGGTGCGCGAGCTTCATGGTGCTCCGGTCAACTGGAGGGTGCTCGACGTCACCGTATTCACCCCGCCATCTCGCGTATCCCGAGCGTCGGGACGGTCATCTTGATCGTCGTCTCTCCGCTAATGGCCGCGTCCACGACCGTGCCCGGAGATGGAGTACTGCTGATGTCCGGTCATTTCGCCCGACAGTGTCATCGAGGCGCGTTGTCCCGCGATGGTCAGCTGGACGGGACCGGTCGGGAAAGCGGTCTTGATGTCCAGAACGACCGACGTATCCGCGTCTCGCACCTGGATCGCGCGCACGGTCAACGTCGTCTGCGCGCTGCCGGCCTGGATCCATCGATGCCACCGAATTGTTCGGATCGGAAGCGACATCGACACGGTCCAGGAGTCACCTCGGCCAACGGGTTGAGCCGGAAATGCGTACGCCATGCCGTTCAAGACCGCAGCCATTTGGTTCGCCACCTCCGCCGGGGCCGCATGGAGCTCGCTGACATCGCTGCGGATCCGCTGGAATCGGTCGTCGAACACGGCGGTGCTGCGGCTGCCCCGGAGCTGGGCGAGCTGGCGCGACATGTCCACGTTGGGCATCACCATAGCCGCGGAATCCATAACGATGTGGACTTCGGATGCCTCCCCATCGACCGGTCCCTTTATGGTCTGGGTGGAGTACATGCGCAGCCGCATCTGCTGGTGCGAGACGCCGGCGAGCGGCCCGCTGGCCCCGGGCATATCAACGCGGGTGTTCTGCTCCGAGTGCGTAGTGATAGACCGCCCCGGTCGGCGGGTGGTAGCGCAGCGCGATCTTCGGTCCCGCATCCTTCTGGCACGCTGCCACGAGAAGCACGAGCAGCAGCGCGCGCATCAGTACGGCTCGTCGCTGATCCGGGTTCAACGGTGGCACCGCGTGCTGCTCCTGCGGGACAGGGGCTTGGGGCGTAACGCGATGGCCTAGGGCTTTGCGGAAGTAGGCGAGCACGTCGTCCGGCCGCGTCCGGCGCACTGCCGCGAGCGCTCGACGCACATCGTCCGCCTCGCGATCCGCGATGAGATCCTTCACCTGGTTGGGCCGCACGCGCCGGTCCAGCCGGACGAGCTGGCGCACGACGGCGTCCTCGAACGGCACGTCCGCCGCCGGAGGAAGCGCTCGACCCCGTCGCGACCGCGCAGCACCGGCGGCTTGGGGAAGCGGACGAAAATCGGCTGAGTGAAATGCGGATGGCGGACCATCAGCTCGCCGATCGGCAGCGTGGCGAGCTTGCTCTTGATGGCGGGACTGAGGACCTGATATCCGGGAGTCGCGAGCTCGTCCATGTCCATGCGCCCGAACAACTGCGTTCCGGCGTTTCCCACCACGCGGCGGTGCACCTGCGAGCGAAATTGTTCGGCGCCGAACAGCACCAGCCCGAGATAGCGGCCGCGCTCGGAGATATCGAGCAGCATTTTCTTGACGTAAGTGTCTGAGCCGTCGCCCGGCGCATACTTGTTCAGCTCGTCCACGAACACGACCACCGCGTCGACGCCGAGCTCGCGGCGCTCGAGCTGCTCGCGGAGCTTGGACACCACGCGGGCGAAGACCAGGTCCTGGCCCAGCGGATCCACGTTGGCGATGTCGATCACATAGACGGTCCGATCCGCGAATGCATTCCACGGCAGATCGCTCGACGGCCCGTCGTCCGTGACGAGTCCCTTGCAACGCGTCGAGATGTTCAGCAGCCGGTTGCGCACTTTGCGCATCGTCGCGATGTGATGCGTGCGCCAGGTGTCGCTCCCTCCCGCCGGAGGCGATCTCCAGCCCGTCGAAGATCGAGCGAAACAGCCGGTCCAAGTCCCCGAAGGTCTGCACCCGGTGCGTGCCGCCGAATCCATCGTCGAACGTTCTGCCGAGCACGCGATCCTTGAGGAAATCGATGAAGGCGTCGGCTTTGGCATCGATGTCGTCGCGGTTCAGTAACACTTCCGCGTAGTCCACGACCTCCTGCAATCCCCACGTGAGCGGCTCGACGTCGCCCACGAGATCGGGATGGGTGCGCAATGTGTTGAGATTGACGCCGTCGGCTTTCAGGGGCGCGTAATAACGGACGCGCTCGAGCGGTGTGGCCGGCACATCGAGTCGCTGATAGCGGTGCCGATCCTCATCGCTCAGATCGGCCGGCTGATCGAGGAAACAGAGGTCCGGGCCCTTCACGTTGAAGCAGACGGCGGCGATGCGGCCTTTGTGCGCGGGGTAGTGCGCGAAGATCGAGCCCAACAGGAATTCCACAGCGCTGGTCTTGGTCGCGAGCCCCGAAACGCCGGAAATGTTGAGGTGCGCGGCTTCGGGGCCGAGCAGGAAATCGGCGTCGAGATAGACAGGGGCGTCGCGACCGGCGGACGTGTACAGGCCGACCGGAATCGCGGTCGGCGTTGCGGAATAGAGGAACGCGTCCATGCGCAGCGCCTGCGCCACATCGGCGTCGGCGGCGAGGTAGACCTGGCCCAGCGGCACGGGCTGCAGCGGCTCCTCCGGCGTCTGTCGCAACACCGCTGCGGTCCAGTACCGGATCTCCTGTCGCGCCGTGGGTGCGTCTGCCGCGCGGCAGGGATCGCCCTCAGCGCCAACGAAGTCGTGCAGTGGCGTCGCGAGATCAGAGTAGGCGAATCCGTCCGTCACGACGCCGTACACGACTCGTCCCTCGTCCCCTGCACCCTGTCCCCCAACCTTGATGATCGCTCCGATACCGATGCTGGTCTCGGTGGCGGTCCAAAAGTGGAATTGGTGGGGAGTCGAAGGTTTGAGCTCGGTCGCGACGACGCGACCAATGGGCGCGAGTTCGTTTTCGGAACGCGCGATCATGTCCCCGTCTTGGGCAACCGAGAAACTCGGCGCAGTTGGGGATCGCGCGGGGCCAGGGCTTTCAGGTATTCCTCCACGTTGTGTAAAGGATACAACAGCCGGTCCCAGCGTGTCGCGGGTGTTGCGAGGGGCGCCCGCTCGGCCCACAGCCAGCCGCTCAGCTCCGTGGCCTGGTCGATCGTTTCGCGGCCAGGTCGCGCTTCCACCCGCAGCAAGCCGTACAGCAGATCGTTGCCTTCCCACGGCCACAGCCGCAGGTACCACGAATACACCTCCGCCCGCGTGTGTCCGCCATGCACCGCAAAGACGCTGGTGCGATTTCCGGCTGAGAGCGTCAACGCCCGCTCAAGTCCGCGGCCTTCCAGAAATTGCGCGCCGTGGCTCTTGATGACGCCGAGCGCGCGGGGTGCCGCGCGACGGCGGGCGAGCGTGAGAGCAGGCCGTCGAGCACCAGCCAGTCGTCTTCCCGGGCCGTGCCGATCCAGGCTTCCGCGAGATCCCGTTCGATGGCGGCGCGTGCCCGGCGTACCCTGCTCTCGACCTGGTCCAGATATCGGGTGGGATTATCCACCCACTCGGCATCCATCGGCTCGAGCTCGGGCGCAGCTTCTTCAAGCCGCCGGCGCAGCTCGGCTTTCATTCGCGTGACTGGCGCGAGCGCGAACGCGCGGCTCGCTTTGCGCGTGGTGCGCAGTACGCCGCGCTCGTCCCGGCGCCGGATGGCGGCGGCAACATAGGCATTGACTACCTGAACCACGCCGTCGTACGCCACGACACTCCAGCGCTCGATCCCGGCGAGGAACGCGACCGACCGCGGAATACGGGCAGCGTCCCGATCGGGAAGCGCGTGGGCCTGCAGCTCTGCGTCTTCGACCACGTCGGCGGGCTCGGCAACGCGCTCGGCGTCGCCCGCCCCCGCACTGGGAGGCGGCGCGAACGTCGCCGGAACCGCTCCCGCGGCGATCAACTCGTGCCACCAGGTCACGCGCTCACCCTGCTTGAGTCCAACGAGGAGACCATCCCGCACCGGGATGATCGTGGCGATCAGGCGCGGATCGGCGGCCGCCAATTCATTGAACGCCCGAACCCCACGGCCCGCGGGCGACTGGTCGTTGAGGTCCACTGCGGCGCCGTGAAAGAACGCATTGTCGCACAACAAGAGTCCGCCGGGGCGCAGCAGCCGCATGCCCCACTCGAAGTACCTGGGTAACGGTTCTTTATCCGCGTCGATGAACACGACATCGAATCCGGGCGGCAGGGTGGGCAAGACGTCGAGCGCGGCGCCTTCGATCAAGCGAACGCGATCCTGCAGGCCCGCCGCGGCGAATGCCTGCCGCGCGATGGCAGCATGCTTGGCATCCTTCTCGATGGTGGTCAGCGTCCCGCCGGCTGGGAGTGCGCGCGCGATCCAGACACCGCTGTAGCCGCCGAGGGTTCCGATCTCCAACACGTGCTTTGCGTGCACGAGCCGGATCACCAGATGCAGCAGCTTCCCTCTTCAGGGGAGACGTTGATCGGCGGAAGCTTTTCGGACTCGTGACGCTCGCGGATCTTCGCGAGAATCGGGTCTTCAGCGGCGAACAGCTCGGTGACGTAGCGCTCGAATCGATCGTCCACTACGCCGTAGCTTCGACGTTCGGGAAGGGCGGGACTTCGAGCAGCCACAGCCCCGCGATGCGCGATTGCTTGTCGATCTCCACCAGCAGATGATCGGCGACGCGCACGACGGTCGCGGGACGCTGGCGGCCGACGCGGATGTGGAACACCGACTCCGACGGATTCTTGTCGACCATCAGCGCCGTGTCGAGCTCGACCGCCTCGACGCCGGCCTTCGAGCGCCCATCGGGGAAAGTCACCTGACCTTCCTTGTTCGGTTCGGGCGGAGCGAGGGAAGCGACGGTGCGCACATCTTCCGGCCAGGTGACGACATCGAGGCCGCGCAGCGCGCCGCCGGCAACGTCGATGACCACGAACGAGCCATCGCCGCCCTCGAGATCGACTGTGCCGTTCATCCCGTTGCCCTTCGGGCCGCCTTTGCAGGCCACGGTCAGGATGTCGGTTTCAGGATCCCAGCGGTACGTCACCTTTGGAAGTTTGCCGTTGATCGGTTCGATGCGTGCTTCGAAATGCATGCGGGTGCCGCGCCTTCCTGCGCGATACGAGGCTGGGTAATATAGCTGCACCATGGAACGACGCGAGTTTCTGGCGGCTGCGGCTTGATGGCAGCGCCATTGTGGGTGATGCGGCGGAACGTGCGGCGTACCGAACGCGGCACGTCGCGCCGCAGGCCGCACGCGTTCATGCAATCGCCGACGTCTCGGTCCCGCAGTGTTCGCCCGTCGCATCGAGCACCTGCAAGCCGAGCTCAAGACTCGCAAGCTACGAGCTCCTCGTCGTCGAGCCGAGCACCAATTTCCAGTACTTCACGGGCTACAATCCCGGGCGCAGCGAAGCGCCTCATCCTGCTGATGATTCCGGTGACCGGCGACGCCGGCCGCTGATCTGCCCGTCGTTCGAGGTCGAGCGCATCAAGCGCAACAGCGCGATCAGCGACGTGCGCGGCTGGGAAGAACAGGACGAATCCATGGAAGCTCGTCGGCAAAGGCGGGCCGCGATTGCAAGCCGGCCGCATCGCAACGGCACGGTCGCAGTCGAGCCTACCGACGTCGTACCAAAGCTACGAGCGACTCGACCGATAAGCTGACTGGCTGGAAAGTCGTCAACGGCGCGCTCGATCACGGAGCGCCTGCGGATCATCAAGAGTCCCGAGGAAATCGCGCTGCATTCGCCAGCGCGATCGCGGCGACGGAGGCGTCGATCGCCGCGACGTTCTCGCAGCTCGCGGTCGGCATGACGGAGCGCGACGTCGGCGACGCTGCTGTCGCGCGAGATGGCGACGCCGGGGCTCGCCGGGCGGCGGGCTGGTGCAGTTCGGTCCCTCCAGCGCCCTGCCCCACGGCGGTCCTTCGGCGGGCCAGCTGCAGCGCGAGACGGTGGTGCTGATCGACGCCGGCTCGCGCGTCGAAGGCTACACGTCCGGACATCACGCGCACGATCTGGTTCGGCGACGCGCCGTCCGAGGAGTTCAAGAAGGTCTACAACACGGTGCATGACGCCCAGACCGCCGCGATCGAAACGGGCAGGCCATTCCAGACGCAGTGCCAGGAGCTCGACCGGGCGGCGCGGAAGGTGATCACGGACGCCGGGTACGGTCAGTTCTTCACGCACCGCCTCGGCCATGGCATGGGAATGGATGGCCACGAGCCGCCCTACATGGTGGAAGGGAACGAGACGCGCATCGAGCCGGGCATGGTGTTCACCGACGAACCGGGGATCTACCAGCTCAACAAGTTTGGGGTGCGGATCGAAGACGATTGTCTGATGACCGACAACGGGATCGAGGTGCTGTCGCACCGACGCATCGAAACTCTAGTCCCCGAGCTTCCTCGCAAATCCGACAATGCGATCGAGCGCGTGCTTGATCGAGTCCGTCGCCGCCGCATAGGATAGTCGCACCCAGCGATCGTCACCGAACGCCGCCCCTGGCACGAGCGCCACGCCGGTCTGTGTGATCAGTCGCGTGCAGAAGTCAGTGCCCGTGATCTTCCCGAACGAATCCACCCGAAAGAAGAAGTAGAACGCTCCAAGCGGATCGACGAACTCGACGCCCGGGAGATCCTGCCGGAAGCGCGCGACGACCAGGTCGCGGCGTTTGCCGGAACTCGGCCGACCATCCGATGCACATCCTGCTCGACCCGCTCATCGCCGAACGCCGCGGCGGCGGCGTATTGCGCCGGATGGTTCGCGCCGGTGGTCGTGTGCGACTGCAGCGCCGCCATGGCCTTCGCGACCTTCGGCGGGCGCAAGCGCGAACCCGATTCGCCACCCGGTCATCGCGTACGTCTTGCTGACGCCCGTGATGAGCACGACGCGCTCGAGCAGGTCATCCGGACAGATCGAGGAACGACGGCGCTGGACCGGTGCCGTAGTGAATCCGGCGGTAAATCTCGTCCGCGATGACCCACACCTTCCGCGTCTTCGCCCACTGCGCGATCGCGCGGATCTCGGCATGCGTGTACACGGCGCCCGTCGGATTGCACGGCGAGCAGCAGAATCAGACCGGCGGCGCCGGGAAGCATCCGCTCGAGGTCGGTGACGCTCGCCTTGAGACTCCACTCCGGATCGCCCGCGATCATGACGGGGCGCGCGCGCGCGAGATGCACGATCTGCGGGATAGGACACCCACGCCGGCGCCGGAATCGCGACGACGTCGCCGGGACCGAACAGCGTGAAGCAGGCGTTGAACAGCGACTGCTTGGAGCCGTTCGACACGACGATGTGATCCGCATTCACCGGTCGGCCGCCCGAGAGCAGGGACAGCTGCGTCGCCGCGGCCGCCCGCAGCTCGAGAATGCCTTCGTTCGCCGAGTAGTGCGTCTTTCCGTCTTTGATCGCGCGAATGCCCGCGTCTGCCGGGACCGGACGGCGTCGGAAAGTCGGGCTCGCCGGCGCCCGAGGTCGATCGACGTCATCGCCGGCCGCCTTACGGCGCTTGGCCTCGGCGGAAATCGCAATCGTGGCTGATGTCTCGAGGTGCTGCAGGTTGGCGGACGAGACCTTCTAGTCATCGCGGGATGGCTCCGTAACGTTTGAGGATCATGATCGGTGGAATCGACCGGCAGGGCACGCACAGCGCCACGATAGCCCCGGACCGTCTCGGCCCGCAACAATGAGTTGTCAATGGCTTCTTCGGTCGCGTCGATCGACGGCCTGGAAGAGTCCGGACATGACATCGTTGCGGACGACCTCGATCGGAATCGGTCAGGCGGGCGAGGGCGGGCGAAGGCGGACGAGGCGCGCGCGTCGAGAAAGCGATGACGTAATCGCCGCTGCCGTTGCTCATCGAGCTGCCGGTGCGCGCGAGGCCGGTCAAGCGCGCGATTCGCCAGGCGTGTCGAGACGCAGGTGATCGAGCGGCGCATCGGTCGCGACGACCATGATGATCGAACCGTCGCCGTTTTGAGCGTAGGGGCGCAGCATGCTGCGCCCTCTACTTTGATCTCGATCGGCACACCATCGATTCGAAGATCTCCGCCGAAATTCGTCTGCACGAGAACCCCGACCGTCCATCCGCCGAACTGCGCCGGCAGCTTGCGGCTCGACGTGCCGATCCCGCCCTTCCACCCGAACGCGACGGTGCCCCGCCCCGCGCCCACGGCGCCTTCCGCCACCGGGCCTTCCGCAGCGGCGCGAATGGCGTTCAACACGTCCGCTTCGGTGATCGGGCGCGCCCGAATGTTGTTCAGGAAGCCGTCATTGGTCTCGGCGACGACGGGATTGGCCGAACGCACGTCTTCGTTACCTGGCAATCGCGAGCAGCCAGGTGAGCACGGCGTCGGCCGCACGCGGCACGCACAGCGTGCACGTCAGCACGATGGGCGACTCGAGCTCACCCGAGCTCGTTGACCTGTGTCGAGCCGGCCAGTTTGCCGAACCCGTTGCCCACGACGATGGCCGCGGGCACCTTGTCACGAAACAGGTTGCCGCCGTGGGGCAGGATCGCGGTGATACCGGTGTTGATCGAGTCGCCGCGCGCGATCGTGGTGTGGCCGACGCGTACGCCAGCCACATCCGTGATGGCGTTGAGGGGACCGGTGGGGAGGGATCCGACGCTGATGCCGATGTCGCGGGCCCGGGGACGCTGGGTCTGCGCCCCAGCGACGTGGCGATTAGAAGAAACAGGACCGGGAGATTACCTTTCACGGCGCAGAAATTAGCACCCTTTGACAATCGAGGCTCGTGTGCGGCATGTCGTGCTGGTGACCCCTCCTGCGCGTCGAACGCGCGGGAAAGGCATGGGAGTTGATGGATCTCCCGTGCAGTGATCGTCTGCGCGGACCACGAGCAGGCGGTCCTCTGGGCCGACGCCGCTCCGCCCGAGCTTCGCGCGCACGCCGTCACCGGCCTCGGCCGCACCGCCGCCCTTCTAAAGGAAGGGCGTGTCGGTATTCTCGCCGGATCTCCCGCCGATCTCAGCGCGCCTCGTCGCGCGCTCCGCGCTCAAGCTCGACACGCTCGAGACGCTCGTCATCGCCTGGCCCGAGTCGTTCTCGGCCGAGCTCGACACGCTGCTCGGCGAAGCGCCCGAGGCGCGGCGGGTGATTCTGAGCTGGGACCCGCACGGCCTCGACCGATTTCATCGAGCGCCACGCGCGCCGTGCCGGAAATCGTCGGCGACATTCCGCTCGACTCTGCCGGGAAGCCGCTGGGACCAGTCGCGGCGGTACGCTACGCGGTTGTGCCGGCCGCTCGCCGGGCGCGTAGCGGTGCGTGATGTGCTCGATGCGGTGCGGTCCGTCCGGCCGTACGTGTGGAAGGGCGGCGACGTCGTGGCGCCGCCGTGGAACCTCCCGATGCCGTAGTTGCCACCACGTTGCCGACGCGCGAGGAGCTCCGCATGCTCGCGGCGATTGCGCAGCCGCTGGTGCTCGCGCTCGCGTCGCAGATCCCGTATCTCAAGGCGGTCGCGTCGCTCTCCGCCGTTCAGCGTTGCCGTCGCGCGCCGATCGGGCGCAGGATCGCAACGCCGCAGTTGCGCGCGGCAGATCACGGCGCGCCTGCGCGCAGGGCGACGTCGATGCGGAGCTGGCGCGTGCTGGCGCCGCTGTTTGAGGAGCACGATCCGGCGCACGGTGGCGGCGCGCTGCTGGCCGCCCTCAGCCATCAGCCGTCTGCCAGTCAGCCAGCCCGCGCCGGTCGCAACGGCTTCTCAAGCAGGGTGGTCGAAGGTTTTCGTGACGGTCGGCCGACAAAGATCAGAGCGAGCGCGAAGGACCTGGTTGGAGCGCTCATCAAGGAAGTCGGCTTGCTGAAAGGGTCAGATCGGGAAAATCGATGTCCGCGAGAACATTTTCGCTCGTCGACGTTGCGGCCAGATGCGGCTGATCAAGCGGTGCGTCGACTCAGCCGGCGATCATCGATTCGTGGCCGACGCGTGACCGCTCGTCCCGATCGCGCGTGAAAGCCAACAGGCCGCCCAGCGGGACGGCCCGTTGATGACGGCTGATGGCTGACGGCTGACTACTTCTTGTTGTTCACCGCCATCTTCAGCTGCTTGCCCGCGCGGAACGCCGGCGCGATCGACGCCTTGATCTGAATGACACCGCCGGTCTTTGGATTGCGGCCCATTCTCGGCGGCACGCTTGCGTGCTTCAAAGTTGCCGAAGCCGGTGATCTGCACCTTGGCGCCTTTCTTCAACTCTGTCGCGATAATGCCCTTGTCGTCGAAGAGTGCTTCAACGGTGCGCGTGGCATCGGCCTTCGACATCTTGGTGCGCATGGCCAGAGCGGAGGTGAGTTCTGCCTTGTTCACTGCGATCTCCTTGAGGGTGGGCGCTTGAAAACCCGCATGGATACTGAGCATTACTATGGGGTATCCCCAAAAAATCCGCAAGATTGCTGGCACTTTCTCGACCACCCTCCTCTCGCACGTCTTGCGTCGACCACATCGTGCGTGCTCCATGTTCCAACAAGCCAACCGCCCGGGATGGATTGAAGTCATCTCTGGCGTGATGTTCAGCGGCAAATCGGAAGAGCTCATCCGCCGCGTCCGTCGCGCTGTCATCGCGCCGCAAGCGTGTGCAAGTCTTTAAGTCCCACCTAGATGCGCGCTACGCCGGACTGTTCTCCGTCTCGTCGCATGATGGCGTCGACCGTCGAAGCCGAGCCGGTGGATTCCGCCCAGGAGATCGCGCGCCGCCTCCGCGATAACGACCGAGGTCGTCGCCGATCGACGAAGCTCAGTTTCTCGACGACGGGATCATCGACCTGGCGAACCGTCTCGCCGACCGTGGCGTACGGGTGATCCTGGCGGGCACCGACGTCGACTTTCGCGGGCTCCCCTTCGGTCCGATGGCGACACTCATGTGCGTCGCCGAAGTCGTGGACAAAGTTCCAGGCGATCTGCGTTGGTCTGCGGCGGCTCGGCGACGCGCAACCAGCGGCTCATGAACGGCAAACCCGGCGGTGTGGGAGCTCACCAATCGATCATGGTCGGCGGGAGAGAGTCCTACGAGGCCCGATGCCGGCATTGTCGCCGGAGTTCCCAGGACAGGATGAGGATCAGACTGCGCTTCTCTATCGAGCACCGGCTAGCCGGCGAGCCAGGATCCTCGAGTAGCCGGTCCCAGCTCGCTCGCTCGCCAGCTCCTGGCCCCATGCTCAACGTAGCGCCCTCACCGGCAACATCGCGTCCGGCAAAATCCACTGGTCGTGGAGCTCTTCAGAACGTGGGGCGCGACGATCATCGACGCCGACGCGCTGGCGCGCGAGGCACAGTCTCCCGGGAGCACCGTGCTCGCCGCGATTGCCAAGCCGATTCGGCGCGCGATGTCCTGGCCTCACGACGGCAGCCTCGATCGCGCCGCGCTGCGCGCCAAGGTGATGGGCGATGATGCCGCGCTCCTCGGCGCTTGAACGCGATCGTCCATCCCGCTGTGCAGCAGCGGCGCAATCGAGCCTGCAGCGCATCGCGCACCGAGCGCGGCAGACGCCATCGTGGTGAATGACATCCCGCTGCTGTTCGAAGTGCTCGACCCCGACGCAGTTCGACGCCGTCGTCCTCGTCGACGCTCCCGTACCCGTGCGCCGCACTCGACTCCGCACGCTGCGTGGGCTCTCCAATGAGGACGCCGGACCGCATGATCGCGGCGCAGATGCCTGCCGAGCGCAAGCGCGGGCAGAGTCAGTTCATCATCGAGAACGCCGGCACGCTGTGGCCGAGCTGGAGCAGGCGGCGCAGGCGCGTGTTCACCGCGTTGCGGCAGCGGGCCGCGCGCGCGGGCGTGCAGCGCGAAACGCCAGGGCAAAAGCTGATTGCTGTGCGCTACCGATGGAAGGGACAGTAGCGGCCGGTCCTCGGCGGCGATCGACGGCCGCTACACGGAGGCGGGGATGCGGGTGGAGCATCGTCACCGTCAAAGCGATTAGTAAAGCGCTGCGCGGAGGCGAGCGCCTCTGTCGCATCGTAGCGACGGCGGCGGCGAGCTGACGGTGCGCGGGCGGCGTGGGAGCGCGCGCAGTTGCCACCGCGCCCGTGTCGCCTGTACCACATTTCTCCAGACCCCGATCCGGTCGCCGTGCGGCTCGATCTTGCGTCCCTGGGGTCACGAGGCGAATACTCGTTGAGTGAAGAGGATGGCGCAGGGCTGGCGCCCCGAGCCGACCTGGTGTAGGCTCACGTCGCTATGTCCAGCATACCCAAAGAGCTCCGCTACACCTCCGACCACGAGTGGATACGGAGAGCGACGATCCCGCAGATCGTGGAAGTCGGGTATCACCGACTACGCGCAAGGCGAGCTCGGGCGACGTCGTGTTCGTCGAGCTGCCCAAAAGCGGCGGCGCGGCTCAAGCAGCAAGGCGGTGTTCGGGACGATCGGTAGGCGGTGCAGGCTGGTTTCGGAGCTCTACCTCACCGGTCGGCGGAACGATCCTGGACTCCAACAAGGCGCTCGAGCAGGATCCTGCGCTCGTCAATCGCGACCCGTACGGACAGGGTTGGATGGTCAAGGTAAGACTCCAGAATGCCAAAGAAGTGGAGGGGCTGCTCCGCGCCGATGCGTACGCGAAGCATATCGGAGAGTGAAAGCGACCCCTTCCACGGACACGCCTGTTTTGTCCTAGTGCGTTGGCGCGCAAACGCGTTATCATCGACCCCCTTCCTTACTGGTAATCCCGCAGCCAAAGTGACGATACTGGCCCCTGGGGAATCACACACACCACTCGTAACGATGGCCATCGAACGCGATCCATCTCAGGAACGCCACATCGGCCCCTAGCAATACGTAAATCGAGTCGAAGTAC
>ERZ1370068.6043-contig-5041_pt1 | contig 14470 bp, 22 predicted proteins | sample MGYA00561227_ERZ1370068 | MGnify/ENA primary metagenome ERZ1370068 (study PRJEB38410, sample SAMEA6850437) | metagenome | study: Metagenomic assessment of the ecological functions of the soil: analysis of the soil microbiota associated with the...
GATCTGCTGACCGTCGCGCAATCCGAGATGCGTCCACGTTTTTCCGGCGTCAGTCGATTTATAAACGCCATCACCGACTGAAAGATCCGGCCGATGCAATCCTTCACCGCTGCCGACGTAAACGACATTCGGATTTGATGGCGCGACTGCGATCGCGCCGATCGATGCCGTCGGCTGATCATCGAAGATCGGCTGCCACGTCCGGCCGTAATCGATCGATTTGAAAACGCCGCCGTTCACCGGCGCCATGTAGAAAACATTCGGCTGCGACGGCACACCGCAGATCGCGCGTGTCCGCCCGCCGCGATAAGGTCCAATGTTCCGCCAGCGCAAAATCGAATCGAACTCTCCCGCGCACGCCTGCGCAATCCCCAAAACAGATCGCGAACCCGATTACGATTGCATTGCGAACCGATCGCATAAGCCGCCACTCTCTTCTGCGATGAAGAAACCCGCAACAACCTCTCGTTGTCTGAATCCAGATGGAGGCGGAGCCGCATCAAATCGGAAAGGGAACCGTATGGATTCGATGTCTGCATTTCGCGCGAGTTGGAAGGTGCGACTCGTCGCTTTCGGGATCGGTATCATTGTTGCCGCGGCCGTGTTTGGAATCGCGCTCGTTATCTCCGACGATCTTCGTCTCCTTTACCTCAGCGGCGCGTTGCTGCTTGCTGTCGCCGCATTTTTGCTGAGCGCGAAAGCGCGAGAAGATTTGATCGCCGCTGTTCTGCTTCTTTTCGCATCGACGTTCTTGTTCGCGTTCTTTGTCCTGCCGCAAACACCTTTTCTTTGGCCGACCCTTCTGTTGTGGGTGGCGATTGTCGTGTGGCTGCTATTCCGGAAGCGATTCGCTAGAATTATCAGCAATCGTTGGGGCTGTGATCTTAATCGCGGTCTCAGCCTGGTATTGCGCGTTCCTACATTCCGGTGCAGATGCAGCGCAGCGTTAACGCACGTGGGCAATGGCGCGGCGCCGCCATTCACTTTGCAACCAATCAGCCAGAGTCCGGTGCCGACTCGCTCTACACCCGGCAAAATTCTCGTGCTCGACTTTTTCGCCACCTGGTGTTCTCCATGTATCGCTGAGCTGCCGGAACTGGAGCGTGTTCGTGCCGATCTACAGACTAGGCGCGACATTGAATTCGTGCTCGTTGGCACGAATAAAGGCGGCGATACGCCTGAGCGAGTGCGAGCGTTTGCGCAGCGTCGGCACATCTCGCTGCCGGTCGCGTTTGATCCCGATCAGACAACGATGCGCGCATTTGGTTTGAGCGGGTTTCCAAACCTGGTGGTGATCGATCGCACCGGGCGTGTGCGATTGACGCACACTGGCTACAACAGCTCCGAGACCAGCTTCCGCCGCGATCTCACGCAGCTGCTGCAAAGTTTGTAACATCGCCCGGCAAACGTCGGCCGCTGCACGCGAATCTCTGAAATCGCTAGCCGGCAGGCCTTTCCGCGCGATCAATTCCATTCTGTTCGCAGAATCGATCGAGCTCGCCGAGGCGTGAGTACAGGTTGGGTGTGATGCGAATGCCTTGAAATTCTTCGTGCATGATCGGCACGGCGAAGATGTGGTGTTTGTCGAACAGATATTTCGTCACAGCCTCAGGATTGGTGCCGTCGATGTGAACATTTGCAATTGCGCACGATTGGTTCGGATCGAACGAAGTGTTGAACCGAATTTTGGGCACGTCTTTGAGCCGGTTCATCCAGTAACGCGACAGGTAACGTAACCGCGCTTCCTTGCGTTTGCCGCCGATCCCGTTGTGAAACAGGAGCGCTTCGCCGATGGCGAGCTTCGGCGCGGCCGAGTGGGTGCCGATCTCTTCGAATTTGCGGATGTCCGATGCCTGCTTGGATTCCGCGGCCATGAGCGGCCAGAGTTTTTCGATCTTATCGCGCTTGACGTAAAGCATGCCGGTGCCTTTCGGCGCGTACAGCCATTTGTGCAGACTTGTGCCGAAGTAATCGCAACCGAGATCGCTCTGTTTGAAATAGAACTGGGCGAAGGAATGCGCGCCGTCGACGATGGTCTCAATGCCGCGGGCACGCGCCATGTCGCAGACTGCTTTCACCGGAGTGATCTGGCCGGTGATGTTGATCATGTGCGAGATGAGGATGAGCCGGGTGCGGTCGGTGATTCCTTTTTCAAACGCGGCGGTGATCTCGTTGAGGTTCTTCGCCGGAATCGGAATCTGAATGAGCTTGAGCTTGAGGTTTTCGCGTTTCTCCCGCTGACGCAACGTGGTGAGCATGCGCGGGTAATCCTGAGTGGTGGTGAGAATTTCGTCGCCGGGTTTGAAGTCCATGCCCATGAGCAGAGTCTCGAGCGACTCCGAAGCGTTGCGCGTGATCGCGATTTCTTCGCGATCGCAGCCGAACAGCTCGGCCAGGCCGGTGCGAATGGTTTCCGATTGCGGCTCGAGGATTTGCCACATCGTGTAAGCGGTGGCGTCTTCCTGTTCCCAGATGTAACGGACGAGCGCCTCGGTCACGATCCGCGGGCTGGGCGACACGCCGCCGTTATTCAGGTTGATGATGCCGCGCGTGACGCTGAACGAGTTTTGGATGGTGGCCCAGTAATCTTCGTCCGTGGCCGCTTCTTCCGGCGTGAGATGCGCGACGGTTCTTGGTCGCTGCTTCAACGTTTCTTAACAATGACGCGACCGTTGCCGAAGAAAGCGCGGCCAGGCCGAGGCTTTTGCCGGCGAGAGAAAGGAAACTTCGGCGCGTGGGCATGCCGCCGAGTTTAGACGCTTAGATGTTCAGTTGTTGAGAAAAACGCGGCTCCTGCCGCTCTGCGGCAAACTAGAATCCACATGTCAGACGTTAGAGGTCGGCTCACGCTGATCGGCAACCTGCTGGGAAGCTAATGAGATTCGCGCAAACGGGATCCGACGGGTCTTTCGCTGATATTCATCGCGTCCTCGAACGGCGACTAAACTGATTCGACTCAGCAGCTGCGTAATAGCTGCGGTAGCACCGCGTTATTTGCCCGCCTCCTTCCTTGGCGAGCCGTAGCATCGCGCGAAGGCTGCTTCGCGCTCGCGAGGCGCTCATGTCTTCTTCCGGCGTTTGGCACGTTTCTAGCGTTGTCTCTGCCTTTGTTATGTCCCATAAGCCCGACCTTCGCCCGCTTCTCGAGCGAGAGCAAAGCAAGCGACTGGGATGAGCCGACATGGCCCGTCAAACCGCGAAAGACAAAGGGTCGAAGGTGGTGGGGCGCTAGCAAATCTGGCGGATTCTTTAGTGGCGCCAAGTTGTCTCAGCTCTGGCGCTAATCACCTTCGCGCAAGAAGGTTACTACTTCCTGGAGGCCATACCGGTCACGGCGATTGAAGCAAGTCGCAGAGATATCCTGCCGGGATTTGGGTGAACCATGAGATAGTATTAGATGAGAGACATTAGGAGAGCGTTCCAACGCAAACCATTTCACCTTTGGATTCCCGGGAGAGCAGTGGCCCGAGACAAACGCCGCGGGCGTATTCTCCGGCGGTGGAAAGGCGATCACCAAACCGAACCGCTGGCCAGCACAAGGTAGTAGGATCCGCTGACGTTTGAGGGTTGCTAGTGAACCTTCAATTGACTTCAACACTCACTGAAGTTCCGAGATCTAAACACCACCCGCACTTTGTTTCGGGCGAAACCGAGGCCGGCGCCTGGGCTGTTGGTGCGTTCGATGAAGCGATATCTGCGCCGGCGCATCCTGAACTTTGGTCACTCGCGCATCCCCGCTCGCGCCGGCGACCTGGCTGCTTGGCCGCCTACTGGCGCGCGTCCCGCGTTCGCGCGTGTTGATGATCTCGAATGTCCGAAAGAGACCGCTCCAGATCGATCACGTCGTTCGCGGCTGATCTCAATATGTTCCCGAGATTTGCGGCGACTGACGCGACTTCCACGCGGATCCCGTGTCGGCGCAGCTTGATAGCGAGATAAGCGAAATCGGCGTCGCCAGTCACGAGAATCACAACATCGGGCCGCATCTCGATGGAAAGCTCGAGCGCGTCGATCGCCATCATCACGTCCACGTTCGCCTTGTAATGACCTTCTTCGGCGGGCGCACCATCTTTGGTCACGACCATGAATCCATTGGAGCGCAGCCAATGGACGAACTTGTTTTTCCTGTCCCGCTCCTCCTGCCAGGTTGGAATGGCGGGCGGCAATCCGGCATAGACCACCATCTCGATCAGATCGCGTCCGGTGTTTGGCCCGGCCAGAAAATCGCGGAGCTTTAACCAATCGAGCCCGCGTCCCGCGGTCCGCACAGAACTGCCGACGTTCGATTCGTCCACCAGCACCAACACTCGGGAACGAGCACCGCTTTCTTGATTTTCTTTCGCATATATCCGGCCGCGCGAAGCAGATCGTCGATCGCATCGGCGGCGCAAACCAAGACTTGTTAGGCTGCTTTTTTCTTCGCCTTCGCCACACGGATCCCGGGAAACTCTACCACCTGCGGCGCTGCATCGGTGCGCGCTCTGATTCAGGGTCGATTCAAAGCTCAACTTCCCCGCAGCGATCTCTGATAGCGCGATATCAGCGTGACCCAGTCCAGGAATAAATTCGACCATCGGTCGATGACCGAGACTACAGTTGTCGAACGCGTTGGGAGACCATGTTCACCAGGATTTTCGGATTAGGAATAACTTCGGCGGCGGCTTTGACTAGATTTGGGTTCATAATTTAGCTCACGATGACGATCAGGCTGACGGAGTTAAATTCCGAAACGGAGTGGGGACCCTGATCGCGTTTCGGGCAAATCGCAGCCGAGACATCAAGTATCGTCCGTTATTGCCAGAACACAATTGGCTATTCTTCGTGATCCCTGACCTCCCGCTTCCGAACCTAAGCGTTTGCTTCTGGATCTTTGGCCTTTGACGTCCGGCTCGCCGTATTCGAGTCTCACCTCTCTGCAACGCAAGCGCTATCTCTTTGTCTGCATCAATCGTCGGGCCGAGGACAACCCGAAAGGATGCTGCGCGGCCAAGGACTCGGAAGAAGTGTATAGAGCGTTGAAAGGGGAGGTTGCCGCGCGCGGACTCGCAAAGCTCGAGGCGCGCGTGTGCACATCGAGCTGTCTCGATCAATGCGCGACCGGCGTGACGGTTTTAGTCGAACCCGATCACTTTTTTACGGGCGCGTCACGGTCGCGGACGTCCCGGAGATTGTGGATGGACTCGTTAAGGGCCAACCGGTTAAACGTCTCGTGGTTACCGCGGATCAACACAATGGAGCTAGATGGGATGAGCGACATAGAACACGTCGCGATCGGGAATCGCGCGGGTAGACGGCAACGCAGCTAGGGTAGCTGGCGCAAGCACGAGGCAGTGCGAGTGATCAAGGTAAAACTGCGAGAGCGAAGCGAGCGAGCGAGTTTCAAAGCATAGATAAATCCTTGTTACCCATCTATCATAAGCCGTTTACGATCCATGAAACCAACAGCTGTATCCTCTCTGCTCGTGAATGGAGCTGACGGGATCAGCGACATCAGAAGGTAAAGCGACGAGGGTAGGAGCGAGTGACGCGTGGGCAGCGAACGAGTCTCATTGATCCGCTCCTTGCCGCGTGGCCTGCTTCCTAGAAAACTCAAACAAAGAAGAACAATAATCCCATGAAACAGCTCCAAACTTCTCTACTGCTAACAGCAGCATTGTCCCTCGCTGCGGCTTCAGCTTATGCGCAGGCAGCCAAAAGCTCTCCTGCGGCCGGCGCGTCGGCGTCACCGTCAACTCCACCCACCATCGCGTCAGCCATCGATCGCGAGATCAGTCATTGTAGAGAAGGAAGTTGTCGAAGCCGCCGAAGCGATGCCGGAGGACAAGTTCGATTTTTCTCCGGAGAAACTGAACCTCCCGGCAGCGACTACAAAGGTGTGCGCACGTTTGGCGAGCAACTGAAGCATGTCGCCGCGTCCAACTATCTCATTTGGTCGCCGATTACGGGCGAGAAACCACCGGACACGGTCAACGACGGCAAAGGCCCGGACAACATGAAAGCCAAGGCCGAAATCATTAAGTATTTGAAAGATTCCTTCGCATTCGGCCACAAATCGGTGGCGACCCTGAACAGCTCGAACCTCGTCGAACCGATTACCTCGAGTAGTGGCAGGCCCACCACGCGCCTCTTCCTGGCAACGTTTGCCGCAGCTCACGCGTTCGATCACTACGGCCAGATGGTCGAATATCTCCGGATGAACGGTATCGTGCCACCGGCAGAGCCGCGGGCAATAGTGCATGCAGGTATCAACAGTCAATGAACAAGCTGCTGCTCTTGCTTAGTCTGATTGCGGTCGACTGCGGCTGGGATAACCACTCGATGCTAATTGCGGAGACGCAATCAGAGGCGAAAGCTTCGCCGTCTGCAACTACATCGGCGGCGGACGAGGATGAGAACAAACCGCAAGTGCTGAAGACGAGTCCGAGCGGGACGTTTCGTGTCGTCCAGAATGGGGAGGAGTTTTGGATTGTCACGGCGGCCGACGAAAATCAACGGACAAAAATGCATTCGGCGGAACTGGTGATCCCGGAGGAGTTTCGCTTTTCGCCGGACGAAAAGTGGTTGTATGTCGAGCTGCATCACGGGTCGTGTATGTCGGGCGCGGATCTTTACCGGAGAAGCGATAGCAAAGCTGCGGGACCTAACGACGTCGGACCTTTTCAGCCCATCGAGCCATCATTGGAGGACGGCGCCTGGGCTGAAGCGCTGAAACAACGGTTGTTCACCAAGAATTTCGCCGACGAAGGACTCTGCGCCATGGTTCGGTTCGGCGGGTGGAGCGACGATTCAGGCCGGTTACTGCTCATCATCCGTGGCGGCGAAGAGCGACGCGAAACAGTTGGGCGATATCTTTATTATAATACGCGCACCGGCGGGTTCGAACTGACGCCTTACCTGCGCAAGGTCAACGCGGCGTCTGCGAAGTCGCATGAGATGAATGTCCTGGCCTGTGCCGGAGCCGGTCGGTCCGTTGCCCGATGAGGCGACGCTGAAACAGCGGTACGCCGCGGTCGATAAGAAGCTGAACGAGAATTATCAGAAGATGATTGCCGAAGCGGAGAAGGAGGATAAGGAGACGGTTGCCGAGCTGAGGCGATCGCAACGGGAATGGCTGAAGGCGCGTGATGCCGGGCTGCAGATTTACCTGGCGGCATTTTCGCCAGCGGAAAAGGAGCGGAGGCGGTTGCAGTTCTTAATCGATGTGTCGCGAGCCGAAGCGGAAGCAGACGAGGATGCAGCCGCACCGGGTCAGTGATCGTCGAGTTCTTATCTTGAATCTGTTCAGCCACGTTCGGCCCGACTCAAATCACACCGTCGTAAGTCCCGACAGCGACGCAAGAGTAGCCCCCGCGGCGCCCGCGGGAGCCCACCACGTCTGGTCGCCGACGATTCCGTCCGCTTGGACACCCCGATCCTGTTGGTAGGCTTTGACAGCGGCTTCGGTCTTCGGCCCAAAGTCACCATCCACAGCGCCCGGATCAGTCGCAGGAGTTGAATATTTCTTGAGACCTTTTTGTAACGCGGTCACAACGCTGCCCGACGCACCACGAGCTAACAGCGGCGTATTTGGATCGGCCGGAAGCGCCTGCCACGTTATCGGCCCCACGATGCCATCCACCGTCAAGCCTGCGCCTTGTTGGAAATCTTTGACGGCCTGTTCCGTTGTCGAGTCGAAGGTGCCGGTGATATTGCTCGGCGCGAGCACCTTGGTCATTACAAAGATACGCTGAAGTCTTCGTACGTCGCGACCAGTCGCGCCGATGCTGATTGTTGGGCCGCTGTTCATGATTCTACTCTGTCTGTTTTTGCCCGCTTCTCACAGCCGTAATTTTGCGAAAATAGTCTGGCATTCAAACGAAGTTCAGCGTCCACACTCCAAAACGAGCCCCAACAAATCACGGGTGATGAAAAGTGGACATGGCGCCGCTAAATAGCGCGGCGAATATCGCCGCCACAATTAGCCAAAGAACAAAAATGACTGGCAGGAAGCAGCAGAAGACGACCAACGCTGCTGCCATCCACTTAAACATGATCTTCAGAAGAGACCCGAACGGAATATCGAGATCGACCACTGACACGCGTTGTGATGACAACAACACCGGCGGCGGTGCTGGAGGAACGACAGGGACTTTAATAGCCGGCGGTAATTGCGTCCCGTATTTCAGCATCGGCAGATAATCATCGATCGTTTTCCACTCGCCTCCGTCGGAAGGTTTACATGGTGTGTTTCGATCGATACGCCCATCCGCGAACATCTGCGCGACCTGCGCTTCTGCGTATGGACCTTCTTCGTGATCGGAAAACTTTATCAAGCGATACGTTTTCACGTGGCCGTCCGGTCGTTCGGCAAACGATCAGACGCGATTTCGACACACCAGGCAAGATTATCTGACCCGACATTATCTAAACCTATCGACACATGAACGACTGCCGGTTCCTAACGATTGCCCAATCGTCGGCTTCTCTCGCGTATCATAAGCCGCTTTGGCACGCCGTAGCGAACCGTACGTGGCGAAGGAGGCTACGATGCACGAGCTGAAGAACTGTAGCGGCGGTCGCCGCGGCGACCGCAGAATTTGCGCCGCGAAAATGGCCAGTGCGCGCATCGAGGCGAGTGGTTACTCTCTGCCCGAAACAATCGCCATGGACGTTGCTGGCTTAATTTTCGCTGTCTCGCGAACGCGATGTCGCTAACATCATAGCCTGATGAGTGTGCAAGATTCTGACGCCACGATGGCTGTGTTCCTCGACCTGGAAAACATCGCGCTGGGCGCGCATGACGCGGACTTTCCCGCGTTCGACATCCGCAAGGTGCTCGAGCGTCTGCTGCTCAAGGGCCAAATCGTGGTCAAGAAAGCCTACTGCGATTTTGAGCGCTACAAGACGTTTAAGCGGGGGCTGCACGAAGCGGCGTTCGAGCTCATCGAGATCCCGCATGTGCGCCAGTCCGGCAAAAACTCCGCCGACATCCGCATGGTCGTCGATGCGCTCGATCTCTGTTACACCAAGAGTCACGTCGACACCTTCGTCATCATCAGCGGCGATTCGGACTTTTCGCCGCTCGTCAGCAAATTGCGCGAGAACGACAAGACGGTCATCGGCGTCGGCGTTAAAAGGTCCACGTCCGATCTATTCATCAGCAACTGCGACGAATTTATCTATTACGACGATCTCGTGCGCGTGGAGCCAGCAAAGAAACGTCCGAGCGTTGCCGCGACCGCGCCAGCAGCGAAAACTGGTAAAGATCATCGACCTTCAATCGACGGAGCGCTCGATCTTCTGAGGAAAACCTTGGAAGCGCTGCGCGCCGAGCGAGGCGAGGATTATCCGATCCGCGGTTCACTCATGAAACAGGCGATGAAACGTCAGAACCCCGGCTTCAACGAGCGAGCGCATGGGTTCCGTGCCTTCAACGAACTCCTCCTCGAAGCGCAAAAGCGTGGGCTGCTAAAGCTGGAGCGCGACAAACAAGTCGGTAGCTACATCGTCCACGCGATCGAGTAACCAGGCGCCTACCGAACTGCCGACGTTCGATTCATCCACCAGCACCAACACTCTGGAATGCGGGGAGACTGCCGGAATCTTTCATATTGGCGCTTCTCAGAACGAAATTTCACTTTGGGCTTCTGCACGTCCTTAACGTCTTCCTTCGCTCGCTTCAACGATTCAACGCTTTAACGATTCAGCGCTTTAACGTCCGCTAAGGTGAAGACGCGAACCCATTTTCTTCCTCGCGGTATTCCTCGCTATTAGGTCAATGTCTGCGATTGGTATCGTATGCCACTGGAGCCTTGCCCCACCTGCGGCTACGCGCTTTCCATCGTCGATCATCATTGCCGTCATTGTGCTACCGCATCGCGGGCAATTCCGTCGCGGCCCTTTGATGCGAAACACCTGCAGCAAATGATTATGGCCGTGGTGGCGTTAAGCGTTCTCGTTTACTTGATCTTCTTTCGCTAACGAAAAGGCGCTGAGAGAACGAATCAGTCTTCGATCGGGGCGCGAGCCGCTACGCTGGTTTGGATCCGGAGGAAAATTGATCCTCTTTGTTCTTGAATAGGATATTGAACGTGGTCAGCGAGCCATAGCAGCGCGTGATGTATTGCTGCAGGTCAACCTTGTCTGCGTCAGTGAGTTTATCGCTCGCGTTCACCTTCTGCTCGAGCACGCGCAGGTTGTTGCGCATCATCACGATCTTGTGAAAGAACGTCTCCAGCGGCACTTCCTTCGACTGCACCGACGCATCAGCCGGGCGCAGCACGAGGGTGCCCTTTGCCACCGGTTCGCGATGCCTTGCACAATCGTGTCATCTTTCTCCAGCCCGAGCGCCTCCACGATAACGTGCGCAGTTTCGCGGATGAAATTGCTCAGCGGCACCTGCAGCTCGGACACCGCTGCGGTCGGCTCCGCCGGGGTGAGCTCGCTCGACGCGGGAGCGATCGTCCGCCGCGCATCATCGAAGGAAATATCAGCAGTGAGCTCGGTGAGTGTTTTCACCTCACCGACGCCGTATTGCGGGTGCCGCACGTGCATCCCAATGTGAAGGCTCTGAATTGGCATCGACATCGCTCAACCTGCACCAGTCGCACGAACTCCGCCATTGCTGCCAGTAAAAGACCGACGGGTCGACCCTCGCATGCATCATAAGCCGCTTACGACGCATGACCTCAAGCAGTTGTAGAGGCAGGCGTGTCGCCTGCTGAGTAGTTGCGCAACGCGTCGCTAGTGCGACGCTCGATCGCAATCTTGTAGCCGGTGCAGTGACTCAGATCGCGCGTTTACTTGCCGATCCTTACCGACTCGAACTCCAGCGCGGTCGTCTTTAAATTCGGCGTCCGTTTGGACAAGTTGAGCATCTCGAGCTCAGCTTAATCTTGAAATCGTCTAGGCGCAGATAAAGAAGCGCGTAGGCGTCCGGGTCCACGTGCAACCTCAGCAATCCTTCAGCTTTGCGTGGTGCAACCGAATACCGAGTATCTCAAAAAGTGGGAGCAAGATCCGCCTCAAGCGGCTTGTCTTTTTGAAGCGACTGACACCCATTATGCTGAAGCCGATGATATGACCCTGCGAGTCCAGCGCGCTCCATCAAGCGCGTCGTTTTTCGTTTCCTTCATAGCCGGCTGGCATCCGAAAACCTCACTTCGAGATAGTCGGCTTCTGCGTCGAACCACACTCTTACTTTATCGGCCATAAGTCTTCTCCAGCTTTCGGTTTGTCGGTCAGATAGGCGGTGACCACAAACGCATCGTTCTCCTCGTATTTAACCACAACACACAGCCATTTGCCACCACCATTGTGCGCTCGTAAAACTCGATAAAATAAGCGCGCCGCATCGTCCGAACGCGAGCACCGACACAGCTGTTGGCCTATCCCGGCTGACGCAACATTCTCAAGCTCGTCGCCCATCTGCTTCATTTCAGGTCGCTCGAGAATATGCGCCAGTCGTTCGTCTGTGAGCCATGCGTTGCGACCAAAACAATCTTGAAGCGCTTCATTTGACTGCATGCATCATAAGCCGATTTACGATGCATGAGCTAAACAGCTGTGGAGGTGGCATGGCGCCCTGCGAAAAGTCCGCTCTATGCGCCGCCGTGCTACGCACTCGAAAATTTGTAACCGCTGGCGGCGACCGCGGTTTGCATCAACTCCCAAAGCGCTCGCGCAACTTTAGCAATGTGCGAACATTAAATCTTGTATGAAACATTACGCTAAAATTCTGTTTTCGATTCTCGCGGCGATGATTTGCGCGATTGGATTTGCGGCAGATCAACCTGCTTGTAAGACGAGCGGCAAAAATTGCCCGATGAACAACGGTGGGGCATGCAATTGCGGCAAGAGCTGCGATTGTTAGTCAGGTGTAGCGAGATTTTGAGTGACGATCTGATAGTAAGCTTGCCAGCTGGCAAACTTACCTGCCTGAAAGAGCCGATCAGCCGACACGATTTCGATGATTGGTTAGGCTGCGGTGTCGCTTGTCCTAGAGCGTTTAGAGCTTTACTCAAAGTTTACTCGCCGCGTCGGGCGCGAGCTCGCTTGCCTGCGTGGAAACCCCGCTCGTTGCCGCCACGGCGCTGTGCTGCTGGTCGCTCACGCTCTCAGCCTCGAGTAACCTATCCTTTCACTCGCTACCGATTAATAAACAAACGGGCACTAGCCGTTTAGTGCGCCGCATGTGATCGGTGTGATAGGGCCAAGCGCGCCCGACAAGGCATTCTCCTCCACGTTCATGCGGTGAATGAAAGCCGCGCCAATCGGCAGAAGTATGACAAGCAGCGCGGCCCAGTTGCCCAGAGACAAAGCGAGACCCACGAACGCCAGAAGCACGCCGGTGTAGGAAGGATGACGCACCACGCGGAACGGTCCGCGCTCGACCAGCTCATGATCTTTTTCAATCGTCACGTCCACGGTGAAAAAGCGGCCGAGCGTGATGATGGCCCACCAGCGCAGAAGCAGTCCGGCGACAAAGAGCACCACGCCGGCGAACACAAAGCTTCGCTGATGCGGCAGTGCCGCCGCCGGCCAATGTTTCGCCACATAAATCCCCGCCGCCACACTCACCATGATTACGAGCCACACGACGCGCAACGTATTCGATCCTGCTTTCGTCCCGGTGCGGCTGCGCGAGCGGCGCGTCACCGTCAGCAGCAATTCCTGAGATCAGATAAACCAGTCCGAGCAGAAGCGAGACTGACATTGCCCTGAGCAGTCTCTTATATCGAGTGACCGATCAACCCATTTTTGCGACCCTTGCACTGACCCTCAACAAGCCGTATATGCCGTAGCCACGGCGCTATGCGTGAGCAATTGAAAAACACAAAACGCCTGACGGCGAGAATGTCTCGACTCCGCCAGGCGTGAATGTTCTAAGCTTGGGCGTTAGCGCCAAGCAAATGTTTGAGGTTTAGTCGCGGTCTTTCGTCACGATGACTTTATCAACCAACATATCGTCGCCGTCTTTAACGTAGTGAACGTGAACCTTCGGAATCTTTTCTGATTTTTGAAGGTTGAATAACACGCCCGTCCGAGGTGACGTATGTTACTTGTTTGCTGAACTTGTAGCGCACAGGTTCAACAGCTTCAGTCTTCAAGACCATCATTTGGCCCGGAGTGTAGTCCGTGACCGTGCCGGTGCTTTCGGTTGTGGTCGTTGTGGTTTCGGTCGTTCCGTTGGTTCCCGTCGCAACTGTAGTTGAGGTGGAGGATGTTTGCCCATATGCCACCAAACCCATGAGGGCGATGGCGGAGGCAACACTAAGGAATAATTTAATCATAGTAGACTTTCTATCTTACCAAGTTGCTGCAGTGATCGCAGCTAAAGGCCATCTGGTTCGTGCCACCGAATGAATTCGGCGAACCAGGTAGGTAAATGGATGCGGCAGTTTTCTAACGTAACCAATAAAAGCTCTCGCGCAACTTGATTTGTTGCTCAACTGGTCTGAATGACGATTCCCTTCGCATCATAAGCCGCTTACGATGCATGAGCGCGGGCGCTGTAGTGGCGGCTATGTCCGCCGCATCTTGTAGCAGGCCTCCTCGCGAAGAATTTCGGCGTGCTTGCCTGCCGTAGATCCGCGAAGGCGGTAGCAAGGTGCTACGCAGCATGTCAAATGCTGAGACGCGACCCCAATTTCTTTCCCCTCCCATGCAATTGCTTCAATACTTATCGTTCCTACCAGCAATTTTTCGCGGGTTACTACAAGAACTTCGCCGAGCTTTGCGTTGAGCATCATTTGCTCCGCCTCCGCAATCGTCTGGTCTTCGAAGCAATAGGCATTGTTTTTTCGATGTGTGCTTCTACCGGTTCTGTCTTGGGGTCGTGTCCGAAACCACCCACGTTCCGGTTCATTTTGTTCTTCGACAGGATACCCAATAATTCGCCGCGTTGATCGATTACAGGTGACGAATCGATTGCCCGCGCCTGCATTTCGTCTAAAGCCGCCCTTACAGAAACCTTGATTAGAAATGCTCTTCGCAGGCTCGATGATGTCCTTGACTGTGCGGGCTTCGAAATTCGCGCCTCCGAAGTAGTTAGGTTTTATCTGCTCCATAGGCTTAGGGTCCGACGTCGGTTTGAGTACGGGGTTGACGGTTGCAGTGAAATCAACGACACCCCTGGGTGGGCATACCCGCTCTGCGCAAAGGCGGGCTCCGTTACGTCGCCCCTCAATTCACTTCCTTACCCGACCCGACCCACGCTGTGTGGATCGGGTCCGATATTTCCCGATTTAACTTAGGCTTTGGCGCCGACCGCTACCGGACTCACGACGGTGGTTCGCGTACTAAGGAATGAATCCAACTGCGCCGCGAGTGGTGTCGGCAATTTGGTTTTCAAGAAACCAAGCGTCACTTGCACAGCCTTCTGCGCGTTTTCCTCACTGATTCCAGTTTTCTGGACGATTATGTTAATTAGTTCTTTCATAGTGCTACGAAGATCGGTCTCTTAGCAATACGTAACTGAACGAAGTACAAC
>ERZ1370068.5243-contig-4272_pt1 | contig 14468 bp, 25 predicted proteins | sample MGYA00561227_ERZ1370068 | MGnify/ENA primary metagenome ERZ1370068 (study PRJEB38410, sample SAMEA6850437) | metagenome | study: Metagenomic assessment of the ecological functions of the soil: analysis of the soil microbiota associated with the...
GAGCGACGTTGGCTCGCGCTCGCCAGCCGAGAACCTTGTGAAACCACTTCCAGCAGCCCCTCCGAACAAGTCATTCGGCCCACGCGCGCTCTTCTCGTCGAAGCTCATCGTTGGCGTGTCCTCGGCGCGGCTCTTGGCTACGCCTCCGGACCCGCCGCCTCGATCTCGAGTTGGTTCCCCGAGTCTCTCGGGCTGCGCGCGGCGCCCGCCACCGCTCACCAACAAAAAGACCTCGTTGAGCGTTCGCGTTGTCCAGGACTTGGAGCGATTCAACCGTCGTCGCGTTCAAGATCACAGATTGTGATCTTGAACGCGCTAAGTGGCTGGCCAGCAATGCACTGCCGAACCGGCGTTGAACCGGAGGACGCGCTCGAGATCACGGATTGTGACCCTCATGGGCTTCCCGACTTCGGACTCGGCGCACTGGGCCCGATCTTCTCGCCTTCCCCGCCACGCTCCGACGGATCCATCAGCTCCCAGGATCGCCTCGAAGACGATCTTGAAATGAGTGTCGTGATCGACAATCTGCCGCTCGATCGCGTCGAGCCGCCGCGCAGCTCGGCGTTCGACGCCACGACTTCGCGAATCCTCACGAATACGCGCATGATCGCAATGTTGACGTGGATCGCGCGGCGGCTCCGGAGCACGCTCGACAGCATCGCCACCCCTGCTCGCTGAATGCGCGCGGTCGAAACTTGGGATTCTCCCCGCGTTTTGCGATCACAGATTGTGACCTCTTGAGGGCCTCCGTCTCGTCCCAGGTCAGCTGGAACGCGAAGTCCTCGGAAATCGATCGGCGTTTCTCTTCATGGCTTGGTTGAGAGCGCCAACCGACACTTCGTAGAAGCTCGGCCAAGTCGCGATCGAGGGATACTTTCTGCCCGCGAGCAACAGAATCCTCGATTGGATTCGCTCGATCGGAATGGACGGTTGCTGCAGGTCACGCGTCATCGCCCGAGACGTGGCGTTCGTTGGTTCTCAGCGTTCGCGTCGCTCGTGACATTGCCATCGGCCGCCTCGTGAGCAACGACTCCGCCCTGCGACTTTGGGTCCACGCAAGCAAGGGGCGCGTCCGCGTCAGGTGTGGCCGACCTATCTCGGACAGAATGACATACTTGTCACCCTATCGCCGCGACGCCGCCGTCACCCGCCCGCAAGGACCCCAACGATCCCACGCATCCGCGCGCCACCACCTAGAAGTGGTTTCACAAGTCTCTCGGGCTGCGCGGCGGCCGCGTTGCCCATCGCGGCATTGCCTCTCGCGGTGTCGCCTCTCGCAGCATCGCCTCTCGCAGCATTGCCTCGTCCTCGGCGACCCCACCGGGTCGCCCGCGGCGAGGCGCCTTGCACTCGGGCGACGCCGGCTCGCGCTCGCCAGCCGAGCACCTTGTGAAACCACTTCTTGCCAAGAATCTCGCGCGCCTGGGCTCGAAGCATTCTTTCAGCGACCTGCTTGTCACAAAAACCCTTGTCGGTGGTGCCGGGCACGAGCGCCGGCGCCCGCGGAACGCGGCCCGCACTGTGCCCCTTTCGCACTGTGCCCTCGCTGGACGATGCGCATCGAGATTCGCGGCGACGGCGACGTCGCTTCCCGTGCGTCGGCAGCTCGGGCTCTTCACCGCCGGGCCAATATTAGGTTCCCTGACCGAGGCGCAGGTCGACGAGATTACGGTCGAAGCCGGCGTCGATCAATGTGCGGACGATTTGTGGGAAGGTGAGCGTGCCGTTCTCGCCGCCGGAGAGGCAGTGGCGGGCGACGGCTGGTGTTTTGGGTCCATGGATTGGTTGCCTTCAGATTTGTGGCAATCGTCGCCCGATAGGGACAAGTGGTCTTTCGCCGATTCCGCGCGCAGTCGTCGCCCGCGAAATGAGGAATGTCCCCATTTCTCCGCCGCTACGGCTCTCGACGAAGCAGATCCCCATCGAGGCCAAATCCGTCCCACACGGATCCAGGATCTTCTCGATGTCCTCGACCAATCCGCGGGTTCGCAAGAGTGCGAACGCCCTCACTTCAGCGCCGGGAAACGCGGCTCGCAACACCGTGGCCGCCCCGATCAAGGTCGCACCTCTGGTGATCACATCGTCGACCAATGTGAACTTCGTTGGGGTCAGCAAACCAAACTTTTCGACGTGCTCGCGATCGACACTCAGGGAGTCGACATGCACCCGAGGATCGGGCCGCTCTCCGGGAGATGCGAACGCGGACTTGGGCACGGCGACGGTGCGCACGATCAGTGGCATCGGATCGCCGCCCAAGCCTTGCTTGTATAGCGCGGCGCAGATGTCCCGTGCCACCCAATGGCCCATGGGATCGCGAAGCGCGCGCTCCCGGAACGAGGCACGAGGATCGCCTCGCTCCCAAAGAACAAATCCACGTCCGCCTTCGAGATGCTCGACAACCCTTCCTGCCGCCTTCCTCGAAGATCGCCGCGTCCGCCGTCTTGATGCGATCGCGGATCTTTCGTGACTCGCGCGATGCTTGGGATTGACCTCTCGCGGCGAGTAGGCGAGCAACGACGCAAACGCGAGCTCAGAAAGTGACTTCACCGCGCGCCCGGATTGGAATCGACTCGAGCGCGGCGCCGACGCCTTCCCTGGTGAGCACCTGCGCGCCGAACTTCAACATTTCCTTGGGCCATGCTGAGGCTCGTCGGACACGGCGAGCGATTCGAAGAGAATAGCGCCCGGCCGAGTCGCAGCGCTTCCCAACCTTGGTGAAGCGTCCCGCTCCCCTCGCCCGCTTCCTGATAATTGTGGCATCGGACAGCAGCGCCATCGTTCGGTTGCGTTGCGGAAAGTTCTCTTTCCGCGGCGGGACTCCTGGAGCGAACTGTGAGATCGCGAGATGCTCGCGAGCGATCCGGCCGAAGAGCGCAACGTTGGCCGGCGGAAGGGCGTCGAGCCCGCTCCCGAGCACGGCGATCGTGCGTCCGCCCGCCGCGATCGCCGACTCGTTGCGCCACCGCGTCGACCCCTTCCGCGAGACCGCTCACCACGATCGCGCCCTGGGACACCAACATTCCCACCAACGATCGGCCGCGCTCGACTCCAAGCTCGGTCGGCTTGCGTGTCCCCACGACCGAGATTCAGAGCCGCGGCTCGAGCAGCGGCATCCCCAAGTAGTAGAGCCTCGCGGGCGCATTCTTGCGTTCCACTTCATTGAGCGAGCCGAGGGCTCTTCGGGAGAGGACGATTGAATCTCTGTACATCGGCGCAGGCGTGCGCGAGATCGTTGCGGCCTCCACGGTTTCAAGTCGAGGGCGCGCCGAAGCGACGCGCTGATTTCCAGGGCGGTCGCCGGGGAAAGGCGGGATGGTTCCTGTCGGCCACGGTCACTAACAGATACCTATACAGACTTGCCCCGATCGAAGCGGCAAATCTCAGACGACCTCGCCGCCGGCCCCCAGCCCCGGTGTGGACCAGCTCGAGGACACCAGCTATCATCGCGCATCCGGCGCGCACCACCTCGCCAGCCCTCCGAACAAGTCGACAGCTGCACGCCGCGCTCTTCTCGTCGAGCTCATCGTTGGCGTGTCCCTCCGGCGCAGCTCTTGGCTACGCCTCGGACCCGCCGCCTCGATCTCCGAGTTGGTTCCCCGAGTCTCTCGGGCTGCGCGCGGCGGCGCGTCGCCATCACCGCAGCATTGCCTTTGGTTGTGTTGCACTCCCGCAGTATCGCCTCCACGCAGTATCGCCTCCACCAGCATTGCCTCGCGTCCTCGGCGACCCCATCGAGGTCGCCACGCGGCGGAACGCCTTTAGACTGGGCACGCCGGCTCGCGCTCGCCGGTCGAGAACCTTGTGAAACCACTTCTTGCCAAGAATCTCGCGCGCCTGGGCTCGAAAGCGCTCTCTCAGCGACCTGCTTGTCACAAAAGCCCTTGTCGGTGGTGCCGGGCACGAGCGCCGTGTGCGCGATTCTTGGCGACGGCGCACGCGAGCACTTCGCACTCGGGCCGTCGCGGACGACGGGTGCGGGCAGTTCTCTCAACACTGGCACGAATCGCTGCTGAGCACCGGAACCCGGGCGATACACGAGTCGCGAAAGATCTATGCGAGAAGAGATTATGCGTGGACACAACAGCATGTCCGGCGAACGTCTCCCAAATCAGAGGTTTAGGAAAGCGTAATCGTCCTTGCTCCGACGGATTCATCGCATGAGATGCCATCTTTCTCTCGGATTCCCTTGCGAGCGTCTTCTTTCACTGCTGCGCTGCCTATAGCCCAGACTGTGATGGTTAGCGTCTCCTCTTCGGGCGTGATCGGCAATGGGGACTGCGGGAGCGCCGTGCCTGCCGTGTCAGCCGACGGACGCTTTGTCGCGTTCTCGAGTCATGCTACCAATTCGTTCCGAATGATACCAACGGGTGGCGGGATATCTTTGTCCACGATGCGCTGACCGGAACGACGGAGATCGTTAGCGTGTCGTCCACGGGAGCCGCCAGCAATGCGAACTGCTTCTCTCCAGCTATAACACCCGACGGGCGGTTCGTTGCGTTCTCGACCAGCGCCTCGACTCTGGTCGCTGGAGATACAAATGGAACATATGATATTTTCGTTCATGATCGACAGACGGGCGCAGCCAGATGTCATCGTATGTCAACGGGCGGCGCGATTGGAAATGGGCTGAGTGAGACCCCGACGATCTCCAGCGATGGCCAGTTATGTGGCCTTTGCATCGCTTGTCGACAAATCTCGCGCCAGGCGCCACGACTGGTATCTACAGCATGTTTGTTCGCGACCGAGAAGCTGGAACAAACGGATTGGTGGAGTGTGAAGCTATGGGCGGCGCGCCGGGCGATGACGCAAGTACTGGCCCGTCGATTTCCGCCGACGGGAGATATGTAGCGTTCTCCAGCGATGCTACGAACCTGGTCAGTGCAGAATTCAATTTTGTGACAAATGTCTTCGTTCGCGACAGAGTGGCAGGGCAAACAACCATTGTGAGCGTTTCCAGCACGCGGGCGCAGTGGGGAATATGCAGCGGTTATCAGCCATCGATATCCGCGGATGGGCAGTTCATCGCGTTCGCGAGCGCCGCTTCGAATCTCGTGTCCAATGATACGAATGGATTCGACGACATCTTCGTTCGAGACGTCGTCCACAGTCAGACTGAACGGATCAGTATCTCGATCGACGGCACCCAAGCGAACTCCTACTGTTTTGAACCATCGATCTCGAACAACGGATCCCGTGCGGCGTTCGCCAGCTAGTCGCTTCCTCTCTTGCCGCAAACGATCAGGGCACCTACGACATTTTGTGCACTGAGCCGCAACGCGGGATTCCACTGTGATTGTCGATTGCTCAACGGGCGGTGAGCAGGAAGCTACGGCAGCTATGGCCCTGCCATCTCGCGCGATGGTGGTTTTGTCGCCTATTGGAGCGGTTCCACCAACCTGGTTCCGAATGATACGAATGGAACCAACGACGTCTTTGAAAGCGCTGTTGTCGCTCAACAGGGCTCCCGGTTCCCTACGGCACCGGCACCCCGGATGCGCAGGCCCGCACGTCCACTCGGGTCTGAACGCCCCCAAAATCGGCAATGCTCAATTTACCGTGAAGTGCACGGCCGCCCCTCCCAACGGCCTCGGCGGCTGGTGGATTGCCGACACGCAGGACCTCGTCGGCTCCGACCCGTTCGGCGTCGGCATCAAGCTCCACCTCGACCTTTTCAACGCTGTGGAGTTCTTCGCCTTCGGCTTGTACGCCGACGCGTCGGGCGTGGCCACGGCCGCAGTGGGGATCCCCAGCAATCCAGTCCTCGTCGGCAAGACGTATTACTCTCAGGTCGTCTGGGCATGGCCGCTGACCACATGCCACAACTTTCCGTACGGGCTCAGTTCGTCGAATGGGATCTCGATAACGATTCAGCAATAGTGGCCTGCTAGGGCGACATGAGCGCACTTTCCTTCGAGGTCCACCACCTCGATGTCGTCAAGTGTTCACCGCATTGCCGTAGGTGTGCGCTGACTATGCGGAACACACCACACATCTGAATGCAATCTCTGCTGCCCATCGTCGATGAGTAGCTCAGTGCAACGGCGAGGGTCTATTCCGCGGTGGGAACAAGGTTCAGCTTAACGAGGCGCATCCCGAATGCTAACAGCAAATCAAGCCCCTCGACGCCGACTGCGAGGCGCTTTGAAGGAAACGATTCAGACGATCTGTCCCCTCAAGTTCAAGATTGAGTCCACCACTGTTCCCTCGATTCAAGGGGCATCCGCTCGCATTACGTCCACGCCTCCCACTTCGAGATTCCACTCACGATACCAGATGTCGGTGACGGCGACAGAGCCGACGTGAGCGGAGATCCGATAACGCAGAATCGGATCGCCAATATTTGGAGAAGCTATCGTAAGGCGACGCTCGCGCGTTGCTGCAGAGCGCTAGAAGATGCCACCTTTAGGAGGTGCAACATCCAGTCCCGAGTCATACTCTTACGACTGACGCTTTGCTGACATTGCCATTTGAAAAGGTCACTTCGATAGCCTGCGCGTCTGCGATCACATGACTTGCCCGTCACAATGTATCCGTCGGGTGAGATAATCGACCCGGTGCCAAGAGTGGTTCTTCGACCGGATGCTGACAATCGAGTCGCGAGCCGCCTTGAATACTTCCGGCGCATTCCCACACTCCGGCAATCGGTGCCTGGATTGTGAAAGCGATCGACGCATGCGATCGAAGACCGGTCGCGGAGTCGACCCGCGCCGCCTCGAGGGCTGGCGCCTCTTCAGGACTCGTTCGAATCGTGATTGCCCAAGCGTCGCACCATGCCGCAGCCCAAGTATTTGTGCTGAGGGTCAGTGCCCGCAGAACCAAACTGAGGGTCTAAGATCGCCAGTGCCACCGAGTTGGATTGCCCAGTGCTTGGCGCTGCTCGAGTGCAATCTCTTCGGTTGGCGACGATTGCCACAGGAGGTGTTTGACGGATGCTCCACGAACTCGCCCCAATCTGATTACCTTTATTCCATCTCTGCTCGAGATTCGCGGTGTAGCACACTTTCACTGCAGCCGTCGCTCACGGTCGGCAGATGTCAGGTCCGCGATGCGGTACGTGTGACCGAAACACCCAGGTATTAGCGAGTGCGAAAGAGGCTGATGCAACTTGTGAGTAGCAGACTTCATTTGTGATCGCAAAGCTTGGGTTCCGGCGACTACGTCTTCAGAAGGTTTCGAGGAATACCCTCGAGGTCGAGGCGGGACGGCTACTTCGACACTCCATTTCGGTCTGGCGTTGGTGCTCACTCCTCCCCCTTCCTCCGACGCAAGCGGAACGTAGACGCGCCTCAGCGGCAACAGGCCTTTGAATCAGGGAATCGAACTGCTCGTAGTGCTGGAAAATGAGCGATACCAGCTCTTCGCCGTCGATCAGTCGCAAGGTTGCTCTTGGACTTCGCGAAAGATTGCGCCTGCGCGGTGAATGTACCCAAAGTCACCAGAAGGCCAGATCTCAATCCCAACTTTCCCATAGAGCGCTTGCAGTGATCGGATCGCCGACCGCTTCCACTCGGTACTCTTGACTTGTACCTTCACAATCGGCGGCTCGAACCAGGTTATGATTCGTCCGTTGTGCGCTAGCGACGATGTCGATGCCACCGTCGGGGCCTTTCTGGCGATACACGAGTGCGATAGCCCATCGTGTTCAGTAGATGCGCAACGAAATCTGCGAATGGATGCCGCTTTCAGGTTCCTGCGCCAGTGTCTTCCAGAGACGAAGTCGCGCGACGTTTCGTCCGATCGATCCTCGGCCACGGCAGCAACGGTTTCGTCCTGCGTCACTGGCCGCGGCAAGATCTTTCCTTCGAGGGCGGCACGAAACTCATCGGCATAGTTCTTCGCTTGGAATAGGCTGAGCGCAGACCCGATCTCGTAGAGCGCACCTTGGCTGAACTGAGAACGGGGCACGGATTCTTGCCATTTCACGTCTCGGACGTGTGGATAGCCAGTTCAGAATGAGGGTCGTATCGATACTCCCCCTCGACTCGCCCAAGATGGATGTGTCCTGTCTTGCTTCGACGGATACACAATGATGTCACCGCGCTTCATCTCATACACAAATCGATATAGCTGGCCTGCACTATTTCGAATGCCTCCCGGCTTCTTGTCGGGATACATCTCGGCCACGTGCTTCTTGAATGCCTCTCGATCGCCAGGCAACCGCGTTAGGTCTTGCCATCGTGTTCCAGCCGAGGGCCACGACGTTTCGCTTAAAGAGAGTGTGTGTCGGCATCGCCGGTTCGACCGGCATGTATGCCCCAAGGGTCGTCTCTCCTTAGTGCTCATGGTTGATCGTCTGATGAGTGGCCCACCCAATCCTCAGGCGTCTCGGACACCCGCCGGAGGATCGGTTCCTTGAGCTCGTCGATGCGTTCGCTTCCGTCCCTTGACTCGCGAACCCATAGTTCGGCGATCGATTCGGCGATGTGCAGAGTTGCGTAGAAAGACTTGTGCGCGCGTCACGAGGTACGCCGGAAATTCAATGTTGGTGTAGATGTCAAGTCCCTTGGCCGGATCGAAATGCCAACGTTTCCACGATTCGTTCACTCCGAGCGGGGCGAACTGGTGCTCGAAGTTGACGGACTTTCCGTGAATCCGAATCGACTGCCACGCAGCTTCTCGTGGGTTTTGTTGGGCTTGCGTTCCTTGGTTTCGCGTGTGATTCCGGCGGCGGAGGCGCGGGCTGCGGCGGCTCGGGAGAGCCATTTTGTTCCCGCTGTTCGACTGGCACCTTTTCGGGTTTGCCCAAAGGGATCCGGTTTCGTCTCCGCCGGCCCAACGAGGAAGTCGGTGAACGAGCTTGAACTCGGACTTACGAAGAACGTCGGTGATCGCGTCCTTGATCTTCTCGAGCTCCGCGCCTGACGGTCTTCGTAACCGTGTCCTGCGAAGGGCCCGTTGACGCGCGAGGCGAACGATTTCCTCGAACTCCTTGCGCAGCGAGTTGTTCCGCCTCCTGTACTCGGCCGACTCACGAATGAACTCGCGCTTGTTGTGGGTGAGCGGGAACATGGTCGGGGTGCACCTCCCCAACGATTCAGGAGATGGTCGGATGCTCGCGAATCCCAATCTTGTCAAAGGTGGTGATCATCCGGCCAAGGCGGTAGGTGTTGAAGCCATAGAATCCGCGGTTCGAGCCCTGCTTCAGGAGACCACACCAACCCCAAACGCGCGCACCACCCGCGCGTGAAAACCTCGAATTCCTTCCGCGTGTCCTCGGCAAGGTCAAAGTTTTACACCCTTGCAGGCCTTTCCATTCCTGACCTTGATCTCGACGTCACCATTCGTGAGGTACGGCGAGTAGCGCCTTCCCAGGTCGTCGAGACACCAACTCTTTCAGGCCTGGATAGGAGTTTCTCAGCTTCGCGACTCCGGACGATTGTGAAGTGGTCGCTCGGAGTCCGCTGGCTCCTCATGCCTAAACCAACCTTCCAGTGCTCTTCCTCGCGAAGCTAACGAGTCCTCGTCAGATCACGACGCGATACTCGAACAGAGAGCCCGCAGCGGAAGTCTTGATCTCGAATAGCCTCCCGAGGCTGAAGCCACGCCGTCTTGAGGCCGAGCCCGAACTGTCCGAGCTTCCCACGTTTCTCAGAGTGCGCGAGTTTCATTTGCATTCGAGATGGCTCTCTTCTCCATGCCGCGCGCATTGTCGGCTACGACGATCTCGTCTTTGGAGATCTTGATCGAAACCAAGAGCTTCTCGCCATCCAGGATCGCGTCGATCGAGTTATCCACGAGTTCGGCGATGGCCTGCGGACGCTATAACCGCGCTCCCCAACTTTGGCATTAGGCTCTGGTCGGGGGTTACGTCGATCCTGATACTTGGCCTTCGGATTCCACAGCCGGCGCTATCCGAAGTAGTCGAGTATTTCGATGGAATGCCCCGGTCGGCGGAAACTCGCCTCATTCCGGGCCGACGGATCCCTCGTCTCTGTTTGAGTCCCTCGGAATAGCGGCGGCATCGGGGGACCGCATACGTGATTGCAACTGAAAGCGCGCGCGTCCCATCGATTAGTGCGTCGAGGCCCGTCAACCGGAATTCGGATTCCCTTTGCTTGTCCAACCCGTGAACTTTGGCGACGTCACAAAAGTTCGAATATCAACATACGATGACACCTGGCTTCTTCTCATCGGCGGCAACGGTCACGATCACCTCAGATCGTGCATTCTTGCGAATCCGGCAGAACTCTAATGGCAGCTGTCCTCGGAGGGATCTCCTCGAGTTGTCCGGAAATCTCGACCATGCGCCCCAGGAGACTTGGCAGCACTTCCGCGACACGCCGAATCCCGACTTCGGCCCCGTGAAGCTTTCTGTGACGATGAACTTGCTGAATGACGCGTATGGCTTCCCGTGAATTCGAGATTCCAAGCATCAATTGGCGTTGCGTCCGTGAGGCGAATGGTCCGGACTATCTGGCCCGAGCCGTCTTCTCTCTTTCGTCGTCTTCTGTCATCGAAGTGGGCGTTCCCTGGAATGGCCCCGGGCCAGCCGAGGATCGGGGCGAAAGCCTAAACGCACCTGCGGGAGGCGCGCTAGAGCCCCACCCACGTCGGGGGTCCACACTTTGACTCCACAGACTGCCACCGCGCGTCAGACTCAGGCCACTATCGGGAGTTGATCGTGGAGAATCGCCACACTCGAGGGGACTCCTCGGACTGGCACCTGGAGTAAGTTCTCTGATTGAGGCTGGCCACTGTCGGAGGGCCTTCCCATCCACGATGGGCACTGATAGGGATACAGAACCAATGACTAGTCTCGAATCCAATCCACTGTTTACATCCTCGGCGCCGGAGCCTCCAAAGGCACGGGATTCAGTCTTCCAACAATGTCAGACTTCTTTGTTGGGGTCGAAATCCCACCGGTGCTCAAGAGAGTTCCTCAGGGCCTTCTTTCCGAGCTCGAGACGAAGCACGTGGAACCTGGAGGACGCGTTCTCGTATCTGACGACGTCCAGGGATCGCCTTCCAATGATCTCGCAGGGGGCGCCGCAATGTTTGGTGGACCGTCACAAGTTGCTGTATGAACTTGTGAGATTCGTGAAGAAAGGCTTACGACGCCACGGGGAGTGGAAGGCCGGTCAATGACACAGGCTCTACTTCTTGGTCGAAGATTCGCCCGGGCGATACCATTATTACGCTCAGATCATGATCTCATCACCGATTGCACGCTTGTCTGCGCATCCTTGGGCCGAGGGAATGATGGGAAAGAACAGACGCAGATCGCGCAATCACTAGCCGGCCGACTTCGAACGAACCGCGCACTCCTTGGATCGATCGATGAATTCACGCTCGGCGGAAACCCGATGGGGACGCACTTCGACTCGCCACTAATTGGATTGTACCTAAAGCTGCACGGATCGTTGGACTGCGCAATTTTGTCCGCGCGCGGAATGCGCTAACAACAAGCGCATCTGGGTCCCCGAGGCATCCTGGCCGTGCGACACCGAGAATCGTAGCGATCTCTGTAGTCATTGTGGCTACGCTCTCGAGACGGTCATCGTACCGCCAACCGGCTTTAAGGACTCGTCGATCAGCCAAAGATTGTCACTTCTTTGGAGTCTGGCACTTCGAAAAATCTCGAGTCAGATCGAGATTGTATTCTACGGAGTCTCCATGGCCGCGACAGACACTGGAGCTTGAATGGCTCATTCGCCAAGGAGTTGAACTGGCATCGCCCAACCATGTCTTTGACATAGTTGTGATCAATCCCGACAAGGCGGTTCAGAAGAGAGATTGTTCGATTGTTCGGATCGCGAAAGCGAAGGGCGATGCACATGTTGTTCCTGAAAGATTTTCTGGCCGATGACCAGAGGCGGACGGCCTAGGGCAGCGACTAGCAAGGTCCGACAAAGCTCTGAGAGCTACTGGACACGCCAAGCCTGATTGCTCTCGGACCACGGACAATCACTGCGCCGCCCACTCCCCCGACAACGCCTCCGCCTGTTCCAACACCGTATTCGTGGCCTTCTCCTGTTTGTCGGGCGGGTAGCCGTGCTTGCGGAGGATGCGCTTGACGAGGACACGAAGGTGGGCGCGGACATTCTCGCGCAGGGTCCAATCAATGGTGGTGTTGCTTGCTGTGACGGTGGCGACGAGCTCGCGGGCGATGGTGCGGAGGGTTGTCGTCGCCGAGGACCTTGACGGCGCTATCGTTGGTTTCGAGCGCGTCGTAGAAGGCGAGCTCGTCTTCGGTAAGGCCGAGCGCCTCGCCGCGCGCGTTGGCGTTGCGCATATCCTTGGCAAGCGCGATGAGCTCCTCAATGACTTGGCGCAGTCTCGATGGCGCGATTCTGATACTTGCGAATGGCCTGCTCGAGCGAGCTCGGCGAAGAGCGCGCCTGGATAACGTTGCGTTTGCCGCGCGTGCGAATCTCGCCCTTGAGGAGCTTCTGCTAGCATCTCGACCGCGAGGTTTCGCTGCGGCATTCCGCACCTCGGCGAGGAAATCGTCGGAAGAATCGAGATCTCCGGCTTCTTGAGTCCCGCCGCCGCGAAGATGTCGATCACCTCGCCCGACGCAACCGCCTTCGAAACGATCTGGCGAATCGCATGGTCGAGGTCTTCGTCGGACTTCCGTTCGCCGGCCGCCCTTCGCCAGAACGGCGCGCACCGCTTGATAGAACCCGACTTCGTCTCGAACGCGCATCGACTCATCACTCGGAACCGCGAGGGCGAAGGCCTGCGAAAGTTGGGTTACGGCGGCGAGCGTCCGATCCTCGCCATCTTTCTGCTTGAGGATGTGCTCCTGCGCCGCCGGCAGCGTCGACAGCCGCTCCTGCGGCTTTCCCGCAAATCCACGGCCTCAATCGAATCCGTGGAACAGGCCTCGGCACACTTCGATCTTTTCCTGTAGCAGTTCGACGGCTTCCTCCTGGTCGACCGCCGCCTTCCCCCTTCCGCCAGCCTCCGTGTATGTCGCGAGCGCACTCTTCAGGTCATCGGCAAGGCCCAGGTAATCCACGACGAGCCCACCGGCTTGTCTCGAACACACGATTCACGCGCGCGATCGCCTGCATCAGCCCGTGCCCGCGCATCGGCTTGTCGACATACATCGTGTGGAGGCTCGGCGCGTCGAAGCCGGTAAGCCACATATCGCGCACGATCACGATTTGGAACGGATCCTTGAGGATCGCGGAATCGCTTGGCCAGGTCCTCGCGGCGGGCGCTTGTTGCGGATGTGGATCTTGCCAATCAAGCGGATCCGAGGCCAGACCCCGTCATCACGACCTTGAGCGCACCATGCTCGTCATCGCCGCCGTGCCACTTCGGACGCAGCTCCACGATCTCGCGATACAGCTCGACGGCGATGCGTCGGCTCATCGCCACGATCATCGCCTTTCCATTCATCGCCTCGAGGCGCTTCTCGAAGTGATCTACGAGGTCGCGCGCGATGACCTTTATTCGATGCGCCGAGCCGATGACCGCCTCGAGCTGCGCCCACCTTGTCTTCAGCTTCTCTTTGCGTTCGACCTCCTCCCCTCCGTCACCTCCTCGAACTCCGGATCGATCTTCGGCCGCTCGGAATCCTTGAGCTCGAGCTTCGCGAGACGGCTTTCATAATAGATGGGCACCACCGCGCCGTCGGCCACTGCGCGCTGGATGTCGTAGATCGCTGATGTAGTCGCCGAAGACGGCGCGTGTGTTGGCATCGCTTGAGCTCGATCGGCGTCCCCGTGAACCCAATGAAGGACGCGTTCGGCAGCGCGTCGCGCATGTGCCGCGCGAAGCCGTCGACGAAATCGTATTGGCTGCGGTGCGCCTCGTCGGCGATGACAACGATGTTGCGCCGCTCCGAAAGCACCGGGTGCCGGTCGCCCCTTTCCTCGGGGAAGAACTTCTGGATCGTGGTGAAGACCACGCCGCCGGAGGCGACCGCAGAGCTTCTTGCGAAGGTCCGGGCGGCTCTCGGCCTGGACCGGGGGCTGGCGCAGCAGGTCCCTGCAGCGGGAGAACGTGCTGAAGAGCTGATCGTCGAGATCGTTGCGGTCGGTCAGGACAACGATCGTGGGTTTGCCATCGGCCGGGTGCTGCGATCACTCGCCCGGCGTAGAAAGCCATTGTCAGGCTCTTGCCCAGTGCCCTGCGTGTGCCAGACGACGCCGATTCGCCGGTCGCTGGGCGCGCCGCCTGATGGCGCGCGGATCCGTACGCGATCGGCTTCTCTGCCAGCCAACTATCGTCGGCCGGCCGCCGCCGCGCGAAGGGTTTCCTCCACGGCCACATTCACCGCATGGAACTGGTGGTAACGCCGCCATTTTCTCTGTGCTGAGCGCGCCGCCCCCGGAATCCTTCGAACACGGTGAAGTGACGCAACAGCTCGAGAAACCGCCGCTTCTCGAAAATCCCTCGATCATGACTTGGAGTTCGGTGATTGTCATTTATTAAGGAAAAGAAAAAAGAAGCGAAGGTTGTTGTCTGCATTTTGCACGGCTGACCACAAGAAGAAGAAGGAAGAAACAAGCAAGAAG
>ERZ1370068.1546-contig-11451_pt1 | contig 14464 bp, 14 predicted proteins | sample MGYA00561227_ERZ1370068 | MGnify/ENA primary metagenome ERZ1370068 (study PRJEB38410, sample SAMEA6850437) | metagenome | study: Metagenomic assessment of the ecological functions of the soil: analysis of the soil microbiota associated with the...
GGGCAAGCCGCGCGATACCCGCCGCATTCGCGCGCGCGATTTTCTGGCTGCACGACAAGCCGCTCGCCGAAGGGCGATCAGATCCTGATCCGCCTCGGCACCCGCGAGACCCGCGCCACACGTGGTCGCGATCGAGAAGGCGGTCGATCCCGGCGCGCTCTCCAACGAGGAGACGCAAGTCGATCGCGCGCAACCATGTCGGCGAGATCGACATCTCGCTGGCGCAGCCGATCGCGGCCGATCCCTACACAGACAATCCGCGCACCGGACGCCTGGTGATCGAGGTCAACGGCCGCATCGCCGGCGGCGGCCTCGTGCTGTCGGTCGATGCCGGACAGCGCGCCGTTCCGGTCGACATCGTGCCGGTGGAATCCGCGCTGCGCCCCGACGAGCGCTCGGCGCGCTACCGCCACAACGGCGCGGTGGTCTGGCTGACGGGCTTGCCCGGCTCCGGAAAATCGACGCTGGCCCGCGCGCTGGAGCGCCGGCTGTTCGGCAACGGCGGTTCGCCGATTCTGCTGGACGGCGACACGCTGCGCGCCGGCCTCAACGGCGATCTCGGTTTCTCGCCGCAGGACCGCAGCGAAAATATCCGCCGGCTGGCCGAAGTCGCCACCCATCTGGCGCGCAACGGCCACATCGCCATCGTCGCCGCGGTCTCGCCGTCGGCGGACGACCGCGCCGCCGCGCGCCGCATCGCCGACACATCGTTCCGCGAAATCTATGTCGCGACGCCGGCCGAAGTCTGCGAGAGCCGCGACCCCAGGGGCCACTACGCCAAGGCGCGCGCGGCGCGCTGCAATCGTTCACCGGCATCGGCAACGATTACCAGCCGCCGGCCGAATGCGAACTGACGATCGACACCTCGGCCCGCTCGGTCGCCGACGCGACCGACGAGATCGAGCGGATGCTGGCCGAGACCGGCATCCTGTTCGACGAACTGGTCGATCTCGCCGCCAATATCTGAGGCACGCCCGGCTTTTTGGCAACGGGCCGGTGAGGCCTTCTCATCGACCCGGCTTTAGCGCTAAAAGGGCGCCGAGAACTGCCCGCTTTGGCGCGTTTTTTGCTGCTTTCGCCCTGAAAACAGCCCGTAAAACGCCGCTTTCTGCCGAGAAAGCCCATCATGAATCGTGTCGATGCCCACGGATTGAAGATCGCCCCCGTCCTGTTCGATTTCATCGCCAAGGAGGCGACCCCGAAGACCGGGATTTCGCCCGACGCGTTCTGGGCCGGGCTCGCCGCCATCATCCGGAAATCTGGCGCCGAAGAACCGCGAGCTGCTCGCCGTCCGCGACACGCTTGCAGGCGAAGATCGACGACTGGCACCGCGCCCACAAGGGCAAGCGCGTTCGACATGAACGCCTACACGGCGTTCCTCGAAGGAGATCGGCTATCTCCTGCCGGAGCCGCCGACCCAGAAGGTCGAGACCGCCAATGTCGACGAAGAGATCGGCAAGATCTGCGGACCGCAGCTCGTCGTGCCCCTCACCAATGCGCGCTATGCGCTGAACGCGGCCAATGCGCGCTGGGGCAGCCTGTATGATGCTTTCTACGGCACCGACGCGATCCCGCACGACGCGAGCGAAGGCGGCAAGGGCTACAACAAGGCGCGCGGCGACAAGGTGATCGCCAAGGCAAAGGCCTTTCTCGATCCGGCCGTGCCGCTCGCGACCGGAAGCCACACCGACGTGACCTCCTACAGCGTCATCGCCGGCCAGCTCGCGGTCAAACTGAAGAGCGGCAACGCCACCGCGCTGAAGTCGGCCGCGCAGTTCGCCGGCTATCAGGGCGATCCGGCCGCGCCGACCGCGGTCCTGCTGGTCAACAACGGCATGCACATCGAGGTCAGGATCGACCGCAGCCACATGATCGGCAAGGACGATCCGGCCGGCGTCGCCGACATGATCCTGGAATCGGCGGTCTCGCACCATCCTCGACATGGAAGACAGCGTCGCCGCCGTCGATGCCGAAGACAAGGTGCTGGTCTATCGCAACACGCTCGGCCTGATGAACGGCACGTTGTCGGCCGATTTCGAGAAGGGCGGCAAGACGCTGACGCGCGCGCTCAATCCCGACCGCGTCTACAAGACGCCCGACGGCAAGGAGCTCAAGCTGCACGGCCGCAGCCTGCTGTTGATGCGCAATGTCGGCCATCACATGTTCACCGACGCGCGTGCTCGACGGCAAAGGCGAGGAAATTCCGGAAGGCCTGCTCGACGCCGCCGTCGCCGGCCTGCTCGCGATCCACGATCTCAAGGGCAATTCGAAGACCAGGAACAGCCGCACCGGCTCGGTCTATATCGTCAAGCCGAAGATGCACGGCCCCGACGAGGTCGCGCTGACCTGCGAGCTGTTCGGCGAGGTCGAGAAGATGCTGGCGCTGCCCGAAAACACCATGAAGGTCGGCATCATGGACGAGGAGCGCCGCACCACGGTCAACCTCAAGGCCTGCATCCAGAACGCCTCGAAGCGCATCTGCTTCATCAACACCGGCTTCCTCGACCGCACCGGCGACGAGATCCATACCTCGATGGAAGCGGGCCCGATGATCCGCAAGAACGACATGAAGGCGCAGCCCTGGATCAAGGCCTATGAAGACTGGAACGTCGACATCGGCCTGATCGACGGCCTGCCCGGCCATGCCCAGATCGGCAAGGGCATGTGGGCCGCGCCCGACAAGATGGCGGACATGCTGGCGCAGAAGATCGGTCATCCGCAGGCCGGCGCCACCACCGCCTGGGTGCCGTCGCCGACCGCAGCGACGCTGCACGCGCTGCACTATCACCAGGTCAACGTGCAGGCGCGCCAGCAGGAACTCGCCAAGGGCGGCCCGCGCGCGAAACTGTCCGACATCCTCACCATTCCGGTGTCGCAATCGAACTGGGCGCCGGACGATGTGAAGCAGGAGATCGACAACAATTGCCAGGGCATCCTGGGCTATGTCGTGCGCTGGATCGACCAGGGCGTCGGCTGCTCCAAGGTGCCTGACATCCACGACGTCGGCCTGATGGAAGACCGCGCCACGCTGCGCATCTCCAGCCAGCATCTGGCGAACTGGCTGCATCAGGGCGTCATCACCAGGGATCAGGTGATGGAGTCGCTCAAGCGCATGGCGGTCGTGGTCGATGGCCAGAACAAGGGCGATCCGCTCTATCGAGCCGATGGCGCCTCGGCTTCGACGGCGTCGCCTTCAAGGCGGCCTGCGACCTCGATCTTCAAGGGACGCGAACAGCCGAACGGCTACACCGAATTCATCCTGACCGCGGCGCCGCGAGGCCAAGGCGGCAGGCTGACGAATGTGCAACCCGACTGAACGCGCGGCTCGACGGAGCTGCCATGCCGCAGTTCCTGCCGGAACGTCGGAACTTGCACGTCCGGTTAAATCCGCCGTCTCAACGCCACAGGAGGAGATGACGATGGATTGGAACCGGGGTTGAAGGCAACTGGAAGCAGTTCAAGGGCGCCGCCAAGGAGAAGTGGGGCAAACTCACCGATGACGATCTCCAACGTGATCGAGGGCCGCCGCGAACAACTCGAAGGCAAGCTGCAGCAGCGCTACGGCTTCGCCAAGGACCAGATCCACAAGGACGTGGACGACTGGTTCAAGACGCTGAAATAGGCAGCTTCTGACAGGTCATGGAACGCTCCGGCCATCCGCCGGGGCTTTTTGTCGGGTGCCGAGCCAGGCTCAGAACACCGCGATGTATTTCAGCAATGCGAAATCACGCCGAGGATGGATCACGACGACGCGGCGATTCTGTTTGGCGCGGCCATCGATCGGCAACAGGTTGATGCAGATAGAGAATCAGAATAACGACAAGAAACGTAATGAGTGCGCCGATAAGCACTAACCCCCGGAATGTCGTCCTGAAACGATCGTCAACGATCGAGCGAGTACGGACTGGTTCCAGTCAGGAACCCGTCTCGCGCGTACGCAGGTGTCACGTTACCCGACGCCACCACCGGCACGCGCTGATAGCTGCGCGCGCGAGCTTGTCGCGAGGCCGGCGAGAAGTTCAGCGACGCGCCGCGCTTATCGGCGCCGCGGCCGGCCACCATCAGCCCGTCTGCACCGGCGACGATGTCGCCCTTTGCGAAGCGTCGGATCGTTCTCGATCTTGACCGGCGCGAGCCCGACCTGGTCCTTGCCGTTGCAGGTGCACCCCGCGACGATCTCGTTGCGGTAGCGGAACGCATTCGGCAGTTCGGAATAGGGCTTGCCGTTCTCGGTCGCGGCGTTGTCGATATTGCTGCCATAGACGACCTTGGTTTCGCTCGCCGGGCAAAAGCTGCTGCAGTGACGCCGCCCGGCTCTGACTGTCGGATGCCGATATCGGGAAATAGCGCCCGTCGCAGGTGCGCACGCAATAGGCCTGCGAGCCGCCGCCGTAATAGCCGCGCGCGGACGTCGCGTCGCCTTGCGGAGCGAAGCCAGTCGTTCATCGCCGCCAAACGGCAGCCGGATCAGCGGCATGCGAGCGGCCGCGCCGGCCGAACCCGCCGAACAGTGCGGAGAAGAAAGTCCTGGGCCTGCGCGGCGGGCGCCAGCTGCGCAGCGACGCCAGTGCCGCCGCCACGCACCAGCGCTACCTGCTTTGCCCGATCTCCGGTTCATCTTCGCCTCCCGACGAGTGCCTGCACTCAGTACAGCGACGACGTCGAAAGGTTCATCGCCTGGCGGCCCGAGCGGCAGCGTGGTCACGACGGGACGCGACGCGCGGCGCCGGTCGGGCGAACGCGTGATCGTGTCCCTGTGCTTCGAGATGCGGCGCGTTCTTCGGCAGCACCACGACCTTGGTGCCGACATCGACGCGGCTGAACAGATCGGTGACGTCCTCATTGGTCAGGCGGATGCAGCCCGACGGAGACGAACTTGCCGATGGTCGAGCGGATCGTTGGTGCCGTGAATGCGGTACTGCGCTGGAGCCGAGATACATGGCGCGCGCGCCGAGCGGATTGCCGGGGCCGCCGGCCATGAAGCGCGGCAGATAGGGCTGGCGCGCGATCATCTCCGCCGGCGGATGCCAATCCGGCCATTCCGCCTTGCGGCTGATGGTCTGCACGCCGGACCAGGTAAAGCCCTCGCGGCCGACGCCGACGCCGTAGCGAATCGCGCGGCCCTGGCCGAGCACGTAATAGAGCGCGGTGTTGCCGGTATCGATGATGATGGTACCGGGCGCTTCGCGGGTATCGAAGGCCACGGTGGCGCGCCGCAGTCGCTCCGGCACGACGCCGCCTCGCCTTCATCGGGCGACCATCGCATGATTGTCGGACGGGAATGAGCTTCGCCGGCGCGGCGCGTAGCCGAGAACCTGCGCGCTCGCCTGCGCTGGAGAGAATGGCCGGCGCCAGCAACAAAGCCCCGGCGAAGACCAGCGCGTTGGTCACGCGCGACGGATGCCTGCGAGTGCTCGACGGTGTCTGTGTCATGAGCTCGCCCCATTGGATGCGCATCAGCGTGATGCTCTGCACAAACAAACGCGCCCGAGGCCGCCGCGGTTCCGACTCCGAGGCGAACGATCTTGTCAACCGGCACGGCCGCTCACGTTTGCGCGATGGAACCTTTCAGCTGCGGCGCAGGTTAGTGCCGACAGATGTCCAGCTTGGAGCGCGCTTCGCGACGCGATGCCACATCGCCGTTGCGCGCGGGGAGAACCAATGTGCGTGTCGCTTCCCGATGAGCGTGGCGCTTGCCAGTGAGCCGGTGGCGACGCCGCTGCCTGACAGCAAGGTCGAGCTGCCGCCGGTCATCCGCCGCGCAGAGGTGGTCGCCTTTGCGCTGGTCGCGCTGCTGATCATCTGCGTCGTCGCCGTTCTCTACGTCGCCAAGGCGTTCTTCCTCCCGGTCGTCGACGGCATTCGTGGTCGGCACCATGCTGTCGCCGGCCGCCGGCTTTCTCGAGCGGCATCGAATTCCCGCTGCGGTGGCGCGCGGTTCTGATCGTGACCGCGGCTGGCGCCGGCGTCGCATTCATCGTCGGCCTGATCTCCTCGCCGGTGATGGAATGGAGCACGCGCCTGCCGGAGCTCGGATCGCTGCTTGAGGGATAAACTGCATGTATTCGACCGGCCGCTTGCGCTCTGGCAGCAGCTCCAGAGCATGCTCGGCGGATCCGGATATCGCGCTCGTTTCAGATGCCGAAATTCGAATGGGTCCAGCCGACGCATCGAATTCCTGTCGCCGACCTTCTGCCGAGTTTCTGCTGTTCTTCGCGACGCTGATCCTGTTCATCGCAAGCTGGAAGGATCTGCGCCGCGCCTTGATCCATGACGCTTCGCCGATCATGCTGCGCGGCTGCGAACGCTGCGGATTCTCAACGAGATCGAGGAGCATCTCGGCGGCTACCTGCTTACCGTGACGGCGATCAATCTCGGCGTCGGCGTCGGCCACCGGCATCATCTGTGCGGTGACCGGCATGCCCTAATCCGGCCGGCGCTGGCGAGCGCTGGCCGCGATCCTGAATTTCTTTCCCATCATCGGCCCGGTCGCGATGTTTGTGACGCTGACGGTGGTCGGGATCGTCTCCTCTCCGACGCTCGGCGCCGGGCTGATGGCGCCGCTGGCTTTTGCCGCGTATCACCTTCTCGAAGGTCATTTCATCACGCCGACCATCATCGGCCGCCGGATCGAGCTGAACGCGCTCGCGGTGTTCATCGCGCTGGCGTTCTGGACCTGGCTGTGGGGACCGATGGGCGGCTTCCTGTCGCTCGCCGCTTCTGATCGTGGCCTCGATCCTCAAGGACCATCTGCTGCCGGACGAATCGCCCCAGCTGCCGTCGGACTGATCGGGTTTCGCATGGGAACTTCGCCCACAGCGGCGGCGTTTCGTGCGTGGATAACTTCAGGTATCCGGGAGCTTTTGATGTCGAGTACGGATGGCGAATTCGGAATGAGAAATCTGACGGATAAAGCGACCTATGAACGCCTCGAGAAGGATGTAGCAGCCGTGAAAAACGATATCGCAGCCCTGACCGACCAGATCACCGACGCCCTCAACTCATTTGCCGGCACCGCCAGAAACAGGCGCGCCGCGGCTACAAGCAGGCCCGCGCCAACGTCGATCTGGCGATGGAAGAGGCATCGGAGCGCGGCAGCGCCGCCATGGACGCCGCCCAGGACGCGGCCTATTCGATTGAAGAATCGCCTGGAAGACGTCATTGCGCAACGCCCGCTTGCCACCGTGGGCCTGGCGCTGGGCTCGGCTTCCTGATCGGCCTGACGTGGCGCCGATAATGGGCCTTGTGCCCGCGACGGCCGTCGCGGAGCCGATCAGTTCCTTAGATTTGAACAGGCGGCGCGTGATGCGCCGCCGGTTGTTTTGTCAGCATTATCTTTGAACGGGGCGTCTGATGTTTCAGCGCATGATCAATGATTTGAAGGACAGCACCGGTACGGCGTCTTGCGGCTGACGTCTCTGGCGGCAGCGGCGGCCGGGGCCTTGTTCATTGCCGACATCGTTTCTATGCGCCGCAGCCTTCGTCTTCGTGTATCAGCGATATGGGCTGGTCGAAGCCTGCCTGACCGGCGCCGGCATGTTCCTTGTCGTCGCGGCGATCGCGGCTGGCTGCTACATGGCGCGCAAAAACAGGTCGAGGCCTGAAGGCGGCTCGCGCGGCGGAGACCGCAAAATCAGCCATGCAAACCGCGCTTGCCGATCCCATGCTGGTTGCGGCTGGCCTGCAGGTGATCCGCCATTGGCGTCAAGCGGCTGATCCGATTCTGGGCCGTGGGCGGATTGATCTCGGGATTTTGGCGAGCCGCAACAGTTCCGGCCATTCCGACGACGAAGCCCGGAAGCGTGATCCTCGGCGTCTCCGATCTCTTTGTGGGTATGCATCTTCGGAAAACCGGTTCCCGCTTTTCCGGATCGGGCTCTAGGCGACGCAGCGGGCCCGGCCTCAAGCCGCTTGGCGATTTCGGTCAATACGCTGACGACCGGCTCGCATGCCACCGTCAACTTCCGAGCCCCGGGCTTTGATCACCCGGACCGCGTCACCAGCGGAGCGGAGGGAGCGTTGCGGGCCTCTCGCGCCACCGGTATGCGGACAACGACCGAGGTCGGAGAGACCGTACAACCGCACCGAAACCGTGCGCGTCTGCACTCGCCCCTTCCGGCAGGCGAGCGGCACGATCGGCCTTGGTTGCGCGATTGATAAGGGCTTCGGATACTCCTGCGGAACTCGGCGTGGCCCCGGGAGATCGCGGCCCGCCGCGAACTGGACGGCGCCACCCACGCCACACATCAGCGAAACGGCGATCGCAGCGAAAATTCCCCTGGATAGCTGTGACATGATGCGTCGTCCCCTCGCCCCATGGCGATCAAGGACACAACGCGAACAGAACCGGCCGGGGTTCGTCCACCGATCGATCACTTAACCGTGTTCAAAAATATTTGTCAGGAGCGCGGAACGACTTTCGGGCCTCGAGCGTAATCCCGGCAGCCGGTTATCCCCCCTGCCCCATTGACCGGCGATGCAGGGCGCGGCTGTGGTGATGCCAGCCGCGCCCTGCTTTTGCTGGCCCAAAACGCCAAAACACAATGCCTTGTGCGCGGCGGCCCAGTCTCGTGCGGCAGCACGCCGCCAACACGCGGCACGAGAAAAACCCGGCGCGCCGTGAAGCGCGCCGGGATTTTTTCATGCAACCAGGCCCGGATCAGGAAGCCGCCGCCCGGGGCGCGCGGTTGCGCGAATTGCGCTGGAAGAACAGGGCCTGGCTGGCGACAGCCAGAAACCATCGCAGGCTGGAACGGCTTTGAGATCAGGAACGCCGGCTCCGGGCGCTCGCCGGTCAGGAAGCGCTCGGGATAGGCGGTGATGAACACCACCGGCACCTCGAACGCCCGCAACAGCTCGTTGACCGCATCGAGGCCGGAACGAGCCGTCGGCGAGCTGGATGTCGGCGAGGATCAGGCCGGGCTTCTTGTTCTTGGCCAGCGCCACCGCGTCCGAATGGGTGCGGGCGACGCCGATCACGTTGTGACCGAGGTTCTTCACCAGGCTCTCGAGGTCCATCGCGATGAAGGTCTCGTCCTCGATGATCAGCACGTCGGTGGCGATTTCCGCCGCCATTTCGCGGCCGCGCGGCATCGGCGAGCTTGCGGGTCTCGGCGACGTCGGTGCCGAGGATGAACGCGACTTCCTCCTCGGAAAAGCCTTCCAGCGACAGCAGCAGGAAGCGCCTGGCGCGGCAGCGGCGTGATGTTCGACAGCCGACGCTCTGACGGCAGCATCGGCAGCGTGGCGACCTCAGGATCGTCGTTGAGCGAGACCGAATTCCAGATCTGCGGTGAACAGCCGGAAAAGCCCGGCGCGGGGCCCGTGCTGCTCGTCGAGCAGCGACGGATCCTGCAGCAGGGCCTCCAGCATGGCTCCGACATAGGCGTCGCCCGACGCCTGGTTACCTGTCAGCGCGCCGGGCATAGCGCCGCAACAACGGTAAATGTTCAGCAACAAGCTGTGATCGGGACATCCCCACTCCATCTATTGTCTGGAGTCGAAACATCTGATCAGGGGTGACCCGGTTCCCCTGATGCGCTGATTACGCCCGAGCCCGATAAAAGTTCCCTGGTTCCGGGAACTTTCCGCCCGACTTCGAATTAGCCTCCCATTACGATGCGGCTGCAAGGCTTCAGTAATCAAGGATAATTCTTGAAGTTACAGGGACTTAACCTCGGGAAGCGTGGAACAGGTCATGAAAGATGTAAAGTCTCAAGCCAGCAGGCAATGCGCGCCAGGCAAGCAGGGCGGGCTCAACGCCGAGATTCAGTCGCAGAATCGGCCACCAGCTCCGCGCCATGTACGACGACGTCGTCCGACGCAGGGCGTGCCGGACCGTTTCGCGGAACTGATCCGAAAGCTTGATGTACCCGAGGCAGAACCCCAGCGGGAACGCAGAAGTGCGACCTGCTAAAACGACGGGAGGGAGTAATGCCTCTCACAGACTCACTTCGCGACGACATCCTGGCGTCGGTCCCGAGCCTGCGCGCGTTCGCGATCTCGCTCAGCGGCAACGTCGACCGCGCCGACGATCTGGTGCAGGAGACGCTGCTGCGCGCGCTGGCCAACATCGACTCGTTCCAGCCCGGCTCCAACCTGCCGGCGTGGCTGTTCACGATCCTGCGCAACCTGTTCCGCTCGGACTACCGCAAGCGGCGGCGCGAGGTGGAGGACGCCGACGGCAGCTATGCCGAGACGCTCGAAGACCCAGCCGGCGCAGAGCGCGCATCTGGAGTTCGAGGAATTCCGCGCGGCGCTCGACAAGCTGCCGCAGGACCAGCGCGAAGCGCTGATCCTGGTCGGCGCCTCCGGCTTCTCCTACGAGGACGCCGCGGCGATCTGCGGCTGCGCGGTCGGCACCATCAAGAGCCGCGTCAACCGGGCGCGCTCGAAACTCTCGAGCGCCCTGCTCTATGTCGATGGCGCCGACGATTTCGGTCCCGATGAAACGGTTCGCGCCGTGATCGGCGGCAGCGGCGGCTAGTTCCAGACTGGCAGCCTCGGCAGATTGTCAGTTGCGGGATGCGGCGCCACGCTGGCGCAGGCGCAGTCCAGCGAATCGCCATCAGCGCTGCTCGATCATCGGTCCGTGTGCATGGTCCGGCTTCGGTCGCATCATCGACGCGACCTCGCGAGATGCGACGGCACGTAGTTGCCCGAGGACGGAGCGCGCATCCGCATGGACAGTTCGTACCGAGGCTATCGCGCGTCGCGGCGGAATTGTGTTCGGTCCGGTCCCGCTTCCGTCATGTCGATCGACACGGTCTCCATCGGACGCGGTGAGTTCGTAGACATAACTCGCATCGGTGAAATACCGCTTCGATGTGCCTCCCAGCGCCTCAGGTGCGACACGATCGAGCAGGATCAGGCCGAAATCGCTGTCTTCCCTGCGGGTTGCAGCGCTGGTGTTGAACTCTTCCCAGCGAAAATGGAACGATGATGTCGGGATCTTCTCCGGTCAGCTCCCAGTGCGCGACGATGTGCGGATGCTTGCCGACCAGCGAAGGCTCCTCGTCGGAATGCGCGACGCCAGCTCGAGAGAACAATAGCGACAGACTCTGGGCGGCGCGCGCGCTGACGGCGATATCCGGGCCGCTGTGACCGCGATGCGCTCGGCATGGCGGTATCGCGCGCGCCTCGAGCAACAGCCCTTCCAGCTTCGCGCTCCGCCACTGACTTCTCCGCTCAGCAGCGAACACCACGTTCGACATGGCACGGGATCGGCGCCGATCAGCAGTTCGCGGGCGACGTCGATGTCGGAACCATGGCTGCAGCGTGCGCGTCGCGATCGACTGGATCACCGCGCGAATGTTTTTGACGCGGTGATTCGAGGCTCGTCGATGACCGCGGTCGGCCGCCGTTCAAGCCGATCCGCACCTGTGGATTTCGCGGCTGAGCCGCAAATTGCTGTGTGGCGACGTATCCGAAAAAAGCCCACAGACGATGCCCCGGTCAGCGCGAGGTGCCGATGGGCAGCCGCGACCGCTGCGGTCTCTGCTGTGCGCTAGCGATATCGCACGCGTTGGTCTTGGCATTAATAGCCAATGGCGACCGTCGCCGGCCGCCGAACGCCACGAATCCGCCTGCCGATCAGGATACGAGGGCGGCGGCCTCCTGTGTTATCCGTCACCTCCAGTCGCGACGATGCCCCGCGGATCGTTTATGTGGCGATCAGCTCGCGCGATCAGGGATCGCCGCGCAGGTCCTCGCCTTCAGCGCGACCGAGAACAGCGAGAGATCAAGATCAATTCGACCAGCATCAGCGGCGGCGCCATAGGTTCATCAAATCGTCACCGAAGACTCTGCCGGCAGCGCGGCGCGTACGCCTCCTGGAGGGACCGGCGCAGCGAGAACGAGGCGCGACCGGCCCATTCTGGGCGCGCGGCAGCGGGTCCTGAGTTCCGGAGGCCACCGAAGCTTTCCCTCACGCATCGCCCGCGCCAGTGTCGCGCCCCAGAACGGATCGTGACCAGCGGAACGGCCGGCGAAGGCCGATCATCTCTGCATCCCCGGGGTCCGGACGTCCATCCCACCACGTCGATCGGCCGAGTTCGAGCAGACTTCGGATTCAGCGGCTGGTCATCGAAAACGACGGATCGTCGGATTCGGATCCCCGGCGCTCGCGTCAGCTCGGCACGCGCCGCTTCCAGTTCGTTCGAAGCTTGAGCCGCGCGATCCAGCTCGCGACAACGAAATCCCGTCTTGAATGTATAGATCGAGGACCGCAGCGGCTGCAGCATGTTGGCCTGATGACCGACGGCACGCGGAACAGACCGAGGCGACGCGGGCAAGCAGTTCACGCTCGGTCAGCCGGTCTTGAACCAGACTGGCATGAACGTCGATCGCGCGCGCCAGCGCGATCCCGTCGACCGTCAGTTCCTGATCGTGGACGCGATAAGCCGCAAGACCGGAGAGCAGAACCCCGACGAGCGCGATAAAACCGATGATGAAACCCAGCCGAACCACTCGGCTTACTCGGAATGAGGAGTTGGCGAAGAACGATCTGTCTTCCGCCGGGGCGGCAAGAAACCGAAACAGAATGAAAACTCAACCGTTTGACATAATGAATGGAGCGATCATCAGTACGCAACTACAGTTGGCGACGAGGATTAACAGGATTGCCGCGCGTATCGTCTTGGCAAGGACCGAAGAGTGCTAATCACTGCAGACGGATTTTGTTCCAGCCGACAGCAAAAGTTTTGCCCTGCCTCGCACCAGGAGCTCGGCTGCGCAGAAGGGTTAACGACGGAAATCGCGGGTTAGGGATCGTTAATGAGAGTTCGCGTTCAGCTTGCTTTGGCCCGCGGTGCAGGGGCGGAGACCTCCCTTGGCCTCGATAAAGCTGGACGATGCGGTCGAGGCCTTCTGCTCTCCCTGAGGTTGGTCATGACAAACGGCCGCCTTCGCCGCGCATGCGCCTGGCGTCGGTGTCCATCTTTTGCAGCGATGCGCCGACATGGGGCGCGAGGTCGATCTTGTTGATGACGAGAAGGTCCGACCGGGTGATGCCTGACCCTTGAGTAATCTTGTCGCCTGCCGCGACGTCGATCACGTAAATCGTCAGGTCGGCGAGTTCGGGCGAGAAGGTGGCGGCGAGATTGTCGCCGCCGGACTCGATCAGCCAGTCGAGGTCCGGAAATTTCGCGCGCATGTCGGCGACCGCAGCGAGATTCATCGAGGCGTCGCGGATCGCGGTATGCGGGCATCCGCCGGTCTCGATACCGGCGATGCGATCCGGCGTCAGCGACCCGAGCGCACCAGAAATTCCGCATCCCATTTGGTGTAGATGTCGTTGGTGATCGCGGCGATCTCGTAATCGCTCCCGCATCGTCTTGCGAGCAAGTCCATCAACGCGGTCTTTCCCGATCCGACGGGACCACCGATGCCGATGCGAAGCGGGTCCGCCGCGCCGTGGTTAGGCAATATCAGACTGCCTTCCATCGTCGTCCCCGCGAAGGCGGGGACCCATATGTGGACGGCCCCCGTGGCCACAAGAGCTTTTTGATGTATGATCGGATCGCTTGCGTCCATATGTCCGGCCTGTTGATGCGGTTGTTTTGAGACCGCTGGCCAAGATGGTTTCCGCGACACGAGTTCCAATCAACCACGCGACCTGTGTTCGGCCAATGGGTCCCACGGATTTGCTCGCATCCCGGATCGATCGATCCTACCATCTCCTCTGCTCTTGCAGCTCCGGTTCGACCGGTGAGCAAACCCGCCGGCCGGCCAAATCTTCTCAATTAAGCGGCGGATGCGACTTGGGAGTCGGTTCGCGCGCTGTCGTAGCTCTCGCCGGTCGTCATCAGCTTCCAGGCGATGCGGGCCATTTTGTTGGCAAGCGCCACTGCTGCAAGCTTCGGCGCCTTGCGCTCAAGAAGCTCGAGGAGCCAGCGTGGCCCGCGACTTCGCCCCTTGGCCTGCTTGACCACCGAGGTTGCCCCGGCCACCAGCAGTCGGCGCAGGCTCTCGTCGCCGGCGCGGGTAATCTTGCCCAGCCTGGTCTTGCCGGCCGTGGAATGGTCCTTCGGCGTCAAGCCGAGCCAGGCTGCAAACAGCCGGCCGGAGCGGAAGGCGTGCGGGTCGGGCGCCTTCATCACCAGCGCTGCCGCAGTAACTGGGCCAACGCCCGGGATCTGCGCCAGTCGCCGGCTCAGGGCATTGGCGCGGTGCCAAGCCACGAGCTTTGCCTCGATCGCCTTCAGTTCGACCTGCACCTGCGCATAGTCGCGGGCGAGCGTTGCAAACAATTCGCGCGCCAAGGCCGGCACGCTGTCGTCGCGCGCAATCGCGGCCTGGAGCGCTGCGATCTTATCCAGACCTTTGGCTTCGATCAGCCCGAACTCTGCCGCATAACCGCGGAGGGTGTTGCTCAGCTGCGTACGCCGCGCAACCAGCTGGTCGCGGACGCCCAACAGCATCAGCGCCGCCTGCTGCTCAATTGTCTTCACCGGCACGAATCGCA
>ERZ1370068.8147-contig-7024_pt1 | contig 14463 bp, 10 predicted proteins | sample MGYA00561227_ERZ1370068 | MGnify/ENA primary metagenome ERZ1370068 (study PRJEB38410, sample SAMEA6850437) | metagenome | study: Metagenomic assessment of the ecological functions of the soil: analysis of the soil microbiota associated with the...
GGTTACAAACACTGACTGTTGCCGTCTCACGAATAGATGGGCGGGCATCGCAGAAGAGCTGGAAAAATCGCAGGTCGGCGTACGAAATCCTAGCCTTGGTAGCGGAGGGTCCGCTACCGCCATACTCGCCCTTCCCTGATTTACGCTACTAGGTCGATGTCGCCCCAAGAGGGAACTTTTGGCAGGTTAGCCAAAAGTCAGGAACGTACCCAGAATCCGACGACTGCCGGGCACCAGGAGGCCAACCGCCATTTCGCCACGGGCGAGGATGTTCGGGATCCGCCGAGCGGCCCTATGCGGCCGTCCAGCCCCGTCTACGGGGAGATTGGCGCCGGTGATCTGGGCGGCATCCTCGCTGCCTGGGAGCAGTGCGAGCGAAGCTATCTGCTCGACAGTAACGGAGCGAATTCCTTCCGTAGGTGCGGGCCGCCGGCAGGACGTCGCTTAATCACCTGATCCTCGCTCATAGTGGCGTTGCCTTCATCACGTTTCCGGGATCTGCTTCTCCACCAGGGGCGTCCAGACATAGCCGGGGCTGATGCAGTTGCAGGTGATCCTCGATTGCGCGAGCTCCAGCGCCACTGTCTTGGTGAGACCCGCGATGCCGTGCTTGGCTGCGACGTAGGCGGACTTAAATGGCGATGCGACCAGCGAATGCGCCGACGCCGTATTGATGATTCGGCCCCAGCCTCGTCGCTTCATGCCAGGAACAGCGGCACGGATCGCATGGAATGCGGAGGACAGGTTGATTGCGATGACTGCGTCCCACTTTTCGACCGGAAAATCCTCGATTGGCGAGACATGCTGGATGCCGGCATTGTTGACGAGCACATCCACGCGGCCGAACGTTTTCTCGGCGAGCGAGATCATGCTGGCGATTTCCATTGGCTCGCCCATGTTCGCGGGCGAATAGATAGCCTTCACCCCGAAATCGTTCTCGATTGCAGTCCGCGTTCTTTCGACATCGGCCGGTGCCCCAATCCCGTTGAGCACGATGTTGGCGCCCGCACCTGCGAATGCCCGCGCGCACCCCAGGCCTATTCCGCTTGTCGAGCCGGTCACAACGGCCGTCTTGCCCTTCAGAATACTCACTTCATTCTCCTCTTTGTCGGTTGCATGCCTTCATACTCAGCCGGCCAGACTCATCTCGCGGGCCGGGACGAGACGTCGGCTTGGCTGTTGGAGGTAGTCATGCACGACCTTGCCCAGGCCGAGCGTCAGGTCGGCCAGTATGTGGATCGCGGACACCACCTCGAGAACTGGCAGGTCAGCTACGGGTGCCAAGGCGTGAGGCGACAGATGGAGCGCCGCAGGCCCGGTCCACGCGCCCTTGATCGTGACATCCTCGAGGTGGTATTCGACCAGTTCGCAGATGCGCGGCGTGCCGTCGACATGCGGAATGATCTTGAGCAGGAAGTTCGGCGCCGCAAGCGAAGCCTTGACTTGCGACAGATCGGCTTCGCGGTGCTTGTAGCCCATCGTGCCGGTCGCAACCCGAAGCGGCCCGTAATCCAGGGTTCCGACCAGCGTGTCGATCTCGGTCCGCAGCGTCGGCTGCGCCAGCTTCTTCGGAAAGCCCCAGAGCTCGCGGCCGCCGGCGATCGGCCCCTCGTCGTTGAGGAACATGCAGTGGGTGTAGCTGCCCTTGCGGCCGCGGAAAGAGACCGGGATCACCTGCCCGCTCTCGGTGTAATCGCCGAAGCCGTTCGAGATCCGGCATGCGGATGAATTCGTATTTCACCAGCGCCTCGCGCTCGTCGAGTTCGAGCGGCTCGGGCACCACCGCGCGCAGCTTCGCCGGATCGGTGCGGTAGGTGATGATCAGGTATTCGCGGTTGACGAACCGGTACGGTCCCGGCGGATAGGCTGGGCTCGTCAGCGGCATCGCGAACGCCCGCTCCAGTATTTCTTCTCGCGCATGTTCAGATCCTTCTCTGTGTTCAGCATTGACGTTGTAGTTATTCACGACCGTCGCGTTCGAGATCGAACGTGAAGACGCCATCCAGGCTCGTGGGGCGAGCAAGAACCTCGGGATGGCGCAGCGTGCGGACTGCGTCGTGATAGCCCGCGCGCCAATGATCCTGCATCGACAGGCGGGAAAACTCGTAGTCTTTGGAGTGACCTTCGTAGTTCTGAGCCCGGTAGATCAGGTGGACGATGTTGTAGACCTTGTCACTGGCGACCGACTTCAGGATCTTCAGATCATCGTTCTCCTCAAGATCGGCAGGAAGCCTGCGCAGCAAGCGCCGCAAGGGCACGCTGCACCCGGTGCACGTTCTTGAACTGGCCGGTGCTCGCGCGCGTGCGGCTTGAAAACTGAATCTCCTTGTGACGTGTGGCGACTTCCGCCAGGTTGCGCGGAAGCGCGCCTTGCGAGCTCCAGAGATCGACCTGAAATGCGAGCGTGTCCTGGCGGCGGGGGTTGCTCTCGATCACCCACTGCAGCGGCGTGTTGGACACAAGGCCGCCATCCCAGTACTGCTCGCCATCGATCTCGACGGCGGGAAAGCCAGGTGGCAGCGCCCCGCTCGCCATGACATGCTCCGGGGCGATCGTGTGAGTGCTGGTGTCGAAATAGACAAAGTTGCCGGTCCTGACATTGACCGCGCCCGCGCTGAAGCGCGTCATCCCGGCATTGAGGCGATCAAAATCCACCAGGCGCTCCAGCGTCTGCCTGAGGTGCTTGGTATCGTAGAAGCTGGTCGCCGCGAGCGACCCGCCCGGTTGCAGCCAGGGCATCACGGGCCGCGCAGAGAAGAATCCTGTTGCGCCGAACGCGGCAGCCAGACTGGCGCTCATTTGATTGAGGAGATTGCGCGCGTCGTCGCCTCGGGCGAGATCGACGAATGGATTGCCTGACCAATCCCAAGGCGCGCTCGAAGTCACCTGCGTCCAGAACTCGCGCAACCGATCGACGCGAGAATTGGGCGGGTTGCCTGCGATGATGGCGGCGTTGATCGCACCGATCGAGATGCCGGCGATCCAGTTGGGATGGATATCGGCCTCCGCCAGCGCCTCGTAGACGCCGCCCTGATATGCCCCCAGCGCACCGCCGCCCTGCAAGAGCAAGCGCGACGCACTCGAATGGCAGACGTTGTTTCGCCGTCGTGAGATGTGGTCGAAGCTGAAAATTCATTGCTGTGCTCTTTCGTTTGAGGATTTCGGACCGCCGCTCGGTGAACTGTGTCGATCTCCGATCCAGCGCCAGTGTTCTGCTGGCCGGAAAAGAGATTGACATTCTGTCCCGAAGAACTACACTAAACCGTATAGTTTGATAACTACGAAGCCGCCTGTCAAGGAAGGAAGATTCACATACCCGTGTTCAGCTTTGTGAGCGCGGGAGTGTCGCTGGAATCAGCTTTGGCAGGTCAGCCGTTCGCTAATGACCTTCAGAAGCGACACCAATCAGAGGAGTGATCCGACATGATTTCGAAAATCAGACGTCGTTCTATCGCAGGCGCTGGCAGTGTTGCTTTGCGCGACAACCGCCTCTGCGCAGGAGAATCGCGGCACCCCCGAGCAGAGAGCCGCGTGCGCGCCCGACGCCTTCAGGCTCTGCGCTGGCTACATTCCCGATCCCACCAGGGTCGAATACTGCCTGAGGCAGAACAAGTCCGATCTCAGCGACGCATGCCGATCGGTGTTCGAGCAAAGCGCCGGCCAGGTGGCCAGCAGAAGCAAATAGCTGAATCCGGGACTGCCATAGCAGCGCGATCTTGCGCAACGCGGCAGAGAGCCGGTGAGCCAGCAACAAGGAGATTAACGAGATGGATATGTTCTACATTCCCGCGCTTGCGTCGTTTTCGGGATCGGCTTCCGGAACGCTGGCGTCGATTGTCACCGGCTGGGTGACCCAGCGTCGCAAGGACCGCGTCCGTCATACACTGCGGGCCACGTCCCAGCGTGAAGAGCTCTACAAGAGCTTCATTGAAGAAGCATCGAGGCTGTACGCCGATGCACTCGTGAACGACAAGTCCGAGGTCTCGAAACTCGTCGACCTCTACGCTCTCATCGCGCGGATGAAAATCCTTTCGAGCGATGCCGTGATTGAAGCGGCCGAGAAGGCGGGGCGGTTGATCCTTGAACACCTATCTTTCGCCGAACAGGACATTCGTCGATCTGCCCGACCTGATCAACGAGATGGATCCGTTGCGCGATTTCAGCGAGGCCTGCCGCCGCGAATTGCAATCGGCTCGACCGGCGCTGAGGCTCTCTGACCATGCCGCTGTTTCAGTATTTCGGGTGGGTGGGAAGCTTTCTTCTCGCGGCGCTCCTTGCCGCGAACTGGTGCTGCTCCGCACCGATTGCCCAGCGCCGCGTTCTGACGTTCCGCTCGATCAGAAGATCAACATCCGGATCCATACGGATCATAAATGGCCTGAACGCGTGGTGTTCGACACGACGCGTTCGACGTTGGCGCGTGAAGCGAAAGCCGACGCCGAGACGGACGTTGGCCGAAGCGAAACGCCCGCCCAGGCTGAGCGCCAACCTTTCGACGCGTTCGCCGAGATGGCTGTCCCCGTCAGGCCTTGCTTTCGACCACCCTGCTCCGCTGGCCAAGTTGCGGAACGGGACGCTCGCCGATTGGAAGGCGCGCAAATCTGAACTAGCTCGCGCCTGTCGATAACAGCGCGCAAGGCGCCTCACTTTCCCCAATCCGCTTCACAAGCCGCCAGGAAGAAGCTGACGCGTTCGCGCACGAAAGCGGGCAATTCGCTGCGCAGCTCTTTCGCGCCCTCCCCCATCAAAGCCCGCATCATCATCGGCAGCAGGATGAGATCCATGAAAATCTGCGCCGTGGAGACGCTTCGTTTCGGGCCGAAGGGTCCCTTGGAGCCGCGCGAAAGCGTGTGGGTGGCATCGTTCAAGACATGGGACACGGCAGCCGCGGCGCGGTCCCGCCCGTGTTCATGGACCTGGCGGCTCAACGCCGGGAATCTGTCGGCTTCGGCAATTGTGGCGCGCGTGACGCCGATCGTCTCCTCGATGAATCGTTCCACGACCTCGGTGCCGAGGCTCGCGAGCTTGTCCTGCACCGTGCGTCCCTTGGGCTCAAAGCCCTCGAAATTCGTCAATCCTGCGATGACGCGGGCCACAACCGCCTCGAAGAGCGCCTCCTTCCCGTGGAAGTGAGCATAGATCGTCGGCTTGCTCGCCGGCGCCATCTCGGCGATCTCGTCGAGACTTGCGCCTTGATAACCTCTCTTGAGGAACACCCGCTGAGCCGCATCGAGGATCCGCGCTTTCACGTCGCCGGCCAGGTCTTTGGGCGGTCTTCCGGGACGCGGCCGTTTCAAATCATTGTGCTTGCTCACCATCGGCTTCACCCCTGCATTCACGATGCTGCGAGCGCCCAAGCTCGCTGACAATGCCGGCTTGACATGTTCTCGATCAAAGTGCAAGTAAAATAAACTATACGGTATAGTTTGATATCAATCAGGAGAGCCACTGTGCCCCATTCCATCTCCCATCCGCCCGCCCTGGAGGGACGAACCCTGCTGGACGAGCTGAACCACCGCATCAAGAACGAGCTCGCCTCGGTCATCAATCTTGTCTCCTTCAAGGCCGTCTGGACGGACAACGTCGAGGCCAAGGAAGAGCTGAGCAACGTCGTCGACTTGCTTCACCAGCATGTCGAGGTCCACAGCATTCTGACAATGCCGGATCGCGACGCGCTCGTCGACGCCGGCGAACAGCTTCGCAAGCTTGGCTTGGCCATGAGCCGGGGGCTGCGCGAAAGCGTTGGCCTCCTACGACCTGAGCGACAGATCATGGCATTATACCGGCGTTCGCGGGACGACGTCAACTGATTCCAAGGCCTGTGCGGCCAGATTTCGTGTCTCGCCCTCCGCCCTCTCGTTCGCTGACGTTTTGATCACGGCAGCTCGACGCAACTTGCCTGTCGGGCCGCTTTCGAGGCCTGACATTTAAATAAATAAACTATACGGTATAGTTTGCTAGAGGGAACCCGCCGTGCGACTTCATTTCCATCCACCCATCCGCCGAGGCCCATTCGTGCCGCACACTGCGCTCGCGCTTGTCTCTGCGCCTGCAATGACCCCTCCGCCGCTCCTGGTGAGCGCGCCGCGTTGGTGCACACCGAGCTTGTGCAGCCGCGGGACGGACAGGCTGCCTTAACGCTGACCGGCGAGGTCCAGGCCCGCTTCAGCGCCGACCTGTCGTTCCGGGTGAGCGGACGCGTGCTCGAGCGGCTTGGTGGATGTCGGCGCCCACGTCAATGCCGGCGACCTCCTGGCCCGGCTCGATCCGGCCGAGCAGCAGGCCGATTTTGACGCCGCGACCGCAGGCGTGGCCGCGGCGGAGGCTCAGCTGCGCGTGGCGCAAGCGACCTTTGACCGGCAGAGCTCTCTGTTGTCGAGCGGCTTCACCACCCGCGTCGCCTACGACCAGGCGCAGGAGCAATTGCGAACCGCACAAAGCACGCTTGAATCGGCGAAAGCGCAGCTGGGAACGGCCCGCGAGGCGCTCGGCGATACCGAACTGCACGCCCGCGCTGCGGGTGTGATTACCGCGCGAAGCCTTGAAGTCGGGCAAGTCGTGCAGGCGGCCCAATCGGTCTTCACGCTGGCGCAAGATGGCGAGCGCGACGCGGTCTTCGATGTCCCTGAATCGATGTTCTTTGGCGACGTGGAGCGCGGCCGCGTGTCGCTGGCGCTGGTCTCGGGTCCTGACGTGACCGCCGTCGGCTACGTCAGGGAAATATCGCCTGCCGTCGATCCCAAGAGCTCCACGGTTCGCGTGAAAGTCGCGATCCAAAATCCGCCCCCGGCGATGACGCTCGGAAGCGCCATCGCGGGCACCGCCGGGACCAAACCGGCCACGGAGATCACCGTGCCGTGGACCGCCCTGACGGCAACGGGGTCAAAGCCCGCGGTCTGGATCGTCGATCCCAAGACAAAGCACAGCGTCGCTGAAGCCGGTGACCGTCGGCGCTTACGAAGCCGGAGCGGTGCTGATCAAGGAAGGGCTGGAGGCTGGAGACCGCGTCGTCATCGACGGAGGCAAGCTGCTGAGCTCCGGCCAGCCCGTGACATTTGGCTGGAGATCGGTCATGAGAACGCGATTTTTGTCGTTGCAAGCACCATCGCTTCGGCATTGGCGATGGCCGGATGCAAGCAGGAGGCGAAGGCGCCGGAGCCCGTCCGGCCCGTGCTATCGGCCGTCCTGCAACCGGCCGCATCCGGCGAGCACGGTGGCGGTCGGAACCGTCCAGCCCCGCTACGAGACCAATCTCGGCTTCCGCGTGCTGGGGCGCCTCATCGCGCGTCCAGTCAACGTCGGAGATCTGGTTGCCGAGGGGCAGACGGTTGCCGCAATCGACCCGACTGCCCTCGAGCTCGCCGTGCGGTCAGCGAAAGCGGACCTTTCGAAAGCCCAGGCCCTGCTTGAAAACGCAATCGGGACCGAGGAGCGGAAGCGGATCCTGATCAAGACCGACGCCACGACGAAGCAGACGCTTGACGACGCAGAGCAGGTGCGCGCGGGCGCACAAGCATCGACCGCTCGCGCCCGCGCGAACCTGACCAAGGCGATCGAGCAGCTGGGTTATGCACAGGTCAAGGCCGATTTCGCGGGTGTCGTCACGGCCGTGAGCGCCGAGGTGGGACAAGTCGTCTCGCCGGGTCAGAGCGTCGTGACCGTGGCGCGACCGGACGTCCGGGAGGCTGTGGTCGATATCGGCGCGGACTTCCCCGTGCCCTTGACCGTCGGTTTGCCGTTCACCGTCAGCTTGCAGCTGCTTCCTGCCGTTCAAGTCCAGGGCCAAATTCGCGAAATTGCGCCGCAAGCCGATCAAGTGACGCGCATGCGCCGCGTTCGTATCGCCTTGAATGATCCGCCTGAAAGCTTCCGGCTCGGAAGCACCATCACGGCAAGGCTAAGCAACGGTCACAGCTCAGTTCTCCGAGTGCCCGCGTCCGCCGTCCTCAAAGAGGGCGCCGAGACTTTCGTCTGGGTCATCGACGCTCCCACGAGCACGGTTTCGCTGCACAAGGTCGATCTCTCCGAGGACGAAGGAGGCATCCGGGTCACCGGCGGTCTCACTGCTGGAGCGCGCATCGTGACTGCCGGAATCCACAGCCTCAAACAAGGACAGCAAGTCCGCATCGAACAGGACGCCACGCCATGAAAACCTTCAACCTTTCCGACTGGGCACTCGGGCATCGTTCGCTCGTCTGGTATTTCATGATCGCCTTCATGGCGGCGGGTCTCTTCGCATACCTGCAGCTGGGGCGGCAGGAAGATCCTGATTTCACCATCAAGACCATGGTGATCGGGGCGCAATGGCCGGGCGCTTCGCCCGAGGAAATGACGCGCCAGGTCACCGACAGGATCGAGAAGAAGCTCGAAGAGCTGGAGTCGCTCGACTATACCAAGAGCGTCACCGTTGCGGGCCAAACCACCGTCTTCGTCTATCTGCGCGACACGACGAAGGCCGCCGACGTCGCCCCGACCTGGGCGCGCGTGCGCAACATGATCGCGGACATCAAGGGCGATTTCCCGCAAGGCGTGATCGGGCCGGGCTTCAACGACCGCTTCGGCGACGTCTTCGGCAACATCTACGCTTTCACCAGCGACGGCCTGAGCCAGCGGCAATTGCGCGATCGTGTCGAGGACATTCGCGCAAAAGTCCTGACCGTCCCGAATGTCGGCAAGGTCGACATTCTCGGCGCGCAGGATGAGAAGATTTTCCTGGAATTTTCGACCCGGAAGATCGCGGCGCTCGGACTCGACACCCGTTCCATCGTCTCCTCGCTGCAGGCGCAAAATGCCGTCGCGCCCTCGGGCGTATTCCAGGAGGGGCCGGAGCGTATCAGCGTGCGGGTCAACGGTCAGTTCGCATCTGAGGAAAGCCTGAAGGCGATCAATCTCAGGGTCAACGACCGGTTCTTCCCGCTGACAGATGTGGCAACCATCACGCGCGGCTACGCCGATCCGCCGACGACGCTGATTCGCTTCAACGGCGAGCCCGCCATCGCACTCGCGATCGGGATGAAGTCGGGCGCGAACTTGCTGAAATTCGGCGAGGCGCTGAAGGAGGAAATGTCGAAGATCCTGGCCGAGCAGCCGATCGGCCTGGGAGTTCATCTCGTCGCCGACCAGCCGGTCGTCGTCGAGCACGCCGTGTCCGGCTTCACGGAAGCCCTGTTCGAAGCGGTGGTCATCGTGCTCGGGATCAGCTTCTTGAGCCTCGGCCTTCGCGCCGGTCTGGTCGTTGCGATCGCGATCCCCCTGGTTCTGGCGATCACGTTCGTGGTGATGGCATATGCCGGAATATCGCTGCAGCGCATTTCGCTCGGCGCCCTGATCATCGCGCTCGGCCTTCTGGTCGACGACGCCATGATCGCCGTTGAAATGATGGTGGCGCGACTGGAAGTCGGCGATCCCCTGGAGAAGGCCGCAACCCACGTTTACACCTCCACGGCCTTTCCGATGCTGACGGGAACGCTGGTCACCGTCGCCGGCTTCATCCCGATTGGCCTCAACACCAGCAACGCCGGTGAATTCACCTACACCTTGTTCGTGGTCATTGCCGTCTCGTTGCTCGTGTCATGGATTGTCGCGGTGCTGTTCACGCCCTTGCTCGGCGTCACGATCCTGCCCGCCAAGATCAAAGGTCATCATGAATCCAAAGGCCGGGTTGGGCAGACGTTCGCCCGCCTGCTTCTGGTTTGCATGCGTCATCGCTGGATCACCGTCGGGGTGACGGTCGCGGCCTTCGCGCTCGCTCTGTTCGGCATGAACTTCGTGCAGCAGCAGTTCTTTCCGTCGTCGGACCGTGCCGAACTGGTCATCGACTGGAACCTGCCTCAGAACGCCTCGATAACCGAGACCAATGCGCAGATCGCCCGCTTCGAGCGTGAACAGCTGCAGGGCAATCCCGCTGTCGACCATTGGTCGACTTATGTGGGAACCGGCGCTCCGCGATTTGTGCTGTCGTTCGACGTGCAGACGGCGAACACCTGGTTCGGCCAGATGGTCGTCGTCACCAAGGGCGGCATTGCCGCGCGTGATCGCGTCAAGGCGCAATTCGAAACCTATCTGAAGAAGACATTTCCCGGCACGGATACGTTCGTCAAACTGCTCGAGGTCGGACCGCCGGTCGGGCGTCCCGTGCAGTATCGGCTGAGCGGACCCGACATCGCCAAGGTGAGGGAATTCTCCCAAAGCCTCGCCGGCATCGTGCGCGCCAATCCGCACCTCGATCATGTCGTGTTCGACTGGATGGAGCCTGCGCGCGTCGTCAAGGTCGATGTGCTGCAGGACAAGGCGCGCCAGCTTGGCGTGAGCTCGGAGGACATTGCGACGACGTTGAACGGCGTCCTTGCCGGCTCCTCGATCACCCAGGTGCGCGACAGCATTTACCTGGTGAATGTGATGGGCCGCGCGACCGCACCGGAGCGCGCATCGATCGATACGCTGCGCGACCTGCAATTGACCGGCTTGGGCGGCCAATCGGTGCCGCTCGGCGCGGTGGCCACGCTGCGCTACGAAATCGAGCAGCCGACAATCTGGCGGCGATCACGGCTTCCCACGATAACGCTCAAGGCAAGCATCCTCGATACCGTGCAGCCGAAGACAATCGTGGATCAACTCGCGCCGAAGGTCGACGAGTTCGCAAAAGGACTGCCGGCCGGATACTCGGTCGCGATCGGAGGCTCGGTCGAGGAAAGCGCGAAGAGCCAGGCCCCGATCGCGGCGGTCGTTCCGCTGATGCTTTTCATCATGGCGACGATCCTGATGATTCAGCTGCAAAGCTTTCATCGGCTGTTCCTGGTGTTTGCGGTTGCGCCGCTCGCCTTGATCGGCGTGGTCATGGCCCTGCTGCCAAGCGGAGCGCCGCTCGGCTTCGTCGCGATCCTCGGTGTGCTGGCGCTGATCGGCATCCTGATCCGCAACTCGGTGATCCTGATCGTGCAGATCGAAGATCTGAGGAAGGAGGGACGGCCGGCATGGGACGCGGTCGTGGAAGCAACCGAGCATCGCATGCGGCCGATCATGCTGACCGCGGCCGCCGCAAGTCTCGCCCTCATCCCGATCGCGCGCGAGATCTTCTGGGGACCGATGGCCTACGCGATGATGGGCGGCATCATCGTGGGCACCGTGCTGACGCTGTTGTTCCTGCCGGCGCTCTATGTCGCCTGGTTCCGGATCAAGGAGCCGGAGCCCGCAACGGACAACACTCACGAAAATCCGCTTGCCCCCGAAATCGCAAGCAGATCTCTTCAGCTGATGCGCCCCCTCAGCGCGAACTGGAAAATGCATAGGAGCCAACATGAAAGAGGTTCTGAGTGTCTTCGTACGATCGGCATCGGAGCCGTTGTGCTTCGTAGTATTCGGCAACGGTCCTGCGAGCCAATATGCGCGTCAGCGCAGTCCGTGGGCCGAACGAGTTTCGGAGCGTTGGTGACGGTGAGCCAACGACAACGATCAAGGGCGGCTCCGTGCGATCGCTGGTCCGACGGACCGATCTGACGAAATCGACGGCGGCGACGAGCACCCATGCCATCGTCGACGAACCCAGATATGCCGGCAATTCTCCCGGGCCGGGGCCGCAAGAACATGGCGGCGATAGCTGGGCGAAACAGGTTCACCAAATAGGGCCGGAACCAATCAAAATATCCGCGCGTCCTCGCGGACCCGAGAACTCGATGCAAGGTTCCAGATCTATCCGCGCTATCGCGCGCCCCCGTCAATGACGAGAAAAATTGAAACCGAAAGCCCCGCCACGTCCAAAGGCCTCATTGACCTGATCTCACCATTCTCGATCTCGAGCCGCTCGAGGTGAACCTGTTCCGCGGCAACAGCCCGAAGACGAGCTGGCAGCGGGTGTTCGGCGGCCAGGTGATCGGCCAGGCGACTGGTGGCGGCAACGCCGCACCGTGCGACGGCGCGCCGTGCCGCATTCGCTGCATTGCTATTTCATCCTGCCCGGGCGATCCCGCAGATCCCGATCATCTACGAGGTCGAGCGGCTGCGCGACGGTGCAAGAGCTATTCGACCCGCCGCGTCACGCGCGATCCAGCACGGCAACGCGATCTTCTCGATCATGGTGTCGTTTCATGTCGAGGAGGAAGGCAGCGTTCAACCATCAGGACAAGATGCCCGACGTGCCGCCGCCGGAAAACCTTCACCGCCGAGGAAAGTCGCCAAAGCAGCCGATGTTCCGCGAGATGCCGGATTTCATCCGCCGCTATTACGAATCTGACCGCCCGATCGAATTGCGCCCGGTCGGAGCTCGGCCGCTATTTCGGCTGAGAAGATCGACGACGGCCGCATCCATGTCTGGATCCGCACCGCCGGCGAAACTGCCTGACGATCCGGCGCTGCATACGTGCGCGCTGGCCTACGCTGCGTCGGATTTCTCGCTGCTCGATGCCGTGATGGCGCGCTACGGCCGCACGCTGTTCGACAAGCGCATGATGCCGGCAAGCCTCGATCACGCGATGTGGTTTCACCGCCCGTTCCGCGCCGACGAATGGCTGCTTTACGCGCAGGATCCGCCGAACGCGCAGGACGGCCGCGGGCTGACCCGCGGCCTGATCTTCAAGCCCGACGGCACGCTGGTGGCCTCGGTCGCGCAGGAAGGCTCGGTGCGCGAACGCAGGTGAGGGCCGGCAGCCTGATATCAATGGGTTAGCGGTGCTGCGGCCGGGCCGTTCCGTTTTGCTTCAGCAAAAGATCATGGCACATGGCACAGATGGCACAGCCTGGCTCAGCGGCGAAATCGCACTGCCAGACCGTTTCACGATCACGCACAACGTCGCGCTGCTCTCGTTGTATGCCAGAGTGTTAAAGATCCGTTCACGCCGGAGAACGCTAAGGGGCATAGTCCCATGATGTGCTGTCGAATGTGGCCTGACCTTCAACAGCAGCTAACCCTTCGTCCATTTTCGATGAGTTGAATCGTGTTTCTACGCCCTGACTTGCTCAAGCCGCTTCGTTTCGGGATCGGTTTCTTTTGCGAGGGAAGCAAACGGCGCAGCCTCAGCCCAGCCCGTCAGCTGCTGTGAAACGCCATCGGCGGCGTCCAATGGCTGTCTCCGCCGGTTGCGAACGCGATAGCGGCGGCATGGCTTGCGTTGGCGCGCCCCTGAGCTCGGCGCGTCGTAACAGCGCGGTTGGCCCGTCGCTCGCGTTCCGTCAACGGAAACACCAGAAGAAAGGACGAGAATTGCGCTCCAAAGCCATATTCGATCTCGGACCGCCGAGGCTCTTGGTCAGATCGCTCACGATCTGGAGGCCTTGCGCCGGCTTCAATCGCCCGGAAGTGATCCGTTGTCGGCCAATGATGCAGTTGACCATCGAGTCTCGCGAGCGACAGCTTGATCTTGATCGCTCCGTCTCGGCCGTCAAAACATGCATGTCGCGCGGCGTTTGCCACGAGCTCATGAACAGCCAAAGCGAGGGCGCCAACAGCGCTCCGATCTGAGCGGCAAAGTGTCGGCTACGAGCGCGAGACGGATCCCGATCGGCTCCAAACAGCATCGGCTCATGGCTGATCCGAGCTTGCGAATGTATTCAGCGGCGTCGACCAATCCGTCGCCGATCCGGGATCGTCAAAGCGCGATGGAGTTCGGCCTGCTGCTGCAGCAAGTCGACGACGTTGCTCAGCGCAACCTCGACCTCCGCATTATCCGTGCGCACCGCGGCGGCGGACACAATGCTGATCGAAGAGACGAGTTCGTTGCTGGTCCGGTGGTGCAGCTCGCGCAGCAGCGTTCGTTCATCCCGCGCAAAAAGCTCTCCAGTGCTCGGCATGGCGGCAATGATGCCAACCACCGCGCTCGCGCAATTCGGCCCTCCTCCCGGTCCTCCCCCTGGCCTTGGTGGTCCTCCTCCTGGCCTTGGCGGACCGCCGCCTGGCCTCGGTGGTCCTCCTCCGGCATTGGTGGCCCTCCTCCGGGTCTTGGTGGCCCGAGCGGTGGTCTTCCTCACGCTGGACTCGGTGGTTCGCCTCGGCCCGGCGGTGATGCTCCTCGTTTTTCGGGTGGTCGCGGTTTCGAAGGACGTTCTGCAGCTCTCCGGGCTGGGTCTTCAGCCTATGGCTACGCCTCGCTCCGGTTACTCGAGGTATGGCTACGGGTATGGCAGAGGGCGTACCGGCCTGACCGGGTCTTATGCTCTATGGCAGTTCCTAGTGCGCTCGAGCGACGATGGCCTGCTACTACACTTCCACCCACAGGCGAGGTGCCTACAGGCGCGCTCTGGTCTGCCGCTGAGACTGAATACATTGACATGCTGGTTGTCGGTGACAGGGACCGCAGTGTCACATTGGGAGCGACCGAGTGCTGGGCGGCGATGAAGGCGTTACCAGTCGTAGTCGAAGTGCCGGCTGCGGTCCGATCTTCCAAAGCGGGTTCCTGTTCCGCATCAGCAGCGATTTACTGGGATGGGGAAAGGCTCTAGGAATAGCAATACGTAACTGAACGCCAGCAATAC
>ERZ1370068.1789-contig-11731_pt1 | contig 14457 bp, 25 predicted proteins | sample MGYA00561227_ERZ1370068 | MGnify/ENA primary metagenome ERZ1370068 (study PRJEB38410, sample SAMEA6850437) | metagenome | study: Metagenomic assessment of the ecological functions of the soil: analysis of the soil microbiota associated with the...
TGAGCGATATTTTGCCTAGTCTGCTCAATGACCAGGTGAAAGCGCGCGAGCTGGAGCCCGATGGCAGTTACGTGCGGCTGCATCCGGCCGAGGGCGCGGCCCGATCGCAGGCACAATTGCATTTTCGGGAACGTTCGCGCCAGGCCCGCAAGGCGGCGGCGGAATTGCAGGCCCAGAGCGGGGTCAAACTGATCCCGATCAAAGCGAAGCGTGACCAGGCGCAACCGCGCATGAAAAAGGTTCTTGTCGTCGATATCGGCGGCACCAACGTCAAGAGCCATGATCTCGCGCGAGGGACGGCGCAAATTCAGTTCCGGCCGGGCCTTACTCCACGCCAGCTTCACGCCATGCTTGAGCGGTCAACTCGACGACTGGAGCAGTACGATGTCGTTTCGGTTGGCTTTCCCGCGCCAGTCAAGAATGGCCGCATCTTACCGATCCAAAAATCTCGGCAAAGGCTGGACGCGATTCAATTTTGAAAAAGCCTTTGGCAAACCGGTGCGTGTCATCAACGACGCCGCCATGCAAGCGCTCGGCGGTTATCCGCGGCGGGCGAATGCTCTTCATCGGGCTTAGGACTGGCTTTGGTTCAGCGCTGGTCTGGAATGGCGTTGTCCTTCCCCTCGAGCTAAGCGAACTACCTTATCTTGCCAAAGGCACCATTGAAGATCGCGTCGGCAAGACAGGATTGAAACAAATTGGAAGGAAAAACTGGGAGGAAGAGGTCGAGCGCATTCTTACCCAACTACAGCGCGCTTTTGTCGTTGATTACATCGTGCTCGGAGGCGGCAACGCGAAATTGCTCGAGCACTTGCCCCCGGCATTGAACTTGGTCACAATCGCCAACGCCTACCTCGGCGGTCCAGCGCGTCTGGCAAAATAATCCGCGAACGCGACGAGCGAAGTGGACGATTCTGTAGGAGATTAAGGTTAAGAGAAAAGGAAGGAAGAAGATTATGAATAAGATGGAGAACAACGCGACGATTCGTGCATTCCACTCTTTCTCTCCCTCTTCCTCCTAATCTTAATCTTATTCCTATTCGTTAATCCACAAATCCCACATGAAACTCTGTTTTCCTCCGCCACGGTGAAGCCGATTGGCCAAATTGGGACAAGCCAGATAACGAGCGGCCGCTAACGGAACGTGGACGCAAAGAAATGAAACGCGTCGCAGAAATTCCTCGATCGTCTCAAATTCTCGGCGGACGCGATTTTAACCAGCCCGCTCCCGCGTGCCTCGCAAACGGCCGAGATCGTGGCCAAGCGCCTCGGGATTGAATTAAAAACCGATCCCGCCCTGGCCCACGGATTCAATGTCGAACGATTGCGCCGCCTGCTCAGCAAGGCCGAGCGCCGACTGCGTCATGGTAGTTGGTCACGAGCCAGCGTTTTCCGAAGTGATCAAGGAGCTCACCGGTGGAGAGGTGAAGATTATCGAAGGCCGGCGTAGCGCTGCTGGAGGTAAATCGCGGATGTAAGCTTCCGGCAAATTGCTCTGGCTTTTTCCACCGAAATTTTCGAAGGCCGCGCGTGTAGCACTGCCATCTTGGTCTGTCGGGCCGAGGCATCTTACCGAATTTATGGCTACGCGGCAACTCAATTCCTACGGTCTGCCGCCCGTACAGAACGCGGCAGGCGGGCGCGCCTTTTCGCCCTCTAAGACGCACGATCCGGCATTTGAGCGATGATTAATCAGCACGGCTTAGCAGCGTTGGTTTCTCCTGGGGTAGCAGCTCATCGATTGCTTTTTCGCTAATGGTGACGTGCATACCGATGTGGACGCGATCATAAAGCGCAATGACGTCGCCCGAACGCATGCGAATGCAACCGAAGCTCGCAGCTCTGCCAACGCGGCGTTCTTCCGGTGTTCCATGAATGTAAATGCAGCGATCGTGCGCGGCCAGGTTTTGCCTTTCCATTCCGCGCAACCAGATCACGCGCGAGACGATGGCGTCGCGATTCGGTGCATCGACGGCGATGATTTCGCCAGTGGGCGCGCGATTTTTATCACCGTGCCGGCAGGTAGATGATCTCCAAATTTCCCCGAAACAAACAGCATGCCGAGCGGCGTCCGATAGCTGCCAACATTATCGCCGTTGCCGAACTTGGAAGTAGAAACCCGATACCGCGCAATCAATTTCCCACCATCGACCACCGCGAGCGTTTGATCCGGTATGCTGATAATAATTTCGGTGGCACTCGAAGCGCTGAGCTGACGCACCGCGATGAGAACCATCGCGATTATGAATAACGGCCTATTCATCATCGACCAGTGGTCGCAGATCAGAAATAAGACTCTCGATCTTTCGTAAATCTTTGCGGCGCCCTTTCTCCGGCCGGAGCCGTCGATTGCGAACCACCATCGCGATATCTCGGACGCGGTGGAGTTGTTCGCGGGTTAATTTTTCCGCCGGCGCGTAGCGCTCAAGCGCGTCTGTCGTTACGGCAAGGTCACGTTCCAGTCGTTGCGCGTAAACGCGCGCGGTCGTGCGCAATTCGCGACGCAACTCTCGTAATTCCAGTTGCAGGTGCCGAACGGGCGAAGTCTCCGGCTTCTTTGCGGTTTTCCTTTTCATGCCATTGCATCGACCAGGGGCGCCGGGCGAATTTCCGGAGTAAGCGCGCCGTGATCGAGCTTCCGCACAATTTCGATGCGACCGTCGAAATGCTCGATCAGCGCCGAACAGGTCTCGACTCAATCGCCGCAGTTGTAGTAGGTGACGTTGCCGAATCTACGGATGGCAGCGCTGTGGATGTGTCCGCAAAGAACGCCGTCCACCCGATAGCGTTCCGCATATCTAACGACCGCAGCCTCGAACTTTCCGATGAAACTAACAGCATCTTTGACCCGTTGCTTGACGTAAGCGCTAAGAGACCAGTAACCGAGGCCGAAGCGGCGGCGGAAGAAATTGATTAACGGATTGAGCGAGAGCAGGAACTGGTAGCCAGCATCTCAAGGAAAGCCAGCCACTTCACGTTTTGCACCACGGTGTCGAGCTCATGTCCGTGGATAACGAGAACGCGACGACCATCCGCCGTTCGATGAATAGCATGTTTTTGAATAGTGATGTCGCCATAGGCGCCGTAAAAAGAGCTGATCATCTCATCGTGGTTACCGGGATGTAGATGACTCGCGTGCCTTTGCGCGATTTCCGCAGAATCTTCTGGATGACGTCGTTATGCTGTTGCGGCCAGTAACGGCTGCGGCGCATTTGCCGGATATCGATTAAATCGCCCACGATATAGAGCGTTTCGAAATCGTATTCGCGCAGAAAATCGAGCAGGCGGGCTGCCCCGCTGGCGCGAGTGCTGCCAGATGGACATCGGAAATCCAGGCGGTCCGGACCCGGATTGATCCTTCCTGGCTAAGGTTAAACATCTCGAACTGGAAACGCGGCGGAGCGACCGAATTCATCAACGGCGGCAAAAGATACGAAGCACGCGCTGCGTCATGCAAAACTAGTTTTGTTAAGATTGTGTGACGAAGATGGACGGCTCACCAAAGGGTGATCGAGCGCCTGAGCAATCCGAAATTTCACCGATTCGTTACGCCATCTCCGCCGGGTTGTTACAAAACCAGGATTAATGGGTCTGCCAGGGGACAAAAACGTCCCTACGAACAACTCAACTATGAAATCATCTATTCAAAAATCATTGTTTGCACTCTACCGCGCGCGCCGCCAGCTTCACTGCCGTCACCGCGATGCTTGTGGCTCCGATGGGCTCGACCTTCGCGGATTCTCAACGAAACGAGAATCATCCAGTCCGCAGGTCTTGAACGCTTGCGTCACATCATCGTGATCTACCAGGAAAATTGGAGCTTCGATTCCCTTTATGGCCAGTTCCCCGGAGCCAGCGGTTATGCTTACGGCTTCGATACCTTGCCGCAGCTCGATCTCAAGGCATCGCCAGCCTATTCATCGTTAGTCTATAAGACGCCGTCACCGCTGAACGGTGCAACCGATCCGCAATTTCCGGTCAGTCCAGATGGAAATCTCGCGCTTTGGTCGAATCACAACCTCGCGCTGCCACTTGCACCGCACGACTTCAGTAACTACATCGATCAGAACTCGAAAACCGGGGATATCGTCCATCGCTTCTATCACGAGCAATTGCAGATCGATAATGGAGCGCTCGAAGCTAAGGCGGGTGATTTGGATAAGTTCGTGACTTGGAGCGATAATCCGGGGCTGGTATTAAGTTATCTCGACGCCACGAACTTCCCCGAAGGTAAATTGGCCCAGCAATTCACCTTGTGCGACAACTTCTTCCATTCCGCCTACGGAGGTTCGTTTCTGAACCACCAGTGGCTCATCGCCGCGAATACTCCACTCTGGACTGCCCCGATCCCGGCAGGCTGGCAATCAACCTGGGATCCAGTGGCAAAGATACTAAACGATAACCAGCTTAGCTTCGATGGCGTTTATGCCATAAACACGATTCAGCCATTGCTGGCTCCATTCTCACCGGGGACGCCGACAACGAAACGACTCCTCATTAACAACACTGATCCGTCGCAGCCAGGCTACATGCCTAATATCGGCAACCGACTCGATGACGCCGGTATTACCTGGAAGTGGTATTCAGGCGGCTGGAATGCGGCACTACAAAACAATACTGCAGGCGGCGAACGACCCGAACATTATCTTCCAGTTCCATCATCAGCCGTTCGCCTATTACACGAAGTACGCGCCGTTCCTGGCCGCGCCTACTTCCGACTATACGAGCACACCAGCTCTTAATCCGAAAACTACCGGCCCGAATGCGCATCTCCAAGATGAGACGCGAATTCCTCGCCGATCTAAAAGCAATAACCTACCCACCGTCTCGTTCATCAAGCCGGCCGGATTTGACAACGAGCATCCCGGCTACGCCATGGAAGTGACGGGGCAGCAGCACGATCGCCGATCTGGTGAAGGCCGTGCAAAACAGCCAGCTCTGGAAAGATTGCGCCATTATCATCACCTACGACGAGAATGGCGGACGCTGGGATCACGTGCCGCCGCCCGTCCGTGCCGATGGTTGGGGTGTTGGAGTGCGAGTGCCGGGGATTATTATCTCGCCGTTCGCTCGCCACGGATTCGTCGATCACAACGAATACGAAACGGTCTCGATCCTGAAGTTGATCGAGAAAAGGTTTAATCTTCAGCCGCTGGCCGCACGCGACGCTGATCCCGCCGTCAGCGATTTAACCAGCGCGTTTGTCTTTACCGAAGGAGGACAACGAGACTGACGGAAACAGCTCTCGGACCCATACTGCGTGAGGGAGATAAGTAAGCGGCGCCCGGGTTGAAAAGCCCGGGCGCCTGCTCTTTGGTTGCGTGTGAAACCTAGGTGACATCGCCACGCCCGGCTTTTCATTCGTTCGGCTTCGCAGTACGCCTCATGGAGATGAAAAAGCGCGTTCTCTTCATTTGCGTTCACAACAGCGCCCGCAGCCAGATGGCTGAGGCGTGGCTAAACACGATTTGCGGCGAATATTTCGAAGCACAAAGCGCCGGTCTTGAACCGGGCACGCTTAATCCGCTCGCCGTGCAAGTGATGGCGGAAGCTGGGATCGATATTTCGAAGAAGAAGACCCAGGCTGTCTTCGATGTGTTCGTATCTGGCCAGCTATTTGCCTACGTCATTACGGTGTGCGACGAGGCCAGCGCGGAGAAATGTCCTATTTTCGCAGGCCCGCGACGCGAATGCACTGGAGTTTCCCCGATCCTTCGGAGGTGCAAGGCAGCGAGACCGCAAAACTCGAACAAGTCCGGATCATTCGCGACGAAATCCGAGGCAAAGATTGAGCAGTGGTGCGACGAAGTCTGCCTGCAAACGGCGGCGACGTAGAGCGCGATGGCGAAAAAACTCGCGGCTGAATGTCTCGGGACCTTCGCGCTCGTTTTCGCGGGGACTGGCGCGATCGTCGTTGACGAAGTCACCGGCGGAGGCGTCTCTCATGTGGGGTTGCGCTGACGTTCGGCCTGATCGTGCTGGCCATGATCTACAGCCTTGGAGATATTTCCGGCGCGCATATTAATCCCGCGGTTACAATTGGCTTTTGGGCGGCGCGCCGATTCCAATCGCGCGAGGTTTTGCCTTATATCGTCAGCCAATGTGCCGGTGCCTTCCTGCGCCAGCATTGTCTTGCGATTACTTTTCCCAGCTAATGGCACCCTTGGAGCGACGATTCCTACAGGTCCGCTACTTCAATCGTTTGTTCTCGAACTGATTCTGACCGCGCTATTGATGTTTGTTATTCTTGGCGTCTCAACCGGCGCACGAGAAAAGGGGATTACCGCTGGAATAGTCGTCGGCTCCGTCATTGGATTGGAAGCAATGTTTGCCGGTCCGATCTGCGGCGCATCGATGAATCCAGCGCGCTCACTCGGCCCGGCCGTTGTTAGCCTCCATCTGCAAAGCCTCTGGATCTATCTGCTCGCGCCTACCATCGGCGCACTAGGTTGGAGTTCTCGCCTGCCGCTGCGTTCGAGAACCAGGCTGCTGCTAGTCGAAGCAGAACGGCAACAAGAAATGCAACTGCGGCAGAGATTGCGGCTGTTTGGGGCGCTAGCCCTCCGATTGCGTCGCGCGCACTAACTACACAGTTCGACAACCCGGGATCGCATGGTGTCAGCCGCGGCGCTTGCTCCGCACCTGCGCCAGCTTGTCCAGCGGGGAAAAGATGATACACCCCAGCTCGGTGTGCTTTCCAAACAGGAGACCGAGAATCGCCATCACTTCGCAACCAGGAGCGGCGCGCAGGCCAGCCACCACCAATGAAATGCCGAGAAGGTGACTGCTGCCAATTCACGCTGCCCGCGACCGAGAATCGATATTTCCGGGCCAGCTCACCGCGCACAGCATAGAACGAGCAATCCGAACCGCCACGATGGCCCCTACGCACGGACCAAAGGAGATGATTCGCGCGCGATATCAGGATATGAATCAGGCTGTAGGCTCCGAGCAATCCAAACATCGGCAGCAACACTCTCGGGAAGTCGCGCCGGGATTTGAAAATAAACAGGCGCTACGTAAGCGATCAGCGCTGAGGAGCGCGAGCAGGATGCGCGCGCGTCGTCCCACCGGAGGCGCTTGGCGAGTTTGTTCCAGCGACTCCATTACACAACCAAGTCTAGCTGCTTCGCATCTTTTAGCATCGTTTGCCACTTCAAGAGCAACATGCCGACCCAGTCTGAATTGGTGGGCACGGCACAGATCCTAGCTGCAAAGCACGCAGCAATCCCCGGACTTTGGTTTCAACTCGCGCCGCACGCGCTAATCCGCACGTTCCTGAGTTTGTCACTGCAACTGGAAATCGAAGGAAGATTGCCGTGGCAGCGCGATGCCATACGTAAACCAGGACTAGATTGACGTATCGACAATCGGTCTCTAGTCTCGTGAGCGTGGTTCGTTGCATTGCTCGCGCCGTCACGATCTTCGCGCTTTGCTGCGCGATCGGCTTGCATTGGTTCGCGCTACAATCGCTGGCGTGGACAACGATGATCATCGATTATTCGAAACGCGCGCCGCTATGTCAGGCCGATTGCTCAGACGCTTCGATGGCGCTCACCCGTGTTCGCTTTGCCATGTGGTGAACAACGGTAAGAATTCATGAAACGAAATCTGATCTCCAATCGCCGGCGCCAAAGATCGACATGATTTGCGTGTCGCGAACGTCAGCCCACTTGATACGACCGTTCATTCCTTTCGAATACACTGGCGCGCGATTTTCTTCTTCTGTAATTGGGCGATCTCCGCCTGTACCGCCACCGCGCTCGCTCCTCAGTTAGTTCGCGTTTGATTCGGCTGCGCCGTGCGTGTGCACGGGTCGTAGCCTCGCGCGCATTACATAACTGGAAACCGCCGCGTAGCAATCGCGGGGTTGTTTCTGACTTTCGGAGGACTCGAAATGAAATTTTTATCTTTGCTTTTTTGCTCATTTGCGCCGTGTGCGAGTTCGGCGCGACGAGCCGGGCTTATGGCTCACGGCTTTGCGGGCGCGCGGTTTTTCCCGGCGACGCTTTCAACCGATGATCCCTTTGTCTCCGACGAACTTTCACTTCCAACGGTCAGCACGATCAGGACGCCGGAGGATGGTGGAACGCGTGAGACGGACATCTCCATGGATATCTCGAAACGCATCACCCGGAATTTGCGATTGAAATCGGTGACGACTTTTACCGCGCTCAATCCACACGAAGGGCGCTGCGGCGAATGGGTTCGGCAATCTGGAGTTAGGCGGGAAGTATCAGCTGCTGAAAAACGGCGAGCACGAAGCGATTGTCTCGATTGGACTTGGCGTGGAAGTCGGTGGCACCGGCGGGCGCTCGGTCGGCGCCGATTCATTCAGCACCTGGACGCCGGGAATTTTCTTCGGCAAAGGCTTTGGCGATTTACCCGCGGCCGTGCGGCTCCTGAAGCCGTTCGCCATCACAGGACAGGTCGGCATTGCGATTCCGACCAGCGCGAGCACGCGCAGTGTCACGGTGGACGCCCAGACCGGCGAACAGCGAGATTGAGGTCGAGCGGCATCCCGACGTGCTGGAGTGGGGCTTTGCACTGGAGTACGCCTGATCTACCTGCAATCACAGGTGCAGGACATTGGACTGCGCGCGCCATTCGATCGGTTGATTCCGCTGGTGGAGTTTGCATTGGAAACTCCGCTGAACCGCGGAGAGGAGGGACAAACGACTGGCACGATAAACCCTGGCATCATCTGGGCGGGTAAATACTTCCAGGTTGGAGTTGAGGCTGTTGTTCCGATCAACGAGCGTACCGGAAATAACGTCGGCGTGATCGCGCAACTGCACTTCTTCGTGGACGATCTTTTCCCGCATAGCCTGGGTCGCCCGCTCTTTGGAGGAAACAAATGAAACGTATCATCTTCTTTTTAATTCTTGTGGCCGGCTCAGCCCGGCTTGAAGCGCACGCTTTTCTCAAGGATGCGGACCCGGGCGTAGGCGGCACGATACAAGACATCACCGAGCGAGGGTTCGAATTCGATTTACAGAGAATATCGAACCCGCCGTTAGCAGCATTCAGGTCTTCGACGCGTCTGGGAAAGAGGTGGACAAACGCGATCTGCATCTGGATCGCTCCGACCACGCGCTGCTGCACGTTTCTCTGCCGTCAGCTCGGCGCGGGAACCTACAAGGTCGTCTGGCGCGTCGTTTCCGTCGACACACATGTCACAAACGGAAACTTCACGTTCCGGATTGTTCGTTAGGCACTGGTGCGGAGCAGAATGCGATGCTCACGGCACAGCTCATCATCGCTCGCGCAGTGCATATCGGCGCGTCGATTCTGCTCGCGGGAATCTTCACCTTCGATCTCGTTATGCTCGGCTCCGGCTCGTCGCGTCGGAAGCGGCGATTTCCGACGAGATTGAACGCCGCTATTCCGCCTTGGCTGTTTGGAGTCTCGATCGCAGCGCTTCTTTCTGCTCTGCTCTGGTTTTGGCTGGAAGTTGCGAGCATGAGTGGATTGCCGCTCAAGAATGCTTTCTCGGCGACAGCGTGGCGGACCGTTTTGTTTGAGACGCAATTCGGTCGAGTCTGGCAGCTTCGTCTCGGCCTGATCGTAGCTGCGTTTGCGCTCGTCGCCTCGGGCGCTGGCGCAAGTTAAAGCACGAAGGGCGCTGATCGCCGGTTCTCTGGCTGGTAAGCGTTGTTCTTCCTCGTTTCGCTGGCCTGGATCAGCCACGCTGCGGCAGCCAGCAGTGCATCCATTTGGTCTGCTCGGCGACATGCTCCATCTTTGCGCTGCAGGCGTGTGGATCGGCGGACTGCGTGCCGCTGGCGATTTTCCTGGCGCGCGTCCGTGCGTCGTTCTCGTTAGGCGAAACCGTCGTTCCGGTGCTGCCGCCGTTTTTCCACACTCAGCTTGTGCTGCGTGAGCGTTCTCGTCGTCAGCGGAATTTCCAATAGTTGGCTGCTGGTCGGTTCAATTCACGCGCTTTTCACGACGCCTTATGGCCGGCCTTCTGCTTTAAGCTCACGCTCTTCGCCATCCTCGTTGGCTTCGGCGCGCGCAACCGGTTTCTCAGTTAAAGCAAAGCTGCTCAAGACTCCCGCTGGACCCGGACTTGCTGTCTCAACTCCGCCGCAATGTGCTCTGCGAAGTCGGTCTTGGCGCTGCAGTCGTGACGGATCGTCGCGATGTAGGCGTAACGCCTCCTGCGCGGGAGCTGCGCTTGTTTCTCAGTTTGACCGGACAATCCCCGTTTCCGCCAAATGATTAGCCACGTCCTTTTTCGCTATAAATGCTAGCGCACGAACTTGGATCGTCACAGCCGCAGCAACTCTCGCCGTGAATCGCTTCGCGCTACTTCGCTTCGATCCAGGAATGGGATGAGCGCCAGCGCGGCAACGCTATCAGAGCCACCACCAGCCGATGTAACCGCGTCGCAGCCAGCCCCGACCATCAACACGATGGATAAATAACCACATGTGATTGATTCAGCGGCGTCGGCGCGCAGCGCGCGGGAGTTTAGTCGAGCAGCGACTTGCAATTTATAGCCAGCAAGGATCGGCATTCCGATTGCAGCAACCAGCCCGATCAAAATTCCAGGCGCTTTCGATGATGAATGTCGGTAATGCGATGCGCTATGAAAAGGCCGCAAGCCGAATTGAAAACAACGTAGGCAGCGAGGAAATACAAAGTGCCTAACCAACCAATCGAGATGCGATGTTCCACTGCTTTCCACTTGCGCCTCATCCGCGCGCCCGCTTGCCTCTATTCGCAAACGCCACAATAGAACGGTCGCGCTGAAGAGTTCGATAATACTGTCGAAGCCGAATGCTTCGAGAAGAAGACTCTTCGATGCCCAACCTAACAGGAGTGACGCCGCTCCCTCGATCGTCATCAGCCTAACGTGATGTAAGTCGGCAGCAGCGCGAGCCGCCCATTCGTCAGCACGTTCAGGTGTCTTATACCGACTAGTTGTTCTAAACTACGGTCTTCGATTCTTGCAGGCATGTCCGGTCACGTGCCGCATTCCAGCTGCACCGTTATGTGCTCGATACCAAATCGGCGGTCATGCAACTCATGCCGAATCGATCAGCGCGGGGTCTAACTATGGGCCCGGTTTTTACTGGCGCTTTAGGTTCGCCGGGGACGAAACTGACGGTGTGAAAAAGAGTACAGCAAAATCCTGTTGTCGGTCCTAATTGCAATGATGTGCACGGTCGCGTTTGCGGCGGAGAAGCCAGCCGGCTGCAAAGAGCGGCAGAAGAACTGTCCGATGAACGACAATAAGGAATGTAATTGCGGAAAAGCGTGCGACTATAGGGCTCAAATGCGCCAAGTAAACCGAAGGTTTCGCAAGGTCGACAATCACGCGGCCGAACCATTACAGCTTTGCCGCGCGCAGCCGCAGCGCGTTGGCGATGACTGAGACAGAACTAGGCTCATTGCGGCGCCGGCGATCATCGGACTGAGAAGCCAGCCGAAAAACGGGTAAGTGCGCCAGCTGCGATTGGAATGCCGAGCGCGTCGTTTAATCCGGCCATTTCGCTCTGGAAGATCATCCGAAGACGCAACCCCTGTCCAAAGACTGCAAGCGGAAGCTCCGCTTGCGGGAATCGGTAGCCCGACGAAGATAACAAATTCTGCACAGAAACAGGTTGATTGTGAAATATCTTCGGCGGCCAGCAGGAGAAAGTCACAGAAATAGGCGAGATCGTCGCCATGGCATTCGAGGAGCCAGTTGTGTCGCAACTTTCGTGCTGGTCCTGACGCTTGGATGCTGCGGAGCGCTGAAATGATTACGACCGACTTCCTGATGCAGCATAGCGTGACCAGCCCATGAGCTCACCGGGTTGAGTCTCGAACAGCTTTTCTCAAGCTTGACCATTGTCCAACCCAACGTGCTTGGCGGCCACACGCATCCGGCAGGGGAGATCATGTTTGGCTATGCCTACATGCATACGCACATGTCCGGCCTTGTACCAGGAGCGCGGGAAATTTCTCCCGGCGGAAGCTTTTGCCGAGGGCTTCTCCGCCGTTCACACGGAAATGGAAATGGACATGCATATGTTTGATGTGATGTATGCGCCCACGGAACGACTCACCTTAATGGCCATGCTGCCATTCACGAGCTGAATCGATGTTGCATCTCACAAATGACAACACGCGCTTCACCCAAGCGCCGATGGAATCGGCGACCTCGAAGTCATGGCTCTTTACACGGTTTTTGGCGACATCCGCGAAAGGCGGTCATCGCTTGGTGGTGAACGCGGGCATTAGCTTTCCCACGGGCTCGATCAACGTGACGAGATCATGCGAACGGCGATCCGAGCCAGTCCGCTGGTTTCTTGGAATACCCGATGCAATTCGGCTCCGGCACTTCGACCTGATGCCCGGACTAACATATCTTGGTGACACCGGCCGGTGGTCGTGGGGCGCGCAAACCATCGAAACGGTTCGGCTTCGGTCGCAACTACCATGGTTATCGGTTTGGTAATCAGTACGCTGTGTTTCGGCATGGGGCGCCTATGGAGTCACCGATTGGTTTCGCTCCGTCGCTTCGTCTGCAGGGCAACTGGCTGGAGGACATTCATAGGTTCCGATCCGGGGCTGGCTACCAACCCCACGCCCGAAGAGTCGGCCCAACCTGCGGAGGCGCATCGCCTCGACCTATTGTTCGGCATCAATGTCTATGTCCCGAAAGGACCGCTAAAAGGAAGCCGTTTAATGGTTGAAGGTGGTATTCCGGTTTATCAGGACCTGGATGGCCCGCAGCTCGGCACTGCCTGGATCCTCAGCGTGGGCTGTAGTTATGCCTTTTAAGGGAACACAGTTGCACGCAATTTGCCAGTCTGGTTCGGCAGAAGCGTGTCCATTTGGGGGAATCTACGCCCGCGTCCTGATGTTGCTCGCGGCGGCGTTTGCTTTGGCGCCTGGACTTCACGCCCAGAGCGCGTCGCAACGCGATGCAGAATTAAAGCGGCCTATCTCTATAATTTCATCAAATACGTCGATTGGCCCAGCTACGGCGACACGATTACGATTGGCGTGTTGGGCTACGATCCGTTCGGGACAGCACTTCGCTCCGCTTAATGGCAAGCTAGGTGAAAGGCCGGCGACTTGCCATCAAACACCTCGACTCAGTGCGCGACGCGCAACAGTGTCAGAATCATCTTCGTCAGCTCCTCGGAGAGACAGCGGCTGCAGGAGATATTTGAAAGCTTGAGATCTGCGCGTGTTCTAACCGTTGGCGAAACGCAAGGTTTCGCGGACGGGGCGGCATCATCAATTTCATTGAGGAGAATAACAAGGTTCGATTCGAAATTAACGCGGAGGCGGCGCGCCGCACCGGACTGAATATTAGCTCAGAATTGCTCAAACTGGCGAGATTGGTAAAATCGTAGTTCGGGAGCGGAGGAATGCCGGCCTTCCGACAAACAACGATCAAGCGCAAGCTCATCGCGCTGATCATGGCTGACAAGCAGCGTCGCCCTACTCGTGGCTTTCGCATTGATGATCGTGAGTGATTACGTCTCCTTTCGCTCCGGAATGGTGCGAGATCTTCGCACCTTGGCCGATGTGATGGAGGACCAGCGGCAGCTCAGCCCTTGATTTTGACGACGAAGAATTTGCGACAAAGACTCTGCACGGGACTACCGCGACCCCGAACATCACCACTGCGGCCATTTACACCAAGGAAGGAAAAGTCCTCGCCAGTTACCTTCGCGACAAACAGTCCGAACCGCCTCCAGACAAGCCCGGCCCCGATGGATACGCATTTAAAAACGCTTATTTCACTTTTTTCCATCCGGGCTACCTGAATCTGTTTCATCAATCAGAAGAGGCGGAGAACGGAATAGGCAGCATCTACTTGCAATACAGTTTGCAGGAAATGAACACGCGAGCTTGACGCGTTATGCCGGACTTGCCGGGGCAATCGTTTTAGGGCGCCGCCTTGATCGCGTTCAACTTTTCTCATCGCGGCTTCAGCGAGATTATTTCCGGACCGATTCTTTCCCTCGCGGACACGGCAAAGATTGTTTCCGAGCAAAAGAATTATTCCGTGCGAGCGGAAAAAGCGTACCCGATGATGAGATCGGTTTTCTAATCGACCGGTTCAACTGGGATGCTCTGAGCCAGATCGAAGAGCATGAAAAAGAGATCCAAGGAGGTAAATGAGCAACTGGTGCAATCAGAACAGCTGAGCCCGTGCTGCCACTCAGGCCAAAAGCCACTTCCTTGCTAACATGAGTCACGAGCTGCGTACGCCGCTCAACGCAATTATCGGATATAGCGAGATGCTTCAGGAAGAAGCGCAGGACTCGGGTCAGGAGAGTTTATTCCCGACCTCAAGAAGATCAACCGTTCCGGGCGACACTTGCTCGACCTAATCAACGACGTGCTCGATTTGTCCAAGATCGAAGCAGGCAAAATGGAACTTTATCTCGAGACTTTCGATATTCCGAACTTGCTCGAGGACATTAGCACCAGCAATACGTAACT
>ERZ1370068.3608-contig-2715_pt1 | contig 14453 bp, 27 predicted proteins | sample MGYA00561227_ERZ1370068 | MGnify/ENA primary metagenome ERZ1370068 (study PRJEB38410, sample SAMEA6850437) | metagenome | study: Metagenomic assessment of the ecological functions of the soil: analysis of the soil microbiota associated with the...
TAATCGGCGTTATCGTCGTAGTGGTATTCGTTGCCGGCTTTTTCGGGCTGAGATAGACCCCCCGGAGCCTCGCGCGGGACTTCCCGATATTTTTTCAAACCTGTCTAAATAGTGGACGGCAATCCTTTGCGAGTCAGGTTAGTTTCAAATCCAATACAACGCAGGCGCCGGCACGTTAGGCGCCTGGGCACAGCGCAGGTCGCGAAATTGACGCCCGCTGGTAGGCAGACCTACGCTGGAACTGAGGCACCAGCATGAAGGGCTTGATGAGTACGAGAAATAAAAAGAAGTAGAATAGAAACAATTAAGTTCAAAGATAACGAGCGATCAAATCAGAAACGGAGATACCGATGGAAACGTTAGACACACAAACATGGATTATACTTGCGGCCGTTGTAGCCCTGGGATTGGTTGCAATCGGGGCCTGGTTGTCTACCGAAGAAAGCAATCCCATAAGCTCGCAAGAACGCTTCGGCCCGAATATGGCCGAACCGTGAGTGAATTAGGCAGTCGAACTAAGGGCGAGTCGGAGCTCAAGGCGCGCGAAAAGCGCGTAGAGCGGCTCGATATCCTTCCTCTGGCGCCGCCGGAAGCCGCCAGATTCACGTGAGGCTTGGCGCGCGTTACAGAGCCGATTCGTCGATAACCCCAGCGGGCGTGGTCGTCAGGCCGAACAGCTGGTCCGGTGAGTTGATGGAAAAGCGGGTTACCCCATGGGTGATTTTGAGCGCCGTGCGGGCGATATATCAGTGGACCATCCCGACGTTGTGGCAAATTACCGATCGGCGCAGGCCATCGCCGTGCGCGATCAGCAGGGATCGGCGGACACCGAGGAGCTGCGCAAGGCAGTTGTGCATTACCGCGCCCTCTTCGATGAGCTGCTCGAGGTAAGGGAGCCGAGGCAAGAAATCATCGCAGAGAAGCGCGTCGCGGCGAGATGATGAAAAGAAGAAGCTCTGAGGAGGACGACCACATGGAACGAACGTACAAGAAAATTGAAATCGTCGGCATCTCTGAGACCAGCTTTGGCGATGCCACCCAAAATGCCGTGGCGAAGGCCTGTCAGTCACTACGCCACGTCGACTGGTTCGAAGTGACGGAAATGCGCGGGCTGGTTGAAAAAGACAAAGTCAAAGAATTCCAGGTCACCGTTAAGATCGGCTTTCGGCTTGAAGATCAGCCGGCTTGAAACAGCAGATGGACTAAACCAGGAAAGAATGTCGAGATCGTGAATCGACACCGACCGTTTGGTCGAAGTTCTCGACGCTTTCGCTGTGCCCGCGCTCCGATTCACCGCGATACGTCGGAATGCTTAGAGAAAATCACCTTTGTCCGGGCACCAAGGCGCGGCATAGCAGTTGCGCTATAGATCGCTTGGCAAAAATTTATTGGAGGAAAAAGTTATGAAGAAATTGGGTTTAGTAAAGCCGATGGTTACGGCAGTGGGCATCTTAGCGCTGTCCGGTGTGGCCATGGCTCAAAGCGAAGGTGATGCAAAGGGTTGATGGGCGGCATGAGTCATGAATTGATAGCCAGCGCAAACTGCCCTCAAATCCAGGTTACCAAGGAGAAAATTACCGAGGATCAAGCGCGGGATTTCGCTCAACAGTACGCGGACAAGAATTTGGCCGGTTTCAAGGTGGTAAGGCCGCTTGGCTACGGCGGCGGGTATCAGACCGTGTGCTACAAGGCCGACAGCCCGGCGACCGGAAGGCATCAATCCTTCTATTCGGTAGAGTATTCCATCGACACGAGAAACTCGGCGGCTGAAACGCGCAATCTTCGCGTCGATCAATCCGGATACGTTACGGAGTTCAGCGGTCCCTTTAACGTCGCGGGCGAACGCGGCCCAGCAGGCCCAGTCGGCGTCACCGGTGCGCAAGGTCCAACCGGACCCGCGGGTCCACAAGCTCTGGTTAATCCAGTAGGTCCCCAAAGCCAGACGGGTGCGCTGAAGCGCGCGGTCCTGTTTAAGGATATCCGGTTAGACACCGACAAGTGGACATTCGGGCCAATGCAGCGAGCAAGAGTACTGACATCGCGGCGCACGTCAAGCAGAATGCGCCTATGAATGTGGGTACCGGCGGCTACGCGGATGCGTGCGGCAACCGACCAACACAACCAGGGCGAACGTCGCGTCAACGCTATTCGTGACGCGCTGGTTAAGGCCGGCGTGGCGAGCGATAAGATCCAGACGAGCGCCTTCGGCGAGCAGAAGCCGCAGTGCAACGAATCGACTGACGCTTGCTGGCAGCGCGATCGTCGCGTCGACGTGGGATTCCGCACCGGAAGTTAAGTAATAGGATCGATCGTTCTGGCAGAGCAAGTCTCAAGACCAGAGAAGCAGATCGATGACCCCTGGGACCAACTGGCCCTGGGGGTCGTTTCATATTAACGAGCAATCGTGACTATAATCATTTCATCCATGCGCAGGGTATTCTTACCACGCCACTTTCTCGCCTCTGGGTCTGCTACTTCTCATCTTGGCATCCCTCTATGTTTTTTTGAAGCCCAAAGGCTCCAGCAAGAACTCTTGCGCCAGACCGAAGACAAGGGGACGGCATTGGCAAAAGCCATGGAGACCAGTGTTAAAAACGCTATTGTCGGCAACGCTCTGCTGGAGGATCTGATCCGGCAGCGTTTGGTGGACAATGCCGGGCTGATCGACGAACTGCTGCTCTCTCGTCACGTCGATCAGGCACTGCTCCAAGAGATCAGCGCCATGAACCGTCTGCAAAAAATCGATCTCCTCGATGAGCAGGGCCGGCCCTGAAACTTGCCGCACTGCCGACCGTGATAGCCAGAAAAAGACGCGAGAAGAAACCGTTCTGCCGCAGCGGCCGACGATAAGCTACGCGTGGGGAAAGCGCTGGCGGCTGCCCACGGAAGAAGCCGAGGCAAAGACGGGCGAACCGCCGACAGCCATCAAAGATAAGGAGTTCTGGAAAGGCAGTGCATTCGGTGTCGCCGTGGGCGCGCGCAGTTTTCCGGGCATCATCGCGATCCACGCCAACGCCGACTATATTTTCAACTTCGAGAAGGCGATCGGAGTGCAAAGCCAGATCGAGGATCTCGGCCGCCAATCGGACAGTGAGTTCGTCGCGTTTCTCGATAGCGACCTGAACGTTGTAGCGCATACCGACCGGGGCCGTATCGGACAGCAGGAAAAAGAGCCCCTGGTTTTGAAAGCCAGAGGCGAACGTCAGCTATTCAGCCAGATCGTCGAGAGCGGTGGGGGAAAACGATATCTTGAGGTGGTGCAACCTGTGGCACTGGATGAATCCAATTTGGGTTTCTCAAGATCGGCCTGTCATTGGACTCGATGGAGATCGCCTGGCGCAACAGCGTGCGCGCCATCTTGATTCTCGGTTTGGCGATTCTGGGCGCGGGCATTTTGGGCATGGCGGCGATTTTCCATAACCAGCACAATGCATCTGCTAGAGGTCAAAGCCCTGGAGGCTGAAGTGCTACACAGAGAGCGCCTTTCAGCGCTGGGAAACCTGGCTGCGGCCGTCGCCCATGAGGTCAGAAATCCGCTCAACGCCATTTCTATGGGACTGCAACGGCTCAAGTTGGAATTTCAGCCGACTGATGATCAGGAGGACTACTCTCGTCTTGCAGAACTGATGCTCGGCGAAGTGCACCGCCTCAACACGATCGTCGAACAATTCCTCTCGCTGGCGCGCCCTTTCGAGATCAAACCCGAAGTCTTGCCGTTGCCGGAAATCCTGAAAGAGTTAGCCGCATTGCAAGAGAGCGACGCCAAGCGGTCGCAGGTGCAGATCCGGATCATCACCGCGCCGAATCTGCCGCCGCTCACGGCGGACCCCAGTTATTTTACCCAAGTCTTGCTGAATCTCATGCTCAATGGTTTGCAAGCGATGCCGCACGGCGGAACATTGACACTGGAAGCGAAAACGTCGAGCAGCAATTTTCTCATCGCCGTTACAGACACCGGAACCGGGATCGCGCCGGAAAATCTCTGCGCGCATATTCGAGCCCTACTTTACGACCAAGGCGAAGGGCACCGGGCTGGGTCTGGCGATCTCCCGCAGGATTATCGAAGCTCACGGCGGAACGCTTACGGCTACCAATGAATCGGGCGGTGGGTGCCGCTTCGAGATTTCCTTACCGCTCAAAGGTGCGGAGATGTAAATGCCCAATCGTTTTCATATTCTCGTGGTCGACGACGAACCGGTGCAGCGCGAGATGATTGGCGGCTTTCTCAAGAAACAAGGCTTTGAAGTGATCGCGGCCGATAGTGCCGAGAGAGCCTTGGAACTCTTTCGGCAGGACGCCTTTGATCTGGTTCTGACCGATCAAAAGATGGCTGACATGTCGGGCTTGGAACTGCTGCAAGCCGTACACGCGATCAACGCGGAAACGCCGGTCATCTTAATTACCGCTTTCGGAACCATCGAAGCGGCCGTCGCCGCCCTCAAACAGGGCGCTATCGACTACCTGACCAAGCCGCTGAATTTGATGAGCTGCTTTACCGCATTCGACAGGTGAGCGACCGCTATCGAATTATCAACGAGAACCGTGAGCTGCGGGAAGCCTTGCAGGACCGCCATCGCATCGAGGGAATCATCGGCGAGAGCGGGTCGATGCTCGAGGTCCTTTCAATCGGTGCGACGGGTGGCGCCGAGCGAAGCGACGGTCTTGATCCGCGGCGAGAGCGGCACGGAAAAGAACTGATTGCCAAGGCCATTCACTTTGGCAGCCCGAGAGCGCGCGGGCCGCTCGTGAAGGTCAACTGCGCGGCGCTTCCCGAAGCGCTTCTCGAATCGGAATTATTCGGCCATGAAAAGGCGCTTTCACCGGCGCGTTGACTTCGCGCCAGGGGCGCTTTGAATTAGCCAATGGCGGAACGATCTTTCTCGACGAGATCGGCGATCTGCCGTTGCACCTGCAGGCCAAGCTCCTGCGCGTCCTGCAAGAGCGCGAATTCGAGAAGGTCGGCTCCAGTCGTCCGGTTCAGGGTCAACGTCAGAATCATGGCGGCGAGCCACCGACCGCTCGAGGATCTCATCCAAGCGGGACAGCTACAGAGAAGACCTCTACTATCGGCTCAATGTAGTCACGATTTTCATTCCGCCGCTGCGCGAAAGGCGCTCGGATGTTGCACTGCTGATCGACCACTTCCTGCGCTATTACGCGGAGAAAAACGGCAAGACGATCCGCGGGCTTACACCTGAAGGCCGGGACATTCTTTTACGCTACGACTATCCGGGAAATGTCCGGGAGCTGGAAAATATTATCGAGCGCGCGGTGGTGCTCACCCGGGATGATGTGATTGGCAGCGGCGATCTTGCCGTTGACCGTTCAGGAACCGGAGGTAGCGGACGGTGACCGGGAAACCAACCTCACGGCCGCAGTGGAAGCGCTGGAGCGGCGCATGATCAGGGACGCCCTGGCCCGATCCGATGGCGTCCAAACCCGCGCCGCGGAGCTGCTGGGAATCGGTGAACGGGCGCTGCGTTACAAATTAACAAAATACGGCTTTCGAGAAGAAGATTCCGAGTCGTGATCCTGGGTAATTCGAGTTGCTGAGAAACATCACGCCACGCAGCCGATTTGTTGGAAATGTTTTTGATAGGGGAGAACTTTATGGCCTTGGGCAAAAACTGGTCCGAATGGTGGCGCCGTTTTCTCGATCTTAGTACAAACGAGTCATCCACAGTCGTTGACATTCTGCGCGAGAGGTTTGTCGGAGAGATGCAGCAAGCCGATCGATTGAAGCAATATTCTCGGAGGATGCACTATCCGCAATATCAGGGAACCTTCTCCGGTTGGCGACGGAGAAAAAGTAAACAAGCTCAATGGATCGCGGAAAAGATCGCCGCACTTGGAGGCAAGTTGCCCGAGGCGTCAGAGTGCCGCTCGACGGACGAAAACAGTTGGCGATCTTTGTCGATGGCTCTCGAGGATGAAAATCGCAGTGCTGATCGTCTGCCAGAGCAACTTCGGAGAATCGGGCTCGAGCATCCGGACATCACTAAATTCCTATTAGACATTTCCCGCGCGCAGAAAAAGCATCGCGATGAAATCAGAGAGATGCTAATGCGGAGCGATCCTTTTGCGCTCTCGCTCGCTTAGGACGATGACTTTCGACACAGTCTAGGCGCAAAATTCGAGGAACCTATTTGACTTTATGCCTTCAATCACTGCATTTTTAGTGCAAACCAGCATTCTAATCCGACCGTTTAATCGCCGCTCTCGGCTCTTGTTGGAGAGTTTCACTGTTTTTTCCGGCCCTCATAATAATTCTTCTCCAAATCGTCCAATATTAGACAGAAACCCCTGTCGATCCGGCTTAGGCTAATTCGAAATAGACGGAGGTAACCGATGGCTGCTGACAATCGCCGTGCTGAGGGTCGACGACCCCGCACCGAGGCAGAAGTGACCGTGAAAGCAATCCGGTATTAGGCGAGACTCAAGATGAACGCACCCAAGGACCATCGACCCGAGAATCGTGTGATCGGGAGCGCCGACGTGGGCGACCGGATTCGCTCGAGGGGCAGCACGAGACTTGAATTTACGGCCAGAAGGAATCTCGTATACTTCATCAAAGTCTTTTTCCTTCAGCTTTGGCGCCAGGCTTAGGACTGTGTACAGCAACGTGCACCTCGGTCCCGTCGTAGTGGCGGCCGTGATGCCTATGTTTGGTATTTCTCAGGAGGAGAAACAATATGTACGCGACACATAGCTATGCTCGGCGAAATAAATTAGTGCCGACCGCGCCGCGCGATCGAAAGCCCGCATCGCGCGCGGCGGCCCGGAGACGGCATGCTCGCGGACGAGGCGTTCAGCGCTCGACCCAGCCTCGCCGCCAGGTATGCAGAAGCGGCCTTGATGCACGCTGTGCTTGAAGATGCCGTGGATTGTTTTCAGAAGCAGTTTAGCCAGGCTACCCCGCGTGGCAAGCTTCTAGGTCGGGAGGCCGAGAAGTGGTTATTCAGCGATGACTCTCACTGGCTTTTCTCGTTTCTGTCCATTTGTAGTGCCCTCGACCTCAGTCCGCAGTACATCCGCCAAGGACTCAAGCGCTGGCACGGCGGCGACCAGAAATCGTCATACAAGAAATTCGCCATGCGATGACCGGCGAGCAGCAGAGTGGGGTCTAGATCAAGACTGGAAAATTGAGAAAGTAATGATGACGATATCGTTGGTCATTTTCATCGGGTCAAGATGAGCAGATTGGCAGCAGGCCAAGTATGCCCAGATTCAAGAACCGCTGACCCATAGAACAAAGACGCACGCGACGATCGATCATTGACTCGAATAGGGGGTTTGCGATTTCATAAGCCCCATGGCCGAATCAAGAATAGTTCCAGCTTCATTTCTTAGTTACGCGCCGGTTCCGTTGGCCTTTGGTACCAGCGGGCTGCGCGGCTTGGTCACAGACATCACCGACCTTGAAACCTACATCAACGTCAAAGCGGCCCTGCGGTATTTATCAAGCGTCGGCGATATTCGGCCGAACAGCGGCGTCGTTATCGCCGGCGACCTGCGGCCGAGCACGGATCGCATCATGCGCGCTTGCGCTCGAGCGATCATCGACTCGGGCTGCCGGGTAGAGAATGCCGGCAAGATCCCGACGCCCGCGCTGATACTCCATTCCGTTTCTACGGGCCGGGCCGGCGTGATGGTGACTGGCAGTCATATTCCCTTCGATCGTAACGGTATTAAAATCAACAAAAGCGTCGGCGAGATTTTGAAGTCGGATGAAGCAGGGATCACCCACGAGATCGAGCGCGTGCGTGTCGAAGAATATAGCCGTAGCGCGACCACATCGGCGTTCGACCCTGGCGGAATGCTCAAGCAGGCGCCGGAGCTGCCGCCGCTCGACCGCGCCGCGGAAGAAAACTACGTCCGTCGCTACCTGCAGAGCTTCACTCCCGGCGGTCTCACCGGTCTGCGGATTCTCGTCTATCAGCATTCGGCCGTAGGCCGCGATATCTTGCCGCGCATCTTAAGCGAACTAGGCGCCGAGGTGATCGCCGCGGGACGCAGCGACACGTTCATTCCCATCGATACTGAAAACATTACCGATGAACAGCTGGATCGACTAGAGGAATTCGCCGCCGCTGCCGAAACGAGTGGCCGGCCGCTGCACGCAATTGTTTCTACCGACGGCGACTCGGATCGGCCGTTGGCAACGGCCGTGTTGCCTGCCGCCGACCCTAGTCCCGGCGTAAGACGCGTGCGATTCTTGCCCGGTGACCTTCTGGGCATCGTCGTCGCCGAATATCTGCGCGCGGATGCCGCGGCGCCGTGCCTATTAGCGCCAACGATGCTGTCGAGCGGCGCATGGAGGAACGCGGAGTTTCTTTTGAAAACCAAGATCGGATCGCCCTACGTTGTGGCGGCGCTCGATGAGTTGCGCCGCGACGGAAGATACTCACGCATCGTTGGTTGGGAAGCCAACGGCGGATTTTTGACCGGCAGCGATATCTCGCTAAACGCGAGCACGCTGAACGCGCTGCCGACGCGCGATGCGACGCTACCAATCCTGGCTAATTTATTCGCGGCTGTAGCGCAGGGCTTTAGCTTGTCCGCTTTGTGGAACCGCTTGCCGGCACGTTTCGGACGGGCCGGCTTGCTCGATAACTTTCCGGTTGCTGCGAGCCAAACAATTCTGGCTCAACTGATTCCATCGGGCGAGGTCATCGAGGTGGGGTTCGAGGAGACGGGGCAGGTAGTCGATCGCAGTCGCGCTGGTGTAAACGGCGCGCCGCTCACGACATCGGCAACCGAAGAGTGGCAGCAGTCTAAGGCAACGCTGGCGCGCTTCTTCACGGCGGCCCTCGGCTTCGGTGACATCGTTCGGATCAATGTGCTCGACGGCGTGCGCGTCTATTTCGACAACGGCGACGTGGCGCACGTCCGGCCATCGGGCAACGCGCCTCAGCTGCGCATCTACGCCAACAGCAGCTCGCAGGCGCGGGCGGATCAAATCGTGGAGCTTGGGCTGCGCGAACCGGACGGCATCTTGCGTCAGTTGGAACGAGCGTTCACGTGAGGATGGACGCGGCCGAACATCCGGTTTGCATTTTTGACAGGTAGGCTTCGCGTGTGAAGCATGCCCTGGCGTCTGCAAGACGGGCCGAGTTAATAGGAAAAATGGCGTAGGAGAAGCTATGTTTGATTTTGGGGCCCTTGCTACAGTTTTAGGTGTCTCCGTTTTGCTGACGATCAGCGGAATCAAGATTTTGAAAGAGTATGAGCGGGCAGTGATTTTTCGGCTGGGACGTTTGGTAAAGGCGCGCGGTCCTGGATTATCTACGTTATTCCATGGGTTGAGAAAATGATGCGAGTGGGACTTCGCACAGTCACTATGGATGCCGCCGCAAGATGTGATTACACGCGACAACGTCTCCATCAAGGTCAGTGCTGTTCTCTACTTCAGGGTCATCGAACCCAATCGAGCAATCACGGAAGTGCAAAATTATCTCTTTGCCAGTTCTCAACTCGCTCAGGTCACGCTCAGGAGCACTTGTGGACAGGCCCTGCTGGACGAGCTCTGGCCGAGAGGGAAAAGATCAATACGCGAATTCAGGAGATCCTGGACGCCCAAACCGAGCCGTGGGGAATCAAAGTAGTGTTAGTAGAAGTAAAGGACATCGATCTTCCGCTAGACATGCAGCGGGCCATGGCCAAGCAGGCAGAGGCGGAGAGAGAGAGGCGTGCAAAAGTCATTCATGCGGAGGGAGAATTTCCAAGCCTCGCAGAAGTTGGCGGATGCGCCGAAATCATCGCGAAACACCCTGCGGCCATGCACCTCAGATTCCTGCAAAGTCTCGTTGAGGTATCCGCGGAAAATAATTCCACCGTAGTCGTGCCGGTGCCCGTAGACTTGTTAAGGGCGTTTTTCTTACGTAGGGCAGCGCTGTTGCCTTGCGACGAGCGTCGGAGCGATCCTGAGTAAGACGCCACCTTTTTCTAGCGGGTCTAGATCACGGCAGATGACTAGCGAGACAGACAATTTACGGACCATCTCAACAGATACTTATCGCGTGGTGATTTCGCGTATTCGTGACGCAGAATCTAGTTTTGATATATGGTTCTGTCAAGGTAAAGAGCGAGTTCGAAAAAACGCCTTGCGAAAAAGTGCTTGGTAGACGCATCGTCGGTATTGAACAGCTGGCAAGATGACAAACCGCTAGATTGCGCAAAAGTCCGATCACCGCTTTCGAAAATTAGTCTACCAGTTCAAGAATAGGGATGAACCACCTTCCTCCGGCCTTTTGGAGCATCTCTGGCGCGAGATGCTGCGCTGCAACTGCAAGCGACTGCACAAGGACTCACGACTGATGAAGCGCGGGCGCGTTTGACGCGTTACGGAGCTAATCTTCTAAAACCTCAGGAGAAATCGGATTCACTTAGCCTTCTCATCTCTCAATTCAAAAGTCCGCTAATTCTCATACTGTTATTTGCAACGGGGTTATCATTTTTTTACATGATCCTGTTAACGCTCTCATCATTCTCACCATTGTCCTCGTAAGCGGCCTGCTCGGGTTTTGGCAGGAGCACAGCGCAACCAATGCCGTGGAGAAGTTACTAGCCGTCGTGCAAATTAAAGCTGCGGTGCTTCGTGACGGAAGTCCAGCAGAAATTCCCGTCGAAGAGATTGTTCCCGGAGATATCGTCATTCTGGACGCCGGCGATATCGTCCCCGGAGATTGTCTGGTCCAGGAATCCAAAGATCTCTTTGTCGATGAAGCAACGCTGACGGGTGAAACCTATCCTGTAGAGAAATCGGTCGGCGTAATGCGTCGGCAGAGACACCGCTGGGCCAGCGGACAAACGCGCTATGGATGGGCACCCATGTGGTGAGCGGCGGTGCAAAGGCACTTGTCATAGGCACAGGCAACGCAAACCGAGTTCGGCAAGGTCTCCGAGCGGTTAAAACTCAGACCGCCGGAAACGGACTTTGAACACGGCATACGGCGATTTGGCTATTTCCTCATGGAAGTGACGCTGGTGCTGGTGATAGCCATCTTCGCCATCAACGTCTACTTGGCACGTCCGGTGCTGGACTCCTTCCTCTTTCGCTTGGCACTCGCGGTTGGGCTGACTCCCGCAACTATTGCCGGCGATCATCAGCATCAACCTGGCCCACGGCGCCAAACGGATGGCCTCAGGTGAAGGTGATCGTCAAACGGCTCGCATCGATTGAAAACTTCGGCAGCATGAACGTAATCTGCTCCGACAAGACCGGCACGCTGACCGAAGGGATCGTGCACTTACAATCCGCCCTTGATGTGGAAGGCGCTCCGAGCGACAAAGTCCTTCTTCACGCTTATCTCAATGCGTTTTACGAGACCGGCTTTACCAACCCGATTGACGAAGCCATCCGCAGCCATCGCCAGTTTGACCTGACCGGCTACCAGAAGCGGATGAGATCCCTATGATTTTCTGCGCAAGCGATTGAGCATTCTGGTTGCTCACGATGACTACGCATCTGATGGTGACCAAAGGCGCGTTGGCAGAATGTGCTCGCCGTCTGTTCAACAGCGGAAACTGGCGACGGAGAACCGTTGTCGATATCGCCACGGTGCGGGACCGCATTCAGCAGCATTTCGAGGAGTTCAGCAAGCAAGGGCTGCCGCACGCTGGGCGTCGCATACAAGAATATGGGGGCTCGAGTCACGCATGAGCAAAGACGACGAAGCCGGCATGACCTTTCTGGGATTCCTTGTTCTGTTTGATCCGCCCAAAGCCCAATATCATCGAGACCATCGCCAGTCTGAAAAATCTCGGCGTTTCACTGAAGATCATCACCGGAGACAACCATCTGGTCGCGGCCAACGTCAGCTAGCAAATGGGATTGTCGAATACAAAGATCCTCACAGGTCCGGACCTCGCGTCAGCTGAGCGACGGCGCGCTGCTCCAGACGTGTGGTCGACGTGGACGTCTTCGCGTGAAATCGAGCCCAATCAGAAGGAGCGCATCATCCTCGCCCTCGAGAAGGCCGGCAACGTCGTGGGGTATATGGGAGACGGCATCAACGATGCCTCGGCGCTCCATGCCGCCGATGTCGGCATTTCCGTTGAGAGCGCCGTCGATGTTGCCAAAGAGGCGGCGGACATCGTTTTGCTCGAGAAAGGATCTGGGTGTTCTCGGTGCAGGGTGTGCGCGAAGGGCGGACGACCTTCTGCGAACACACTGAAGTATGTCTTCATGGCCACCAGCGCCAATTTCGGCAACATGTTCAGCATGGCCGGAGTATCCGCTCTTCCTGCCGTTTCTCCCATTGCTGCCCAAGCAGATCTTGCTCACCAATCTACTGACCGATTTTCCGGAGATGACGATCGCGACCGACAGGGTGGACAACGAAATGGTTGACTATCCGCGGCGCTGGGACATCAAGGCCATCCGCAAGTTCATGATTACCTTCGGCCTGGTGAGTTCGGTGTTTGACTACCTCACCTTTGGCGCGCTTCTGCTAATCCTTCACGCGACTCAGGATCAATTCAGAACCGGCTGGTTCCTGGAGTCCGGTTGTTTCAGCGTCGCTTGATTGTGCTGGTTATTCGAAGTCGGAAAACCTTCCTTCAAGAGTAGACCCTCGAAATATCTGTTCAGTGGCGACTCTCTTAGTCGTTATCGTGACGGTGATTCTACCCTTCAGCGCTGCTTGGCGAGGTTTTTGGATTTAGCCCGCTGCCGATTTCGTTTCCTCTCTGCTCATAGCGATGATTGTAATGGGTTACATTGTCACAGCGGAAATAGCCAAGGTGATTCTTTACCGGCGGGTGAAACTATGACGGATACAAACGACAGACAACACCGCCTCTATCTTACAAACGCATCGCCCACCGGGCGATGGTTGAGAAAGAGACTTCTTCCCGATTTCTCGCTCCAGGCCCTCGCCGAGCTCGACGGAATCCACGGACCTGCAACACGAGCTGAAGAATCGACGCGTGATCTCAGAAACCTTATCTGGTGCTCCATAGACAACGATGATTCGCGCGATCTGGACCAGCTTACCGTGGCCGAAGCTATGCCCAGCGGGGCCGCAAAGATCCTTGTCGCCATTGCCGATGTGGACGCTGTCGTCAAGAAGCAGTCGGCACTTGACGATCATGCGCGGCACAACACGACCTCGGTCTACACCGCTGCCGAGATATTTCCCATGCTGCCGGAGAAACTCTCGACCGATCTTACCTCTCTCAACTATGAATCAGACCGCCTTGCCATCGTCGTTGAAATGGTCATCGCCGAGAGACGGATCGCTTCAGAGTTCGGACATCTATAGGAGCGATGGTCCGCAATCGTGCAAAGCTGGCCTACAACAGCGTTGCTAGGCTGGCTGGAGGGTAGTGGGCCGATGCCGCAAGGGTATCGGCACGGTCGACGGTCTCGACGAGAACCTCCGACTCCAGGACACGCGTAGCCCAAAAGCTGAAGGCCCTTCCGGCACGTGCACGGTGCGCTTGATCTCGAAACCATAGAAGCGCGCCCGGTGTTTGACGGTGATGAGCTCAAGGACTTAGAAGCCGAGAGAAAGAACCGGGCCAAAGAAATTATTGAGGACTTCATGATCGCGGCGAACGGCATTACCGCACGATACCTCGCGTCCAAAATGTTTCCGTCGCTGCGGCGCGTGGTCCGCACACCCAAACGCTGGGACCGGATCATCGAGCTCGCCGCAGACCACGGCTTCACGTTACCCCAGAAGCCCGACTCAAAGGCCCTGGAGCAATTCCTCATATCGGCGAAAGCCGCTGATCCGCTCCGCTTTCCCGATCTTTCCCTCAGCGTCATCAAGCTCTTGGGCGCCGGTGAATACGTCGTCGAACTTCCGGGAGGCGTGCCGCCGGACACTTCGGTCTCGCGGTCAGGGATTATGCTCACTCCACAGCGCCGAATCGGCGCTATCCCGATCTGATCACGCAGCGGTTGCTGAAAGCAGCGATGGCGGGAAGTTCACTGCCCTATGAGAACGATGAATTGGAGGCGCTCGCAAAGCACTGCACCGAAGAGGAAGACGCAGCGAAAAAGGTCGAACGGCAGGTCGGAAAATCTGCAGCAGCCATGCTGCTGGAATCGAGGATCGGCGAGCGGTTCGATGCCATCGTCACCGGCGCTTCTGACAAAGGCACGTGGGTCCGTCTTCTGCATCCGCCCATCGAAGGAAAACTGGTGAGCGGTTTTGAAGGCATGGACGTCGGCCACAGGCTCCAGTGTGCAACTGATCCGCACGGATGTGGAGCGCGGATATATCGACTTTAAAGAGTGGGGTAGGAAGGCCAGTGTCGGATCCAACGCGACCACTGATGGATCCAGCCCGTGGCCGCATTCTCCGCCGTAAAACGAGCCAGTTGCGATCTTTTCTTCCGTTAAAGCTTTTCGAGGTGGTGACTGCTGAAGAAAAAAGAAACTATGCTGTTTCAGAAAACAATACTCCGCTTCGGGTTACAGAATATGGATAAACAACACGTAA